>Ga0315906_10001843_pt1 | contig 30704 bp, 23 predicted proteins | sample LakEriMetagenome_4_FD_203526 | JGI IMG/M metagenome (GOLD analysis project Ga0315906, IMG submission 203526) | Freshwater fungal communities from buoy surface, Lake Erie, Ohio, United States - Buoy 2 MA122 | ecosystem: Environmental > Aquatic > Freshwater > Lake > Lake biofilm | place: USA...
ATTCGCCTCCCGAAGCTTTGGGGACCAAACTGCCAGGAAGCGATTTCATCAGCAGCAGCATCTTGGCTGCTGCCCCTGTTCCAGCCCTTGCTCCTGCGGTTGCCGTCGATTTCTTTACCGCAGCGCCGCTTTACCTCACCGGCGGCACCATCTACTGGGTGGTTGTCGATGGGATCAACGTGGCGACGACTGCCAAGCAGATCGAGTGGGTCTACACGTCGACGACATCTGCCTTCCCAGGAACCAACGGAGAGACGCTCGGTCGCTATCTCCAGGAAACTGGAACCCTGACCCTCGTCAATGATGGCCAATATCTTCATTCGCTCGGTTTCGAAACGACCAGTGTTGTCCCTGAACCTGCCTCCACCTCCCTTTTGGTTCTGGCTTTCGGGGCGCTTGGTGCCGCCAGACGACGCCGCACCTGAGTGGTGCGATTGCTAAAGGCATCGGCATTTTTTTGGACGCATCGAAAAGCCCCGGGGACAACTCCTGGGGCTTTTTTCGTTCCATCTGACAATTGGGTGGGGAGGTGGTGCAAGATGCCGCAAAAAAGCCATGATCGCGTTGATTTGCCTTTCAGGGAGACGCACAGCCACCGGCGAGTGAATGGACCGATGGAATTCTCTTGAATGCCTCTGCCTCTTTGAATTCTTGAGAGCCATTCCACAGGATGGGCGGTGCGGGTAAGAGCCGGGCCAAGCCCTTTGTCTCTGGTCGATCGGCTCATTCTGTAGGTGGCTGGGTCAAACCACCCACCGAATCCCAATGTCACGAAAAAATAGTGGCACGCAGGAATACAGCAAAATCTTTGCGGAGGGCGTCTGGAGTCATCCTCGGTAACCTTCCATGGGCGATGCTAAAAGGATTCGATGGGAAGCGATCGCCACATGCAATCATCCCAGAGTGACTCCTTTTGGCCAGGACTGGTGGAATTGACCTCCTGCTTCCGACTAGAATAAAACGCCCATGGCGATCCTGCCCGACCTGTCGCCTGGGGGATGATGCGTCGAACGGATATCTCCCCACCCCTCCCGCCCCGGTACCTTCGATGATGCGATCCACCGCCAATCCGATCTTTAGCGGCTTGGTGCAGGCGGCCACGCCAAACGCTCGGCGGCGAAATTCCGTCGCCATGCTCCTGGCATGGACCGCCGCCATGCTCTGCATCCTCAGCACTCATCCATGGCTGCTGGGTGAAGAGCCATCACGGGACTCCCGCATCCCTAAATTTGAACTCGACATTCAGCCCATCCTGACGGCTCGCGGATGCAACTCGGGACCCTGCCATGGCAAGTCGCGAGGTCAGAATGGATTCTCCCTTTCGCTCTTGGGTTTCGATGCCGATTGGGATTACCGCGCCGTCGTCGAGGAGGGGCGAGGCCGTCGGCTGTTCCCCGCAGCACCCGACCAAAGCCTCTTGCTGGTCAAGGGATCTGGCCTCCAGCCTCACGGGGGTGGCGTCAAGCTGGAACCTTACGGCGAGGACTGGCAGACGATCCGACGGTGGCTGGAGGCGGGGATGCCGCGGACCTCACCCGACGACCCGACCATCTCAGGGCTGCGCATCGAGCCTTCGCCGCGTTCCATGCAACCGGAAGAGTCGATCGAACTCTCGGTGATCGCAATCTACAGCGATGGCAGCGAGCGGGAGGTGACGCCGATCAGCGCCTACCAGTCCAACGAACCGGCCATCGTCTCGGTTGCCTCCGATGGGAAGATTCGCGCCAGCGTGCATCCAGGCGAGGCGACGATCATGGCGCGTTTCATGGGCCGAATCGCCACGTGGAGCACCGCCATCCCCCAACCGGCTCCTTTTGACCCAGGCAGCTTGGCGCTGCTGCAGTCGAGTCCTTCCTGGATCGATCAAATGCAGGCGGAGAAGTTCCGCGAGCTGCGATTGGAACCCAGCACTCCTGCCAACGACTCGCAACTACTGCGCCGCCTGTCGATCGATCTGATCGGACGGCTACCAAGTCTCGAGGAAGCGACGCGTTGGCTGGATGATGCTAGGACCGCCGAAGAGAAGTTGCCCGAGTGGATCGATCACTATCTGGCCCAACCCGAGTACGCCGACTATTGGGCCAATCAATGGGCCGATCTGCTCCGTCCCAATCCCTACCGCGTCGGCATCAAGGCCACCTTCTGGTTGGACGCGTGGCTGCGGGAGGTGTTTCGCCAAAATCTCCCCTACGATCGCTGGGTTGGCGATCTTCTGACCGCCAAGGGAAGCAACTGGAAGTACGGGGCGGTGACGGTTTTTCGCGATCGCCGCGAACCAGAAGAAATCACCACCATGGTCAGTCAGCTTTTTCTGGGGGTTCGTCTAGAGTGCGCCAAATGCCACCAGCATCCCTTCGAGGTCTACGGCCAGAAGGACTTTTATGGGCTCGCATCGTTCTTCTCACGAGTCGGCTATAAGGGAACCGGCCTGTCGCCACCAATCTCTGGTGGTGAGGAGATGGTCTGGGTGAAGTCCGAAGGGGCCACCAAGCATCCGCTGACCGGAGAGTCCCTGGGACCGACGCCCCTTCTTTCCGAACCGTTGCAGTTGGCCGAAGGGGAGGATCCCAGGGCCAAGCTGATGGATTGGCTGAAACAGCCAGAGAACCCCTATTTCGCTCAGGCAGCCGTCAATCGTATCTGGGCTCAGCTCTTTGGAATGGGGTTGGTCGATCCGGTCGATGACATGCGAGCCACCAACCCTCCCAGCCATCCCGAGTTGCTGGCCAAGCTAGCGGATCATTTCCGCGAAAGTGGTTACGACCAAAAGACGCTTCTCCGTACCCTAGTCAGCAGCCGACTCTATCGACTTTCCTCCCAGCCAAACGCCACCAATGTCGCCGATCGCCGCAACTACTCCCGGCATTATCGCCAGCGACTGCGGGCCGAAGTGCTGGCCGATTCGGTCAGCGACATCCTGGGCCGACCAGTAAACTACGCTGGGATGCCGACTGGTTCTCGGGCCATGCAGATTTGGACGTTTCGCAGCGATTCGGAACTGCTGGATGCCTTCGGCCGACCTGATCCCAATCAGGACCCTCCCTGTTCACGCGAATCGGAAGCGACGGTGGTGCAAGCACTCCATCTGATGAATGCACCAGGAATCCAAAATCGGTTCGCCGATGACCAGGGCCGATGCCGACAACTGGCAAAAAGTCCCCGATCGATCGAATCGATCATCGAGGAGCTGTCGCTGCGGTGCTGGAGTCGAAGGCCAAGCCCCGAAGAGGTTGCGGCTCTGGTGGCCGACTTCAATGCCTCCGGGCAGGACCGCGCTCGATGGGTGGAAGACTATGCATGGTCGTTGCTCAATACACCAGAATTCCTTTACAAAGATTGACTGAAGAATCGTATCGGGAATCGAACTCGACGGAACGATGCAAGCAAGGGAGGGAGATGCGATGAGACGACGCGACCTGTTGAAGCTGGGAGTTGGCGGATTGGCCGGCGGCAGCTTTACCGAGCTGCTGAGGATGCGTCAGTTGTGCGCCTCCGAAGGCCAGTTGGATACCTCCCGCAAACCCTCCAGTTGCATTCTGATCTGGATGGATGGCGGTCCCACCCACTTCGAGACATTCGATCCCAAGCCCGATGCACCAGCGGAGATTCGCGGGGAGTTTCGCCCCATCTCCACCAGCGTCCCTGGGATTCAGATCAGCGAGCATCTTCCCAGGCTAGCAGCGATGGCCGACAAGTACGCGATCATTCGATCGGTCTGCCACAACCAGGGGAACCATGGCGCGGGCAATCACTACATGATGACCGGCGCGCCGCCCCGCATCCCGGTCGGCTGCGGCGCCTTCGTCAGTTTCCACCCCAGCCTGGGGTCGGTTGCCGCTTACGAACGCCGCGCGCCCCATGGTCTACCTGCCTACTTCAGCATGCCCAGCATGAGCCGCTCGGGGGGACCCAATTTTCTTGGCGCTTCGTACGCGCCGTTTGTCGTGGGGGGCGATCCCAACAGCAAGGGATTTCGCGTTCGGGACGTTGAACTTCCCTCCGGTATCGATGGCAATCGCTTCACCTCTCGCCGCGATCTTCGGAAGCTGGTCGATCGCATGCCGCGCTTCGACGCGCCCGCCGTCGCCGATCCCGTCGTTGCGCTCGACAGCCATGTCCAGAAGGGTGTCGATCTGGTCACCACGCCGCAGGCACAGGCGGCGTTTGACATCGAACAGGAACCCGAGTCGCTACGTGATGCCTATGGCCGCAACGGATTCGGCCAGCGGGCTCTGCTGGCCCGGCGCCTAGTCGAGGCGGGAGTTCCCTTCGTGACTCTCTACGACGGCGGATGGGACCACCACTCCGACCTCTTCGGTGCACTCAAAAAGCGACTACCTGAATGGGATCAAACGGTCGCCACCCTGATCAGCGATCTCGACTCGCGTGGCTTGCTAGAGACCACCATGGTGATCGCCCTGGGCGAGTTCGGCCGCACCCCCAAAATCAGCACCCTGCCCGGCCAGACGCTGGCAGGACGAGACCACTGGGCCAACGCCATGTCGATCCTCTTCGCCGGCGGCGGTACGCCCGGCGGCCAAGTGATCGGCGCCACCGACCGCCAGGGCCACTCGGCCGTCCAGCGTGTCCTCGGGCCCGAGAATTTCGTCTCGACCGTCTACCGCAAAATGGGCATCGATCCAGGCAAGATCTACCACACCCTCGAAGGACGCCCCGTCCACCTAGTCAGCGACTCCACACCCATCAGCGAATTGATGGGGTGATGCGACGCTCGGCTTTGCCCTTCGAACCCAGGGCGTTGCCCTTCGAACCCAGGGCGCTTCCCTTCGAACCCAGGGCGATGCCCTGGGCTATCGTATTTTGCCGCGTTGCGGCCAATGCCCCACCCCCGTCGATCGATGCGAAGGACGCGCAAATCGGAACCCAATCCCACACTTCCCCCGGCGTCGCGTGGAGCTCTTTGGAATGGGCGAAACCCAGGGCGCTGCCCTTCAAACCCAGGGCGATGCCCTGGGCTATCGTATTTTGCCGCGTTGCGGCCAATGCCCCGCCCCCGTCGATCGATGCGAAGGACGCGCAAATCGGAACCCAATCGCACACTTCCCCCGGCGTCGCGTGGAGCTCTTTGGAATGGGCATTCCGTGCCCTTGTGGATTCGGTACCCAAGCGGAACTCGGCCATCCCCACCGTTCCAGGCTCCTCTAGAAAATGGCTCGGGTGGCATGCCATCGCAGCGATCGTACTTTGCAGCACAGCCCCCTTGTCGGCCGCACCACCTGAACTGGCGCGGTGGTTTCCCACCGGCGGCCAGCGTGGTACGACGCTGGAACTGAAAGCCGAAGGGACGCTACCCGACTGGCCCATCTCGGCCGTCGCATCCGATCCCCGCATCGCGCTGGTGGCCAAGGAAACGAAAGGTGTTTTTGAAGTCACCATCGCACCGGAAGTGCCTCCAGGCCTGGTGACGATTCGACTGCACGGCCCCCAAGGCGCCTCGGTCGCCAAACCCTGGATGATCGGCAGCATGCCGGAAGTGCTGGAGGCAGAACCGAACAACGGGGTGATGGAGGCGCAGTCGATCGCCAGTCTGCCGGCGGCGGTCTCCGGACGACTGGAGAAAAGTGGCGATGTCGATCTCTATCGCGTCGCACTAACCGCAGGACAGCAACTGGTGGTCCAGGCAATCGCCAATCGTGGGCTCGATGCGCCGCTCGATAGCTGCCTGGAACTGCTACATGCCAATGGCCTGGTGGTCGCTCGCAATCACGACTCCCGTGGGCTTGATCCCATGCTGGTCTTCACTCCCCCCGAGTCGGGAGAGTACGTGGTGCGCGTCTATGGCTTCCCTTCCAATCCCGACAGCACGATCGGCTTGGTGGGTGGCGAGGCGATGGTATACCGACTGCTGATGTCGACCGGTCCTTGGATCGATGCTGTTCTTCCTTTGACTCTATCGAAGGCTCATCCCAACTTCGTACATCCCATCGGTTGGAATCTACCCGAGGCGATCACGGCGACTCCCAAGGAAGTCGCTCCCCAGTCGCTGGCCGATCAGGTCCAGTGGCACGCCGATTGGTCTGAAGGCTACAGCCATTTTGCTGCCGACCTAATCCCCTACCCTTCACGACGGTTGGAGGCGACGGCGACGGTGCAGTCGCCACAGGTTATCGAACCCCCAGTGATGCTCAGCGGACAACTTGGCTTGGCCGATCAACGTCTGGCGGTCCAGTGGCCTGTCACCAAAGAAAGCCGCTGGCGGATCCACTTGGAAAGTCAGGCGCTGGGGCTGCCTGTGGACGGGCTTTTGGAACTATGGGACGCGGAAGGGAAGCGACTGGTGCGGCAGGATGATGGCGGGGTCGAAGGCGATCCGAAGCTTGACTGGAAAAGCCCCCTCGATGGCGTCGTCACGTTGCGCATCAGCGACCTGTTTGGCCATGGTTCGGCAGAGCATCTGTTTCGGTTGAGCGTGCTACCGATCGAACCATCGTTTCGGATCCACAGGGCCGAGGATCTGGTGCGCGGCGAAGTGGGCAAGCCGCTGGAGATCGCGGTGGAAGTGGATCGGCGGGATGGTTGGAATACGCCGCTGGAGATCTCCGTTGAAGGGCTGCCAGAGGGAATGCAGTGCCCTCCAGTCCGTTCGGAAAATGAAGGGGATTCCGCCAAGAAAGTGGTGCTGCAATGGACCAGCGATCGACCGCTGCAGCAGGCGATCCGCGTCGTCGCCAAGCCAGCCGGCCCCCCGGACCCGCCAGCTCGCGTCGCCCACCAGGATACCACCACGATTCCGCTCTGGCTAAGCGTCGTTTCGCCTTAGATGAGCTATACTGATTTCAGGGTGACCGCTGGACAGATTCGGGCCGGCGGAACCAACCCCATAGTTTGAAGCGGCTTGCCAAAATCGATGCGTGGAACAGGCGATGGCCCTCCGTTCTTCCGGCATGCATCGGATCGCTTGCTGCCAGACGGCTCCTTTCCTCTCTTGCCCTTGGGAGTCCCCGAGAATTGAACAGCGACGAAATCCTTCAGCGCATCCAGCAGGTGTATGGCGTCGAGAATTGGTCGGCGGGGTACTTTGATATCAACCGTCGCGGGCATATGGTGGTGCGTCCCAATGCCGACAGCAAACATTCAGCCGATCTGAAGGAAATCGTCGATCATTTGATCCAGAAGCATGGGATGAAGCTGCCGCTGATTCTGCGCTTCCCCCAGATGCTCCAGAAGCAACTCCGTATTCTCTCGGATGCCTACCGATCGGCGATCGCCGAGTACGGGTACCAGGGGCAGCATTACCCTGTGTTTCCGATGAAGGTCAATCCACGCAAGGATGTGGTCGAGGAATTTCTGCGGCTCAGCGAGCCCCTGCAGTGTGGTCTGGAATGCGGATCGAAGCCGGAGCTATACGCCGCGCTGGCGCAGCGGCAGGCGCCCAATTCACTTTTGCTGTGCAATGGTTTCAAGGACGAGGCGTTCCTGCGAGCCGCTTTGCTGGGGGTTCAGGCGGGCAAGCGTGTCGTGGTGGTGATCGAGAAGCTGAACGAGCTGAAATTGCTGCTGAAGCTGGCCGCCAAGTGGAAGATTTCTCCCTGGATCGGACTCCGCGCCAAACTCTACTCGCGTGGCTCGGGCAAATGGGCCTCCTCGGGGGGCGAAGCGGCGAAATTCGGACTGACCACCTCGGAGCTAATTGACTGCATCCGTATCGTTCGCGAAGCAGGGCTCAGCGACCACATCAAATTGCTCCATTTCCATATTGGATCGCAGATCACCGACATCAAGCGGGTGAAAAATGCGATGAAGGAAGCAGCGCGGGTCTACTGCGAACTGCGGAAGGCGAAAGTGGAGATCGAGTATCTGGATATCGGCGGGGGGCTGGGGGTCGACTACGACGGATCGAAAACGCCATTCGAGTCCAGCGTCAATTACACCGTGCAGGAGTTCGCCAACGACGTCGTCTACGTCGTCCAAACGATCTGCGACGAAGAGGAAGTGCCGCATCCCAATCTGGTCACCGAAAGCGGCCGGTTCATGACCGCCTACCACACCGTCTTCATCACCTCGATCCGGGATGAGATCGAGACATTTGCCGACGACAAGCCCGAGGTGACGATCGACGAGGACGACCCGCAGACGATCCGGGAACTGAAGGAACTGCTGGATGACCTCAACGGCAAAAACTATTCCGAGTACTACCACGATGCCCTGGAACACAAGGATGGGCTCCATACGGAGTTCAATCTGGGCTTGATCAATTTGGAGGATCGAGCGAAGGGGGAGGTGCTTTTCTGGGAGATCTGCGACCGGGCGCTCAAGGAGGCGGCTCAGACAAAGGGTCCGGGGGAAGAGTTCGAGCATTTGAAGACGATTCTGGCGGCGAAGTACCTTTGCAATTTTTCGCTGTTTCGATCGGCCCCCGATAGCTGGGCAATTCGTCAGCTGTTCCCCATCGTGCCGATCCATCGACTGAACGAGGATCCGAAGGATTATGCGACGCTGGTCGATGTGACGTGCGACAGCGACGGGAAGATCGATCGGTTCGTCGACCTGAAGGATGTGAAGGAGACGCTAGAGCTGCATGAGTGGCAGGATGGTCAGGACTACTACCTTGGGATCTTCCTGACGGGGGCTTATCAGGAGGTGATGGGAAGCCATCACAATCTGTTTGGCGACCCGAATGAAGCGGTGGTCCGGATCCAGGAGGGTGGGAAGTTCACTGTGGAGGCGACTGGGCCTGGAAGCAGTATTGAGGACATGGTGCGTTACGCGCATTACACGGCCGAGGAACTGCAGGGGCAGTTCGGTGGCTTGATCGACCAGCAGGTAGCCAAAGGCAAGATCGATCCCCAGCAGGCCCAGCAGGCCAACCAGCTCTATCAGTCGCTGGCCAAACAGAGCACCTACCTAGATTGAAAATGCAATCTAGGCAAATGCGCAATCAATCTCCGTGGTAATGAATCTCCGCATCGCCACACCCAGGGCGTTGCCCTGGGCTTTCGTATTTGGCCGCGTTGCGGCCAATATATCGCCACCGTCAATCATTGCGATGGACAGACCCATCGCAATTCCAAACGACACATCCCAGGGCGTTGCCCTTGGATGGTCCTATTGCGAAAATGTCCAACGCAAGCCATCCGGCGTTGACGCATCGTGAACCCAAATGCCGCAACGCGGCATGATGAGATATCGCCGGGCGTTGCTCTTGGATGGTCCTATTGCGAAAATGTCCAACGCAAGCCATCCGGCGTTGACGCATCGTGCACCCAAATGCCGCAACGCGTCATGATGAGATATCCCCGGGCGTTGCCCTGGGATGGTCCTATTGCGAAAATGTCCCACGCAAGCCATCCGGCGTTGACGCATCGTGCACCCAAATGCCGCAACGCGGCATGATGAGATATCGCCGGGCGTTTCCCTTGGATGTTCTATTGCGAAAATGTCCAACGCAAACCATCCGGCGTTGACGCATCGTGCACCCAAATGCCGCAACGCGGCATGATGAGATAGCCCAGGGCACCGCCCTGGGTCCGAAGGGCACCGCCCTGGGTCCGAAGGGCACCGCCCTGGGTCCGAAGGGCACCGCCCTGGGTCCGAAGGGCACCGCCCTGGGTCCGAAGGGCACCGCCCTGGGTCCGAAGGGCACCGCCACAACCAACGATTAACCCCTAGAAGAACCGGAGCCCTGAAGGGGCGAAATTCATGCCGCAATCGCTCGCCCAAATCCTGGTGCATCTGGTCTTCTCCACGAAGAACCGGAAACCGACATTGGCCGACGATGTTCGTGATGAACTCCACGCTTACCTGGGTGGCATTGTTGAAAATCAAAAGGGAACGTTGCTCAAGGTGGGCTCGGTCGCCGACCACATTCACCTCTTGATCGCTCACCCTCGCACCTGCTCACCATCGGACCTCGTTTTGGAGATTAAAACAGGCTCCTCCAAATGGCTGAAGACAAAGGGAGCGCGATATGCCGACTTCCATTGGCAAAATGGATACGGGATCTTTTCCATCAGTCCTTCTCATCGGGCTGCTCTGGAGCGATACATTGCCAATCAGGCGGAGCATCATCGGAAGGAGACATTTGAGGCGGAATACCGTCGACTTTTGGAGAAATACGGCATCCCATTCGATGATCGCTACGTGTGGGATTGACCTACCAATCACTTCCATCCCATCTCGATGACCGTATTTGGCTGCGTGGGGAAGATATCCCATCCAGACGCGGGATCGCGAACGCGCCATGCCCAAACATACCGCACCGCGGCACGATGGCACCCACACACCCAGGGCAAGGACGGGGAGGTCCGTCGGGGAAACGTCATGCACCGCAAAAATGCTGACAGCGCGGCATGAAGAAAAAAGCCCAGGGCAAGGCCCTGGGCTTTCTACAAATCTTGGCGGTGCTTTGCTAACGGCGAAGACCGATGCTAGAAGATGTTTTCGTAACCTTCCCGCATGTTCGGCTTGATCATCCAGTCGAACTGGTCGGTCCCCTTGACCTTCAGAGCGGCCTGATCCCATTCCAACAGTGGCGATTCGACTTCCTGGACCCCTTCCTTCGCTTCCCCGGCAGCCCAAACCGCCAAGTTGCCTAGCAGAATCACCTCGGTCAGCTTCCCGGCGTAGTCGGCAAAGTTCGACCACGCTGGCTTGCCACCCTTGATCGCTTGAACCCACTCGCGGAAGTGCCCAGGGCTCTTTTCGACATCCACTTCCTTGTCCGTAGCACCACCCAGCAGGTAGTACTCGGCTCCATAATCATCTGGGGAGAAGATCTTCCCCTTGTCGCCGATCACCAAGCTACCGCTATCGCGCATCTTCTGACCTTCCAGCAGCGCGGGGTCGACCTTGCGGCCACCGTCGTACCAGAAGACCTTCAGCGGAGGACGCTTGTCGGTCGCTCCAAAATCAAACTCGATCAGCGAGTTGGCTGGGAAGGTTTCGCTGTTATGGCCGCTGGTGCGTGCCTTCACGGCGGTTGGATTGACCAAGTTGCAGCCGGCAAAAGGCATGTTCAGCGTATGGCAGGCCATGTCCCCCAGCGCGCCGGTACCGAAGGCCCAGAAACCACGCCACTTGAAGGGATGGTAGGCAGGGCTGTAGTCTCGCATCTTCTCCGGGCCGATGTATTCATCCCAGTGGATGTTGGCAGGCACCGGCTCCCCCTTGGGACGCGGAATCCCTTGCGGCCAAACCGGTCGGTTGGTCCAGACGTGGACTTCCTTCACATTGCCGATGACACCCGCCTTGATCTTGGCGGCTGCCTCGCGAAGACCTGTCTTCTCCGATCCCTGGTTGCCCATCTGCGTTGCAACCCCGGTTTCCTTAGCGATCTCGGCCAGGCGACGAGCTTCCCAGATCGTCTTGGTCAGCGGCTTTTGGCAGAAGCAGGCTTTCTTGTTCTTCATCGCCATCGCGGCGACAAAGCCGTGCAGATGATCGGGGGTGCTGACGGTCACGGCGTCGATGCTGTTGCCGACTTCGTCGAACAATTTACGGAAGTCATGAAAGACCTTCGCATCCTTGAACTTGTCGTCTTCCTTCCGCTTGGCAATCGTGCTGTCGTCGATGTCGCAGATGGCGACGATCTTCCCGGCGCGGGCGGCGTCATCGGAATCGCTTTGCCCCTTCCCACCGACCCCGACGCAGGCAAAACGAACTTCCTCGATCGCCGATCGGCTCTCCTTAGGGGATACCCCACCAGCAACCCAGTAACCGGCGGAGACTGCCGCAGAGGTCTTCAAAAACTGGCGCCGTGCCTTGGATGGTCGTTTCATCAAATGCTCCAATCCGAAAAATCGATGGTTCCACACAGGAAGGAAGGACAAAGGCGAGAGTGGCGATGCAGACTCATCACCACCCGCCAACCAGTATCCCCGCTGGCTATGCCAATGCCAAGCCTTCCGCCAGAAAAAGTCACCTAGACCGCCCTAAGTTCCAGCGCAGTGGCCGTTCACCTGCCTTTGCGATCGCTGTGGCCACCCCACTGGTGCTTGGATCCCCCTGCGTCCAGGCTCAGCGATCTGGGGGTTGGCCCGCCGTCTTTCTGGCGTGCCACATCGATTCGTCAGGTTCCTTTCTCTGGGTGCGATCGCTACAGACGGAAACCAACCGGCCAGGTCAAAGAGCCGGTGGTGGGGAGGACGAAACCAGAGGATGCGTTGAACTGGCGGGGCGAGATTTGGGTGGTAGCGATTCATGGGACGGGGGGCGGTATCGTGATGTGGCGTCCATTCTTTGTTGGTCTCGGTCTGGCGATGGCGATTGCTGGGGTGCAGTGCCTGGTCGTCGACTCGGCTACCTTCGCCTCCACTCCCGCTCAACCCGCTCCCTCCTCGGGATCGCTTTTCGGCGGCTCCCAGCCCAACCTAGCTCCCCCGCAGACCTTCCGGCCCAAGGAATGGATGCCATGGGGGCTGATCTTTTCGGGAGCCGTCGTCATCCTCTACTCCCGTAAGCTCAATCGGCTGTAACCGATTTCCGTCAGCCTTCCGACTCGATCGCCCTGTCCGATTCGTTGTTCCTCGCAACTCCTGTTCGCTCAAAGGGAGCTTGCCTGCGGACGAGACTTTGCGACGATGAAGGATAGGTTAAGGGTCGGATCCGCGCGGTTTCGCGTGTGTCCCCTGCGACGGAACGATCGTTCGTCGTCGGGGGGCCATGGGCAATTCCTTCCTTTCCCGGATCGTTGATGGTGCATGAGGTGTTGAAACCTCTTGGAAGGAGTGCCGGTGGACCAGCCAGATCGGAATCGTCCCAAGTCGCAGGAGCGAAAGGGAGGTGAGTCGAACGATTCGCCGATCGAGCATATCCCAGTCGACAACTGCCCCAGCCTGCAGTGGTCGCAAGGGGCATGGACGGTGGAGGGATATTCCCGCGCAGCGGTGCAGACTTACTGGCGCATCCCCGAGCTGCGGGTAGGATTCGACTTGGGGAATCAGCCATGGGATCACATGGGGACCCCTACCTACTTCGTCAGCCATACCCACATGGATCACATCGCCGCGCTGCCGGCCTACGTCGCGCGGCGGCGGATGATGAAGATGGATCCCCCCACCATCTACGCGCCAGCCGCCAGTCTATCTGCGATCGATCAACTGCTGAAGGCATTCACGCGGCTGGATCGGGGCCGACTTCCGGTGCAGCTGATCGGCGTGGAACCTGGGATGGAGATTGAACTGTCGCGTGAGTTGCTGGTGACCACCGTTGCGATGCGGCATTCGATCCCCTGCATCGGTTTTGTCCTCTGGGAACGGCGAAAGAAACTCAAGGCCGAATACCAGGGGCTTTCCGGAGATCAGATCCGCGACATCCGCCTTTCGGGAGTGGAGGTATCGGCCGAGATGCGGCATCCTCTGCTGGCGTATGCGGGCGACACCACGGCGCAAGGTCTGGACGACAATCCGGTGATGTACGATGCGGATGTGCTGATCACCGAAATGACGTTTCTGGCCCCCAGCCATCGCAAGGAATTGATTCACAAGCATGGTCACACGCACCTGGATGATCTGGTGCAGCGGCGCAGCTACTTTCGCAATCGCACCGTGATCTGCGGGCACTTCAGCACCCGCTACACGCTGACTCAGATCCGCCGACTGGTCCATCGTGCTTTGCCCGACATGCTGGATGGACGCTTGAAACTGTGGCTGGACTAATCATGCCCGATGCATCTGGCGGGATCTCTCCGATGGCCGCTATAGCGTGGGGAGATCCTGGCCAGGGGCCATGGCCGCGCGCGGCCTATCTCCATTTCCCCTTTTGCCACCACCATTGCCATTACTGCAATTTCACCGTCGCGCCCTGGAACCCGCGGTTGGCCGACCAGTGGCTGGCGGCACTGGAGAAAGAGCTCTCGTTTCTTAGCCAGCCTCAGCCAGTCCAGACGCTCTACTTTGGAGGCGGCACCCCCAGTCTGATTCCGCCAAATCAGTGGGATGCTTGGTGCCGCATCGTCCGTCACTGGCTGCCTCTGGATCCGGGGGCGGAATGGACGATCGAAGCGAATCCCGCCGACATCGACCAGCAAACCTGTCGTCGCATGGCCGATCAAGGGGTCAACCGAATCAGCCTGGGGGGCCAGTCGTTCGATCGCGGCAAGCTACAGCGTCTGGATCGAGACCACACGGGGGACCAGCTCAAGCAGGCAATCGACCAGGCCAGTCGCTGGTTTCCCGAAGTCAGTCTCGATCTGATCTTCGCCGCGCCGCAGGAAACCCTTTCCGAGTGGCGGCGGGATTTGGAGCAAGCGATCGCCTCCCCGATCCAGCACCTTTCCACCTATGGACTGACCTACGAGAAGGGAGCCAGACTGTGGAGTCTTCGCCAGCGAGGGGAGGTGCAGTCGGTCGCGGAAGAGGAAGAACTGGAAATGTATCTTTGGCTACATCATCGACTGAAGGATGCAGGCTGGGATCACTATGAAATTTCCAATGCCTGCCTGCCGGGGCATCGCAGTCGACACAATCAGGTCTATTGGTCGGATCAGCGATGGTGGGCCTTCGGTCCAGGCGCCGCGCGGTTTGTGGGGCGAACACGCAGCGTCAACCATCGCAGCACGCGCCAGTTCCTGAAGCTGCTGGATGCGGGGCAGTCGGGAGTGGCCGAACGGGAATGGCTGGACGACCAGGCGCTGGCGCGCGATCGATTCGTCTTTGGATTGCGACGGCTGGAGGGAATCGTCTGGTCGGAGTTCCAGAAAGCCTGCCCGACGCCGTTGTGCGAATCGATCGAAAGGCTGGTGGAAAAACATGCCCAAGCGGGATGGTTGGAACGGCATGAAGATCGACTGCGGCTGACCGAATCAGGACTGGTGATTTCCGATGCGCTTTGGCCTGCCTATTATCAGGTGGGAGTTGGTTGAGCGGTATGGACTTACCCGCCATCCCAAGACACGGGGCGTCCAGTGGCAGTGGACCTAGTGCTGCGGAACCTCTTGGGTCGAACCCTGATCTGATGCATTCCACCTTCCAGCAAGCGATGGTGACCGATGGATTCGAATGATCACGTTTGGTTTCCAACCGATCCGTGGATCGATGGAAACTCGCTGCGGGGAGAGGCGACCGATGCTGTTTGCGATCCCGCGACCGGCCAGCCGATCGCCGAGGTGACGCATGCGACGCCAGAGATGGTGACGGGTGCGATCGAGGGAGCCGGCAAGGCGCTGCGGCCATGGCAAGCCCGATCGGCTTTTCAGAGAGGGGAACTGCTGAAGGATGTCGCCAGCCGGATGCGGGCCCAGCGAGATTCGCTGGCGCGATTGCTGACGCGCGAGCAAGGGAAGCCGCTGGCGCAGGCCGAAGCCGAGGTCGAATACGGAGCGAGTTTTTTTCAGTGGTTCGGCGAGCAGGCCAGACGCATTGGCGGTCGCATCCAGCCCCATCCCGATGCCTCGCGGGAATTTCAAATCCAGATGCGCCCTATCGGGGTCGCAGGGCTGATCACCCCTTGGAATTTCCCGCTGGCACAAGGAGCCAAAAAAATCGCCGCTGCGCTGGCCGCTGGCTGCACTGCGGTCTGGAAGCCATCCGAGAAAACGCCGCTGATCGCTCTAGCGCTGGGAGAATTGATGCATCGCTGTGGCCTGCCACCAGGCGTGGTGCAGATTGTACCGGCACCTGGGCCACGGGTCGGAAACATCCTGGCCGAGCATCCGTTGGCGCGCGTGCTGAGCCTGACGGGGTCGACGGCGACGGGGCGCTGGTTGATGGCAGCCGCCGCGCCGCAGGTCAAACGCGTGGCGCTGGAGCTGGGGGGCAATGCGCCGTTTCTGGTGCTGGAGGATGCCAACCTAGAGGAGGTGGTGGAGCAACTGGTGCAGCTGAAGCTTTTTGTTTCGGGGCAGGTCTGCGTCACCGCCAATCGAATTCTCGTCGACCGCAGGATCGAACCGCGGCTTTGTAAGCTGCTGCAGCAGAAACTGATGTCCCGTCGCGTGGGGCATGGATTGGATCGGGCCGTCGACGCCGGTCCGCTGATCGATCCACCTGCCTGCCAGAAAGTGCAAAGCTTGGTGGATCTGGCGATCGCGGAGGGGGCGGAACTGGTCTGCCAGAATCGCACCTTTGAAGAAGACCAGCGACTGCAGCAGGATCGGTTCTACCCACCTACCCTGCTCCGCCATGTCGAGGATGCCATGCCGATCGCTCAGCAGGAGATCTTCGGCCCTGTGCTTCCGCTGATGGCATTCGACCGGATCGAGGAAGCGATTGAACGAGCCAACCGGACGCCGATGGGGCTGGCGGCGTACGTCTACGGCAGCCGTATCGAGCGATGCCAAGCGATTGCCAGGGAACTGGAGGTGGGGATTGTGGGGATCAACGAGTGGCGGCCACTGAAGGCGGAGATTCCATTTGGGGGTGTGAAGCAGAGTGGCATTGGGTCGGAGGGAGGCGAAGAGGGGCTGCACGATTATCTGGTGCCCCAGGTGATCTCCACCCCCAAACCATCGATCGGGTGCAATGAAGAGATTCGTCGATGACCTGAGGTCAGGAGCGCAGCGAGCGGTAGGCGTCGATCAACCACTGCGCGGCCTGTTCGATCTCCTCGATCGTATTGGTTCTGCCGATCCCCAGCCGCAGGCAGCAGCGGGCCTGATCGTCATCCAGTCCCAGAGCTGTGAGAACGTGGCTGGGGCGAGGCTGAGCCGAGGTGCAGGCGCTGCCACTGCTGCACGCTAGGTCGGGGCAGCGCAACATCAGCGACTGCCCTTCGACCCCCGGGAACAGGAGATTCAGATTGCCGATCAAGCGTGGTGCGCGGCGCGGATCGGGTCCATTGAGAGCGAGTGAATCGATTCCCTGCTGGAGCAGCTGGTAGAGGCGACCGGAAAGCTGCTCCATTCTCGCCGTATCCGACACAAGATCCTGGTAGCCCAGTTCCATCGCGGCCCGAAGGGCATGGATGCCGGGGGTGTTGAGCGTCCCGGAGCGGAGGTTGAACTGCTGGCCGCCACCGATGACCTGCGGCAACAGACGGACCAGACGCGGGCGTTGACGCACGAACAGCCCACCGATTCCTTTGGGCGCGTACACCTTGTGTCCAGAGAAGCTTAGCAGATCGACACCCAGCGACTGGACATCGATCGGCATGCGCCCTAGGCACTGCGCGGCATCGGTGTGCAGCAGAGCGCCGACGCTTCGGCAATGATCGGCCAACTCTGCGATCGGCTGGATCACCCCGACTTCATTATTGGCCAGCATCACACTGACCAGCGCCGTTTGGTCGTCGATCTGCTTGCGAGCTTCTTCCAGAATGATTTGACCCCAGCGAGCGTCGGTGCTCGGGTGAATCGGCAGCCACTGGATTTCAAATCCGTGAGTCGCTAGGCGTTGGATTGGATCGATCACCGCTCGATGTTCGGTGATCACCGAAATCACCTTGCGTCGTTTCTGGCGTGGGTGCAAGCAGGCACCGAGAATCGCCAGATTGTTGCTCTCGGTAGCGCCGCTGGTGATGACCAGTTCTTCTGGTTGTGCTCCTAACTGGGAAGCGATGGCGGCGATCGCTTCGCTGGTCTTGTGGCCTACCCAGCGGCCCGCTTCATGTGTCGTGCTCCCTGCATTGGCGAAGTGTTCCGTCAGCCAGGGGAGCATCGCCTGAACGACGCGGGGATCGACCGGTGTGGTGGCGTGATGATCGAGATAGATCATGGTTCGACCGGGAGCGGCTTCAGGAAAGAATGCGAGAGACAATCGTCCAACCAGCTGACTCGATTCTTTTAGCAGTTTACCAAATGCGTTGGATATCTCCCATGGTGGTCGCCTTGTTCTTCATAGGGTGTGCGAGGCCGTCGATCGCGATGGGTGATGTTTTAGGTGTCGGTCGCGACGGCGGAGCACACCACGATGGTTCGATCGACGTTTGGTTCTGGTGTGTTCGCGGTCGGTTGGATCCCCGCAAAGAACCGTAGTGTCGCTCTAACTTCCCCGGCGCCATGAGGTCACTCGTTCAACGACCGGCTCACACACCCTACGATGCTCGTGCTCGTGCTCGTGCTCGTGCTCGTGCTCGAATGGAACGTTTGGTTCTGGTGTGTTCGCGGTCGGTTGGATCCCTGCAAAGAACCGTAGTGTCGCTATAACTTCCCCGGCGCCATGAGGTCATTCGTTCAACGACCGGCTCACACACCCTACGATGCTCGTGCTCGTGCTCGTGCTCGTGCTCGTGCTCGTGCTCGTGCTCGAATGGAACGTTTGGTTCTGGTGTTTTCGCGGTCGGTTGGATCCCTGCAAAGAACCTTAGTGTCGCTCTAACTTCCCCGGCGCCATGAGGTCATTCGTTCAACGACCGGCTCACACACCCTACGATGCTCGTGCTCGTGCTCGTGCTCGAATGGAACGTTTGGTTCTGGTGTGTTCGCGGTCGGTTGGATCCCTGCAGGAGTCTGGCCTGCATGGCCGAGACGGCCATGCAACAAGAAGACCGGCTCACACACCCTACGGGCTAGGTAGCTGATATAATCTTGCCATGCTGTGGTTGGTAAGGAATCTCGCGTTTTGTGGAAGATCGATTCATGGATGGCGATTCACTTTCCGGTTCAACGCCAATCGCTTCCTGGTCGCAGGCGCAAGTGGAGGCGATGCGCGATCAGACGCTGGCTCAGATGCGCTTTGCGCGCGATTACACCCTGCAGCTGATCGCTGCGATTCCCGAAGAACTCTGGACGGCTCAACCTTCTGGCACCCCGTCGCACTTGGCTTGGCAGGTAGGCCATCTGGCCGTTTCGCAGTACGGGCTGATGCTGTTTCGGCAGCGGGGGCGAGGCGAGGGGGATTTGGAGTTGATGCCAGGTTGGTTGCGGAAGAAGTATGGCCGGGGAACGCAGCCCCCCGACCCATCGCAGTGCGATTCGCGCGAGGTGTTGCTGGAGATGCTTGGGCGGATCGACCAAGCGGCGCATCGGGAAGCGACGCAATGGGACTGGCGGCAGTTTCTGGAGCCGACTGAAATGCCGTATGCTGCTTGGCCAATCAAGCTGGGGGCATTTCTCTTCTGCCCGCTTCATGAATCGATTCATGCCGGTCAGATTGGACTGCTGCGACGTTTGCTGGGATTGGACCCGGTCCGCTGAATGGCTCGAAAAAGCCGAAGGTCGAGGGTGGCGAAAGGAGGCGAGAGGAATGGATTTTGTGGCGATCGATTTCGAGACGGCCAGCCAGCGTCCCGACAGCCCGTGCCAGTTGGCGGTGGTCGATGTGCAGGGTGGGGAGGTTCGCGAGGAACACTGCTGGTTGATTCGGCCAAGGTCGATGGAGTTCAGTCCCCATTGCATCGCCGTCCATGGGATCCAACCGCATCAGGTGGCTGGGGAGCCCCAGTGGGATCAGCTCTGGAACCAGATTGCACCCTGGCTGGAAGGCCGCTTGGTGATCGCCCACAACGCGTCGTTCGATATGCGGGTGTTGAGTGAGACTCTGGCGACCTACGACCTAGCCTGTCCGGATCTCGATTACAGCTGCACCCGGTTGATCGCGCGCCGCGCTTGGCCCGAGGAGCATGGGTATGGCCTCAGTTCGATCGCCGAGCGGTTGGGGATTGTCTTTCGGCATCACGATGCTCTGGAAGATGCGAGAACGTGCGCCCGAGTGGCGTTGGAGGCTGCGGCCAAGACGGGATGCCAGACCTTTGGGCACCTGGAGCAGCATTTGGGAATCACGCGAGGCCGATTGCGTCTGGGGCAGTTGATAGGTCCCAGAACGATGCGCCGAAAGAAAGTCGAATGCGAATTAGAAGAGGTGACGTCGGCTGCAGCACCGCGCCGTCGATCGCGAACGGCCCGCGCCGTCGACCAATTGGCTCAGTTGGACGGCTGGCTACAACTGCTTCATGGAGTCCGCCCTCTGGAGGGAAAGTCGGTGGCGTTGATCGGAACGCTTTTCGGCATGCCGATCGAAGAGTCGTTGCTGTTGCTGGAGGCGATGGGAGCCACCGTGCAGGGACGGCAGAATCTGAAGACCGAACTAGTGATCCTGGGACAGGCCGCTTCGACTGCATCCAGCCAGCGCGACCAGCCGCTGGGCATCGCCCAGCTGACGCAGGCCACCCAGCGCCAGGCCGATGGGCAGCCGATCAAGATCCTCACGCAGAGGCAACTTTTGGCATGGATCCCGGGGGGAATGGACCGAGTCCGGGAACTGACAGGCAGTTGAAGTCGGTCGGCGATGGGGGAGGCTTCGATCACGAGTTAGACCCGAAGTCCCAAAGGATGTGCGAACCGGTCTTCACGTGGCATGGCCGTCCCAGCCATGCGGGCCATGCCTCTGCATGATTCACCCATGCGCGAACAGACCAGAACCAAACGTCGATCGGCCTCTGGTTTTTCACGAGCACGAAATTCGGATGGGAGGGGGCGGCTTGCGTAGGGTGTGTGAGCCGGTCGTCGATCGAACGATCTTATGGCGATAGGAGACGTTGGTGCGCCGCTGTGGCCGGTGGCGGGAATCGACTGGACCGCGAACACACCAGAACCAAACGCCGATATGCAATGGAGTCTTTCGAGGACAAGCACGAGCGCAAGCACGAGCACGAGCACGAGCACGAGCACGAGCACGAGCACGAGCACGAGCACGAGCACGAGCACGAGCACGAGCACGAGCACGAGCAAGGAAGGAGAGATCTTCTTCGCGGTGGCGACGTTAGAATAGAAGGTAGTGGGCAAAACGAGTCGGGAGAGGCGAGCGTCTTTTTTTGTGGCGGACGGCAGAAGGAGTTTTGGCGATGGGTGCGATTGGAGCGATGTTGGCCGATGCGGCTGGGGTGGCGGCAAGGTATCAGGCGAGGCTGACTGGCGATATTCCTGCCGAGCGATTCGGGAGGCTGGCTGAATCGTCGGGAAGTCTGGTTCAGTCCAACCACCCGGCCTTTATTCTGGGCCATCTGGCGCTCTACCCTGCCAAGGTGCTGAAGGTTCTGAGTCTGGATCCAACGCCGGTGCTGGTGCCCGAGGAGTTCCTCCCTCTATTTTCCAAAGATGCATCGTGCCAGGATGATCCCGATGGGACGCTGTATCCAGGCAAGGAGCGATTGGTGGAGGTCTATCAGCGTGGCTACGGGCATGTGCTGGAGGCGATTCGCCACGTCGACGACGCCCTCTTCCTTTCCGAGAATCCGATCGAAGGTCCGCTGAAAAAAGTCTGTCCTACGATCGGTGCCATGGTTGGCTTTTACCTGGATGGCCACGTCATGATGCACCTGGGGCAGCTGTCGGCATGGCGACGTTTTGAAGGCATGGCACCGGCGTGACTCGTGCATCCGGCGCACCTGCTAGGTCAGTCGATTCGTCGGATGATCTCGTCTGCCGGGTAGCGGACCTTCTTCATCGCCGCGTAGCGGTCGGACTCTTCCCGGTAACCCGCGGCGCAGGCGACCACCGTTTGAAATCCTTCGGCAGGGATTCCCAGCAACTGGTCGTACTCACGGGAATCGATCCCTTCCATCGGGCAGGTGTCGATTCCCAGTAGAGCGGCTGCTGCCATGAACTGCCCTAGAGCGATGTAGACCTGTCGAATCGCCCAGGCATCAGGATCAAAACCGGGGGAAGCCAGGGAGCCCAGCAGCATCCGGCGAAAGCCTTCCATCTGGGAGCGTTCCAGCTGACGCACCTCGACGATCCGATCGATCCATCGATCGATGTCGTCGGCACCCAGATTGGTCTGAATCGCCAGGACCAGCATGTGGGAGCAGTCTCGAGGCTGCGTTTGATTCCAGGAGATCGCTGGAAGCTTTTCCTTGATCTCCGAGTTGGTGATCACCCAGAATCGCCACGGCTGCATGCCATAGCTGGAAGGGGTCAGCACCAGCGATGCCTCCAGCGTCTCCCAGAGGTCGTCGGCGATTTTTCGCTGGGGATCGAATTGCTTCGTGGCGTACCGCCAGTGAAGCTGACGCAGCAGTTGCTGGGGAGAGATCGGTTGGCTGTCCATGGGATTCCTGATGGAGTGGAAGGGGAAATGCCGAAGCTACCGTCGGACCTAAGCTGCGATCCGGCGACCCCGTTTCAGGGGGTTTTTTAGACCTTGTTGGTCGTCGGGGGATCGTTTATAGTTCTGAGTTCCCCGGGTACGGGGGTGTGCAATACGACGGAAAATGGGATTTGTTGAGAACCGCCTTCGGGTGGATTTTGAGGGGTTGTGTCATGAAAGACGGCATCCATCCGAAGTATCAGGAAACGGTGGTCACCTGTGGTTGTGGTAATTCGTTCACCACACGCAGCGTCCGTAAAGAACTGAAGGTTGACATTTGCAATGCTTGCCACCCTTTTTATACCGGCAAGTTGAAGTATGTCGACACGGCCGGACGCATCGAGAAGTTTCAGAACAAGTTCGCTGCTGGGACCTATTCCAGCCTTCAGCCTGGCAAGAAGAGCGCCAAGAAGAAATAGCGACTCGGGTCCGGCGGCTGCGCGGGGCCTGGAGCGGATGAGCGACGAAGTGAGATAGTTCGCGACAAACGGCTCAACCAGAGCATGCCGCGGCCAATCAGGCTGGCGGCATTTTTTTTTGGCGGTGCGGCGTCCCCGCGGGGGGTGATCGAGCGAGGCGGCGATGAACATTCGGCAGCAGTTGGAACAATCGCTTCAGCGGTATGAAGAGCTGGAGCGGATGATGGGCGACCCCCAGGTGCTCGCCGATTCCAGCAAGATGGCGGCGGTCGCTCGCGAACATGGATCGCTGCTGAAGACGGCGACCAAATACCGCCAGTACAAGCAGCTTTGCGACGACATTCGCGGGCTGACGGAGATGGCCGAGAGCGATGATGCCGACGAGCGGGCGATGGCAGGCGAGGAGCTGGAGCTAGTGAGGACCCAGAGAGAGGCTCTCTGGACCGAACTGCTCAATGCCACCATCGGTGGCGAAGATGCCAATCGTGACCGATGCGTCATGGAAATCCGCGCAGGCACCGGTGGGGAAGAAGCCGCCCTGTTCGCTAGAGACCTCTACGAAATGTACAAGCGATTTGCCGACCTTCGGGGATGGAAGGTCGAGATCATGGATGCCAGTGCCTCCGAGCGGGGCGGCTTCAAGGAAATCATTCTGGGGTTCGAAGGCGAGCATGTCTTTCGGGACCTGCAGTTTGAAAGTGGCGGCCATCGCGTGCAGCGGGTTCCTGAGACGGAGACGCAGGGGCGGATCCATACCTCGGCGGCAACCGTGGCGGTGATGGCCGAGCCGGAGGATGTCGAAGTCGACCTCAAGCCAGAGGATTATCGCATCGACAAATTCAATGCCAGCGGTCCAGGCGGTCAGCATGTGAACAAGACCGAGTCGGCGATTCGGCTGACGCACTTTGAAACCGGGATCGTGGTCCAATGCCAGGACGAAAAAAGCCAGCACAAGAATCTAGCTAAGGCCCTGCGCGTCCTCAAAAGCCGCATCTACGATCAGAAGCGGGAAGAGGAGATGAAGAAGCGATCGGACCAAAGGAAGAGCCTGATTGGGTCGGGGGACCGCAACGAACGAATCCGTACCTACAACTTCCCGCAAAATCGACTGACCGACCACCGCATCAATCTAACCCTCTATAAACTAGGGGATATCATCGCAGGCAACATGCAGCCAGTGACCGACGCCATGCTGGAGCATGAGCGCGACATGTTGCGAGGAGACATGGAGGAGTAGGTGGCCGAGAGCGACGAGTGGACCATCGGTCGGTTGTTGAGCTGGACAACCGATTTCCTTCGCAGCCATGGCTCCGAGGCTCCTCGACTAGAGGCCGAGGTGCTGCTGGCTCACGCCAGAGGCTGCTCCCGAGTCGCACTCTATACAGCCTATGCCGAGCTGGCCGACCAGAAGCTGCGCGATCAGTTCCGCGATCTGGTCAAACGTCGTTCCAAAGGGGAGCCGGTGGCGTATCTGGTGGGGCATAAGGAATTCTATTCCCTGGACTTCGAAGTCAACCGAGATGTGCTGGTCCCGCGGTCTGAGACCGAGCACTTGGTGATGGCAGCGATCGACTGGGTGCGGCGTCGTGACAAACCGTCTGCTGCGGGGCAGCCAATCCGTATCGCCGACCTTTGTACCGGCAGTGGATGTGTTGCGGTGGCGATCGCCAAGCACCTGGCGGATGCCAAGTTAGTCGCCTGCGACCGCAGCCCCAAGGCGCTGGAAGTAGCTCGTCGCAACATCCGGCGTCACCAACTGGAAGATCGTGTTGAGCTGGTCGAGTCGAATCTGATGGAGCCACCTTTTCCGGAGGGGCTATTGGATCTGATCGTCAGCAATCCACCCTATGTCACCACCAGCGAATACAGCCAACTGCATCCGCAGGTGAGGGACCACGAGCCGCGGGAGGCGCTGGAGGCGGGGGAGGATGGTCTGGCGGTAATCCGGCCGCTGATCGCCCAGGCCCGAAAGCGCCTTGTGCCTGGTGGCGGGCTGCTGATCGAACTTTCCCCCAGCATCGCCGGCAGCGTCCTGGCTTTTCTCCAGACGCAAGGGGGATGGGAGGCGATCGGATGCACCAAGGACCTAGCGGGGCACGACCGCATCGTCCACGCAACCGCTGGGGGTCCCCTCCCCTCCAGTTGATCCTCAACCCACCGAAACAACTCACCCGTCGCTTCGATTTCCGAATGCCTAGTGAGTTCCACCCAGTTCCAAGTCGAAAGCCCATAGCCGATTGAAGAGAAGGAACTTCTAAGATGATGCAGATGGAGAAACTGGTATCGCTTTGCCGAAGACGCGGCTTTCTATTCCAGTCCAGCGAGATTTACGGAGGGATGAATGGCTTCTGGGATTATGGCCCTCTTGGGGTCGAACTGAAGCGGAATGTGAAAGAGGCGTGGTGGCAGGATATGGTCCGCGGCCACAACGAACTGCGGCAGCCCGAAGGAGCCCCCAGCACCTACGAAATGGTGGGGCTCGATTGCACCATCCTCATGCACCCCCAGGTCTGGAAATGCTCGGGCCACTACGATCTGTTCCATGACTACATGGTCGATTGCCGTCAGACCAAACGCCGTTACCGTGTCGATCAGGTGCGAGGACGCTGGGTGGAGGCCAAGGGGCAGCGGATTTTTGTGACCAGCATGGTCGAGCCTGATTTGCAGGAAGAGGATCTGCTCCGAAGGACTCTCAAGTTCTTCAACCTCCGCGCCAAGGATGCGGAGTCGCTGAAGTGGGATTCCCCTTGGACGACGCTGGACCAACTGAGCCCAGCCGAGCAGGCGACCGCTTTGGGACCCGATGCCACCGAGGCGGGTACGCTGACCGAGCCGCGAGAATTCAATCTGATGTTCAAAACCTTCGTCGGCGCGCTCAGCGGAGAAGAAGGCGCTGCCTTCCTGCGTCCCGAAACCGCTCAGGGTATCTTCGTCAACTTCAAGAATGTGCTCGACAGCACCCGCATTCAGATTCCCTTCGGTGTCGCACAGGTTGGCAAGAGCTTTCGCAATGAGATCACGCCACGGAATTTTACCTTCCGTAGCCGCGAGTTCGAGCAGATGGAGATCGAGTTTTTCTGCCATCCAGATCAGTCGCGGCAATGGTACCAGTACTGGCGCAATCGCCGCTTGGCCTGGTACACCAGCTTGGGGCTGGCTGGCGAGCGATTGCGACTGCGCGAGCATAGCGAAGATGAGCTGAGCCACTACTCCTGCGGGACGGCGGATATCGAATACGCTTTCCCCTTTCTCCCTGAAGGAGAGTACGGTGAGCTGGAGGGGATCGCTCATCGCGGTGATTTCGACCTGAGGAGCCACATGGAAGGGAAACTGGATCCGAAGAAGAGACCTCTGGAACTGGAACGGGATGCCAACGGCCAGCCTCGCCATCGCGGCAGTGGAAAAGATCTGACCTATCGCGATGAAGCGACTGGATCTCGCTACACCCCGCATGTGATCGAGCCGTCGGCTGGAGCGGATCGCGCGACACTGGCCTTCCTGTGCGAAGCCTACGATGAAGACCAAGCGCCCGATGAATCGGGCGCGATGCAGTCGCGCGTCGTGCTCCGGTTCCATCCCCGCGTCGCGCCCATCAAGGCCGCGATCTTCCCGCTGGTCAAACGCGACGGGATGCCAGAAATGGCTCACGAAGTCTATGCCTCGCTGAAGAAACACTGGAATGTTTTCTATGACGAGAAGGGGGCGGTCGGGAGACGCTACCGTCGACAAGACGAAGCAGGGACACCCTACTGCATCACCATCGATAGCCAGTCGCTGGTCGACCAGACGGTGACCGTCCGCGATCGTGACACCCTCGAGCAGGTGCGGGTCAAGGCAGCCGATCTGGTGGGGGAAATCGGGCAGCGGATGGGAGGCTGAACCGGTTCCCAAGTGGGCCGGCCTGGGGATTCGCAGGAATTGACCTGGTGGATTGAGACGGCGATACCGGTTGGGGGGGAGATCCCTCGGATCGAACTGAAAACGGCATGGAAACCCAGGGCATGCCCTTCACGAACCGAGCCGCTGGCGGTCGAAGTAGAGAAAACGGTGGAATTTGTTGTCCCGACGGACTATCGTGGACTAAAATTCCGCGTGGTCTCTTCGACCGGAAAACTCGCCGCAATTTTCTTGTTTAGTTGATCCAGAAAGTTGGTGCTCTCGATGGCCAATTACATCTCATTGGAAGAAGCGGCCAAGAAACTGCAAGTGACCGTCGATGAGGTGGTCGAGATGCTGTCGCGTGGCGAAATCTTCGGCTACCGCGATGGAACCAGCTGGAAATTCAAGCCCGAGGAAGTCGAAAGGGCTCTGGAAGATCAGGCTGGAGGTTTGCTGGACGAAGGGACCGATCCCAGCGGCTCTTCTCTGGTCATCTCCAGCAACGATTTTGACCTGGGAACCGGATCAGGCATCTCCGGCTCGCGCAGCGGCGCTGGAAAAAGCGGCCGTCGTAGCGGAAGCGACCTGCCTTTGATCGAAGAAGGAGACGACTCGCTGGATTCCCTCGGGTCGGGTGACCTGGAGCTTGGGGATGAACTTCGACTGGCCTCCGACAGCGGCAGCGAAATCTCGCTCGGGGATTCCAGAGACGGTGGGCTAAGCATCGGACCGGTCGAGAAATCGGATGTGCTTGGTGGGACCACCAGCAAGTCGAAATCCCCGAAGGAAATGCCCCTTCAGGAAGATGAAGACGAACTGGTGCTCGGAACCGGAAGCGATGTCCAGTTGGCCGCCGACAGCAACATCAACCTAGTCAGCCCCAGCGATAGCGGTCTGTCGCTCGATGATGAACCGCTCGACCTCGCCGGTTCAGGAATCTCTGGACTGGATCTGGGTAGCGAAGGCTCGGGGGTCAAAAAACCGAGTGCCGGTGGCAGTGGATCGCTGGTCGATTTCCAGCAGGACCAAGAATTCCAACTCTCTCCTTCCAACGCCGCTGACGCCGATGACGACAGCGGTTCGCAGGTGATTGAACTGGAAGATTCTGCCGATTTCGGCGATGGAGCGGTCGCACTTCCGACCTCGGGCAGCTTGGATGATTTGGCTGCCGACTTGGGAGGTGGCGGATTGGGGGCGGGCGCGTTGGCCGGTGGTGGGCTGGGCATGGAGGAAGCGACTGCTGCGGGGCCTGCCGTGGTGCGGGCGACCCCCGAGATCCCCTTCTCCATGCTGCAGGTTGGCGCTTTGCTTTCCATCCTTCTCCTAATGGGCTTGGCGGGGATCCTGGTCACCGACATCGTCCGCAATCTATGGGCTTGGTCCGATAGCGATAACCTCACCTCCGGCTTTACTCAGATGGTCATCGAAGCCGCAGGGATGAAGTAACCGTCGCTAGGGATCCCACCGTCGATGGATCTTGCACCGTGCTGGCTTCCCTTTCCTCTGGAATCGATCCAGGGGAAAGATCTAAGGGACTGAGCCAAAGACGGTTTGTTGGGTTGGCCGCAGCGGTACCAATCGCGGACCAACCAAGCAGGGAGACGCTACCCACGACCCGCTCTGGAAACGCTAGCCTTCTTGCGATTCCTTTTGCGGTTCGTCTCTTGTAGATGGACTGAATCCTCGTCGCATCGCTTCTTGATAGCCATCCAGCGACCGGTCCGACGTTGACGTCGAGAGTCGAATTTCCTATCGATCGCTTGGGATGTTGGCGAGTGTCGCCGCAGGAACGGATTTGGCGAGGGACAGCGATGGCCTTGAGCAGGAATACGCGTGTCGATCGGCGACGGCTGCAGTTGCTGGAGGCAACGGCGGAAATGTCGTCGGTATCGCCACCCAAGCGGACTCGGCGCGGCGCGCCGGGCGCCAGCCTGGAATCCCGCCTACTGACAACTCCCGATGAGGGGTTCAGCGAGTCGGTGCATCGCTATTGCCGCATGCGGGTTTTGGATGCGCTACCGGTGCGAAGTCTATCCAGTGGCGCGGCGGTCACTGGTCTTTGGGCTCTTTGGCTGATGATGGTGGGGCTTCACTGGTGGATTTATGTACGCCCTGGGGCATCCGCAACCCCCATGCCGCTGCTCTATCTGTTTCATCTTCGATCGCCCCACGGGATCGCTCAATGTTTCGTCTTGGTCGCGTTAATGGTGACGACCTTGATGTGCTGGATGACATACCGATTGCGATCCTGTCAAATGAATGACTATCACGCCAAGTATCGCATCTGGTGGGTGATGGTACTTGCCGCAGGTTGGATGACGATCGACGCATCGACTTCCCTGCTGCGACTGGTAGGCGCCACCATCGATCGGTGGACGCAAGCCCAGCTTGGGTATCCGGGCTGGGGTGTCGCTGCAGTCGCAACGTCGATACTGGCAGCGCTTCTGGGAATACGGATGTGTGATGAATTCCGTAATGCTAAAGGCAGTCTTGTGCATTGGCTGGTCGGCCTTGCAGCCTGGATCGGCGCGGGGCTTTACGGAACAGGGCTGTTCAAGATCGGATCAAGCCCCGCGACGCTTGATTGGTGGGTGGGTAGCTGCTGGTTGGCGGGAGTGCTGGCGGTTTTCATCGCCGTCGCGCAGCATTTGCAGATGGTCTATGTGGCGGCGCAAAGAGACCTGCTGGAACGTCGAGGATTGGTCGGACCGAACGCCAAATCTCTTTCGCTCCATTGGATTCCTAATCGCTATCGCAAGCCGATCGGTCTGAAGAAGTCAGGCTTGGACCAGTCAGAAGAGGAAGGGCAGGAAGAGGAAGACAAGGAACCGATCCAAGTGCCAGGCTGGGTGCAGTGGGTGATGCGAGTTGGGGAACCGCCTCCGAAAGCCGAGGAAACTTTGCTTGAGGAAGAGGAGCAGGAGGAGGTGGCAGTCGGCAACGCCGCTTCGCCGTCACCAGCGGCAAGAGGTGCATCGGAGTCTCCCAGCGATTCCATCAAGAACAAAGCGCCAGCGACCTCCTCTGGTGGCTCGCCAGCCACTGCTTCCAGCGCAAATGCTGCAGGCAGAACCCCAGCCGCTCCCGCACCAACCACAGGGCTCGGTTCCGCCAACAAGTCAGCTTCATCCGACGCATCCAAAAACTCGTCAACCGAAAAAGGGAAAGCCGCAGCGGATCCCGTGGAGTCCGATCCGTCGAACGGACGAAGCTGGATCCCCTGGAAACGAAAAGTGGCTGATCCGCTCGCCGCCAGCGAGTCTTCTGGCAAAACTGCCGGCAAAGCGACTGCCAAAAGTGACTCCTCTGCGGCATCACGAAGTAACGCAACGGACAACGACCAGGCAAGTCGATCGAACTCCTGGATACCCTGGAAACGCAAAGCGGTTGATGGGCCGTTGGAAGAGAGCGACACGGAAGCTGCATCGGGGGATAAGCCCGGGTTTTCCTGGTGGAAGCGGAAAAATGGCCAGGTGGTGGCCAGCGGCGCCACGGACGGTGGCGAAGGTCGCACACAACTGCTTGGCCGTCTGATGGCCAAGCTCAAACGAAGTTCGAAGGAATCTTCGGAGGATCCGGCTGCATCTAGCTCAAAGAGCGGAAAAGCGGCGGCGATCGAGGCCGATTCGGGTTCGGAGGGGCCTGGATGGAAGCGATGGCTCCCTGGTCGCAAGGCCTCGGAGACGGAAGAGGTCGGAAGCGGGAAGGGAGACGTGGCAGCCAAGTCATCGTCGACATCTGGCGAAAGCGTACCGGCCAAGAAGGGACTTTTTGGCTTCATGGACTCTCTGAAGTTAAGGCCGCCAGCGGAGGACCGCGAGGGAGCACCGCAGTTCCGGGATGTCGACTCCAAGTCACCCGAAAAAGCATCGCAGCGCGCCGAATCGTATGAAGATGACGACGATGACGACGATCAGCAGGACTCGGGAAGACCGCTTAGCAAAGCTGAAAAGAAGCGATTGCGTCGCGAGCAGATGCAGAAGCGAGCCGGTTGAGTGGGGAGGTGACCGACGGAGTAAAGCCACAGCTGCGGTTGTCGGCTGTCTTCCTGTGGCATGGCCGTCTCGGCCATGCGGGCCCCACCCCTGACGGCTCGACCCGACCGCGAACAGACCAGAACCAAACGTCGATCCGCGATTGAGTCTTTCGAGCACGAGCACGAGCACGAGCACGAGCACGAGCACGAGCACGAGCACGAGCACGAGCACGAGTACGAGCACGAGCACGAGCACGAGCACGAGCACGAGCACGAGCACGAGTACGAGTACGAGCACGAGCACGAGCACGAGCACGAAATTCGGATGGGAGGGGGCGGCTTGCGTAGGGTGTGTGAGCCGGTCGTTGATCGAACGATCTTATGGCGATAGGAGACGTTGGTGCGCCGCTGTGGCCGGTGGCGGGAATCGACTGGACCGCGAACACACCAGAACCAAACGCCGATATGCAATGGAGTCTTTCGAGGACAAGCACGAGCACGAGCACGAGC
>Ga0315906_10001844_pt1 | contig 30703 bp, 30 predicted proteins | sample LakEriMetagenome_4_FD_203526 | JGI IMG/M metagenome (GOLD analysis project Ga0315906, IMG submission 203526) | Freshwater fungal communities from buoy surface, Lake Erie, Ohio, United States - Buoy 2 MA122 | ecosystem: Environmental > Aquatic > Freshwater > Lake > Lake biofilm | place: USA...
ATGTCCACTGGAGGTTGCCAGTATGATATTTTGAATAATTTTTATTTGATCTTGTGAATAACCGAATTTCGGAAGTTTATCTCCTGCCATCTTTATGGCAAAGGGCTCATTGTGATCTGGCTGTAAAATAAATCCAGCATCGTGATACAAAACCGCGGTGCGCAGGAGCATGATTGAAGCTTCATCTACACCTTCGAGCTTAGCATAGCGTATTGCTGCCTTTTCGACATTCAACGTGTGGTTGATGTCATGGTAAACAACCTCTTCAGGTAGCAATGCTTTAAGGTGATTGATGATATCTTTCCGCATGTGTTCAAAATCAATTGGACTCAACCCGCACATTTTTCGGATTTCTACATTGGCGAATCTTCCTTCACCATACATTGAAAATTCTTTTTTCAGAAGCTCCAGATAGTACATTTGAATCTGTCCACCTCGTTTGTGAATGTCAACTAAACCTCTGGGATGAAGCGTCGTGTAAGCTTCAAGCTCAGCGGCAACGGGTTCTGTAATCAGAATAGCTCCGGCTTTAGACGATTGTTCGGCACGTGCGGCAATGTTGACGGTATCTCCCCAGACGTCAAAGCTCATTTTTTGCGATCCAATTATACCTGCAACGAGAGGCCCCATGTGAATTCCCACTCTCATTTCCCAAAACTCTTTATTGAGCGCAATGGAGATTTGTTTTTCGTTCAGAATAAAATCTCTCATTTCGATTGCTGCTAAAGCAGCCCTCATAGCAGGATAAGGTAGATCTTCTGTAACACCAGCGATTGCCATGTATGCATCGCCAATGGTTTTGACTTTTTCGAGTTTGTAACGATGAATAATTTCGTCAAATTGCGTGAAATAGTAATCTAGCTTTTTCAACAAAGCAATTGGCTTCATATTTCTCGCCTTAGAGGAAAACTCAATAAAATCAGTGAACAAGACAACTCCGTTTTCGACTCTTTTTGGAGAAAATTTATTGTACAAGTTCAGATCCTCTAGTACATTCCTTGGGAAAATATTGTTCAGTAGTTGATTGATCCGTTGGTCTTTGTAATAGAGCGTTTTGAAAACGTCGATTTTGGCTTTGATTAAATTCGGGTTGAAGGGAATGGTAATATAATCCACTGCTCCTTCGTGCAATCCTTTGACTAATTTTACTGCTGAGGCTGAATTCTGTGTAATGACCAATTTATACATCGATCGTTGCGAGCTCATTTCCCGAAGCGAATGCAAGAGTTCCAATCCACCAAATTCCGGGTCATCTATGTTAATGAGCAGGATGCCAATTTCTTTTTGCTGGATAATGGGCAGGGCTTGTTCAATATGATCCGCAAAAAGTACATTGTTCCCTCCACCAGATAATATCGCTTTTAACCCTTTTTGATTTTTGGGATCTGCGTCGATGACCAGGATATTTATAAACCGTTCCACTTAAAAGATTATACCACTAATGTACGGAAAGCCTCTGGATTAACTTGTGTGAAGAATAAAATCGTGAAAGTTCAATTTAAAGACTGGAAATGACTTCATTAATGTCTATCTCTACTTGAAAGTGATCTAAGATTTTTTTGAGTACTCTATCTACAACAGCATCAGGACAAGAAGCACCAGAAGTTACGATGATCGTTGCCGGTAACTTGAGATTGTCCATTGGAGTGTGTTTTTCTATTGAATGAGTATGAATATTGAAACTTGATAAAGCTCCACCTGCCTCCATGTCTCTTTCGGAACGGATGAAATATGTAGGAAATTTTTCCTCGAGTAATTCAACCAAATGAGTTGTGTTTGAGCTGTTGTGTCCACCAATAACTATTGCAAAATCTGCATTTGTTTCCAGTAATCCGTATGTCGCAGATTGGTTGTCATTCGTTGCATAGCACAACGTGTCTCGTGTATCAGCAATGTGCTCACGGATATTTTCTTCTCCGTATTTATTGAGCATCACATTCCTTAGGTAATCAGTAATTTCCTGTGTTTCCGTTGCCAACATGGTCGTTTGATTTACAACGCCAATTTTCAGTAGGTCCTTTTCTGGATCGAAATTCACGGAATGTTTTCCTTTGAAGAAATCTAGAAACTCTAAGGTATTTCCATAGCCTGCAATATAATCCCCAAGAAATTGAGCCTCAGACATGTCCTTGACAATTAGTGAAGGTGCATTCTTATCGCTGTGAGAAAAGGTCGCACGCGTTTCTTCATGGTTGTATTTGCCATGAATGATAATGGTATGGCCATCCTGACCGAGTTTTTCCGAGCGATTCCATACTTTTTCCACGAAAGGACAAGTGGTATTGTATTGTTGAACATTCACACCAATTTTTTCGAGAATCTCTTCTATTTCTAGTGTAGTTCCAAAGGCAGGAATAATTACAATATCATCTGAAGTGAGCTCTGACCAGTCAATGAGCTGATTTCCTTTGGTGTCTTGAATAAACTGTAATCCATGAGAAAGTAAGTCTTCATTCACTTCAGGGTTGTGGATCATCTGACTAAGCAGGAAAATTCGTTTTCCCGGATTTTCTTGAATTGCGCGGTATGAAATCTCTATTGCATTTTCAACCCCGTAACAAAATCCAAAATGGCGTGCAAGAATGAATTTGACCTTTCCGAAATCTAGGATACTTGGAGTAAAATCCTTTTTTCTTGGATCGTTTAATTTTCGTTTCGCCTTAACCTGACTGATAATGGGAGAACGATAGAATTCAGGTATTTCGAATTGTTTCATGAATGTGCTTGCTACAAAGATAACAGTTCATTGAAATGAAAGTTTAAAACCCCGAACAATGTCCGGGGTTTTAAGGGCTGGATCAATTCAGGTAAATTCCCTGTTTGTCTTTGTTATATTTCACTTTGTATCCAAATGGAATTGTTTTGGATTCTTTAGGTTTGAGGTCGAATTTCCATTCAATGAGTCCGGTCGAGGTGTTAAGCTCTCCTTTGCTTAGCTCGATTGATTCAATGATAATGTCTGCATTTTGAGTGATTGGCAACTGATCTTGAATCACCAATTCGATTCCACTTGCTTTGAGATTCTTGACTTCAATGCTGAAAGACATCGTCTTCTCGATCTTGTCGCCAACGATTTTTTCTTTACAATCCTTTTTCATCAATGTGCGCTTCACGATAATGTTCGGATCTCTTCCCATACTGAGATTCAATGTGTCTTCCATGGTTGTAGGGTCGATGTACGTTTCTCCGACATAACTTCCGTCAAAGAAAATATTTGCCTGTGCAGGAACCAACCCGAGCTCATCCAGTTTGGAAAGTTGTGCAACCAGATAAACTGATGCATCGAGTTTTGGAACCGAATAGTACTTGTAATTTGCATCTAGATCAGCCACTTTAATTAGAACCATGTGCTGTTCATTGTTGGATTTGATGGTGTAGGGAAGGTCTATTCGAAATTCTGCTGATGTAAGTTGACGAATCGTTTGAACGAATTCCGCGGATGTTTGGCTCATTACATTGTCAAAGTCTTTATTATCGTCTAATGTGTTTGAGTAAGCCATCCCTTTTTCTGCCTCGGCCTTTCTAGTTGAGGCTGCTTGGGGAATTGAATACATGTCATTACGATATGCATAATAGTCTACATACCAGGGGTGAAGTGTCGGTTTCGTTTTATTTTGGAAAGGATTGTTCGTGGAAATATTGAGTTTGACATTTTCCCAATCTAAACCACTGTTCTGAAAGACCTGTGCTTTGTATGTCAAGTTAATTTTAGATGTCAAACCGTCACTTCGAAGATCGTATAAGGGTACCCAGCCTGCATTTTGAATGAGGTAGGAAATATTCATTTTTCCGGCTACAGCCTCTTTCGCAGAAACGGTCACGATAATCCGGTGTACCGGTCCTGTTTCTTGTGGATCTGTCTCACTGTTTTCATGTTGTTTCAATTTTAAAAGGCGTTCGTCCATTCGTTTCTTTTTTTCCTGTTTGTCAGATCTTTTGCGGTAAAGCACAGAAAGTTTTTTGTTGATCTCAAGCATTTTTGCAGCATAATAATCAACTGTTTGTTTGAGTAGATTGATGGAGTCATTTACTTTACCCTGTCCTTTGACAGCACCGTTATTGGCAAGGATATTCTTTGTGGCTGTGAGGACATCGATCTCATCCTGTAAATCCTGGATATCATAGCCGATCAATTTAATTGAGTCTTCGAGTGATCGAATCTCATTTCTAATTTTTAGTGGCAGTCCTTCGAGGTTTACTTCCTCAGGCTTTGGATAAAAAATACTGTGTTTCGAATCAAGGATGATTACATTGCCCGTTGCTTTCACTTGCAAACTTTTTGGATCGATGTAAGGACTGATTCCTTCAATGATGATCTCTGTAATGCCTGGTTTAGCGTTGTAGGATGCTTTTTGATAGAGTTGTGCTCCTTGTGCATACACGGTAACATCGGTGATTGTGGATTTAACAATTTCCTTATCGCCTGCATGGCTGTTAAAGACGATGAGAAATAAAATGGGTAAGAGAAATAATGTTTTCATGACGTTTGATTTTTCAGGCTGTACAGGTTTGCCTACATTTGGTTGAAATTGATCTGAAATTTTTCATGAAAATACTAAGTTTCTTTCTGAGATCGTGGATAATACGCTGGGCAGTAGGGTCGATTATATTTCTTTTTATTTGGTCGAACTGGTGCGTGTACAGTGAGAGTCGTGATTTTATTTCGAGTAACATGCGGAATCTACCGCCAATGAAATACGCGCTGATTTTGGGGACATCGAACAAATTAAGAAATGGTCGAAATAATGTATATTTCAGTAAACGCATCGATGCATGCTGGAGATTATATCGCGAAAGGAAGATTCGTTATGTGTTGGTCAGTGGGGATAATAGTGTCAAAAGTTATAACGAGCCAGAAATGATCCGGACTGCATTAATTCGCAAAGGCATACCGGCCAGTCATATTGTATTGGATTATGCGGGCTTTGACACTTATGATTCCATGGTTCGTGCGAAAGAGGTTTTTGGATTGAACTCTTTTATTGTTGTTTCTCAGCATTTTCACAATTCCCGTGCGGTATTCATAGCACGCAGAAAAGGCATGGATGTATATGCATACAATGCTGGAGATGCTTCCAAAGTCGCTGGATTTAAAATGCGTATCCGAGAATATTTTGCACGTGTGAAGGCCTACCTTGATGTCCTTCTGAATGTAAGTCCAAAATTTCTAGGAAAAAAGGAGCCAATTCCTTAAATCAGGGCTTTAATTTCCATAATTATGCGTTCGGCCAGGTCATTTGCCATTTGCTCATTTTGACTTTCCGAATAAATGCGGATTATAGGCTCAGTATTGCTTTTTCTCAAATGTACCCATTCTTTACCTATGTAGATTTTTACCCCATCGGTCGTGTCTACCTCTTCGTGAGCATAATTTACAGACATATACATGAGGATTTGGTCTACGTCGATGTCAGGTGTTAATTCAATCTTGTTCTTCGAGATGATATATTTGGGATAACTGTCACGTAATTCTGAAACCTTCATTTTTTTCTCTGCCAAATGACTTAGGAACAAGGCAATGCCAACCAGTGAATCACGGCCGTAGTGTAATTCAGGATATATGACTCCCCCATTTCCCTCGCCACCAATGACCGCGCCTATCTCTTTCATTTTGGACACTACATTCACTTCTCCAACTGCAGCTGCGGCATAAGTGAGCCCCCGGGCTTCGGTGACGTCACGTAACGCACGAGTGGATGAAAGATTGGAAACGGTAGGTCCGGGTGTTTTGGATAGGACGTAATCTGCTACTGCAACGAGTGTGTATTCTTCCCCGAACATGGAACCGTCTTCACAAACGAGCGCCAGACGATCAACATCTGGATCTACTGTAATTCCGAGGTCAGCACCAGTTTCTTTGATCTTTTCTGAGAGATCGGTTAGGTGTTCGGGCAGTGGCTCCGGATTGTGCGGAAAATGGCCGTTGGGTTCACAATACAGTTCCGTGATCTGATTCACTCCCAATTTACGCAACAAGGCCGGAACGAAGATCCCGCCGGAGGAATTTACAGCATCGACCACGACATTGAAATTGGCAGCTTTGATAGCGGCTGCATTGACCAAAGGAAGTTGAAGGATGGCCTCAATATGTTTTTCGAGATAGGAATTGTCTAAGGTTACTTTTCCCAAGGAATCCACATCCGCAAAAAGATAACTTTCTTCCTCTGCAATCGAAAGTACTTCCTCGCCATCCTTTCCTGAAATAAACTCTCCCTTCTCATTTAGTAATTTTAGGGCATTCCATTGTTTTGGATTATGACTAGCCGTTAGAATGATGCCGCCGTGGGCTTTTTCCATTGGTACAGCAACTTCCACTGTCGGTGTGGTAGATAATCCAAGGTCGATCACGTCAATTCCAAGTCCTGTAAGAGTTGAAATGACAAGATCGGAAATCATTTTTCCTGAAATTCTCGCATCTCTTCCAATGACTACTTTTACCGAAGAATCGTTCGTGTGATTTTTTAACCAGGTTCCATAAGCCGCTGCAAATTTAACAGCGTCAACAGGTGTAAGGCCATCATTGACTTTCCCTCCAATAGTACCTCTGATTCCTGAAATTGATTTGATGAGTGTCATGGGAGTAATTGGTTAATAGTGAGAAGTTTTTAGTGATCGAATTTGGTCGTTATTTGGTAAAACCAATTTGACCTTGAGGTTTGAATTGACGCTTCAAGTCAATCATTTTTAAACAAGCGATGGCACATTCGACACCTTTGTTGCCATGTTTGCCTCCTGAACGGTCGATGGATTGCTGCATCGTATTGTCAGTCAATACACAGAATGCGACCGGCTTATTGTACTTCAGTGAAACATCCTTAATTCCTTGAGTGGCACCTTCACACACAAAATCGAAATGTTTGGTTTCACCTTGGATAACAACACCTATCGCTACTACGCCATCTACGTCCGAGTATTCTAAAAGATACTGCGAGCCTAGTGGTAATTCAAATGCTCCTGGGACAAAACGAACAACAATATGTTCTTCCTTGACCCCGGCATCAAGTAGCGTTTGTTTTGCTCCTTTCAACAGATTTAAAGTGATGGTATCGTTCCATTCAGAAACAACGATGCCGACTTTAAAATCGGCACCATTCGGAACAAAGTCCTTATTGAATTCGGATAAATTTCGACCCTTGGTGGCCATGTTTACTTCGTTGTTTTATTCGATGCCCGAGCGATGTATTTATCGATGGCTTTCTGGTTTCCGTAACCGGAGTAATCATCACGGATTTTCGTGTAACATTCCGCAGCTTTTTCGAAGTTTTTATTCTTTTCAGCGCAGAGACCAGCCTTGAAAAGGTACATCGGTGTTGTCATTTCATTTTCGTTCGTACCTGCAGCCTCGAGATATAGATCGAATGCCTTTTCGTAGTCCTTCATTTCACTGTGACAATCCCCTTGCAATCCAATAGCCATAGCTGAGACATAGGTGTCACTCACATCCACGCCTTCTAGCTCTTCCAATGCTTTTTTGAACTCACCTTTTGCCATGTACTGTCGCGCCAGAATGAATTGAGCATTTTCACCACCTATCTTACCGTCATATTTTTTCACCACCGGCTCGAGTTCGTCAATCGCAAGATCCGTAGAATCTTTGGCTGCATAATTTAATCCAACCCAAAAAGAGTCCTTGGACTTTTCATTTGAAGGGTTCCAAATGAACTGACGGTAAAGAAAGAAAAGAAGTATTGCACCGAACAACCCACCAAAGATGTAAACGAACAATTTTGTTCGCTTGTCAGAATTGAACTGTTGTTTCAGATTTTCAAAAGGAGAATTTTCCGACATTTTTATTTTTTTGAAGAGCAAAATTAGTTTTTTTTTTAAATCCTTACGCTTTAATTTTCAACAAGCATGCGCGTTTCGGAAGTCATGGAAAATTATATCATTTCCACTTTCAAAAGCACATTGGATGCACTACCTTTGTTCAATGCACTTGTGTGATCTTCAACTCATCAATTTCAAGAACTACGAAGATGCCGAAATACAATTGTGCCCCAATGTGAATTCTTTTGTGGGTCGCAATGGTTCGGGAAAGACAAATATACTTGATGCCATCTATTACTTGAGCCTGTGCAAGTCTTACTTAAACGTGATGGATCGTCAGAACATCCGATTTGATCAGGCTTTTTTTTCGATTCAGGGCAATTGGGACAAGGATGGTCAAAAAGTACATATTCACTGTGCAGTGAAGAATGGTGCAAAAAAAGTTTTCAAGCGGAATAAGAAGGAGTACGAAAAGCTGGCAGATCACATCGGTCAATTTCCGGTTGTGATGATTTCACCATATGATCGCGACCTTATCTCGGAAGGAAGTGAACTTCGTAGAAAATGGATGGATGGGATCATATCTCAGTTCGACAGGGTTTATTTGGAAAAAGTGCAGCGCTACGGCAAAGTGTTGGAACAGCGCAATGCCTTGTTGAAGAATATGCATGACCACCGAATTTTCGATAAAGAGTCGATAGAGGTTTGGGATGAACAATTGTCTGAACTGGGTTCAGAAATTCATATCAAAAGAAGTGTCTTCATTCAAGAATTTCGTGAGGTGTTTCAAGAACGCTATGCCTACATCGGCGATTCCTCAGAAGAGGTCGGTTTGGAATATCGTTCACAGCTCAATGATTCGGATTTACTCACCTTACTTAAGGAAAATGAACGCAAAGACCTTTATACGCAGTACACGAATGCCGGAATTCACAAAGATGACCTGGTCTTTACCATTAAAGGGCATCCGGTAAAGAAATTCGGTTCGCAAGGTCAACAGAAATCCTTTATTATCGCTCTTCGACTGGCACAATATGAATGGTTGAAACAACACCTCAATACTACGCCGGTTCTTCTCTTGGACGATATATTCGATAAACTTGACCAAGAACGCGTCAAAAAATTATTGAGTCTGGTGTCCGATCATTATTTTGGTCAGGTGTTAGTTACCGATACGGATGAAGAACGTATTCGAACTATCTTTGACCGGACCGAGACAGAACACAAACTCTTTTTAGTTGACCAGGGCAGGGTGAGTGAATTATTAAATGAAACAGTTTAACTATTATGGAGGACATCCGTCGTACATCGAATGAAACACCTTTAGGTCAGGTCATCGAAAAGCTGATGAAAGCTTACCGATTGGATGGTAAATTGAAAGAAATGGACGTGCTTGCTGCCTGGCCTGAAATGATGGGGATTGCTGTTGCCAATCGAACAAAAGATTTATTCATTAAAAATAAAGTGTTACATCTTCATTTGGATTCTTCTGTAATGCGGGATGAATTGGCACACGGAAAGCAGATTATTATTCAGAGAGTGAATGATAAGGCTGGATTTGAAATGATTACAGACATTTGGTTTTCCTAAGATTCAGGATTTAGTATTCTCAATTTGTGATTCTTTAACAAGTGACATGAGGGTTAGTTAATTCAGAATCCTGAATTACAAATCTAAAATTGCTAATTTCGCGCCCTCATGATTAAAAGGGGTTTCAATTTCGCGTTGTTTATCATGTTGTTCCTTACCGGAGCCTTATCGGCACAGGTTCAGGCAGTATACAACAAAAGCGATTACAATTTTTGGATCTCTTTACCTGCAGACAGCATTTTAAAAAGCAAACCGCCCATTCTTATTTTTCTTCACGGGAAAAGTCTCTCCGGGTCAGATCTGAATATGGTTCGTCGATACGGTGTAATACATGAGATCGATAAAGGGAGAAACTTCCCTGCAATTGTAGTCGCCCCTCAGGTGCTTTATGGAAAATCCTGGGAACCGAAAAAAATCAAAAAGGTATTGGAGTACGTACAGAGTCAATATGTCACGGATTCTAGCAGGGTGTATGTTACAGGAATGAGTTTGGGGGGCTATGGCACCTTGAATTTTGCAGGTACATATCCCGAATTGGTGGCTGCAGCAGTTGCGCTCTGTGGCGGTGGCAATGTGAAGGATGCGTACAATTTATCGCAGGTTCCTTTATGGATTCAGCATGGCAACCGAGACAGTGCTGTTCCCATCTCAGAGTCTGAAAAGATCGTCAAGGCGATAACGGAATGTGAGGGAGGTGAAAATCTTAAATATACGGTCGTTCAGGGTGCAAATCATGGCGATTTGGAAAAGGTTTTCCGGACAGATGAGATCTACGACTGGATGTTCCAGTATTCCAAAGCTGTGGAAAAGGTTACCAACGGCCCCGAGAAGTAGGTTCAACCTTTGTTGTGATGCGGAGGTAGGTTACTTGGAATCTTTGTAATCCGATCGTGTAAAACAATACTTCCTGTTACCCCAACATTCAGCGAAGAATTCCCCGGCAGTTTTATGACGTAATGGCATTTCTCGAGGATTTCCTTTGGCAAACCTTCATCCTCAGCGCCAAGTAAATAGATCGCTCTCTTAGGGTGGTCGAAGGTATGCAATAGTTGGGCGTCATCGGTCAGTTCTATTCCAACAAGACGACAATCATGAGGGATGTTCTTTAATAGATCTTCAAAGTTTCGGTAATGAAACAATGGAATCCTAGACCAGGCTTTGACTACATCGGATGTCTGTTTTTTATACTTTTTTTCGACCGTAAAAATATAGGATGCTCCAAGTACGAATGCAGAGCGCCACAATGTTCCAATGTTGTGTTCCGTTTTTCCCCGGAATACACCTATGGCAAAATATCCTTCTTTGGTAATTGTTTTCACCTTATTCCACCTTATTCTTTTAACATCGCAAATTGGTCTAAATCCACAGAATAGACCTTTCTGAACCCGTTCGTATTCTCTGCAATGAAATAAAGTTTATTGTTGAAGATTTTCACTTTCTCAGGGTAAGAAACCTCCCTCAGATTCAGTATTTCTTGAAGATCCCCGGTTTCTATATTCAATTTACTCAATGAAAACATCGCTTTGTTGGGATTGGTCAGGTAAAACTTGTCCGTGTATGGGTCCCTTAACAAGCGACAATCTTCGAGTTCTTTGCCTTGAATTGAAACGGTATGAATTTGTTTTCCCTTGTTGGTAAATACAAACAAGCGCCCTTTTGTAAAGTCAATGGTGACCACGTTTAGATTTACGCGTTCAGATTGAACATTTAATTTGTTGGCCACTTGAAGTGCTGTGAGGTCTTGCCCTTCTCTGTATGTTTTCGCCGCTGAGCACGTATTATTTCTATTTTGTGAATTGACCATGTACTGGTATTTCAAAGGAATGGAGTCTACAATGCGCGGATTTCCGGTTGTTTTTGCTTTAAATAAACTGATTTGTTCATAGATGCTATAGTATCCAAGCGTATCGAAAGAGGAATACACGTTGTAAGCGGTGTCTTTATCGTAATAGTTTAAGGTATATTTCCGGTTTAGATAACCGTGATTTTCATCCATGAACAAGGTATCTCCGCAATAAATCAGATTTTTAATGTTGCCTTCATAATTCCATTTGGGTATTCTGTTGGCATAATGAAGGCTTTCGTCTACCCATGTCTCGTAGATGGTATCCATGCCATGTATGAGAAAGTTTCCTTTGCAATCTACTGAAAGATGCTCCGGCCTGAAGTCAAGCTTAAAGCGTTTTTTTTGAGAATTGACCTCATTTACATCCAGAAAATACTCTTTTTGACAGGATTTTAAGGTGATGTAACTGGCATCAGGAAAGATATAATAGTCTAGGAGCTGCTCATTCACTTCTCCGTCGATTTTTTTAACCCGGCTTCCATTTAGTTTAATTTCTTCGAGAACTACAGGTTGGTTGATTAATTGAAAGAAAACAATGAGCGTATCTGCGGCTAATTCATCGTTTGCAATGAACTGATCGCGGACTTTGCCTTTGCGCACAGTGATTGTGTCATTTCTCTGCACGGTAGCATTAAAAAAACCGTTGTCATTTGTTTTTTGGAAAATTAATTTCTGGTTAACGAAAACTGCAGCTTCTGAGACAGGTATATTATTTTCGTTAAGAATATATCCTTTGATTGTCAATGACTGTGATCTTCCGGATACAGTCAATAATAAAGCTGAGATGAGGATAAGTGATCTTAAATTCGTAAAATGTTTCAATTGAATCAACGTCCTGTCATTTCCAATAATGACTTAAAGGAACGAAATTGTTTTGAATCAATTCTCATCTTTGTAAAAATAAATGTTGACATGGAATTTATATCCGCTGAATTGGATCAGTACGTATGCGCACATTCGGAGAACGAGCCTGAAGTTCTACGTGATCTAAATCGTAAAACACACCTTTCCGTCTTACAGCCCCGCATGTTAAGTGGACATCTTCAGGGAAGGGTGCTGAGTATGCTCTCTCACATGATCCGTCCTATGCGTGTGTTGGAAATAGGAACCTATACTGGTTACTCAGCTCTATGTTTTGCGGAAGGTCTCGCGGAAGGGGGGATAGTGATTACGATCGATGTGAATGAAGAATTGGAGGAACTGGTCAAGGAGTACATTTCAAAAGCAGGAATGGAGGAAAAGATTGATTACCGAATTGGCGATGCGACACAACTCATCCCTCAACTCGACGAACAATTTGATATCGTTTTCATCGATGCCGACAAGAAGAATTACTGTAATTATTACAATTTGGTGTTCGATAAGGTGAAGAAGGGGGGCTACATTGTTGCTGACAATGTGCTTTGGTCCGGCAAGGTGCTGGAGAATTATGATTCTTTGGATCGTGAAACAAAAGTGATTATGGATTACAACCGAATGGTACATGAAGATCCGCGTGTTCAAGAGGTCTTACTTCCCATTCGCGATGGTTTGATGGTGGCGAGGAAACGATAATTTAAAATTCGGGATTCACAATTTGTAATTGTTTAAATTTCTTTATTTCGTAATTTGCCCCTACAGATTCTATATCAAGACGACCACCTAATTGCGATTAATAAACCACATGGTTTGTTGGTACATCGGTCCGCAATTGCAGCCGATGCGAGTGAATTTGCTGTACAGATCTTGAGGAATCAAATAGGTCAGAAGGTCTATCCGGTCCATCGCCTTGACCGAAAGACGAGCGGTGTATTGCTATTTGCTAAAGATGAGGCGAGCAACAGTCAACTTCAGCAAGCTTTTATGAACAAGGAAGTCACCAAGAAATACTTGGCCATAGTAAGAGGATTTACTCCTGAAAACGGAACGATCGATTATCCGTTCACCACCGAAAATGATAAGATTCAAGAAGCTATCACGCACTACAGAACGCTTCAATACTTTGAAATACCGCTTCCATTGGGGAAATTTGAAACCTCCCGCTATTCCTTGTTGGAAGTTACCCCTGAAACAGGAAGAATGCATCAGATCCGAAAGCATTTCGCTCATATTTTTCATCCCATCATCGGCGATCGACCATATGGCTGTAACAAGCAGAACAAACTTTTTCTCGAAAAGTGGCAGATGAATACGATGCTGTTACACGCGAGTGAACTTGAGTTTAAGAATCCGTTTAGTGATGAAATCATTATTGTAAAGGCAGAGGTACAAGAGGAATTTAAAAGGGTACTGAATTTTTTGAGTAACGAGTGATTTTAATTTAACGTGGGTTGATTTCTCTTATTCAAAAAATCTCTAGGTGAATTAATTAAAAGAGTGTAACTTAGGTTCCAATCAGTAGAAGACAATTATAATTATTTCAAATTTGAGTTTCATTTACAGGTTTGTTAAAGGATTTAAGAGTGCTTGGTTTCTAACCTTGTGCACATTGCTTTTACCTTCAATATTTATTGCCCAACAAGTTATTTCCAGTCAGGGAGAATCGTATTCGAATACCAACACGAAAATTGATTTTACGATGGGGGAAATGGTTACAAATACTGCTTCAGACGGAACAATTGATCTGACGCAAGGTTTTCATCAAACAAACTGGATTTTTGTCGGTGTGGAAGATTTGCAACCGGAAACACAAGTGAACATCTATCCTAACCCTTCTGTTGATGAGTTGACCATTGAAACTTCGGCATTCAAAGAACTTTCGTTCGAGATCGTTGACGCAGTGGGAAAACTTGTTGAGCATGATGAGCTCAGTGCTAAAAAAACACCGGTTAAGGTAGCTCGGCTTGCTCCCGGAAATTACACTCTCAACATTAGGCATGGAGGCCAGGTTTGGAAGACCTTTAAATTGATCAAATCTCATTAAATCTACTGCGATGAAAAAGTTACTATTTCGTGTGTTCATTTTCCTCTGTTCGGTAACAACTTATGCTCAAGCTCCTGAAGGTTTTAAATATCAGGCAGTAGTCCGAGATGCTGCTAATGCAATTATGAATAATCAGGCGGTTGGTTTGCGCATGACCATTCAGCAAGGAGCTATAGGAGGAACAACGGTTTATGCTGAAACGTTTTCTACCAACACCAATGCCTACGGGTTGGTAAATCTCGAGATAGGTAACGGAACGGTGACGAGTGGCACCTTCGCTTCTATCGACTGGGCAAATGGTCCTTATTTTATTGAAACCGCGGTCGATGTTACCGGAGGAACGAACTATGTGGTGATGGGCACCAGTCAATTGTTAAGTGTTCCGTATGCCTTGTATGCCAAGACATCAGGAAGTTCAATTCCTGGTCCACAAGGTCCTCAGGGAATTCCTGGTCCGGCAGGAAACGATGGTGCTCAAGGACTACCAGGAGCTCAAGGTCCATCAGGGACAGACGGGTTAAGTGCCTACGAAGTGGCTGTGGCTAATGGGTTTGTTGGAACAGAAGCAGAGTGGTTGGCATCTTTGGAAGGCGCACAAGGACCACAGGGAATTCAAGGTCTGGCAGGCAACGACGGAGCGCAAGGTCCACAAGGAATTCAGGGGCCTTCGGGATTGTTAACAAGTGGAAGTACTGCGGGAAATACTCCTTACTGGGATGGAACGGATTGGGTTGTTAATTCCAGTAATATTCATAACAACGGTGGAAGTGTAGGTATCGGGACTGATACACCCAGTGTCGCCTCCAAGCTTGAAGTTAGTTCAAATACACAAGGATTTTTACCTCCTCGCATGACTTCAGTCCAACGTGATGCCATTTCGAATCCAGTAGATGGATTAATGATTTTTAACATTAGTTCTGGCTGTCCGAATTACTATTTTGATGGCGTTTGGCATGAGTGGTGTGGCACAAACACAGCACCACTTGCTACATTAGTTGGATTGGTATGTGGATCTTCAACCTTTTCGGGGAATTTACTAATGAGCGTACCTGTCTTAAATTCGAGTGTTACCGTGCCGTATAGCGGAGGAAATGGTGGGGCTTATGGAGGACAATTGATACCATCAACTGGTGTGAATGGTCTGTTTGCTGAGCTAAATGCAGGTAGCGTTGCAGTGGGTTCTGGAGACATCACTTTTACGATAATCGGTACACCGGAAAATTCGGGGACTGCTACATTTCAAATTTCACTTGGAGGTCAAAGCTGTAATTTTTCTGTAAATGTGGGATTACCTGCTCCTACTATTGTTTCGTCAACGCCCACAAGTCCTAGCAACAGTTCAACAACTCCGACGTTGGAAATCTTTGGCCCCGCGAATAAAACCATTGATATCTATGACAATCCGAGCGGTACAGGTGTTCCGGTTACAACTGTCACAACGAACAACTTTGGAGACGCTTTGGCACTTGTAACAGTGCCTCCAAATTCTTCAACAACTTTTGTTGCAATTGCCTCAGATGGGCTCGGTAATGTGAGTGCTCTGTCAAATACATTCACCTATGTTCACAATTCCATACCACCGGCAACACCAACCATACAAAGTGTTTCTCCAATGAGTCCTAGCAATTTATCTACCACACCAACATTGCTTGTAAGTGGTGACCCTGGTAGTCTGATTTCGATTTTTGATAATTCATCTTGTTCAGGTTCATCCGTTGCCACTGCTACTGTAGGCTTGGGTGGAACGGTTTCGATACCTGTTACTGTAATTGCAAATTCTTCAACTTCTTTTACTGCTCATGCAATTGACCTAACAGGAAATGTGAGTGCTTGTTCAAATTCTGTAACGTATGTTCATGACAATGTTCCTCCACCTGCACCTACTATTGTTAGTTCAAGCCCTATAAGTCCAAGCTCATCCTCTGTAACTCCAACTTTGACAATAAGTGGTGAACCTGGTTCTCTGATTAGACTCTATAAAGATGGATCTTGTACAGGACCAGTGGTAGCAACCGCAACTGTAGGTGGAGCTGGAACAGTGACAATACAGGTTACTGTGACTTCTAATTCCTTAACCATATTTACTGCTAATGCCACAGATGCCGCAGGAAATGTTAGTGCGTGTTCTGTTGGTTTTACATACGTACATGATGCTATTCCTCCAGCTGCACCAGTTATTACAGGTTCTAATCCTACGAGCCCAAACAATTCATCAACAACACCATCTCTGAACCTAACAGCCGATGCGGGATCTATAATTTACATTTATTCCGGACCATCTTGTGGAGGTTCACCAATTAATGGAGGAGCATTGGCTACTGCACCAGGAATCGCTAATATTGGTGTTACTGTTAATGCGAACTCAACCTCTAATTTCACGGCAGTTGCGATAGACGCTACTGGTAACCAAAGTGCTTGTTCAAATTCATTTTCATACACTCATGATGTCATTGCTCCGAGTGTTCCTGTTCCGGTATCTACAATGCCTTCGAGTCCCGGAAATAGTACCCTTCCTACAATAAATTTTACAGCTGAACCCGGTTCTGTTGTTCGATTGTATACGGATGCACAGTGTGTGACTTCAGTTGGAACTCCTACAACCACATCGGCTCTTGGTAATGCGTCCTTGCCTGCATCGGTTGCTACAAATTCAACTACGGTATTTTACGCAAACTCAACAGATGCCTCTGGAAACGTAAGTTCTTGCTCTTCTGGTATAACCTATGTTTGCGACGTTGTAGCTCCGCTTGCTCCAACTATAACAAGTTCGACTCCTGCTAGTCCAAGTGCTGCAACAACCACACCTTCACTCAATATTTCAAACCCAGAAGTGGGAACTGATATACTTATTTATTCTGGAAATACATGCAGTGGTGCTGCTATTTCTACCATAACCAACGCAGGTGCCACAGTGAGTGCTAATGTTTCAGTTACCGCCAATTCAACATCTATTTTTACCATAAGATCTCGCGATGCAGCAGGCAATATGAGTGCTTGCTCTCCCAGTTTAACGTATACGCACGATTCGAGCCCACCTGCTCCGCCGGTAATTTTTGAATCGATACCATCGAGTCCAGGGGATGCAGTTAATCCATTTATAAAAGTTTCCTGTGAACCATATTCGACTGTAACAATATTTCCAAATGCTACGGGCACGGGTGCTCCTATTGCGACAGGCACTTCAAGTGCTTCCGGTGAAGTTTGGTTTGGGCCTTATTATAATGTGATACTAAATAATTTGATTACAGTTAATAATGGTTCAATTAATAAATTTACGGCAAAAGCAACGGATCAATGCGGAAATGTGAGTGCTACCTCACCTATTTATTATTACGATCACATCTTTGACAATACGGCACCAGGCAATACATTCATATCTTCAGAACCCGCAAGTCCAGGCAATGACATCACGCCTCTATTGATCATATCCTGCGAACCAGGTGCAAAGGTTAATGTTTATAATAATCTAACAGCAACAGGTGCACCGATTGGAACGGGTTATGATACTGATTACGATGGTGACGTTGTAATTCAAGTTACTGTTTTAAATAATTCTACGAATGAATACTCTGCCAAACAAACCGATGCATCCGGAAACGTGAGTGCAAGTTTTAGTACATTCACTTATATACACACCCCCTAAAATAAAGTTTGATACATGTTGTTATCTCAAAATACACCCAATAAAAACAACACCCCGTAAACAATTAGCAGCACTCCTACTGCGCGTTGAATACCTTTGATAGTTGTTTTGGTGAGAAGCTGCTTCCCAAAGTATGTTCCGAGAAAAGCAAAGGCAATACCGATTAGCAGCGGCGTTTTTATGCCATTAAAATCAACAAGTTTAAAAATAGTTGTCGCATAGACAGTTATTCGCGTGATGTCGATGACCAAGGCAATGGCATTCGAAGTACCGATGAATTCCTCTTTGGAAAGTCCGGTTTTGGTAAGAAAAACGGATCGAAAAGCGCCCTGATGACCGGAAATTCCGCCAAAGAAACCACTGAGTACACCACCCAGCGGCATGTATTTTTGCTCCATTTTCCAGTTTGATAATTTGGGTATTAATTCAAAAAGTGCAAAAAAGAGCATGAGTGCGCCAATAACCAATTTCAGTGAAGTAATACTTAGTTCTTTATTAAACAAGACATAGCTGTAAATAACTGCTTGTTTCCCCATGAAATTGAGGAGCAGTGCCCCCAAAAGTGCCGCCCCCATTGCGGGTAAACCAAAGCGAAATAGTGTTGGCCAATGAACGTGTTTGTACACCATCCCAAATTTGAATACATTGTTCGAAAAATGCACGATGGCCGTGGCTGCAATAGCGATATCGATCGGGAAATACAGGCTGAAGACAGGCAGTAAAATGGTACCAAGTCCAAATCCTGAAAAGAAGGTGAGCCCGGCACCAAAGAGCACTGTAAACGCAAGAAGGAGATAACTTAGAAATTCCATAGTGCAAAAAAAACGAAAGATCGCTGTCCGTTTGTGAAGTTAACGTTAATTTCATTGTCAAATTTGAGGATATGATCGATCTGCGAAGTGATACCGTAACGCTGCCGTCGGAGGGAATGCGTGAAGCCATGTTCAATGCACCCCTTGGGGATGATGTCTTTTCGGAAGATCCTACGATTAATGAATTGCAGAAGTATGCTGCGGAACTATTTGGAAAGGAAGCGGCGCTTTTTTGTGCTTCCGGAACCCAAACCAATCAAATTGCTATTGCCGTGCACGTTCTCCCTGGAGGGGAGGTGATCTGTCATGAAGAAAGCCATATTTACAAATACGAAGGCGGTGGAATAGCTCGGAATACAGGTGCTTCGGTGCGTTTGCTTCAAGGCGATCGAGGTCGTTTGAAAGTAGATGCTATTTCGAAATGGATAAATAATCCTGAGGATGTTCATTTTCCGTTGACACAACTCGTGTCTCTTGAAGACACCGCCAACAGGGGAGGCGGAGCGATTTATGACTTCGAAGAGATTCGAAAAATCAAGCGGTTTTGTTCGAAAAATCAACTTCCCTTGCATTTGGATGGTGCGCGACTTATGAATGCTTTAGTCGAAACGAAAATTGATCCGAAGGTGTATGGGGCTGAATTTGATTCGATTTCACTGTGTTTGTCTAAAGGTTTGGGAGCGCCCGTGGGATCGGTATTGATCGGTTCGGCAGATTTCATTAAACGAGCCAGACGCGTGAGAAAGGTTTTTGGAGGGGGCATGCGACAGGCGGGAATTATTGCGGCAGGTGGGTTGTATGCATTGAAACATCAGGTAGAACGTTTAAAAGAGGATCATGGGCATGCACGCCAAATGGAAGCTGTTTTGAAGGAATTGTCGTGGGTATCTGAAGTGATGTCAGTTCAAACGAACATTGTCGTAACGATCCTTAAGGATGCCTCGAAAAGAGATGAGATTATTACAAAACTTGAGGAAAAGCAAATACGAATAATGGCCTTTGGAGAAGGAATGTTACGCATGGTTACTCATTTGAATGTGAGCAGTTCACAGATTGATGAGGTATGTCACGTTTTGAAAAAACTACATGTTTAAAAAAGTTATCATACCAATCAGTGCGACGCTACTTTTTTCTTGTGCGAGAGAAAACAAGGAGAAAGTACTCAACATGAGTGATCTGACACCACAGGCAAAAAGAGATACATCGGAGTTCAAGAAAGAAAAAGACACTTCTCACTTCTCACTTTTTAACCTCCCACTTGCAGACAGCTGTGGCATCCGACTTCAAGAATACAATGAGCTAAAAGACCCCATGTTCCCTGATCGGTTTATGCCGAAAAGCAAATTAAAACTTACATTGGTTGCTAGGGATGAGAGTTTGTTAATGGGCCAGTGGACTTATTCGGATTCACTAAAAACAATGAATGCTTTTTTTAACTGGCTGGATTGTTTTGGAACGGAATGCACTTCATTCAAATACGGGGAAGAGGTGAATATTCAAAAGGATGCCATGATCTTGTTTATTAACGATACTTCGATTACCTATTTCAGCTCGAAGTCAAAACTTGAGCTGAACAATTGGCAGCGGTATCTTGAAAAATTCTACGGCATCGACCAATGGGATGTAGTTATTTGGCAACAACCTCGTAAAAAAGGTGTTTGGATGAAGTACGATCTTCTTCCAGGGAAAAAGAAAAAACAGTTTTTACCCTTGAGATGAACAAAGAGCAAGGAACAAAGAGCAAAGATTCAAATGTTTGAGCTTTTTCAATCTCGTGTCGAGAAATTCAAGTTTTGAGAATCAGAAATGGTCTTCTTCTCGAGTCCTTGTTCCTTGCTCCAAAACCAAATGCACCATATGACAAAGAAGTAAACATTTAACACAGTACCTTTACCAAAGAGCAAAAAATAGAAAATGAAATTAATCAACCGCGGATTCATCACTATTCAACCTACCAATCATTTTTTTGAATGGGCCAATTCCTTTGAAACAGAATTCGAGCTTCTGCAATTCGATGACCCAGAACCAAATGTTTATCTGATTACGGAGGATTTTCTGGAGATCGAACCAATTATTGAGCAGAATTTTAAAAAGATTTTCAAAAATGAATTATCCATGATTACTGAGAATGAAGAGGACTGGCCGGAGGATCTTTCATTGGAGAACTTTAAAACATGGTTCAAAATTCAAGTTGGATCGACAGTCTTTGATCTCGAAAAGTCAGACCTTCGGGGAGAAAAACTTTAGAACTTTTACTGAGGTTGTTTGTTCTTCAAGAAATGTCATCTCATGAAAACATTCATTATTACGGCCTCCATTTTAGTTGGTTTGTTCATCGTTTCCCAATCTTTTGTTTATCTATCGATGTCTAAAATTGAGGAGCATAAATATGTAATCATCAAAGAATATGATGAATTCGAAGTGAGAAAATACGAGTCAGCACTGTTCTCTAGTGTAGTTCTGAATGACACAAGCTACGAGCAAACGTCAAGTTCTGGTTTTAGAGTGCTAGCGGGATACATTTTTGGAGGCAACGAAACCGGTGAAAAAATTGCCATGACTTCCCCTGTGGCAATGGAATTGGGTGACAGCACAAAAATGTCGTTCTTGGTACCGTCTAATTACACAGAAAAAGATTTGCCAAAGCCAAAAAATGGACGAATCTTCTTCGAAAGAAAAGAGGGTGCAATTATGGCTGCCATTCGATTTGGAGGTTGGGCAGACGATGAACGGATTGAAAAATATAAAAATGATTTAGTTCGTGCGCTTGAGAAAGAAGGTCTAAAATTTACCGGGCGCTTCACTTATCTTGGATATAATCCTCCGTATGCGATAGTTGCCAGACGTAATGAGATAATTGTGGAGTTGACAGAGTACCAAATTCAGTAAAATACCTTCTATTGTTCTATAGTTTGTCAATAAGATTGCTATTATAGTAGTTGGGATTATCAGAAACATCCTCTTTAATCCATTCCGGAATTGAAAAAGTTTCATCCTCTCTTTGTAGTTCGAGTTCAGCAATGATCAACCCCTCCAGCTTACCATGAAAAACATCTACATCCCAAAGGTGTTGCTCCAATTTAATTTCAAAGCGGTCTTTGATTAATACCTTTTCTGCGAAGTGTGTTAAAAGCTGCTCTGCTTCGGAAAATGGGATTTCATATTCGAATTCTTCCCGACTAATGCCAGTTGTTTTTCCTTTGATGGTGAGGTATCCTTTGCTTCCTTTAGTGCGAATACGGATGGTTTTTTCTGGCTCACGCACCAGGTAACCTTGAACAATACGCTGAGGTAGGGGTTTAGGAATGAGTGCCCATTTTTCATGATCTACGGTGAATTTTCGCTCGATTTCCTGCATAAATTAAAGGTAATTTTTTCAGTTGAATTAACCTAATTCCAAGGTCTGATTTGAAATCGCTAATTTCGTTCTGATGAAACTGATTCCGAAAGAGGAAATTGATCGCGAAAAATGGGATGTCCTTGTCAAAAGATTCGCAAGAGGCATCCATTCGTATTCCTGGTGGTTGGATGAAATTTCAGAGAGCTGGTGCGTTTACTCGGATTCAGAATACACGCAAGGAATAGCCCTTCCATTCACGGAGCGAGCAGGGGTTAAAACGCTTTACAACCCAATTTTCAGTGAATATTCTGAATGGTTCGGAGAGGTTGAAAATATTGAATCGCTCCAAAATATTCTTACTTCAAATTTTGACAGAGGTATCTTTGGAATGGAAAATCATGAGCTTGAACTGGAGAAAGAGATGTTTACCGTTCAACGTTTAACTAATAAAAAGCCTTATTCCAAGATGGCCTTAAGAAATATTAAAAAAGCGACTGAATTTGGATTTGAGTTGGTATGGGGAGATGATTTTGATCTCGTTTTCAAGTGTATCGAAACAGAGCTTCGCGATCGGGCAACAGGGATGACAAAGTTGAATTTTGCACGGTTGAAAAAAGCACTAATTCAGGCTGACAAAAGGAGCTTTCTTAAGATTTTGGGAATCCGAAAGGAAGGTGTCCTCTGTGGAGGAATTCTATTTCTAGAATCTCGAAATTTGTTTTATTATGTCAAGGGAGCGGTTAATTCTGAATTCAAATCGAAAGGAGCAATTTATCTCGGGATGGATGCAGGTATTCAGTATGCCCATGAGAAAGAGTTAGAATTTGATTTTGGTGGCTCACGTATTGAGGGAGTGCGGCGTTTCAATCTTCAATTTGGAGGTGAGGACGTAATTCGACCGTTCTACACATTTAATTCAGCGCCGAAATGGTATAATCTCTTGCAGAAATTTCGAAAAATGACACCTTGATTTTTTTCTTTGTATTGATTTTACTAACTTTCCGATAACCTTCCTCATAACACTATTTCTGTCACAATCTTAATTTATACCTGCACGTAAAGGTGAACAGCTTTGTATGAAGATAGTTGAACGTGAATTTATCGATACTGCTAGGTGGGATGCATTGGTATCTTCTTCTAAAGAAAGTACAATTTTTTCAATGTCCTTTTATCTAGACAGCGTTGCTGAGAACTGGTGCATTTTTGTTGATGAAGAATACTCCAGAGGCATAGCGTTGCCTTATGTTAAAAGACTGGGAATCAAGCTTTGTTACACGCCCACATTTGTTCGATACCTGGAGTGGTTCGGTGATTCTATGGACGATTTTAGATTTATGTCTGAAATGAAACATCATTTTCCTTCTGGTAGACTTTACACAAAACACAAGATTCGTACAAGAAAATTGAAACGAAGGATCTTTCAAACGATTAATTCAACGGGTGCCAAGGAATATAGCTCACAGACTGACAAAATGTTGGAAAAATTCGAGCGCTCCGAGCTTCAGTTGGATTGGAATGGGGATGGAGACGAGCTTATCCGATTGCTTCGAACGGATTCTCCGGTTAAATCAAACGCAATAGATCGAAAAACGATTAAAATACTTCAAGAATTGGTTCGGGAGCTCAGCGTCAGAGGCTTTCTCAAAACGGTAAATTTGACAGATGGAACTGCCTTTCTTGGTGGTGTCTTCTTAGTTGAGTTCAACGGAAAAGTACTTCAGCTTCGAAGCTCATTTACTCGAAGTGCAAAGGAAATGGGAGCAATGTATGGAGTGCTTGAAAAGGCGATTCAAAGTGCCCAAGAAAAAGAAATGGAATTTGATTTCGGAGGGTCAAATGCCGAGTCGATAAAACGAGTTCATCATCATCTGGGAGGCGAAGATCAAAAATATTATGTCATCAATTGGGACAATACTCCCTCCTGGTACAAGTTTATGATGAAAATAAGGAATGTTTTTAAGCGTAATTCTTCGTTCTAGGTGTCTTTCGAGTGATGGTTATCCACAATTATTAGGAATAATTCCTGCTTGCTTCAAAAGCTTTTTTTAACTTTGAGTATGTTCAAAATGCAGGCAAACACTCCGAGATGGGTGATCATACTCCTTGACCTCCTCCTGTCGTTTGTTGCACTTACCTTTGCTTACCTTATTCGTTTTGACCTTAAGGCAGATCAACAGCTTTTACTCCGTGAATGGGAAGTTCTTTCCCGGTCAATAGCGATCTATTTTGGTGTCAAATTCATCGTCTTCTATTTATTTAATATTCACAAAGGACTGGTGAGACATACTTCCACTGAAGATATCAGAAGGATTTTTCTTGCGGTAATGACGTGCTCTGCGCTTTATTTGATTCTGGGATTCATTCGGTTTAAATGGTTTGACCAGGTATACTTGTTTCCTCTTTCAGTTCTTATTGTCGAATGCATGGCATCCTTCGTCCTCATGCTGGGTTCCCGGTTTTCGATTAAACTTCTGTATTTGGAGTCGATGCGTTCACGCAAAGAAGAGGAACGCGTAATCATTTATGGTGCTGGAATCTCTGGTCTTATTACGAAACGGACAATTGAAAAAGATGCACGATTGCATTACAAAATCGTTGGTTTTCTGGACGATAATCGAAAAATGTCCGGTACTCGACTAGAAGGAATAACAGTTTTTCATTCGGATCAACTCGAAAAACTTATTAACGAGGAAGGAGTCACAATGCTTATTATCGCAATTCAGCACCCCGACCCGACGAATCGTGCTAAAGTTCTTGAAACGTGCCTCAAACTGCAGGTAAAGGTTCAAAAAGTTCCAAATCCAAGAAGTTGGATCAATGGCGAGTTTTCTTTGAAACAAATCGGTTCTATTCGAATTGAAGATCTTCTTGGTCGTAAACCAATTGTTCTTGATGAGGTGAGAATTTCCGAGGAGCTAAACAACAAAACCATATTGATAACTGGTGCGGCCGGTTCCATTGGTAGCGGATTGGTCCGACAAATCGCAGGGTATGCTCCCTCACGGTTAATTCTGCTTGATCAGGCTGAATCTCCCTTATATGACTTTCAGCAAGAGCTATTGTCCTCTTTTCCCGCGTTGAAGTTTGAGGTAGTCATAGGTGATATTCGAAGCTACGAACGCATGAATCGGTTGTTTGAGTATGCCAAACCTGATTTTGTTTTTCATGCGGCTGCGTATAAACATGTTCCTCTCATGGAGGGCAATCCGAGTGAGGCAGTTCTAACGAACGTCAATGGCACGAAAAATCTGGTTGATCTTGCCCTGAAGTTTGGCGTTCACAAGTTCGTAATGATCTCGACGGATAAAGCGGTCAATCCCACCAATGTCATGGGGGCCTCTAAGCGCATTGCAGAGATCTATGCTCAATCAGCCAATTCAGCTCAGGGAACTAAGTTCATTACGACACGCTTTGGAAATGTACTCGGTTCCAATGGATCGGTTATTCCCCTGTTCCGTAAGCAGATCGAAAATGGAGGTCCCTTGACTGTAACCGACGAAAGAGTTACCCGTTTTTTCATGACAATCCCTGAAGCTTGTCAGCTAGTACTTGAGGCAGCTGCTATGGGGGAGGGTGGAGAAATCTTTGTTTTTGACATGGGTGAAAGTGTAAAGATCATTGATCTCGCTCGTAAAATGATACAATTGAGTGGTTTGGAAGAGGGGCGGGATATTGAGATCAGAATAACTGGATTAAGACCTGGTGAAAAACTTTTTGAGGAACTTTTAGCTGAAGAAGAAAATACTATTCCAACGCATCATCCAAAGATTTTGAAGGCGAAGGTGCGAGAGGCTGATGAAATTGTCCGAGAAAAAATATTGCAATTAGTTCAACTTTTTCAAGCGCAGCAAAATGAACGCATCGTAGCAAAAATGAAAGAGATCGTTCCCGAATTTATCAGTAACAATAGCGATTTCGAGAAACTGGATAAAAAATGATGACTCCTGCAAAAATTCAAGTGCGATTTTCTGACCTAGATGTTTTGGGACACGTAAATAATTCCATTTATCTGAGCTATTTCGAAATGACAAGAGTGCATTATTTCAAAGCTTTGCTCGGAACTGAATGGGATTGGAGATCCTTTGGCGTGGTGCTTGTGAAAAATGAGATTGAGTACAAAAAACCAGTGCTGCTCCATGATGCTCCCGAAATCGTAATGTTTACAGAACATATTGGTGACAAAAGCTTTACGTTGGGGTATCATCTTACGATAAACAATGAACTTCGTACGACTGGAAGGTCTGTTATGGTGTGTTTTGATGCCATTGCTAACAAGACCATTTCTCTTCCGGAAGAAATGAGGAAGGGACTCAATCAACTGATCAAATAACACCAGACATGAAACACTTATTCATTTTTTTTGCATTTCTGTCAGTTCTTCAATTCAATGCTACTAGCCAAATTCAAGCAGTTGAAAAAAAGAATTGTTATGATAAATTGAATTCCCGTAAAGGCCAGAAGTATGCGGACTGGGAATGCGGTAAACTTGCTGGAGTTGTAGATTGCAATGAAAAATTAACGTACGACAGCGATTCAAAAACTATCCTCAGTGGGAATGCCGGTACGCCTTTCACTGGAACATGTGAGACGTGCCACCTTAATGGACTTCTTGAACGGCGTATTTCTTTTGTGAATGGGAAGGAAAATGGAGTTGATACAACCTATTACAAGTCAGGATGTCCCCAGGTCGTTCGAAACCATATTCTTGGTGCAGAGTCCGGGCAATGGTTTTATTTTTATGACAGTACACAAGCCGTAGCTTGGGAGAACAATTACAACCTGGGCCAGCGACATGGTAAGCAGATCTATTTAACCAAGGACGGTGATACCACACGGTTGGAGTTTTACAACAATGGGCAGCTTCATGGGGTTAAAAAAAGCTACTATCCCGAGTCAAAGATCGAAAAAGAGGTGAGCTACAAATTCGGTTTAATGGATGGAGCTTACAAGAAATATAGTAGAGACGGAAAACTGTTGGAGGAATTAAATTTCAAGGAAGGTAAAAAAGATGGTGAACTAAAATATTTTTACAATGACGGGACACCTCTTTCGGTAGAACATTGGTCGATGGATATTAAAAACGGAGAGTTTAAAACGTTCTTTTACCAAGGAAATCTCCAGGTATCAGAGAACTACAAGAAAGGTGTTCCAGAAGGTTGGTTTGAGGAACGGTATCCGAATGATAAAGTAAAACATTCGATATTGTATAAGAAGGGGGAAGTGATTGAAGAACATAAGTTCGATGAACATGGAAATGAAACATACACTTTTGGTGTAGAGGCTGAAAAGGACAAAGAAGATGACGCAGTTCCCGGTTCCGAAAAGTCCAAGAAGTCTAAAAAGTCCAAGAAATCAAAGAAAAAAAAGGACGACGCTCAGAAAGGCAATGCCCTCAAGGTACAAGAATGAAAATAGGGGTCATTGGCGGAGGTGCTGCAGGTTTTTTCGCTGCGATCACATCAAGTGAGTACAATAGCAAAGCTGAAATCACGATTCTTGAGCGTTCTTCCAAATTTCTATCGAAAGTAAAGGTGTCGGGCGGTGGTCGATGCAATGTCACAAATGCGTGTTTTGATCAAAGAAGTTTAGCCTCCCATTATCCGCGCGGAGAACATTTTCTAAGAAAGGCTTTTGCACAATTCGATACGAAGGATACGATGGAGTGGTTCGAAAGCAGAGGTGTGAAGCTGAAGGTATATCCGGACAATTGCGTATTTCCGAAGAGCAATTCATCTCAATCCGTCATAGATTGTTTTCTGAATGAGGCTCTTGAACGAAAAATCCTTCTTAAAACAGGCTATATTGTGAGTGTAATCCGAAATACAGAAAACGGATTTATGGTTTCTGACGGAAAGGAAGATCTGAATTTTGATAAAATCATTGTTACCATAGGTGGACAGCCGAAACGTACTGGTTTACTCTGGTTGGAAAATTTGGGACTTGATGTGATTGAACCTGTCCCGTCATTGTTTACATTCAATATGCCAGATAATCCGGTTAGATCCCTAATGGGAACCGTAAATCCTTCTACTACTGTTAGAGTAGAAGGGTCTAAACTCACAGGGTCGGGCCCTCTTTTGATCACTCATTGGGGGATGAGTGGTCCGGCGATTCTTCAGCTGTCAGCCTGGGGAGCACGCGAGCTTCATGAAAAAAAATACAATTTTTCAATTCTTGTCAATTGGCTCGATTCACTTAAGGAGGATAAGGTTAGAGAACAACTTTTGAATGTTAAATCGGTTTTTTCGGAAAGAAAGCTGATCAATCAAAAGGCGTTCCCACTTACGAGTAGGCTGTGGGAGTACCTTATTGATAAATGCGAACTTAATGCTGACACATACTGGAAAGAGCTCTCGTCGAAAAAACTTAACAAGCTGGCAAATACTCTCATCAATGACAGGTACGAAGTATCGGGAAAAACTACTTTCAAAGAGGAATTTGTAACAGCTGGGGGAGTGGCTTTGAGTGAAATTGATGTTCGTACGATGGAATCAAAAAAAATCAAGGGGCTGTTTTTTGCAGGTGAAGTTCTTGACATCGATGGAATAACGGGTGGATTCAATTTTCAAGCAGCATGGACAACGGGATACATTGCGGGAAAATCAGCCGCTGTCTAGCTCAATTTTTGAGCAAAATGCCTAAGTAAGTCCGTGGAGGTTACAATTCCAACAATTTTTTCGTGATCTACTACAGGAAGTGCGTGTATTTCATTCTTGAGAAAAATGTTAAGCGCTTCACTTATAGGGAGATTTTGTTCCAGAGTAATCACATTTCGCGACATAATTTCGCTAACGGCTTTTTGGTAAACAGGTTCATTATCATCCAAAGTTGCATTCCCCAATGCATGCATGAAATCAATTAGGCTGATCATCCCGATTACTTCTCCTGAGTCAGTAACAGGTATGTGATGATGAAAGTTTCGTCGTTCGAAAATGTGTTTTAGATCAAGAAGCTTGTCCTGAACAGATACGCACTCGGGGCGTGGTGTCATTAGGTCTTTGATTAAAAGTGTCATGAAATCTAATTTTTTCAAAGATGATGCATCTAATCATTTGTGCTATTGACGCTCGTCAATAGGTTAGTTGTAAATGGACCTTAGTTTTGATGCAAAAAATTATGAAAGCAAGAACTTTGGTTGAATTAGCAGCAATTTCCTCAACAATCTACACGATCTCTAAAGACAAAGAACTCATCGACAAGTTAAATCAATGGGCTGAAAAGGGGAAAGAAAAGATTAATTCCTTTGTCAAGGAAAAGTCATTTGACGAAGATGGAAGGGAGTTGGATTTTATGGAAAAACTCACTTCACGAATGGAAGAGTCCAGAAAGGACATGGAATTACGGATCAATGACCTCGTTAAATCAACTTATGAACGGATGAATGTGGCGCATACGGATCAGCTATCGGAGTTGAAAGTTCAATTGGGTGAGCTGAGAAAGGAGCTGTCGTTGCTAAAAACAAAAGTTGCCAGAACAGCAAAAAAGGGAGAATGATCCAATGGCATTTTTTCGCTCTTTGCGGAGCAGATTTCGTTCGTTCGTCCGCTATAATCAGATTCTCAGAGTTTTTGTAAAATACGGTTTTGAGGAGCTAGTCACTCAAATGATCGCGTCTGGCAGGTATCGTTTCATTCGCACGCTTATTCCAAAGACGACAATCCGGCATGCCGAGCAGTTTACCCGTTGGGAAAAGATGCGATTGGTGTGCGAAGAATTGGGACCTACGTTTATAAAATTTGGTCAGATTCTCAGTAATCGCCCCGATTTGATGCCTAAAGAATTAATTGTACAATTCGAAAAGCTTCAAGACAATGTGCCTCCTATGCCTGGTGAGATTGCACGATCTGTTGTAGAAAAAGAACTGAAAAGACCGATAGATAAAACGTTTGCATCCTTTGAAAAGGAAGCGTTTGCCTCTGCTTCAATTGCGCAAGTACATCGGGTAGTTTTAAAAACGGGCGAACAAGTAGCGCTCAAAGTGCAACGCCCAACAGTGCGTCGAATTATTGCTGAGGACATAAAAGTAATGTATCAAATTGCCAAATTGTTTGAGCGACGATTTCCGGTTTCCAGAAGCTTTGATCCAGTTGGGTTGGTTAGAAATTTTGAAGAGAGCATCACACGCGAATTGGACTTTATTCATGAATCCGTAAATATTCAGCGGTTTTCAGGGTATTTATTGAATGATCAAACGGATCGGACCACAAAAACGCCCAAGATATACAAGGAATATACTACTACAATGGTCTTGGCTATGGAATTCATAGATGGTATCAAGATTTCGAACATACAGGCACTTAAGAACCAAGGGTTGCATATACCTCAAATTGCCCGAAGATTAGCAGTTTCATACGTGAAGCAAGTATTTCATTATGGGTTCTTTCACGCTGATCCACACCCTGGAAATTTACTGATCACAAAGCAAGGTGATGTGTGTTTTTTGGATTTTGGGATGATGGGAAACATTCTGCCAAGGGATGTTCAAATGTTTGCTCAGCTTTTTATAGCGGTCAAAGCAGAGGACCTCACTGCAACTGTACGTGCATTGCAAATGATGTCGGAGGCTACTGTGATTAATGATCTTAGGGGCTTTGAATTCGCAGTAAACGAATTTATTACAAGTTACAGCGTCACATTTTATCATCAAAATGAAATGAGTACGATCCTCATAGAATTAAAGGATATCATTGTCCGGTATGGATTAAGGGTTCCCCCACATTTCTTTTTGTTGGCTCGCTCCATGGTCACAATTGAAGGGGTCATTCATCATTTGGATCCCCAGCTAGACTTGATGAAGCTTGCC
>Ga0315906_10001845_pt1 | contig 30692 bp, 26 predicted proteins | sample LakEriMetagenome_4_FD_203526 | JGI IMG/M metagenome (GOLD analysis project Ga0315906, IMG submission 203526) | Freshwater fungal communities from buoy surface, Lake Erie, Ohio, United States - Buoy 2 MA122 | ecosystem: Environmental > Aquatic > Freshwater > Lake > Lake biofilm | place: USA...
TCTATTCCATATACAATAAAATGCGGGTTCAGGAAAAGCGCATTGATGAATTGTATGATTTGTTTGCCATTCGGATCATTCTTGACACCGATGACAAAAATGAAAGTTTCTTTGTCTATGGAATTGTATCTGAGATTTATACCCCCGTTCCGGAACGATTCAAAGACTATATTTCAGTCCCAAAGAAAAACAATTATCAATCGCTTCACACAACCGTGATCAGCAATGATGGAAAGCGTGTCGAAGTGCAGATTCGTACTCGCTCCATGCATGAAATCGCTGAAAAAGGTGTGGCGGCGCACTTTAATTATAAAGCTCAATCGCTTGGCAAAAAGATTTCATTCGGCGGTAAAGATCTCGAGGAATGGGCCAATTGGATGCGAGATGTATTTGATAATGCAAGTGGTGGCGATGAAGCAGTGCAACAATTGCTTGAAAGTTTTAAACTCAATCTGTATCAGCAAGAAATTCAAGTATTTACGCCCAAAGGCGAATTGCGTGTTCTTCCATTGAATTCCACACCCGTGGATTTTGCATTCGATATCCATTCTGCAATCGGATTGCATTGCATTGGGGCAAAAGTGAATGGTCGCATTGTCTCGCTCGACTATAAACTTCAAAATGGCGAGCAAGTTGAAATCATCACTTCGAAGAATCAGACTCCCAATCGTGATTGGGAACGATTTGTCACAACACATAAAGCAAAACAGGGAATCAAAAAATATCTTAATGAAGAAAAACGCAAACTCACTGCCGAAGGGAAGGAAATTTGGGAGAAAAAATCCAAGAAGGCGGGTCTGCACATCGATGAAGATCAATTGGAGAAGATCATTCTTTCACTTCGCTTCGAACATCGAGGTGATTTCTATCATAAACTCGCAACCGGTGAAGCAAACCTTGATCTGACATTGGCGCTCATCAAAGAAAAAGTAAAGCCGGGTGCTCGCGAACAAGAGATTCAGCAAGCGGATTATTCCACCGATGAAGTGTATAAGGCAGTTAGAGGTGATGCCTCAAATGGCGTATTTATCATTGGTAGTCCCGAAACCTCCAAAGGCATTCTCTATGATTATGCAAAATGTTGCAATCCTCTTCCCGGAGATCATATCATTGGTCTTGTTTCAACCGGAACCGGTATTAGAGTGCATCGAAAAACATGCAGAAATATCATGGATTTGATTGAAAAGAGAGATGGTCGTATCATGTCTTTACAATGGGCATCTGTCCAACAAGGAGAGTATATCGCGGCAATTTCACTTGAAGGTGAAGATCGAGCAGGTTTACTGAATGAGATCACGAATGCAATCGTAGGTTTCAATAATACGAATATTCGAAGCGTGAACATCAATGCGGCAGGAACGCATTTCAAAGGTTTGGTAACAGTCTTTGTAAAGAATACAGAGCATCTACATCGTGTTTTCGATCGATTGCGAAAAATCAAAGGTATTTCATCCATTGAGCGTTTTGAAGGCTGATACATATCTTTCGAGTGTTTTTCATAAATTCGCCCATTCTATTTTACTGATCTTATAAGGTGTCTCATGGCTATTCAAGGCGCATTCAATTTCAAAACATGGATTGATGAACATCGGCATTTACTCAAACCACCGGTTGGAAATGCCACCGTGTATCAGGATACGGAATTCATCGTGATGGTTGTGGGCGGACCGAATTCGAGGAAGGATTATCACTATAATGAAGGTGAAGAATTCTTCTATCAACTTGAGGGTAACATCACCGTCAAAATCATAGATGATGGAAATCAGAGAGACATTCACATCAAGGAAGGCGATATCTTCCTGCTCCCACCGAGAACGCCGCATTCGCCACAACGAGGTCCGAACACTGTTGGATTGGTCATGGAACGCAAGCGTAATAACAATGAATTGGACGGATTTATGTGGTTCTGTGAGTCATGTACTTCAAAACTTTATGAGGAGTATATACCGGTGAATGATATCGTGAAACAATTGCCTCCAATTTTTGAAAGATTTTACGGTTCACTTGAACATCGTACCTGCAAGCAATGTGGTAATGTGATGGAACCGCCGCCAAAATTATCATGAAATATATCGCATTGGACTTCGGAAATTCGCGTGTAAAATGCTATGCGCAAGGCCCTCAATTATTGGGGGCTTTTGCATATTCAGCCTCGGAATGGGATTCAGAATTGCTATCCACCATTATGAATCAAGTTCAAGAAGAGGAATGCTTGATTGGGATTTCATCAGTAAATCCCGCGATGGACCAACAATTCAATCAGGTTTTGGATGAAATTCCGAGCTTGAAGCATATTCGCACGAAATCATTGCTCATGCATTCCGGAATTATTGATTTTTCCGAAATCACCGGTATGGGTGAGGACAGAATGCATGGTCTCTTTGGCGCTTTGACTGAATGCAAGGCCCCGCTCATCACGATTGATTGCGGTACCGCAATTACTTTCAACATTCTCGATGCGGAACAGAATTGTCTTGGTGGCTCAATCATGCCAGGTCTTTCAACGATGTATGAAGCCCTAGGAACCGTTACTGCGGGATTACCAAAATTGGCTCCAAATCCTACAGTTTCATCCTCCGGAACAAATACACATGATGCAATTCATGTGGGTATTTCATCTGCAATTTCCGGCGCTATACTTAAATATCTTGGTCAATTTCCGGATTTCTCCTTTTGCATATTTGGTGGGGATGCTGAAGCAATTTTGGAAATCATGGATGAGAATTCCAAAAAACGCCTACAACTCAAGCCGGATTCCATAGCCCAAGGAATTTTCAAAGCGCTTGATTTGTCAAAAGATTCAAATCGCTGAAAAGTTTTTCTTGTGTGAATACATAAAAACTCATACTTTCGCAGTTCTCATTACGAGAGAACAGTTCATCAATTCATCGACTGTACCAGTATGTTCGCAGTAGTAGAAATAGCAGCCCAGCAATTCACGGTAAGGCCAACCGATACATTGACAGTTCCACTGTTGGATGCGGAAATCGGCTCAAGTGTCGAATTCGGAAATATCCTTCTTGGTGGCGAAGAATCAAATGTAATGATTGGAGACCCTTATGTAAGCGGTTCCGTCAAAGCAACTGTCCTTGCACATGGCAAAGGCGACAAAATTCTTGTCTTCAAGAAAAAGCGTCGTAAGGGCTATCGCAAATTGAATGGACATCGTCAGCAATACACGCAAATTCAGATTAATGATATCAAGCTCGGATAAGGAGTTATAGAATGGCACACAAAAAAGGGGCCGGATCTACCAAGAACGGCCGTGACTCGAATTCCAAACGACGCGGTGTGAAGCGTTTCGGCGGTCAATTAGTAACAGCCGGCAGCATTCTCATTCGTCAATGTGGAACCCGTTTTCATCCGGGAAATAATGTCGGATTGGGTAGAGATTACACATTGTTCTCACTTGTGGACGGTGTTGTGAAATTTGAGCGTAAAGACAGTACACGCCTCAAAGTTTCCGTTTATCCAAACGCAACTGCATAATAAGTAAATTTATCTTCAAGCCCCAATGCATTATAGCATCGGGGCTTTTTTTATTTGGAAAAAAAGATGCTTTCAGTTCACATCATGAAATGCGGAGAAATATCGGGTGTATTGCCTGCATATGCTACTGCTGGTTCTGCCGGAATGGACATCACCGCTGCTCTTGCAGAGCCGATGATATTGGAGCCGGGTGCAATCGTCATGATTCCAACCGGCATTGCCATTGCTCTTCCACAAGGGTTTGAATGTCAAGTTCGATCACGAAGTGGTTTGGCTGCAAAGCACGGAATCTTTGCTTTGAATGCACCGGGCACGATTGACTCCGATTATCGCGGTGAAATCAAAGTGATTCTAGCCAATTCCGGAAAAGCATCCTATACGATTCAACCCGGTGAGAGAATAGCCCAACTCGTGATCGCACGATATGAAACCGTACAATGGGAACTCGTGGATTCACTCGATGAAACTGAAAGAGGTATCGGTGGATTTGGCAGTACAGGAACTTTGTAATTTTTCTTTTTGTCATTTCACAAAATACTCTTACATTTGCAATCCTGTTGTTTATATCATTCTGTGCAAATAACACATGGCAAAGAAGCAGACATTCGGCGACAAAATGAGTAAAAAGGCTGCGGCCTCAAGCATCAATGTTCGCGTTATAAAACCTTATCATACTGATAAGGGAAATATGAAATACCTCGAGCGCTTCGTGAAGATCGGGGATTTATCAGAAGTTGATAAAATTGACATTAATAGATAATCACATGAAAAAGAATCTTCATCCCTATTATCATCAGGTCGAGATTGTCATGACAGACGGTACAGTCTATCATACTCGCTCCTGCTATAAAAGCGATCGCATGGTGCTTGAGATTGATTCCAAGAGCCATCCATTCTTCACAGGCAAACAAATGCTTGTGGATACAGCCGGTCGTGTTGAGCGTTTCAATAAGCGCTTTGCAAAAACTAAATCAATGAAAACTCAACCTGCTAAGGAAGATTAATCATGAGACAACAACCATTAAATGCGGTCAACAATCCTTTTTTGGCCAATAATCGCAATAAAAGAACACCTAACAAGAAGAAAGTCAATCCAATGGGTCAAAGCCGTGTGATTGATTATCTAGAACCGAAGGCATTGCAAAGATTTATCAATGATCAAGGCAAGATTCTTCCTCGTCGTATCACAGGTGTTACAGCTATTCAACAGCGTCAGATTGCTCTTGCAGTCAAATATGCTCGTCATTTGGCATTGATGCCATTTGTGAGCCAAGATGTTCGCTAAGAAAGAGCGTAAAAATTTATTGAAGGACATGATTAATTCATGTCCTTTTTTTATTTTGACCCTCCCTAATCTATCGGGAACAGAATGTAATTATGTCTGAATTCGAAAAAGAACATATTCCTCAAGCAGAAATCACTGCATTAAGTAGAAGTCAATACTTTGAGTTGAGTAAGCATACATCTCTTCAATATGTGATGTATACTATTTTGACCATTGCAATTGTATCATTCCTGCATATCATTATTGCTATGCCTTTGATGGATATGTTTTTTACAAAATTCATGCATGCAGATGTTGCTTCCAGTGGAGAGATACTGGAATATCGAATCGCTGAAGGCGCACCAAAAGACGAGGTTGTAACGAATCTCTTTACGAATTGGGGTATCATTGAACGCATGGCCGGTGCGGAAAATGAGATGGGCAGAAAGCGAATGGCCCGTTATCTATTTAATCCCACTCTTGCTCTATTGCCATTGGTTCTATTCATTGGATTTGGTCTTAGTACTTATTTCGTTGCATTTCTACCCAAGAGCATTGGATTGCTCAGGCAAAAGATACAGCGCGAAATCATGAACACGCTCGATACAATTTCCATGGCATTATACGGTGAGCATACAGATGAAGAAATCATGCATTTGCGAAATAGAGTGATGGAAGCTGATATTAGGGATTTGCATGATCTTGCTAAAGAGTATAAAATCACAGTTGATGAAGTGAAAAACTTGCAAGGTGCTTTGCTTTGGCAGGAAGCAACAAGTCCTTTTGAAATTTTCATGCGAACACAAGTTGCATTGCAATTCTATATGCGATCCTATTTTTCCATACAATATGCCAATGCCATTTTGGGAATGGTATATATGGGAGCTGCGGTGCTGATTATCATCATCGGTATTCGAGGCTTGAAATTCATTCCGTCAAGTGAACCTTCAATTATTTTGTTCGCACTGAGTCTTGAATTCATTTTATTGATAGTATATGCTGTGATGCTCATTTTCTCACCCAAAGAAGATGATAGAGAACAATTGCATTCCTCAAATGATGGAGCAGGCATTTTCTCCATATTGGGAGGGAATCCTCAGGATACAGGAGCCAGAAATGCTGAAGTGGAATCACTATTGAAGATCTTCATGACACAGCCACCGGATTCTAAGAAGAAGTAAACCGTCCACAAGACGGTTTTTTTATTGGAACCATGATTACCCGATATTAGTTATCGGTATATCATTTACAAGGAACATTTAATCATGCAACAACTCATGAAATTCCCGGCCTTATTTGCAATAATTGGATATATGCTCATGACAACAATTGGATGTACTGCACAGGATCGTACTGTTCCAACAGGAACTGTTCATCAATTCAAAGTAAAGACCATTGATGGAAACGAAAAATCATTGTCGGAATATAAAGGTCGCGTACTCCTAATTGTGAATGTAGCATCAAGATGTGGTTATACAAGTCAATATGCAGATCTTGAAGCACTGAATAAATCACATGCATCGAAAGGACTCAGCATTCTCGGATTTCCTGCAAATAATTTTGGTGGACAAGAGCCCGGAACAAATGCAGAAATCAAAGACTTCTGTTCAATAAAATTCAATGTTACTTTCGACATGTTTGAAAAAATATCCGTGAAAGGTGGAGACAAGCATCCACTCTATGCATATCTCACTTCAGGTGGTGGCAATGGCGATTTATCCGGTGAGGTTGGCTGGAATTTTGAGAAATTTCTTGTTGATAAAAATGGAAGAATCGTAAAGCGCTTCAAATCTGGTGTTGATCCACTTTCCGAAGAATTGATCCAAGCAATCGAGCAAGAAGAAGCCAAGTAATTGAAGATGAATATATACAAATCCAGAAAATGTCTTGAGTTTCAAGGCATTTTTTTTTGCATAATTGTGATTCCCATAGCTTAATTTGTTCAACTCATAAACTGATCACAAATGGTACTTGCTATGTTACTGTCTGAAATTAAAGAAGAACTGAAATATCTGGAATCATTGGTGATTGAAGGGACAAATTTTCAGTTTGTCATAGAAAAAGGTACGGCATTGCTTGATGAGATTGTAGTTCAAGAACATCATGAATTACGAGCATCTATAGTACTCGTACTTATTAATGCCCATTTTTATCAAGGAAATATTCAACAGGCAAAATCTTTATGTGAATATATACTTGGCACAATGACTGGTGTTGAAGACAAGCTTATATATGCCAAAGGCCTGATTGCATTGGCGAATATTCATAAGCATGAAAATGAATTCGCGGAAGCCATAGAAATTTGCTTTCAAGCAGAAGCAATTTTTCAACATGAGAACTATACATTAGGACTTGCTAAGACATACACTAATGTTGCTATAATGTACAGACTACTAGCTGAATACAAGAAATCCTTAGAATACATGGATAAAGGGAGAAGATTATATGAAGAATTGGGAGACGAACTTGGTATTGCGGCAAATACAGGAAATATAGGCAATGTATATTTTACCATGGGACAGCATGCGAAATCTCTTGAATATTTAAACACTGCATTACACATACATGAAAATGTAAATAACCTTCGTGGCATTGCTAACAATTGTATGACCATTGGAGGAGTTCATTTATTGACAGGTGACTATGAGCTTGCAGATTCATATTTCCAAAGAGCATTGGAAAACTTTACATTACTGAATGATAGGATTGGTGCATCACATGTAAAAAGTAATGTAGGCATATTGCTTGAATATCTCGGAAAGTTTGATGAAGCACAAAATACTCATCTAGAGATACTTGATTATTCAATTGAAATACAAGATGCATTAGCCACAGCAACGCAATATGGGAATCTTGGACAACTCTTAATGAATCAAGATAATCCCAATTGTGATCTGATTAAAGCTGAAGACTATCTCTTGAAAGCATTAAATATACGAACTCAGTTAAATCTAAGGCAAGATGAAAGTTCTAATCACAAGTGTTTGAGTGAACTATATGAACTTACTGAAGAATGGGAAAAAGCCCTAAAACACTTGAAACGCTTCAATGAACTCCAGTCCGAATTATTGTCTGAAGATACGAAGCATAAAGCTGAACTATTGGAGCAACAAAGAAAAGTAGATATGATCGAGCAAGAGAAGCTTATGCAGATTACCAGATATAAAGAACAAGAGAGAATGTTGCATAATATTCTGCCAAGTACTATTGCCGATAGAATATTGGAAGGTGAACATAATATTGTTGACTATGCAAAGGATATCAGTATCTTCTTTTCAGATATTATGGATTTTACTTCAATGACTTCTTCATTGTCCCCGGACATATTGATTCATGATTTAAATATACTCTTTACAGAATTCGACAGAGTAGCGAAGAAGCATGGAATAGAGAAAATAAAGACTATTGGCGATTCATATATGGCAGTGTGCGGAGTTCCAATTAAAAAACATGATCATGCACTCTGTTTGTCAAATTTTGCTCTGGATGTACTTGAAACTTCAAAAAAATATACACTAGGTGGTTTTCCTATTCACTTACGAATAGGATTGCATGCTGGTGACGCAATTGCAGGTGTGATTGGAACAGATAAATATAGTTATGACTTGTGGGGTGATGCAGTAAACATAGCCAGCAGAATGGAAAATACCGGTGAAAAGGGTAAAATTCAGATTACTGAATATTTCAAACAATTGATTGATGGTCATTCACATCTACAATGTACTTCAAGAGGAATGATCGACATTAAAGGAAAGGGACAAATGGAAACTTTTTTCATGCATCATTCAAACAACTCTTGATTGTTTCGGCCTTCTTTTCCAAAATGTTTGTAGCACAAGGCAGTTGCCTCACGACCTCTTTGCGTTCTCTGAAGAAATCCTTGTTGAATCAAAAAGGGTTCATAGACCTCTTCCAAAGTTCCGGCTTCTTCACCAACCGCAACTGCCAAAGTACCCACGCCTACAGGACCTCCATTGAATTTGTCAATGATGGCAAGTAGAATGCGCTTATCCATTTCATCAAGACCATATTCATCTACTTCCAATGCGGAAAGTGCGATATGAGCAATCTCTTTCGTGATTATTCCTTTGCCTTTTATCTCCGCAAAATCTCTTGTCCTTCTCAGCAATCTATTCGCAATTCTCGGGGTACCTCTGGATCTTCGAGAAATTTCTTGAGCTCCATCTTCATCAATTGGAACATTTAAGATATTCGCTGAACGAACGATCACATGATAAAGATCTTGATGTGAATAATAATCCAATCTGCTTACCACACCAAATCGTGAACGCAATGGTGCAGTCAATAATCCTGCTCTCGTTGTGGCACCAACCAAGGTGAATCGCGGAATGGTGATTTGCACGGAGCGTGCCGCCGGACCCGATTCAATCATGATGTCCAACACATAATCTTCCATCGCTGAATACAGATATTCTTCAATCACGGGAGATAATCTGTGTATCTCATCAATGAACAGAATATCGCCCTCTTTCAGATTTGTGAGAAGGCCGGCAAGATCACCGGGCTTTTCCAATACAGGACCAGATGTTGTTTTAATCTCAGCCCGCATTTCATGTGCGATGATATGGCTGAGCGTGGTTTTTCCCAAACCCGGAGGGCCCGTCAATAATACATGATCCAATGCTTCGCCTCGATTTCTCGCAGCGGCAATAAATACCTTCAAATTGTCAACGATTTTTGCTTGACCCGTGAAGTCATCAAATGAAGATGGGCGCAATGTAATGTCGGTCTCATCTTCATGTGAGCGTTGATTGCTGACAATGTCTGATTGTCTTTCTATATGTTTTGCCATGACGAGTAGATTAATTATTTGTCAGAATGACTCTTGTCCTTTGCTTTCACTCATCGGATTGGTAATTTCCAATCAAATCGAGCATTGAGAGTGCAAAATATAACTTCACAATGCCATCCTAAAGTTTTTTTGTTTTGGTGTGTCCGCAATGTCTTTTCTTCGAGTATCTCGGCTTGTCACCATTGAACGACATATCGCTGAAGAACAAGAATTTCACCCTTCTGCAACAGGGGAATATTCTAGATTATTACGAGATCTGACTCTCGCCTTGCGCATCATTGCTCGTGATGTTCGAAGAGCAGGATTGAATGATGTGCTTGGCATCACAGACTCCATGAATGTGCATGGTGAAACTGTCAAGAAACTCGATGAATTCGCGAATGAAGTCATCTTTCGCGCCATGGATCATGGTGGTCATCTCTGCGTGATGGCTTCGGAAGAATCTGAAGGCATCATCAAAATTCCTGATGAATATGCAAAAGGGAAATATGTCTTGCTTTTTGATCCTTTGGATGGTTCTTCAAACATCGATGTAAACACAACCATTGGTACTATCTTCTCGATTTATCGTCGACTTGATCCTCAATCCACGGAAGATGGAGATGAACGCGATGTTCTACAACCCGGATATAAACAAGTTGCCGCGGGTTATGCATGTTATGGTAGCGCAACAACATTGGTCTATACTTCCGGACATGGAGTTGATGTCTTCACCTATGATCAAACCATCGGTGATTTTCTCCTTACGCATGAAAAAGTACGCATGCCGAAACAAGGCAAGATATATAGCGTGAATGAAGGCAATTATGCATTGTGGTCAGATGGCATGAAACGCTATGTGGATCATCTGAAAAAACAAGAGCAGGGCAAACCATATTCACTTCGATATATCGGAACCGCAGTCGCTGATATTCACCGTACTTTGCATTATGGTGGTATTTTCATGTATCCTGCTGATAGCAAATATCCGAATGGCAAATTGCGCTTGCTTTATGAATTGAATCCTCTTGCAATGATCATCGAACAAGCCGGCGGGAGAGCAACTGATGGTATGAATAGAATTCTGGATATCATTCCAACGGATATTCATCAGCGTGCGCAGGCATTCATGGGATCAGAACTTGATGTGCTCGAAGCGGAATTATTCGTGAATGGACATGATTCCTAATCATCTCCACAAGAGTGAGGAATCTCCATAACTCAAAAAGCGATATTCATTGTCAAGCGCTGATTGATATGCTTTTTGCCAGCGTTCAATTCCAAGAAAAGATGAAACGAGAAAAAGTAGAGTACTCTCCGGTTGATGAAAATTCGTGATCAATCCCTCAATTATTCCCCAAGTATATCCCGGAACAATCATTAATTGTGTTTGACCCTCAATCACTTTGAGTGCATGTTCATTCATCCAGTGTAGAATTGCCCGGAATGATTCCTTGGGTGACACCGCTTGTTCAAATAATGCATAAGCATCCCATTGACCGAGTGAGAATCGTCCTGTTTTCCATGCAGGAAATTCCGGATTGCATAATCCTACACCAAACCAATACAGAGATTCCATCGTGCGACATGATGTTGTTCCAACAGCTATGCATGCACCTCTGTGTTCTTGCGAAAAGAAAGTAATGCATGATTCAATCACTTCCTTTCTTACGATGATTTTCTCGGGATGCATTGAGAATTCATCTACTTCTTCTGCATCAAATGGTTTGAATGTACCGAGTCCTACATGTAATGTCAGTTCTTCAATACGTATACTCTTATTCTTCAACTCATCAAACACTTTGTCCGTGAAATGTAAACCTGCTGTTGGTGCCGCCACAGATCCTTCGTCTTTCGCATAGACAGTTTGATATCGCTCTTCATCTTCCTCCTCCGCTTCTCTGTTCAGATATGGTGGAAGTGGAATCTTGCCGATTTCTTCGAGAATTTCAGATAGAGTTTGATCGCCATTCCATTGCAATCTCACTATTGCATCCATTCCATGTTTTTCGAGAACTTGAATCTGTAATTCACATTGCTCATCGAGTGTTTGCAGCATCATTCCTGCCATGATCTTCTTACCACCGATGATACATTTCCAATCGCTTTGTCCTATATGCAGCATTGCATCGGCCGGGGCGCCCAGAGCCGGTTCATTGAGTAGTACTTCAGCCATTCCACCACTTTCTTTTTTGCAGTGAATGCGTGCATGAATCACTTTGGAGACATTCACGAACATCAAGGAATCAGTGGGTATCAATGCGGAGATATCGTGAAAATGGGCATGCCTTGGAATGTCTTCACCATTGGGCATGATGAGCAACTTACTTTGATCTCTTTCCGGCAAGGGATGCAAAGCTATTCGATCTTCGGGAAGATCATAATTCACGGTTTTGGGATCAAAGTTCTGTTTCATAATATCGTAAAAAAAAGCCCTGAAAAAATCAGGGCTTAAGCATAATGACATGTATTATATCTTATGAGCAACCGCTTGTGGTTCCACAGTCTTCGCAGACGGTACAAGAACCATTTCTCTTCACGCGCATTGAGCTACATGTTGAGCATTGCTCACCGGTATATCCTTTAGCTTTGGCCTCAAATACTTTTTGTGTACCATTGCCTGCACTTACTTTGACTTTTGCCATCGCACTTGCCATTGCAGGTTCAGTTGCTTCAATCACTTTCTTGGAAACAGAAGCTGAAAGAACAGGATTTCCTGCAGGTGATTTTGTTTTTGCATCTTCATCGACTGCTTGAACATGTACAAAATCTGTACGGTTCAAATAATCATACCCGAGTGAGCGGAAGATATAGTCGAGTACGGATGTTGCATTCTTAATTGCATCATGACCTTGTACAGGACCTGCCGGCTCAAAGCGTGTGAAGGTGAAAGTATCAACCAATTCTTCGAGTGGAATGCCATATTGCAATGCTTTGGAGGCCAATACAGCAAAGCAATTGAGAAGTCCTTTGAATGATGCACCTTCTTTGTACATATCGATGAAAATCTCACCGAGCGTACCATCTTCGAATTCTCCTGTACGGAGGAAGACTTTATGTCCACCAACATTACCTTCACGAACAAAACCACGACGCTTTTTGGGTAATCTTCTGCGTTCTGCTCTATGATAAACTCTCTCAACGATACGCTCTTGGACTTCTTTTGGTCCTTGAGTTTCATCAAGTGTATGTTCATCACCGAGAAGAATTACTTCATCGAGATCTTCATCATTGGATGCATTGAGGGGTTGAGACAATTTTGAGCCATCGCGATAGAGTGCGATTGCCTTCACACCTGTATTCCATGCTTCATGATACACTTCGCCGATCTCAGTCACTTTTGCTTCCGCGGGCATATTCACCGTCTTGGAAATAGCACCGGAAATGAATGGTTGAGCTGCAGCCATCATGCGCACATGAGCCATGTGTTGGATATAACGCTTGCCTTTTTTGCCGCATTTGTTGGCACAGTCAAAAATTGAAAGATGTTCATCTCTGAGATGTGGAGCGCCTTCGATGGTCATCGTTCCGCAGATATAATCATTCGCTGCTTCGATTTCTGCTTTGGTATAACCCAATGCCTTGAGCATATCAAAGGAATAATCATTCAATTGATCATCTGTAAAGCCGAGTGACTTGCAGAATTCCTCACCGAATGTCCATTTATTGAATGCGAATTTTACATCAAACACATTATCCAATTGACTATTGACTGCTTCAATCTTCTCATCGGTAAAGCCTTTTTCCTTGAGGCTTTGACGATTGATTGCAGGGCATCCAATCAAGGTGCCATGTCCTTTGCAGTATTTCTCGATATCATCAATTTGTGCTTCGGTATAACCCAAATTCACGAGTGCTTTATGCACGGATTGATTCACGATCTTGAAATATCCGCCACCGGACAATTTTTTGAATTTAACGATTGCAAAATCCGGTTCGATACCTGTTGTATCACAATCCATCACAAGACCGATTGTACCGGTTGGTGCAATCACGGATACTTGAGCATTGCGATAGCCGAATTCCTCACCGAGTGCAAGGGCTTTATCCCAAGCTTGTTGAGCTGCAGTGATCAAATCTTCTGAAACGAATGTTGGATCAATTCCCATTGGGAAAATCGTGAGGGCTTCATAATCTGCATTCGCTGAATTATATGCCGCCAAACGATGATTGCGAATTACGCGGAGCATATGATCTTTATTTGATTCATAACGAGGGAATGGCTTGACATCGCGCGCCATTTCAGCACTTGCTGCATAGGATTCACCGGTCATGATCGCAGTGATTGCACCGCACATTGCCAATGCCTCAGGTGAGTCATATGGAATGCCATTGATCATGAGGATGGTGCCAAGATTTGCATAACCCAAACCGAGTGTACGGAAATCATAACTGCGTTGAGCAATATTCTTGGAAGGGAAATGTGCCATCAATACGGAAATCTCAAGAACGATTGTCCAAAGACGGGTCGCATGACGGAAATCATCAATACGGAATGCACCTTCTTCATTGATGAATGTGCCAAGATTCAAGCTTGCAAGATTACATGCCGTATCATCGAGGAACATATATTCAGAACATGGATTGGAACCATTGATCCTACCATCAACCGGACATGTATGCCACTCATTGATTGTGGTGTCATATTGCAATCCGGGATCAGCCGATTGCCATGCACTGAGATTGATTTTATTCCAAAGATGGCGTGCTTTCACGGTGCGTGCAATACCTTTGCTCGTGCGCCATGTAAGATTCCAATCTTCATCATTCTCGACTGCTTTCATGAAGGCATTTGTCACGCGGACTGAATTGTTTGAATTCTGTCCGCTGACAGTGACATATGCTTCTGATTCATAATGCGTGTCAAATGTCTCAAAATTGAGTGAGGTAAATCCTTGTTCAACAAGAGAAAGAACACGGAAAATATAACTCATCGGAACACCGCGATGCAATGCATTTTGGATGAGTGTATTCAATTGATCATTGGTTTTGCGATCCGCGCCATTGGCAACCGCTTCTTCAACGATGGCTTTCAAAAATGTGGACGACACTTTGGAGCCCGCAACGAGGGATGCTACTTTGTCCTCTTCACGAGCTTTCCATTCGATAAATTCCTCTATATCGGGGTGATCGATGTCAACAATCACCATTTTGGCCGCACGCCTTGTAGTTCCTCCTGATTTGATTGCTCCGGCCGCCCTGTCGAAGATCTTGAGGAAACTCATTAGACCGGAAGAGTTGCCTCCACCGGACAATTTCTCGCCCTTGCCACGCAAATTCGAAAAGTTCGAACCGGTACCTGAGCCATATTTGAAGATACGAGCTTCACGAGTCACGAGATCGAAAATGCCGCCTTCATTCACCAAATCATCGCTGACTGATTGAATGAAGCATGCATGCGCCTGTGCACGTGAGTATGCATCTTGTGAAAGTGTCAATTTTCCGGACTTGGGGTCCACATAGTGATGACCCTGAGCGCTTCCGGTAATGCCATATGCGAAATGAAGACCTGTATTGAACCATTGCGGTGAATTCGGTGCAGACATTTGCTTGAGAAGCATATATGAAATCTCATCATAAAATGCTTCGGCATCTTTCTTGGAATCAAAATATCCGTGCTTCTCACCCCAATATCTCCAGCATCCCGCCAAGCGATGAACAACTTGTTTGATGGATGATTCAGGACCGGTGACCTGCTCGCCATTTTCATTCAATTGCGGAGTTCCATCAGCGTTGAATTGAGGAACACCCGCTTTACGAAAATACTTTTGAGCCAGAATGTCGGTAGCCACTTGGGACCACTGAGCCGGGACTTCTATATTATCCATCTGGAATACGGTAGAACCATCCGTATTGCGCAATACGGATGAACGCATGGTATATTCAACTTGGTCAAATGGACTCTGTCCCGCCTGGGTAAAGCGTCGCACTATATTCATGTCAGTGCCTCTTAAGAAAAAGGTGTTTTTTGAGGTAAATATGCTGCTTTCGGATTGGGGAAATCCGGAGAGCAAATTAGCTGAAAAAACTAGAATCACAAAATGGATTCTATATGTTATCAAATAGAAATTTCAAATACTTATTGCGGAATGGCGTATTCCCGCGAATTTCATCTTCGGTGATGTGCTGTGGGAGGCATAAACACCAAAATTTCCTCACCCGGTTCCAAGTGAATCGGATTAATTCAATCTTCCAAGAGGTAGATTTTTATCATTTGGGGGAGGCAATTTCTTTATGCTGCTTTGCCGTGATTCAAAACTACATTTTTGACTTACATGAACAATACTTGTGGAAAACTTTTGCGAATGTGAACAAGAATATTTGACTTGCTTGAAATTGTTGATTTTATGCGGGTTTCAGGGCTTTTATCATACAACTCACTGCATGATTTCGTGATAGGTTTTTGCGTGATATTTTTTGTTGAGTGACCATGGGAAATCTTCGATTGTTTTGTTCGTCTTTGGGGCGCGTTTTTCGTAGATTTACGCAAGAATTAATGGGTAATTTCAGGTATACACATGTTTTATAGAATCAGTGTTTTTTCCATTATGCTTTGGGCATTGTTGGCTTGGGAATTTCCCATGCATGCTCAACAATTTGGAAAAAACAAGGTTCAATACAGGGACTTTTCTTGGAAATTCATCAAGACCAAGCATTTCGATGTGTACTTTCATGAGGAAGGGGAATATCTAGCTCGTTATGCGGGAATTCATGCCGAAAGAGCGCTTGCTTCGATTCAAGATAGATTGAAATATTCCATCTCAAAAAGAATTTCTCTGATTGTTTATAATTCACACAATGATTTTCAGCAAACGAATGTCGTTGGTGAATTCATGCCCGAAGGCGTGGGTGGTGTCACCGAATTATTCAAGAATCGCGTGACGCTTCCTTTTGAAGGTCGCTATGATCAATTCAGACATGTGATTCATCATGAACTTGTGCATGCAGTGATCAATGACATGTTTTATGGTGGCTCAGTGCAAAGCATGATTTCGAATAATATTCGTACTGAATTGCCTCTTTGGATGAATGAAGGCTTTGCCGAATATGAGGGGAATGGTGGTTATGACACGAAAACAGACATGTTCATGCGTGATATCGCATTGAGTGAATATGTGAAGGGATTTGATAATCTCACCGGTTATTATGCATATCGTGGCGGACAAGCTTTCTATTGGTATGTGGCTGAAAAATATGGTGAAAGAAAAATCGGTGAATTGTTGAATAGACTTCGTGCTTCGGGCACTCTTGAAAATGCATTCAAGGGATCATTTGGTAAATCAGTTGAGGATTTCTCTGAGGAATGGGTCAGGGAAATGAAGAAGAAATATCTACCGGATCTTGAGAAGTTTGAGAATCTGGATGATATGGCTATTCGCATCACGAATCATAAAAAAGATCAGAGCTTTTATAATTCCTCACCCGCGCTCTCTCCATCGGGAGATACACTCGCTTTTATTTCCAATCGCGATGGACAATTCGGTGTTTTTCTTATGCAATTGAATGCGAAAGTCAAAGAACCAATTGAATTGATTAGCAGTGGAAGAGCGGTGGATTTTGAGGAGTTGAATATTCTCACACCGGGAATATCTTGGTCGCCAAATGGAAAAAAGATTGCGATCTCGGCAAAGTCAGGTGGTGAAGATGCACTCTATATCGTGGATGTGCAATCCGGTGATTATGTAAAACATGAATTCGGCATCAAGACAGTGACTTCAGCGATTTGGTCTCCGGATGGGGCATCAATCGCCTTTGTGGGAAGTGTCGCCGAGCAAATGGACATCTGGATTTTTGATGTGAAAACAGGGAGCATTTCCCGCGTCACAGATGATGTATTCTCCGATTCACATCCTGTTTGGTCCCCTGACTCACGCATCATCTATTTTGTGTCTGATCGAGATGATTATGTGAATGGCTCATTTAAAGCTGAAGATTTCAATATGTGGAAACATAATGAACGAATATCGGATATCTATCAGATTGATCTTGAAACTGGATTGATGGGTCGATTGACATTTGATCCGACTTCCGATAAAACTTCACTTGCAGTCACGAATAATGGTGCTTCATTGGTATTTGTTTCCGACAATAATGGCATCGGAAATCTCTATGAATTGCAACTCGAATCCGCGAAACTCATACCGCGCACGAATGCGCTCAATGGCATAACGCAATTGTCCATGAGCATGGATGGATCGACATTGGTATTCACTTCACAAAACAATGGTGGTTATGATTTGTTTCAAATGCGCTATCCATTGGAGCGCAGAGCATATGATTCACTTCCATTGACCAAATTCATAATGTCAAAAAGAGAATCGGGTGCAAATACAATCACAAAGCAAGATATTGTGCAGTATAGTCCTCCACAAGAACTCAAAGGATATGGTCAGGGAATCGAGATTGAATTTTCCAGGCAGCAACTCATTCAGCCGAATCAGGACATTGCACGATATCAACAAGATGAATTGCCTTCTCCAATACTTGGAATTGCAAGAGCTAAGATGGAGGAAGAGATCGCGGATCCGATGAAAACTCCTGCACAAGATTATAAAATTGCTTTCTCGAATGATGTGATTTTAGCGAATGCTGGTGTGAATACATTTTGGGGTTATCAAGGCGTGGCACAAATGCTGTTCAGTGATTTGCTGGGTGATCATCAAATCTATGTACAAGCCAATTTGTTCTTTGATATCAGAAATAGCAATTTCTTAATTTCCTATTCCTATCTCCCGAATATCATAGACTGGCAAATCACGGCAAATCATAATGTGGGATATGGTTTGGTACGAAGCGACAATGCACCGTATGATTATTTCTATCGTTTTAGAAATTATGGCATCGGTGGCATTGCATCATTACCAACTTCTCGCTTCCGTCGCTTTGAGCTCGGGATGAATTATATGCATCTCACAAAAGAGAATATTGAATTTCCGCAAGAGCCGATAACATCGCGTGATATGATTGTTGCCCAAACAGGTATGGTGTATGACAATACATTGCCCGGATGGTATGGTCCAAATCGAGGAACGCGTTATTCGATGTCACTCCAAGCTGCACCAAAGCTTCAAGAATCCGGATTGGGTCTTGCAGTGCTCGACATGGATTTCAGACAATATTTCACACTTACGGAAAATTTCCTCTTCCTTGCTTTGCGTGGTGCAGGTGGAATTGGTACGAGTACGAATCCTAATCAGCAATTCTTCTTTCTTGGTGGAACCGATAATTGGATTAATCGTTCTTTTGCTCGAGGTACATTGCCATTCAGAAGTCCTGAAGATTTTGCATTTCTGAATTATGTGCTTCCGCTTCGAGGCTGGGATGTGAATGAGCGATTCGGAAGACAATATGTGATGATGAATGCGGAATTGCGTTTCCCTTTGTTTACGGCATTATTGGCAGGACCTGTTCCTGTATTATTCCAAGCATTTCAGGGTTCACTTTTCATGGATATTGGAACCGCATGGAGTGATACTGTTTCATGGAATCTTGCGCAAAGCGGAGATTATGCGCGTTTTCGTTATCCGGATTCCGGTGATTTGATGATGAGCATGGGTGTGGGCATTCGATCATTTCTCTTTGGATTACCCATTCGTCTTGACATTGCTTGGAGAAATGAACATCTCGGTTGGTCCGTACCACAATGGCTTGTCTCACTCGGCGGTGATTTCTAAAAGTTTTCTTCTTTTAGAATTGAATCTCGGATGATTTCTCTCTCCTTCGAAGATGCGATGTCAGGTTCCTTTGTTGATCGCATGAATGTGTACACAGGTTTTGTTTGAATCAGGCGACCATTATAAAAAGCACATTGCAGAAAAAATGCTCTTCGGACTTCAGGTTTATAAGTTTGATCAAAGAGAAAATTCCCTGTTCCATAAAATAACATCTTCCCTTTATGCATACCGATTTCCTGCACGACATGTGCTTGTGAACCAATGAGAATATCTGCTCCATAATCAATCAGTCTTTTTGAAATTGCTCTCTGTGAAGTATGCGGTGTATATCCATCCACTTCACGGAATTGTATGCAAGCTATGATTGTATTGATGCCTGCTTTTCTTAATGAATCTATCATGGATTTTGCTTTTGTATCTGAATATCGATTTGCTCCCGGACCCGCACCGGCGCATTCACCGAGTGGACATCGTTCATTGAATCCAATCCATGCGATGCGAGTTGAATCTTTGAGTGTGAAAATAAGTGGTGTATTTGCTTCTTCGGCATTCGCACCTCCGCCAAAGTATTTCATATCATTCTGTTTATACCAATTCAATGCCTTGAGATATGGTGGAATACCTCGATCCAAATTATGATTACCGGTAAGCTCAATGATATTTGCTCGCAAGGCTTTGAGCACATCCATGTGTTTGGTTTTCGTGAGAAAGGAGAGTCGCATTCCGGCATAAGAACAAGTATCATCAATCGATACTTCATTACTAATATGTACAAGCTCTGATGATGCAAAGTATGGCTTGATATATTGGACATATTTTTCAATTGGATTTCTGTCGAGATAGATTCCCGTGGAACGCGCCAGAGCAGTCACGCCTGTGTGAATATATTTCGTGATATGCTTCTCGAATGAAAAAGCATGTTTTGATTTCAAGTGGAGTGGATAATTTTTTGGATTCGTGAAATAATCCATGGAATCAATTGCAAGAGGAAGGAAGCGATTGGAAAGCGAATCAATGCTCAACAGAATGAGATTATTTCGAGAGCGATCATTCCAATCTTGCAATGACTGAATGCGGGGTTGATCAATATTCCAATTGGATTTCACGAAATCTCGAATATCACTTGTTATCGTGATTTTGCCGGACCTCACACCTTGAATTATCTCATTCATGCTGATGGAAGTCTGATCGTGAAGATATGTACCTACTATGAAAAGTGGGATACTATCATTGAGCACAAATTGCTTGACAACTTCTTTTGAGCTTTCCTGTTCTTTTCCCGTGCAAGAAAGCAATTGACTGAGTAGTATTAAACAGATTAGTATTTGCACGCTGTTCTCCCAAATGACAGATGCAAACTACGAAGGAATAGCGAAACTATCTTATGGTGTTATCACTGCTTTATATGATTGAAGTAAATCGCCATCTTTAATCTGAATGAAATATACGCCAGGTGACAATGAAGAACTATGCCATACATTCGACTGTGTGTGATGCATCTGAATCCGATTGCCAAGAATATCGAACATATGAATGTGAATTTGTGGGTTATGTACTTTCACTGAAATCACATCATTATAAGCACACACCGTTGATTGATTAGAATTCTCTTCAATAGAACTTGCAGTCAGTGCATTTCTTACAGCAATCACTTTCAATCGTTGTGTTTTTACTGCATAAGTGGTGATGCCAAATCGAGAATCCATATACCATGCATTGTCTGTTTGATTCGACAAAGTGGTCGAAGACCAATACATTGTATTTGCACTTGTGATTCCAAATATGGGATGTATCGAAGGTGATGAATGTGCTTGACTTGTCAATGAAAACAGTTCTTTGATATTTGGCATTCGCCAATCATCATGTGATCCCATATTCGACTGTTCGGAAAATTGCAGTGCTTGCTCCCATGTTATACTGTCGGGGGATGGAGTTGCAAACCATTCGAGATTTGTTCGTTTATCAATAATGCTTCCATACATTGTCTGAGAATAGACTTCCGATAAAATCTCGGGGATACTTGCATCCCTTACCACTCGTGCATGAAACTTTTTAGTTCCTCCGGCTGAGATTGTTTCCTTTTTCAAATGATTACCAATACCTCCACCTCCATTCGTAACCCATACTTTTGTAGCATCATTGTATTGAACAGAATTTGTCCACCAATATTCTGCTGTAGAAGTGGAAAAGGTAGTGATATCGAGCGGTGGTTTATTTCTATTAAATATCACGATTGAATATGTTTCTAAAGGACTTGGCAAACGCCAATCAGTAAAACCTCCTAAAGTGCATGTATCAGCATACATGATTGCCTGCTCATGTGTCATTTCACCGGCATCTGTTTGTTGCCAATGCAAACCAGTCACATTATCCAGTATAACTCCATTTTTGAGATCAGTATAATTTGGAGGATTGATTGAATAGTCTGCATCCTCACCCGGAACATTTGTATAACCTGTGTTTTGACCGGTATCGGGTAAATCTTTTATTGTCTTTCGGACTTCTTGAGCATATATTCCACTGATATGCAAAGCAAGAATTACAATGTACATTATTCTCATGGCTGATGTATCACAGTGTGAATGGAATTTGAAGGTGCAAGTTTCAAAAAGTACAGTCCTTTCAGTAAACCATTCATGGACATTATTTCACCTTGTTGTGCTCTGATCAATCGACCTTGTACATCGTATAAATGCATTTCTAGGAGGGATTGTATGTCATTCCCTTGAGTGATACGTATTGTTTGTCCATCATATGAAAACTGTGGCACATTGTGCTCTTCATGGATGGATGTTGTGGGAATGATACAAATGGGATTGCCTTTATATGTATTCGTTCTATTGCCATTCTGATCATTGAACACATAGGTATAATTCCCTTGGGGTGTCCAGGAATAATCCCATGAATATGTTTGACCATTCAATGTGTATATAAGACCATATCCTGAATTAGAGCCATTCGGTGTAAGTGCAGTTATTGTAGCGCCTTTGAGCGGTGTCAAAGCAGGTCTTACTCCTTTGGCTGTGGCTTGAGGAATCAATTGATAGGTGGAATCTTCAGTGACTTCACCTGCAAATGAGGCAATCATATATGGTGCAGAACTTGTTCCATGATAATGATAGATGCCTGAAGCATCTGCATGACCATGATGTGAATCAAGTGTTTTCATTTCAGAACCATCGGGTTCGAGTGCTCCATAGATTGCGAATCCATCAAATGCATATGCAATGGGTTTTGATATGGATGTGAAAGCATATAAATGCACGGGAGCTATATGATAGTGATAATCATCGGCCCTACCAGAATGACCGCCAAAATCGTCCAATTGACCATCCAAGAAGGCATCGATTCCCGTATTGGTATATGGATTGAAAATTGGGATGCCATTGATTGCTAGGGCGATTGCACCTTTCGTGAAATGTGTTTGATCCACGGGAATAGAGCTTTGAGCCATCACCGGATTTAAAGGAATGCTCCATGCATTTGCATTGAGATAACATTGTGGAATCGGTACTTGTTGTTGCCAAGTTGTGATCCCTTTCATCATCTCATGAGTTTTTGCAATGCCGATGGAACCAACTCTGAAATAGGTATTATCCCAAGATGTCACAACTTCACTTTTGAATGGTGTAAAAGCCGAGTCTATTGTCAGAGGATTTGTCTGAATCAACTTCAGAGCTTCATATCCATTATTGAAACCATATCCGATTAAACCAATGAATGCAATTCCGAACACTGTAGCAAGCTTTGGGGAATATGATCGTGCAATGAATATTCCTGAAAGGAAAATGATGCTAAAGAGAATCATAGTCACCGGAATTTCATGTTTAATTTCATGAAAGTGAGGTTCGACAGATTGGTGGTTTCTGGGAAGATTGAATCTTCTTATCAATTCATAGCGTTTGTCCACAAATGCCCTATCGGATTGACTGAGTGTGGCATATGGAACGGAAACAAGATCATGTTTTCTTTCAATATAGACCATGCCATCTTTCATGAAAGAAAATGCGCCAGTAATATACTTATTCGCACTTATCCAGTTTCTCTCATTGGGTGAAGCAGTAGAATGAGCATGTGAATGCACATTATGAGCAAAAACACCTGCTGTTAACAATAGAGAAATAATGATGATGAGCGTGAAGTGTTTCATAAGATATAATGTATTATTCAATAGGACATGATGCATTGCTTGAAAAACAAAGGTATGCCTTGTGATTCGAGCATCATCAATATGAGATAATTGCCTTTGGGAGGATTCATTGTTATTTCTGCGGGAGCATTTCTTTCCAAGCGTGGAATGGGATATGAACCCAGATTCTCACCGAGTACTGAATATAAATGCAGATTCACATCTGTATGAGAGGTAGAGCTTGCAATTCTAATATTATGATCTTGTAATTGAATGTCAAAAGAAGGAATCTCATTCATATAGTCAATCGTATTTATTGTGCCATAAACTTGTTTGCGCAATAAGACAAGATTATCGACCACTAGGTTTGATGTCCAGATAAATTGATTCTTTCCCCACAATGATGTGAAATATGGCTCATCTGCCTGAAGAATTGGAACTGAAGAGAGAAGTGTGATGAGTAATAGAAACATGTTCATGGACTTCGATATGTGATTTTACAACCAAAGGAATCAATTACTTCTTCAGGAATATTCTGATTGGAAAGAATGGCTTTAGCTGTGATTTTTAAATGTGGAATTGCTTTCTCAGGATATTTACCATTATCATCGATGATGCCTTGATAGACAATCTTCCACTCATTTGCTTTTCTTTGAATGACAAAAACCTGCGGAGTAAATGCTGCTTTGAATGTCCGCGCAATGCTTTGTGAATGATCTTGAAGATATGGATACACAATGATATCATGAATTACCTTTTTCTTCATTTCTTTCAAGGTTTCATCCTCATAAAGGATTGAATCCATGGGATTAATAGCAATGAGCGGAATGCCCATTGGAGCATATTCTCGGTAAAAGTCATTCATTCTTTGAATGTATAACTCAGCAAAAGGACAGTGATTACAAGTGAATACAATCGCAATTGCCTTTGCATTGGGGAATCGATCAAAAGTGAAATATTCGCCTTGAGCCATTGGTGCCGAAAAAGGTGTAATAATTTTACCGATTATCGTTGTATCAATAGCTGAAGCGGGAATATATGCCATGAAAGACATCAAAAGTGATAAGCAGAATTTTAGCATTATTTCACAAATGAACGGATGATCGACAATTTGGATTTCATGTCTATCAACTTCACAGTATAGAATCCTTTTGGCAAGCCACTAATATCAATGGTCGATCCTTTCTCAGGTTGAGGTAGCATCATCACGGTTTTTCCATTTACATTTTGAATTGTGGCATAATAAATATCCATATCACCTGCATCAATTTGTATGGAATGTTCTGCGGGATTAGGAAAAACTCTCACAGATGAAAAGTCATTAACCGCATCTTCCACATTGCTTGGTGGAATGACCACGAATTGTTGCATCATCCCATCATCTTCATGATTGGAAAAATGACAATGATACATGAAAGGGTGCAATGGGTCTGCATAATCAGCAAATTTGGCTATGAAGGTCGCAGATTCATTTCTAGGTAGATATAATACATCTTTCCAACCTGTTTCATGCTGACCGACTGCGGATGCATTTCCATTTCTTTCTATGATATTGAATTGGACATCATGAATATGAAATGTATGACCAAAGACATTGCTATTCGTGACAGTCCATTTTTGCACGCTATTCAATGGAATTGATTTATCAACTCTGCTGATATTGAATATTCCTCCGTTAAAATGGAATGGCATTGGACTATTTGGCGCGCCACCCATCACTCGAATATCTTGCGTACCTGTTACTTCCTTTGTATCTATCCCTTGAAAAGGAATGAGTTTTTCAGGGATCGTCATAATTGGAGCATTGGTTTGTTCACCAAAAGTGAAATGCATCATCGGAAAATTCTTATTGTTCAACAAACTTCCGAATTGTCCATTCTGACCGGGTTCTCCACCGGGAAAACCAAATGGTTGATTCGCATTATATGCCAATAAGTCCACGCTTTTACCTAGCTCATCTTTTGAGCAATCAACAAGAATTTCATAGCGTTCTCCAACAGCTATGTGCAAGCGTTTTACGGGATATGGTTTATCGCGCAATCCTCCATCTGTTCCGATTACATAGAAGGTTCTATCATCACTGAACCCAATATTATAGGAGCGTTCTACTTCTGCATTGAGTATGCGCAAGCGATTCACTTGTCGTGGGAGAGTGAACTCAGCATCATGAACTCCATTAGCCAAAAGATAATCTCCATATGCTGTATTCTGTACAATAAACTGATTATTGGTTGCATATCTTCTGCTTGTGAAGACCAAAGGAATATCATCGATGCCATATGTTCTTGGTAGTGGTAATGCCGACTCTTGTTCATCATTGACGATCAGTAATCCACCAATCCCTTTTGAGAGGTGTTCGAGTGTCATTTCATGCAAATGTGGATGATACCAATATGTTGCCGCATTATTTGTAATCTTCCAGAAGGGCTTCCAAATGGTGCCCGGTGGAATCACCTGATGTGGTCCACCATCCATAACGGCCGGTAAATGCAAGCCATGCCAATGTAATGTTGTACTATCATTCAAATTGTTAATGACAGTCATTCGAATGGTATCACCTTTGTTGACAAATATGGTCGGTCCCCAAAACTGATGTCCATTAATTCCGCCAGTGATTGTCTGATTCCCGGTTCTCAATTGTGCGAATGTATCGATAATTCTCAATGTACATTCAGGACCCTTTAAAGCCTCAGGAATTGGTAGCCGATTATAGTTTTGTGCCTGAACAATTACAATTGAACATAGCAATGCACATATTGACAATACTTTGGTCATTTACTTTCTCTGAATTATGGTTTGAAAGAAAATTACAAAGAATCTGTAAGAATAGGTCGGAACTGTTCTTTTTTTAACCTTTTTTGGATTGCGATAGAAGGTATAGAGCAATCAAAACAGAAATGCAACCGATGAATGTATAGAGTGTCGTAATGCCGGACATCATAACAATCGGTTGAGCAATGACAGGAGACAAAAATTGTCCGAGATAGAGTGAAGATGTGATGACCCCAACAGATCTTCCGCGCAGTGGCGGTGCCGCAATGCTGATCACCCAGAGTCGCATTGATGGCATGAGAAGTCCGATTCCTGCACCTGCAAATAATCCAAAGACTATAGTAATGAAGAAAGTGTTTGCAATGGAGAGTCCTAAAAATCCCATTGCGAGCAATGCGAATGCTCTTCCACCCAATCCCGAAAAATGATGAAGTCGTTTAAGATATGGCATTGCATAGGATGAAAAACCTCCGGCCAAAGTCGCAAGTGATACTACTGCTCCTGCTTTTGCCGGTGAATCAATGCCATGCAGTGCAAGAAGGAATGGTAACTGTGTCGGAATGGCATAGAAAAAGACCATTCCGGCAAATACGATCAATCCGATTCCTGCAATGTGAATCGGTTTTCCATATTGCATATCAATTGAATTAGATTTACCGACATTATTGAGATATGCTTCCTTTTCAAGATGCACATTTGGTTCATGTATGAAGAAATATGCAGGAATGGCGAGTATGAATGCAAGTGCATACAGCGAGAATGGATAGCGCCAACTCATGAGTGCAAGAAAACCTGCGAGTGCAACGAATATCACACCGCCAAAAGATATGAATGTTCCTTGCAGACCAAGCATTTTATTGCGTTCTTCGCCCATATAATAATCTGCAATCAGGGTTTGAGCTGATGTCATGATTCCTGCAACGCCAAGTCCCAAACATGCTCTTGCGATGATGAAATGTTGCAAACTTTCAAGATAAAGTCCTGTAGTGCCCATCACGCCATATATAATCAAGGAGCTAATCAGGAGGATTTTGCGATGTCCTTTATCGATGATCATTCCCGCAATTGGAGCAAATAGCGCTATGATCAAGCTCGGGACGGTGAGCATGAGTTTTACAAGAAACTCGGCATTCTCGATTGACTTAAAAGCTTCGGCAATTTTGGGTAAAGCAGGAGAAATGGCTGATACGGACATCACCGTCAAACTGCTTGCCATGAGCAAAACAATTTTGCTTCTTAGCGTGAGAGCATTCATTTCTGCATTCCAAAATACATCGCTACACACAGTAAGATGCCGAATGCGAAGAGATGAATGGCGGTTTTGAATACATAAGGATTCAATTTCTCTTTCTCAGTTTTGAGTACGCCTCTCGTAAGATATACAGCAAATGGTAGCAAAATCCACGGCATGAGATATGCAACATTGTCCTGCATGCGCGCAAGAAGAAAGAGCGATCCATAACTGAGTATCATGAGAAGGGCATAGAGCAAGCGAGACTTCTTCTCACCAAGCATCACTGCCAATGTGATTTTTCCTGCGATGGGATCTGTTTCGATATCACGAATATTATTCACCAGCAAAATCTTGGCGGCGAATAAACCCATGATGATGCCCGTTAGAAATACTTGTGGTCTGAATGCGAAATCCGGAGCTTGAATATAATATGCGCCCCAAACAGGAATGAGTCCATAGAACACAAATGCAGTGACCTCACCAAGACCATGATATGCGAGTGGATAGGGTCCGCCCGTATATGCAAATGCTGCCCACAATGAGGTGATGCCGATAAAGAGTATCGGCCAGCCGGCTTTTTGTACGAGTATGAGTCCAATGAAGAAGGTGAGCGCAAACATGATCCATGACATCTTCATCATGGCTGATTCTGAGATCATGCCAGATGCTACTGCGCGAGGTGGACCAATCCTTTTGAGATCTGCGCCTTTTTTGAAGTCATAGAGATCATTGAGATAATTCGATGTTGTTTGGAGCATCATTGCGCTGAGCACGGTAATGGTGGCCGTGAAGAGATCGAATGCGCCATCAATTGCGGCAAGCATGATACCGGCAATCGTTGGAATTGCGCTCGCGGGTAAAATTCGCATGCGAGCGGCATAGATCCAATGTCTGAGGGTACTGCTCATCAGGCGATATTGTGATAGACATTTTGCACATCTTCATCTTCTTCGATTTTGTCTATCAATTTCAGTACTTCATCCATCTGTTCTTCAGTGAGAGTGACAGTGGTATTTGGCAAGCGTTGCATTTCAGCGGTTGTGACTTCAATTGCTGATTCTTCCAGCGCTCTTTGCATATGCACGAAATTGTTGAAGTCGGTATATGCTATGATTTCCATTTCATCTATCTCCACATCATCCGCACCGGATTCGATGAATGACATTTCAAGATCATCTGCAGATTTACCTTCCAGAGATGTTTTGAATACCCCTTTTCTTTGGAATAAAAATTCCAAAGCACCGGAAGTTGCGAGTGATCCATTATGTTTATTCAGATAGCTACGAATATTCGCAACCGTGCGAGTTGGATTATCAGTGGCAGTTTCGATAACGATGGCAACGCCATGTGGACCATATGCTTCATACACGATTTCTTGCAAATCGAGCGCATCTTTTCCGAGAGCTCTCTTAATCGCAGCTTCCACTCGGTCTTTAGGCATATTATTCGCCTTTGCCGCCTGCATCGCCGCACGCAATCGAGGATTACCTGCAGGATCTGAGCCACCCAATTTCACTGCAATTGCAATTTCTTTTCCAATTCTCGTGAATGCTTTTGCCATTCTGTCGAAACGAGCAAACATCTTATGCTTGCGCTTTTCAAATATCCTTCCCATCGAAATTTCCGTAGTATGTACTGAAACAGATGCGCAAAAATACAAAGAAGGGCGCATCCATCAGGTATGATATGAAAGGAACTTCATTTCATGTAAATGGGGTTTTGTGCACTTTACTTGGAATGATCATGAATACAGACAATATCGTCATCGGAGCCGGATATGCCGGACTTGCAACTGCAGCACTTCTCGCAAAACAAGGAAAAGATGTCATTTTACTCGAAAAACACTCTGCAATTGGCGGTTGTGCTTCTTTTTTTCGTCGCATGCGCTATACATTTGATGTTGGGGCAACAACACTTAGTGGTCTTCGCCCGCATCAACCACTCGGAAGATTATTCCAAGAATTGAATCTCAAGCCGGAAATCATGCATTGTGATCCGGGAATGGTGATTCATCTGGATGATCATCAGATTGTGCGCCATGCAGATCTCGACAAGTGGATTGCCGAAGCTGAATCACATTTTGGAAAGAAGGGTCAAAGAGGATTTTGGAATGAGATTCATGCGATTGATGAAAAGATGTGGAATGTGCTCCATCGCAATCCTGAATTTCCCCCGAAATCCTTAGGCGATCTCATAAAAATGGGAAGCAGAATATCGAATCTTTCCGCATTGCCATTACTTCGTGATTTGTTTCGACCGATGGATGTGCTGATTGAAAAACATGGATTGAAGAGTAATGTACTCTTTAAGAAATTCATCAATGAGCAATTACTCATTTCAACGCAGAGTTTCAGTGATACAGCACCGATTGTGACAGGAGCCATGGGTCTTGCATATCCGGCGGATACTTATTATCCCATCGGTGGAATCACAAAACCCGCTCAATTATTGGCTGAATATATTCGCAATAATGGCGGTACAATCATATTGAAGGAATCCGTGGATTCAATAGACATTCAAAGTGATGATTCATTTATGGTAAAAACTACAAAAGGTAATGAATATCAAGCAAAACATTTGTTCAATAGCATTCCGATTTGGAATATGAAGCAGATAGCAAAAGGGAATGCAATTGGAAATCTAGCTGAACAATATTCTTATACTTTCTCAAAAGCTTGGGGAGCATTCACCGCCTACTTTGCGATAGAAACAGAGTTTCATCCTGCATCGCCATATGCACAAATACATACCACTTCGAGAATTCCACATTGTGAGGGTGATACTTTCTTTGTGACTTGGTCTCCCAGGGAAGATACCGTGAAGGCACCAGAAGGGTGGAGTACCATCACGATTTCCACGCATACCGAAGCATCGCAATGGTATGGATTGAGTGAAGAAGACTATGCTCAAAAGAAAGAAGAGACATTGTCATTCATCCTCGCGGAATTCAATCGAGTGTTTTCACAAGTTGCATCGCTCGAAAAACAGTATGTGGATGCCGGAACACCAACAACTTTTGAACATTATACGGGTCGACATCAAGGATTCGTGGGAGGTCTCCCGCATTCTGTCGAACTCGGTTTATTCAATCTCCCCAAAAACATCACTTCCATCAAAAACTATGCAGTGATCGGCGATACTTCTTTTCCGGGGCAAGGAACTCCGGCGGTTGTGATGAGCGCCATGAATGCGGTTAAAATGTAGAATGTCTCCTCGGCTCCGCTCGGGGTACAAACCTCGGCTCCGCTCACACACTGTTCGTCGAGCGAAGCCGAGACGAGAGTCTTATGTGTATATGTACCCCTCGGCTCCGCTCGGGGTACAAACCTCGGCTCCGC
>Ga0315906_10001847_pt1 | contig 30681 bp, 14 predicted proteins | sample LakEriMetagenome_4_FD_203526 | JGI IMG/M metagenome (GOLD analysis project Ga0315906, IMG submission 203526) | Freshwater fungal communities from buoy surface, Lake Erie, Ohio, United States - Buoy 2 MA122 | ecosystem: Environmental > Aquatic > Freshwater > Lake > Lake biofilm | place: USA...
TGCTGGCGATAACGCGCGATGTTGGTTTGCGTGGTGATTTCGGGGTGCTGCCCTGTTTGAATGGCGTATTGTTCTGCCGGCAACCCGAAGCTGTCGTATCCCATCGGGTGCAGCACATTGAACCCACTGTGTCGCTTGTAACGCGCGATGATATCGCTGGCAATATATCCGAGCGGATGCCCCACGTGCAATCCGGCGCCGCTTGGATACGGAAACATGTCGAGCACGTAGTATTTGGGGCGATCGGCCGTTTCCGTTACCAGATACGTGTCATTATCGTTCCAGCGCTGTTGCCATTTGCGCTCAATGTCCGAGAAATTGTAGTCCATGGGGAGAAATTTGAGGGGCGAAGATAGCTTCGGGAAGGATTGTAGGGAGGAGGATTTTAGGATTATAGGCAGGCTGCATTTCCCTATAATACTAAAATCCTCCTCCCTACAATCCTCGACTGTTAATTACTTCGTGAATTCAATGTTCATAAGAATTCAAGGAATGGAAACATTCTCCTAACAATGGACAAGCGCATTTAAGCCACCTTTGCGCCACTTAATTGACCAAATTCCAATCAATGAAACCTTTCAAAACACTTTGGACGTGGGCATTTGTAATGCTCGCGTTTGTTGCTAACGCACAGCCGTGGACGTATGACTTCGGAACAACAGCTGCTGCTGCGTTTTCTAGCACAACAGCTTCGTTAACGTATTTGCCTGCCCCCACATCAGGAACGGCGAGAGTGCGATGTGGAACAGCTACAACGGCAGCCGGATCATTTACGCTTGCCAATCCTGGCGAAGCGCTGGGCACAGGTACAGAGTTACAGATGCTTTCAAATGCGGGAAGTACTTCTACCACTAAGTTTTCGGTTTACGATTACACGACCGGCAACACGGGTTACCTTAAATTCAAGATAACTTTTAACGGAGGTACCAATGGTGTTTACACGTGTTGGGTAGGAGATGGTTTGACATTCTCTGACAGCAGTCCTATGTCGAATGCTCAAGTTTTCGCAGGGTTGCGCTGGTCGTTGGGTGCGTCCAATGCCGTGACCTATACAGTTTCAGGCTCAACAGGCACATTCGGAACAACAGGTATTACAAATTCTACCACTTTGTTTGTGCAAAATCTGGCGACCAGCTATGCGGTAGAGTTATACATGAATAATACAGCTGCTTCTTCAACCTATGGCAGAAGCTCTGTCAATTATACGCTAGCAGCCGGCACTTGGGATTTGTGGGTGGATGGTGTATTGGTTGGTGACGATTTGGCAAAGGCCGGATTGACAGCAGCAGCCAATTTCGACTCGTTTGCATTCAACCACCAAGTGAGCGCGTCAGTTCCCGGTCGTATTTACCTCGACGACATTGAATATTCTAACGCGCTTCCTGCTCAAGTAGCATGCGCGGCTCCTTCTACACAAGCATCTGATATCACTTTCTCGGGCAGCACTACTACTTCATTGGATGTAACCTGGACAAACGGTGATGGTGGAGGTCGCGCAGTTTACATGAATTCATCGAATTCATTTACGGCCCCTTCTAACGGCGCAAATCCAACCGCCAACCTTGCTTGGGCCGATGCCGGTCAGCAGTGTATATTCAATGGTACGGGGTCAGGGCCAATTACTGTAACAGGTTTGGCTCCATCTACTACCTATCATTTTGCAGTGTATGAGTATTGTACACCAACGCGTAATTACAGCACAGCAACTGGAACAGCCAACCCGAACAGCCAGTCTACAGCTGCAGGTGCTGCTCTTTCTATCAATACCCTTACCGCATTTGGTCCTCAGTGTGTGGGTGGGAACTACGGCCCGAACTCGTTCAACGTAACGGGTGTTAACCTTTCTACAGCCGATGTGACCATAGGTGCTGTAGCGGGTTACGCATATTCTACAAGTTCTACCGGGCCATTTGAAGCCACCCTCTCAATTTCGCAACCGGGAGGTTCTTTCTCGCAAGATATTTACGTGCAATTTTCACCCACTGCGGCCTCTGCGTATAGCGGCAATATTGCTGTCGGTGGTGGCGGCGCATCAAGCCAGAATGTGGCGGTTTCGGGTAGCGGCATCGCACCAGGTGCAGCCACTGTCAACACACCAACTTCGGCAGATTTAACAACGACAACAGTTACCTTGGGCGCAACAATCGCATCTACTAATTGCAGTGATGTTACTATTCGCGGTATTGAGTGGAGCACCACTACCGGTTTTGCTAACGGTGCCGGAACCCAAGTAAGCGAAAGTGGAATTTTTGGTGCGGGAGCTTATACAATTGCGGTTACCGGTTTGCAGCCCAACACTATATACTATTGGAAGGCGTTTGCTACGAATTCGACAGGAACGACCTATTCAACCCCCCAGCAGACATTCACAACGGCGCAAGAGTTTTTGGCGGCCGGTGATATCAGTATTCTTGGTATCAATTCAAATACTCCTGATAATTTCTCCTTCGTAAACTGGGTGGACATTAATCCAAACATGATTATCAAGTTTACGGATAATGGATTCAACGGTATTGCTCCGAACTCACAGAATACGGCTACCAATGGCCGTTCCTCAGAGAATTTTGTAATTTGGAAGAATAACACGGGTTCTGCAATTGCAGCCGGAACGGTTATTAAAATTGAAGGTGGCACAACCACATCCGGTCAAATCATATCGGGAGGCTTAACCGGTATTGCCAGTGGCGATCAGATATTCGCTTATCAAGGAACAGCTACCAGTGGTACTTTCCCGGATTATGTGGCGAGTGGAAGTGCGTCAACGACTTTTAACGGCAGCTTGTTGTTTGGATTGAATTTGCAGGGGGCAAGTGGATCGGCGACATGGCTTACCTCGCCGGCCATAGCATCTGCAAACACATCGTATTTGCCAACGGAATTAGTATCTGCAAATGCATCTGTGACTATTGGCGGTTCTGCGACGGGTTCACAATACACCGGCACACGCAATGCACTAGGAACAATAGCAGCCTATAAAACATTGGTGAATAATCCGGCCAACTGGACCAATGCAGTGAGTACAGCTTTGGTAACAATCAATACAACAGCATTTACGATTAACCCGAATGTTGCAACACAACTTGCAGTTATTTCGGTTAACGGCGGAACAGATCCATCACAAAATCAAGCTTTTGCTGTAACAGTGGAGGCTCGTGATGCGAATGGTGATCCTGCTGCGGTCGGTACTGACACAGATGTAGTGTTGTCACTTTCAACAGGAGCCGGCACTTTAAGTGGGACATTGACAGGAACTATTACAGCCGGAAGCGGCAGCGTTGTTATCAGCGGCGTGCTTTACAACACAGCCGAATCAGGAGTAAGTATCACTGCCACGAGAACCTCCGGTCAGACTTTGACCGCTGCTACCAGTGCTACATTCACTGTTCAAGCAACTGCCACAAGCCTTGCCTATGTAGGTTTGACTGATTTCGTTTACACACTTAATACTATTCCAACGTTCACGGTGGAAGCTCGTCGTGATGATAACACGGTGGACGTTAATTATACAGGTAATGTCACGATTACGCTTACTTCCGGAACAGGTGTGATAGCAGGTACTGTTACGAAGACTTGTGTTGCGGGTATTGCTGTCTTCAATGACATCGTGTGCGATGAAGCAGGTGTAAAGGAGTTTACCGCTGCATCGGGCTCACTCACTTCAGCTGTAAACAGCGGCATCACGGTTTCAACTGCTACAGTGACCGAAGTAGTGTTGCCGCAGTATATCCAAGGTCAAACAACCTCAAGCAACAACAATCGTATTCCTTTCGCTTATCGCGTTACTTTGAGCGGTCTGCGTCCGCTGAGTACGTTCCGATACATCAATGCCGTTGTAATCGCGGCAGATGCGGCTACTAGTAATGGCGCCGGAAATGCTATTTATGTAACTCCCGCCGGCTTTGTTCGCTCAGAGGGAACTAGCCTGACTACTGCTGGTTCTTATGCTGAACTGACCACGGATATCAATGGTTCTTTCACAGGTTGGTTCATTACAGAACCAACAGCCAACGCAACCCGCTTTGCTCCCGGCACGGATGTCTTTCCACGTATCACGTTGAATAATGGTTTAGGTGGAACCGCAGCTGCAGTCCGTCTTACTGCTTCGAATTCTGTGCGTGTTTTGGGACTTGGTTCAGCTGGAACAGAAGGCACAGCGCTTCGCGGTGAGTCCGGAGCTCAACCGAAAAACTTCGTATTTGTTTACAACAATATTGAGGGGACCGGTCGCCCACTTTCAGGAACGTTTGTCGAGGCTGATGAAACAGCGAATACCTCTGCAAATAACTACTCTTCATTCTATTCAACCAGTGTGAATGGAGTTGCCGGGGCCTATGGAATGGTAGTACCAAACGCGCTAACAGCGGGCGTTCGTCGCGTGGAAGTGCGTGAACTTTCGACAGGTGATTTAGGCGGCTGCGCTTCTACCGATGCGGATGGTATTTGGCCAAGTGGTGTCAACACGGTTAATCCGAATACGGGTATTGCTGCAAAGGTGTTTACGAATTCAGATGCACCGCTTTCTCCCTCTCCGGAGGTTTGCGATAATTATATTGATGACGACTGTGATGGTTTGGTGGATGAGGCTTGTCCGGGTAACTTCTCGAACGACGCTCCCGGCGGAGCACCGAATATTCAGTATAGCGTTAATATGAATTATCCTAATTGCTATCCTATTAGTGGAAACAACACATTGGCAAACAATTCAACAGAATCGGGTGCTTTTGACGGACCGGACTCTTGGTACCGATTTGTGGCTCAGTCGACAGGTGTATCAATCACTATGACAAGCGCCACGATGGATGATGCCATAGCCTTGTATTCACGTAATGGTTTAGTGTATACGCTGATGGCTTCAGAAAATGCAGCATCCGGCACGGGCGATTTCGAGCGATTGAATTTCAACGGTCTCACTGTAGGCCAAACATATTATGTGTCTGCGGGAGCTGCCTCAGGTATCGGTGGCACATTTAGTATTTGTATTCAGCACTTAATGCCTAGTGGCTGCGCTAACGCTGAGCCTGCGGGTGGTTTCTCATTGTGTGATTCCTATAAGGCTCGATATCGCGGAGCACCTTCACAAGGGGTTACTTACTCCTTTACGTTTACCGGCATTGGTGGCGGTGCAAGCGCAACAACTTCTATTTCAGGAACGAATGGACTTATTACGCTTTCGAATTCGACACTTGCTCTGCAATGGGGTGGAGAATACAACGCGCAGGTAGATGTGCGCTATAGTTTGTTAGATGGTGCGGGTGCAGCTGAGCCAATTGACGTTTTGGGAAGCACTAGTTCTATTAACTGCAGCAATGTCACCATGCGCGCTCATCCGGCCGTTGAAGTCAGAAGCACGCAACGCTGCCCAGCAACATTATTGCGCAGTAATTATTTAATTGGTGATCGCGTGTCGGCAACCTCTCCAATTTGTGGTACCATCAATTACACGTTCGAGTTTACACAGGTAATCGGTTGTGGAGATGGAACAGTGGTTTCTGTTCTTCCTTCAACATTCAATACAGCAGCAGCAACACCATACTTGCAGCTTGGTGTTCTGCCGAACTTAACAGCTCCGGGCGCTTGGGATGTGCGTATTCGTCCGAACTTCTCATATGGTCCTGGTACGTTTGGTCCAACGCAGCGTATCAATGTAAACGGTACCTCATCTTCAGCTATGCTCGACGAGGAAGTTGCTCAAGAAGTTCGCGCATTGAATACAGCATCAGCAGAGTTGTATCCTAACCCCGCAACAGGTACAATGGTTTGGTTGAACTATAGCGGTTTGGTTAACGAGAAAGTTCAGGTGCGTGTTTTGGATTTGACGGGAAGAGAGTTGATGTCAAGTCAATACAATGTGAATGGACTTTTGCAGACTGATTTGCGAATTGATCATATCAGCAATGGTATTTATATCGTAGAATTAATGGATGGATTGAACAAGCGTGAACAGCGTTTGGTGGTTCAACATTAATGCGAAGGAAAACAAATTGTAAAAGGGGCGCAATAGCGCCCCTTTTTTTATGACTGAAAAACAGCTACTTAGCTATGTTTTGGCTCTACTTAATGTAAAAAATACAATAACAGTTATTGTTTATTGTACAATTTGTCTACTTTGGCATCACAAACGATCATTGAACCTTAACAAAAACATAGTAGGTCGTTTGAACCAATAACAAACCAAAACAAATTTCAATTCAATGAAAAAGATTTTATTCACGACAGCGATGCTCTTCATCGTTGGCCTGCTTTGGTCACAAGCGAATGTGACTTTTCGGGTTGACATGAATGGTGTAACAGGCTTTACAACGCCTGAGGTCAACGGTAACTTCAACGGATGGTGCGGAGGTTGTTTTCAACTTACCGATGCCAACTCGGATGGAGTATGGGAAGGTACTGCCAATGTCCCTGCGGGATCTTGGGAGTATAAGTTTGCATACGATGCATGGGCAGGTTCCGAGAATTTGACTGCAGGAACACCATGCACAATTACAACCGGTGGTTTCACAAACCGAGCGTTGACAGTTGAATCGACAGATATCGTGCTGCCAATCGTATGTTACGGAAGCTGTTCAGCTTGCGGTGCATCCTCATTGCGCGCGGTAACATTTCGAGTGGACTTGGCGAACATCAACGGTTTCACAACACCAACGGTAAACGGAACATTCAACGGATGGAGCGGTACTGCAAATCCATTGAGCGACCCTGAGTCGGATGGTATTTGGGAAACAACCGTCAACATTCCGGACGGTGCTTATGAATACAAGTTTGCATACGATGATTGGACCGGTCAAGAGTCATTGATCCCAGGGTCTTCATGCACAGTGACCAATTTTGGTTATACCAACCGTTCTTTGAACGTTTCTGCTGATGTTACCCTCCCTGTTGTTTGCTGGAATAGCTGCAGCACGTGTGCTGCAGCCTTGTTGCCGAAAAACGTAACATTCAAGGTTGACATGCAAAATGTAACCGGCTTTACAACTCCTGAAGTAAATGGATCGTTCAACGGATTCTGCGGTAATTGTAACCCAATGACCGATGCGAATGGTGACGGTATTTGGGAAACAACTATTCAATTGAACCAAGACACATTCGAATATAAATTCTCTTACGACGCATGGACTGGTCAAGAGAATTTGACTCCGGGTTCGTCTTGTACTTCAACTATTGGTGGATATACAAACCGTACAATCATCGTCGGTAATGCTGATCAGGTTCTGCCTGTTGTATGTTGGGGTCTTTGCACCAACTGCGCACCTCCTACGCGTGCCGTAACATTCAGTGTTGATTTGAATGGTATCACAGGATTTACTCAGCCTACTGTAAATGGTACTTTCAATGGTTGGAGCGGAACCGCAAACCCATTGACCGACGCAAACAGCGACGGCGTTTGGGAAACAACTATTCAATTAGCTGACGGTGCATATGAATATAAGTTCGCGTATGATAACTGGACGAACTCAGAACAACTTACTTCGGGTTCTTCTTGCACGGTAACCAATGGTGGTTTCACAAACCGTTCACTTACAGTGAATGGTTCCAATCTGACTTTACCAACAGTATGTTGGGCAAGCTGCAACTCTTGCACTGCTCCAACTTATGACGTGACATTTCAAATCAACATGGCGAACGAAAGTGGTTTTACAACGCCATATGTATCAGGAACCTTCAACGGATGGTGTGGCAACTGTAATGAGATGACAGACGCTGACAACGATGGTGTGTATACCGCTACTATCGCTATGCAAACAGGTGTTTATGAGTATAAAATTTCGTTAGACAACTGGTCAGCTTCTGAGCAACTCGCTTCGGGTACTTCATGCACAGTAACGAACGGTGGATTTACAAACCGCTCGCTTACCGTAGGAACAGCAAACCAAACCTTACCGGTAGTATGCTACGCAACTTGCGCTGATTGCGTAACAGAAGTTGCGGTTACCTTCCAAGTCAATATGAGTCAAGTTTCCGGTTATGGCATACCAGAGGTGAACGGTTCGTTCAACGGATGGTGCGGTGGTTGTTTCCAGCTTACTGACTTTGATAATGATGATATCTACACCGGAACAGCATACTTGTCTCCGGGCACTTATGAGTACAAGTTTGCATACGACAGCTGGACAGGTCAGGAGAATTTGATTCCCGGATCATCATGCACCGTAACAAATTTTGGTTACACCAATCGTTCATTGGTTATTACAGGAGATACTATTCTTCCTATCGATTGTTGGGCTTCATGCGGTGAGTGCGTAGAGTATTATGACGTTACTTTCAATGTGGATATGTCACAAGTTACAAACTTCAGTATTCCTGAAGTAAATGGTGATTTCAATGCGTGGTGCGGAGGATGTTTCCAATTAACAGACCCTGATGGCAATGGTGTTTACACCGGCACTGCTACTCTTCAGTCTGGTCCTCACGAGTTCAAATTTGCAAATGACGCTTGGAGTGGACAAGAGTCATTGACTCCTGGTTCTTCTTGCACCGTTACAAACTTTGGTTTCACTAATCGATATATCAATGTTCAGAGCGACATGGTATTACCGGTATACTGCTGGGGTCAATGCAGCAACTGTGGATACGCAGTGAGCAACGACTCACCTTACAGCGCAGTAAATGTTCAGTACAGCAGCAATGCTGCATATCCGAACTGTTATGCAATCAATGGTAACACTTCGAATGCTACCGACTCGCCGCAATCGGCAGGTTTCAGTGGTAAGGATACTTGGTACAAGTTCACTGCACAGAGCACAGGTGTTAGTGTGACGCTAACAGGCTCAGGACAGGATGATGCAATTGCATTATATTCTAAAACGGGTTCAACCTTCCAACTAATGCCCGGTGCCTCTGAAAATGTTTCTAGCGGAGCCGGAGATTTTGAACGTTTGAATTACACCGGTCTCACACCTGGCACGGTATATTATATTTCTGTAGGAGCTTCCGATGCAAGTACTTCTGGTGCTTTTGCTCTTTGTATTCAGCATTTAATGCCAAGCGGATGCGGAACAGCTGTTCCTACCGCAGGATTGTCCTTGTGTGATTCATATAAGGCAGTTTACCGTGGTGCTCCATCCCAAGGCGTGACATACACGTTTAACTTCAATGGTATCGGTGGAGGTGCATCAGGTGCAACATCGTTATCAGGAACTAATGGTTTAACAGTATTGTCTAATTCTGCATATGCTTTGCGTTATGGTGGAGTTTATGATGCAAGCATAGATGTTCGTTACAACATGATGAATAGCGCCGGCACAGCAGAACCGATTAATGTGATAGGTGCTTCTTCCGGTAACTGCTCTGCTGTGAACATACGCACACAACCAAACCTGGAGGTGAAGTCATCACAGCGTTGTCCATCGTCTTTGTTGCGCAGCAATTATTTGACGGGAACTCCTGTTTCAGGTGATCCACGTGCTTGCTCAGCAATTAACTACACGTATGAGTTTACACAGGTTGTAAGTTGCACAGATGGAACTTCTATATCTGTTGTTCCAGCCACCTATACTACGGGTTCTGCAACTCCTTACCTTGGCTTAGGTGTGTTGGGTAATTTGCCAAATGCGGGCGCATGGAATGTGCGTATTCGTCCAAACTTCGGTTATGGAGAAGGTGTATTTGGTCCAATGCAGCGCATTCTGGTAAACAACACAGCCGGCAGCGGTATGCTTAATGAAGATGAGGCTGAAGTTGACTTCCGTATCTTGGAAGAAGGTCAGACATGGGCTGTTTATCCGAACCCGTCAAACGGTAACGTGATCAACGTTCAAGCATTTGACCTGCAATCTGAGCAAGTTTCAATTCGCGTAATGGATGCCATGGGTCGTGTAGTATACAACCAAGCATACAGCGTGAATGGTTCGTTGAATACTTCAGTAGTTTTCGATCAATCACTATCAGCCGGAATCTACATGGTAGAAATCACGGATAATGATGTAGTGAAGACTGAAAAACTGATGATTCAGAAATAAGCTTCACTGTTTTTTGTTGAAAGGGAGAGCCCCGGCAAAGGCCGGGGCTCTTTGTTTTTTATGACATTGATTTTCAGCAGTCTGATTTGTGTTAGTGTAAAAAACACACTTTGATAGTGTGTGTTTTACACTTTCTTAATTAGCTTCGTATTAGGTGAAGAGAATTACTCTCCTAGCCTCCCTTTCAAAATTTAACCTTTTAACAAAAAACAATGAAGCAATTATTAATTGCTCTGCTCACCATGGTGGTTAGTGGAGCGTGGGCTCAACTTTATGAGCCTGAAGGAGTCAACATGCCTGGAGCGTGGAATGGATGGTCCAATCCACCTTCGAATTTAGCCTTGGCCAATGGCAACCAAACGTCGGGTGGTCGGTTGAATAAGATTTCAAGCGGAACAGCACGATGGCAATCCATTTTCTCCGCAGCAGCTAGCGGAGGTGACGTGGTGGGTGGTTTCTACGAATTCAAGTTTTCATCGGGGCCAAGTGGTTCGCCATGGAACAACACGTGGGGTGAAGGTTCTTTCACCATGAACACACTCACCAACGTGAATTATCAGGCCGGACCTAACAACAGTATTACGGTTTCTAATGGTAAGTGGTATACTATGAACTATATCGATAACGGATATAGCAGTACCCAAGCCATTTTCATGGAGACAAGTGCTGAGCCGGTAACATTCTCGTCAGCCAATCAATCGCCTGTGAATGGTAGTGTTGAAACTTCGGATGCGGTAACTGTTACGGTAACAGCTAGCGCTCAACCGAGTGCTGAAGAATTGGTGTACTTACGCTACTCGACAGATGCGTTTTTGACATCTACCTTGGCACTCGTAACCTTTACAGGAACATCGGGAACAGCCACAATTCCTGCTCAGTCGGCTGCAACTACCGTTCAGTATTATGTTTTCTCAACCACCGTGAGCAACCCCGCTACTGCAGATATTGACAAAGTGACGATTCGCACGCTGACCAACAGCGGGGCGAATTTCAATTACACGGTGAACTCACCACTTCCGCCTGTGAACATTACGTTTCAGATAGATATGAATCAGGTTACGGTTGATCCCTCGGGAGTATTTATTGCCGGGTCGTTTAATGGTTTTTCGAACCAGGCGATGACTAATGCAGGTGGAGGTATATATACCTACATAGCTTCCTTGGCACAAGGTGCTGCGGTTCAGTATAAGTTCAAGAACGGAACCAATGGTTGGGAAGGAAACATTTCATCACCCTGCGGAGATGGCAGCAATCGCACATACTCTGTCGGATCTTCCGATGCAACGGTTGATGTAGTTTGTTTCAACTCATGCGTGGCTTGTCCTTCTACATACAACGTTACGTTCCGTGTAAATATGAATGCTGAAACCGTTGGTGGTAGCGTTTATATCAACGGTAATTTCCCACCGGCTAACTGGGCTACGCCTCAGCTCATGACTGATGAAGGTGGAGGCATCTATTCATATACAGCTAACCTAGGAGCAGGAAATAACTACGAATACAAGTTCATCAATGGTGGTTCATATGAGGGTAATTTGTCTGCACCTTGCGGTAATGGAAGTAACCGCACTATTACGGTTCCGTCAGCCAATACAACGTTGCCTGTTCAGTGTTTCGGTTATTGTGGCAACTGTACAACAAACAGTGTAACCTTCCGTGTAGATATGAGTCAGCAAACAGTTGATCCTTCCGGAGTATTCATTGCTGGTACGTTCAATGGGTTTAGTAATAGTGCTATGACAGATGCTGGTGGCGGACTTTATACGTATACTGTCAATCTTCAACAAGGCACTAGTGCTGAATACAAGTTCAAGAATGGCACGAATGGTTGGGAAGGAAATATCAATGCACCTTGTGGTAATGGTTCCAACCGTGTGTTGAATGTAACCAATTCAAGCAGCCAATTAGTTGCCATCACATGCTTCAATAGCTGTGGCGCATGTCCGGAGTTTCAGGATATCACGTTTGCAGTGAATATGGCGAACGTGGCCGTTTCATCGAATGGTGTTCACCTTGCGGGCGGCTTTGGTTCGTATGGTTATGCGAACTGGAGTCCTTCCGGTATTGTGATGACCGATTCGGATGGCAATGGTATTTATACAGCTGTATTAACGCTTCCTGCAGGTCAGACGTTTGAATACAAATTCATCAATGGTAATGATTGGCCAGGAGCTGAGGGAGTTCCTGCTGAGTGTAACACATTCAGCAACCGTGTTTATACAGTACCAACCTTCGATGCAATTGCGGGGGGTGCGGCTGTTTGCTTCGGATCATGCTCGGCTTGTGTGGCTTTAGTAAACAACGATTCTCCTTATTCTGCAACGAATGTTTTGTTCAGTACGAATAATTCATATCCGAACTGTTATGCGATAAATGGATCGACTGCAGCAGCAGGAGATTCTCCTCAATCAGGTGATTTCAGCGGGAATGATGTTTGGTATCGATTTACTGCACAAAGCACAGGAGTCAGTATTACATTGACGAGTCCCGCTCAAGATGATGCTTTGGCTTTGTATACGAAGAACGGAAACGTATTTGAACTTGTAGCAGGATCTATAGAGAATACATCGAGTGGTGCCAGTGATTTCGAGCGATTGAATTTCTCGGGACTTACCGCGGGAGTGATTTACTATGTCTCGGTTGGATCAGCCTCTTCTTCTTCAAGTGGGGCATTTTCACTTTGCATTCAACACTTGATGCCCAGCACCTGCGGAACAGCTATACCTTCAGGCGGATTAAATATCTGCGATTCTTTCAAGGCAACCTACCGAGGCGCTCCATCACAAGGAGTGACGTATACGTTCAATTTCACACCAACAGGCGCGACAGGCGGCAGTGTAACATCGCTGTCAGGCACCAATGGTTTGATCACACTTTCGAACCCAACACTTGCCTTGCGATATGCGGGCACCTATGCGGCGTCTGTTGATGTGCGGTATAATCTTTTAAATGGAGCAAGCACAGCAGAACCAATTACTGTGCTTGGATCCAACGGGGGTAATTGTGCAAACGTAGTGATGCGTGCACAACCCAACACAGAAGTACGCGTAACCCAGCGTTGCGACGCATCATTGCTTCGCAGTAACTGGTTGGTGGGTAGTGCCGTTTTGGGCGATCCTAAAGCGTGTGGTGTTCAGAACTATACCTATGAGTTTACGCAGGTGGTTAGTTGTGCAGATGGCACATCGGTATCGGTGTTGCCAACCACTTATAACACGGCAGGCAGCACACCATACCTTCAGTTGGGGGTACTTCCAAACTTGGGAAATGCAGGAGCTTGGAATGTGCGCATTCGTCCGAACTTCACGTATGGCCAAGGCACATATGGGCCTATGTGGCGCATACAGGTTGCGGGCACAGCCGCTTCGGGTGAGTTGTTGTATGAAGTGGTTGATGCAGAGAAGGAAATAGAAGTTGAAACAGCATCTGCATTCCTCTATCCAAACCCAAGTAATGGAGAGTTTGTGAATGTCTTACTGAGCAACGTTGAAAAGGGTCAGTTGCAAGTGCGCGTGTTAGATGCAGCGGGACGCCTGGTAACTACACGAGTGTATGCAGTAGAAGGCACATTGAACACGACACTCACCTTCGACGAGCAGTTGAGCTCGGGTGTTTACATGATTGAAACACGCAATGCCGGCCGTGTGCAAACGCAGCGTTTGGTGGTGCAGTAAAATCATTGAAAATAGAAAATGAAAAGGGCCTCCGAAAGGGGGCCTTTTTTTGGGGAACTTGTGACTAGTGACCAGTGACTAGTGACTAGTGACTAGTGACTAGTGACTAGTGACTAGTGACTAGTGACTAGTGACTAGGACGTTTAATATACAAAGGAAAACGCTTTCGATCCCCAGTCCCCACCACCTAAATCAGGCGTTGCTCTTCCAGATGAACGTCGCAACCGACGTGACTATGTAAAGGAGTATTAGCAGCGGAATGATGAAAAGCCAATTCTCAAACAAGGCATAAACCGAAATGGATAGTATGGCTCCGATAATAGCAAATGCAGTTTGTGTTTTATTCGCTGCAATGCCGCCCGGTTTGAACTTGAATGAGAACATTTCCACTTGAGAAATCATGAGAAGCGTGGTGATGATAAGAAATGTCACAACCATATTCGTGGGCCACACCCAATGGTCGGAAGGTAGCATAGCCGGGTGATTGCTTTCCACGATTATTGCCAGCATGGATGCCCAGAAAATACCGTTGGCAGGCGAGGGCATGCCATTGAAGGTTTTTCCGGTCGACTCCGAAACATTGAACCGAGCGAGGCGATAGGCTGCAGCAAGCACATTGGCGAATGCGATATATTTAAGAGGTTGGAGTGATGCGTCGAGCGATTGCTCCAGCATATTGAAGATGATGAGCGAAGGAACCAGTCCAAAAGAAACGACATCGGCGAGTGAGTCGAGTTCTCGGCCCATATCGCCATTTACCCCAAGCTTGCGCGCAGCAGCGCCGTCGAATAAATCGAAAAGTGCTGCAAGGAAAATGAGGTAAACGGCCGAAGTTGCATCAAACGAATGCGCAATGTGGTAGGACGCTATGGCCCCACAGGCGAGATTGGCCAACGTGAGTGTATTGGGCAGAAGCCGCAGCAATTTCATAGCGCAATATTAGGGCAGATTCTTAGCGGGTAATCGATACAATACCGGATGTCGACTGTGAGTTTATTTCGTCGCGCCCCCTGAAGTAAAGAAGCCAGGTATACACCCCATCAGCAATGAAATGTTCCCCATCGCCATATTCTCCTGTCCAACGCTCGCTCGGGTCGGTGCTTTCAAATACAATGGTTCCCCAACGATCGAAAATCACGAAACGATAATCACGAACTAAATCGATGTTCGAGAATACAGGACCGAACACATCATTGATTTTGTCGCTGTTTGCGGTAAATGAGTTTGGAACCCACGCAAACAAAGGCTCAAAAACATATTCTTCGACTTCATTGAATAAACAGGTATCGGCTTCGATGAAGAAGTGCAGGGTGCGCGGACATGGAACATCCAGTGCGTAGATATTTACGCTGTAAAAACCGGTATCGTTCACCAAAATGTTGGGGTTGACTTGACCTGTATTCCAAATGTATTGTCCTGATAAATCGGATTGCAACTGAATGAACTGATTACCGCCCGGGCAAACGCTATCTGTATATATAACCGGCGGTTCAGGTGTAGCGGGTACTACGCTGTATTCAGCTAAATGCGGACAAATAGCATTCGGCATATCAACACTCAGATAATAAGTACCTGTGTCAGATACGGGAGCATAGTAGTCGGTTGAGCCGGTGCTCCAGAGATACTGACCGGTAGAGTCGGCTTGAAGTCGAATGGTGTTGTCGCCGCCGGGGCAAATACTGTCGATGTACTGCACGGGTGGTTCCGGATAATTAATAACTACCAGCACCGTATCGGTATCGGAGCACCCAACATTTGAAGTAACGGTACCATAGTATTCTGTATCTACGGAAGGACTGACGGTTGTAGAGTTGTTATTTGAAAAAGCACCTGTCGCATCGGACCACGTGTAGGTGAGAAGATTACCCGTTGCCATATCCAGAAATGCTTCATCGCCTTCACAGATATCGATATCTGCTCCGGCATCTGCAACTGGAGGTTCAACCACAGTAATGGTATACTCATCATCATTCGCGCCGCATTGATTGAGCACGTTTAAGCTGAGCGTATAACTACCGGGTTCATCGAATGCAATATTGAGCACGTTATTGGAGGTGTCCTGAAATGCCACTTCATCAGGCAGTGCGTCGTTGGTCCAGGAATAGTATGTGCTTCCAATGAACGGAACCTGATAGCTATTGGTATCGCCCAGACAGACAGGGCTCGGTCCAAGAATGAATACTACAGGTGGCCCGGCTACGACAACGGTATGAACGGGATTCCACGGACTCACGCAGCCGTTGTTGGTTCGTTGCACGGAGAAGTCCAGAACAGTGGGCGTGTTAGCCGTTACAAGCAGGATGTTGGATGTGGCACCGTTGGGCGACTCGAAAGGCACTCCGTTGTTGATGCCGCTGCAGCTCCATTCGTATGTGGATCCATCGGATGGGTCGTAAGGATCGAACATGAGCAGAATGCTGGCAGGAGCGCACAGTGTATCGGCCACCGAAAAGTCTGCATAATCGTACGAAGTAATTATTTGCGGCACCGTGGTAATGCTTCCTACCGTTATTCGAATAAGTGTGCTGACGGTATTGGCAGGGTCAGAAGGATCGGAGGCAACTACTCTCAGGTAGCTCATGCCGATTGGAATGCCAAGTGCTATCGCTTCTTCCAGACAAGGAACTGTAATTTCTAGAATGGCATCTTCGTCGGCTTGTATTTCACCGAGTATACCATCTGCTCCTATTTGTACAAATGTCTGGCTCGAGAAAAGTTGGGTTGTGAAAGTATTGTTTGCCGCGTAATTGACAGTTTGATTATTGGTGTTGATATCGAGCACAATATTTTGCGACTCACCATCGGGGTCATTGGCGCATTCAGTAATGCAAAAACTTATGTCTTGTGATTCGTTGGTGGTCACGTCGCAGCGCTGAATGCAAAATGGCCCCCACACTGTACCTATTACAGAAGGATTGGTAGAGACGATGCGCAAATAGTAGTTGCATCCTGGTTCGGTATCGGGTATGATTCCCGAAACATTCCCCGGAGATGGTACGATGGCCGGATCATACGTGCTGTTGTCGGGCGAGCTCCCGACAATGGGCGGGGTAGCGGAGAAGGTGCCGTCGGGCTCAGAGAGCTGGCATACATATACGTTGTTTGCACCGAATATTCCGGTTGAGAACAGAGGAATATCAATGACGCTTCCTACGCACACAGGGAGCGGATCAAGAGTAACGACGGGCGGACCAACAGGAGCCGTTGTTATTTCATTGGGGCACTCAATAATTTCGAAGCATGCTGAGGCGATACCTGTAATAGCGGGTTCAGGTGAAAGGCGGCTTAGCCGAACCGTATAGCAATCGCCCGCTGCAGCTCCATTGGGAAGCAGAATAGTGGTGGTTCCTGATGTAGTGGGGTAATTGATGTTGAGAGCCCAGTTGGAAAATCCGGAAGGATAGGTACCACCGTTGTTAGATAGTTCCAGCAAGTAAGTGCCATCACAAAGTGGTTCCGATAATTCGTAACTAATAGTGAGGTAGGTTCCTTCGCAAACAGGATTGGGCGCAACCGATGTGATAGTTATCTCCACGGGATCAGCAACAGAAAGGTCTGCCACCACATTGATGTCGTCGACACCGAAAGAGGGTTCTCCGCCATTTGCGGAAGCGTCATTTTGAAACCGGAAGGCAAATTGCAAGTTTCCTACATCACTGAACGCGGGATTCGTAATGTCTTCGTATTGCCAAACCGATGAGTTATTGAAGTTGCTGCCGATTTGAATCCAGCCACCGCCGTCGGCTTGATACCAGAGGGAGCCATAAGAGTTGGCATTTCCTTCACCAATCCAGAAAAAGCTGATGTGAATTTCATCGAGACCGTATGTACAGAAACCCGAACCTATGTAAGCAAATTGATCGCTCGCTTGTGCTTGGTCGAAGCAAGCGTTGGAGGAAGGGTTGGTGTTGCTCTGAATGTGGAGATATTGACTGAAAGGAGCACCTCCGATATTACCTCCTGTAGTGTTGGTTTGATCGGGCGTATTTACACAGCCTCCGGTTCCGGTGTATTGGTTGTTTACAACCCACTGATTCGAGCCGCTATTGCTTCCCGGACCTGAATTATTGAGGCTGAATGAACCACCACCTGTTTCGAAATTTTCGCTGAAAAGCAGTATGTCCTGAGCCAGTCCTTGGCAGGTGATAATCAGAAAAAACGAGAGCAGATTTGAAACGAAAAAAATCCGCATGCGGCAAGCAATAGTTAGTGGTTAACCTAACAAATATAAACGGATACGATAGAAACGCACTATTAAATTAGAGCGTCTGCTTCACCTCCACTTCTTCGAATGCTTCTACGTTGTCGCCTACTTCAATATTGTTGAAGCGATCGATGTTGAGACCGCATTCGTAACCCTTCACCACTTCTTTCACGTCGTCTTTGAAGCGCTTCAGTGAGCCGAGTTCGCCCGTGTAGATTACGATACCGTCGCGTATTACGCGCACCTTGCTGGTACGCCCAATCTTTCCGTCGAGTACCATACAACCAGCAATGGTTCCCACCTTGGTGATTTTGAATACCTCGCGGATTTCGGCTGTACCGGTAATCTGCTCTTCGATGCGAGCTGAAAGCATTCCTTCCATCGCTTCCTTAACCTCTTCGATGGCCTTGTAGATGATGGAGTATAGCTTGATTTGAATTTCTTCGTTTTCGGCAATTTTACGAGCAGGGGCACTAGGTCTAACCTGGAAGCCGATGATAATCGCATCGGAGGCACTGGCAAGGAGTACATCTGACTCGCTGATTTGTCCGACGCCTTTGTGAATGATGCGCACTTGAATCTTCTCGGTCGAAAGTTTCTGCAATGAGTCGGTGAGTGCTTCCACAGAACCATCCACGTCACCTTTAACGATGAGGTTAAGTTCTTTGAAGTCGCCCAATGCGATACGACGACCAATTTCTTCGATGGTGAGGTGCTTCTTCGTGCGGAGGCTTTGTTCGCGCTGTAGTTGTTGACGTTTCAATGCAATGTTGCGAGCTTCGCGCTCGTCTTCCATCACGTTGAACTTATCGCCTGCGTTTGGAGCGCCTTCGAAACCGAGCAGCGATACCGGTGTAGCAGGTCCTGCTTCATTCACCTTTTGTCCGCGTTCGTTGAACATTGCCTTTACGCGTCCGCTGGTGTGGCCCGCGAGAATCGCATCACCCACGCGAAGCGTTCCGGCTTCAACCAGCAGCGTGGTCACATAACCACGTCCTTTGTCGAGTGCCGATTCGATTACAGTACCCACTGCGCGCTTGTCGGGGTTCGCTTTTAAGTTGAGCATATCGCTTTCGAGCAATACTTTCTCTAGTAATGCATCGATATTGAGACCTTTCTTCGCAGAGATTTCCTGGCTTTGGAATTTACCGCCCCATTCTTCTACGAGAATATTCATGCCAGAAAGTTGTTCGCGGATTTTATCGGAGTTAGCTCCGGGTTTATCAATCTTGTTGAATGCAAAAATCATGGGCACACCAGCCGCTTGCGCGTGCGAAATGGCTTCTTTGGTTTGCGGCATCACGCTGTCGTCGGCCGCGATTACGATGATGGCCAAGTCGGTTACTTTGGCACCGCGCGCACGCATGGCGGTAAACGCCTCGTGACCCGGTGTATCGAGGAACGTGATTTTTCTTCCGTTGGTGAGTTCTACGCTGTATGCACCGATGTGCTGAGTGATTCCACCCGCTTCGCCTGCAATTACGTTGGCTTTGCGGACAAAGTCGAGTAGTGATGTTTTACCATGGTCTACGTGACCCATAACGGTGATTACAGGAGGACGAGTAACCATATTGTCCTCGCTATCCTCTTCTTCAGCGATTTGTTCAATTACATCAGCGCTCACGAATTGAACCTCAAATCCGAATTCGCTTGAAATGATGTTGATTGTTTCTGCGTCTAGACGCTGATTGAGCGAAGCGAAGATGCCAAGTTGCATGCATGCCTTGATGATTTCAGTAGGCTGAATATTCATCATGGAAGCCAACTCGCTCACGGTAACGAATTCTGTAAGTTTCAATACCAGGTTTTCGGCCTGTTGGCGAGCTGCTTCTTCTTCCGAGCGACGCGCAACGAAATCACGCTTTTCACGACGGAACTTACTTGACTTTGATTTTCCTTGTCCACCCAAGCGAGCCAAGGTGGCTTTCACTTGGTTCTGTATATCTTGTTCGCTGAGCTCTGTTTTCTTGGGTTCAGCGGGTTTAACTGTGTTACGCTGGCGGCGATCGATTTCTTGCTGGCGCTGAATATCGACCTTACCTACACGTTTACGTTTACGTTTTTCTGCTTCGGAATTGGCAGCGTCGGCCTTTTTCTTTTCAGGTTCTGTGGGGAGATCAATTTTACCCATCAGTTTAACACCCGATAGCTTTTGAACATTCACGCGGATGAGTTCCTTTTCAGGTTCCGGAGTCTTTTCAGGTTCCGGTTGTGGTTCAGGAGCAATAACCGGTGCAGGTTCTTCGACCGCTTTTTTCGCTTTTCCTTTGGTGGCCGGTTTAGTTTCTTCCGCTGGTTCCGGAGTGTCTTCTTTCTTTTTACGTCCTTTTGTTTTCGGCTTTTCAAGGCTGGCAAGGTCAATTTTCCCAACCACTTTGACTTCGTTGACTTTTTCTTCCTCTTTAGCGGGTTCTTCTTCTTCCTTCTTGGTAGTTTTCTTGGGCGCAATCTCAGCCACGGGTTCAACAGGCGACTCCGCAACAGGTTCAACCGGTTTTGGGGCCGGCTTCTCTTTCACTTCAACTTTGCGCTTGAATTTACTGTAGTCGATTTCCGGCTCCTCGTCTTCCTTGGAAGATCCTTTCGTCTTTTTGGTATCTGCCAGGGTTATCGTAGAACGCGACTCGCGCACCTTGGCTGCTGTAGCTGCTGATTTTTCTTTTGCAGCCTGATCACCGGCAAATTCGCCCAAGAGCATTTCATATGCATCTGCTTCAATCTTAGCCATCGGGTTATTCTCTATCGTGACTCCTTTTTTTGAGAGGAATTCAACGATAGTATCCTTACTAACGCCGAGCGTTACTGCTGCTTTTCCAAGCCTTTGTGGTCCTTTTACTTCAGACATAATCCAAAAAGTTGTCGAGGAGAGCACAACGCAATGGCCAGATTCAGGGAGCTATATGTTTGCTTCTGGTTACTGTTTCATTGCTTTATACTCTGTTGACGTTTGCCGTTGTTATAAATTTATTTGCGGGTGCAAGTTAGTTTGTTTTGTCGGGTTTTGTCAGAAAATCATGAATTTCATACTAATTTTCAACCAGTATCAGAGCAATCCGTCAACGCATCCAACATGATTCACTGTCGCTCCATTTTCCTGTTCGTGTTTTTGTTTTTTGCAGCCTTGCGGGGCAGTGGTCAGGTAAAGGTTGTGTTTTTTTTATCGCCGACCTGCACCATCTGTCAGTTTTATGCATTGGAAATGAGAAAGCTTGTTTCGGATTATTCCACGAAGGAGGTGGAGTTTGTGGCATATGCAGTTGGCCCATTGCTCAGCGATAGTGTTCTCAAGGTTTTTCGCGCTGAATTTCAGATTCCCTTTCCCGTGGAGCTGGATGATACCATGCACCGCCTTTGGAACGCTACAGTGACGCCTGAGGTTTTCGTGATTCACCACGATTCGGTTGTGTATCATGGGCGGATCGACGATAGTTTTGTGCGAGTGGGGAAGAGGAGGGCTCATGTTAAGAACAGGGAGTTGCGAAGCACACTTGATCTTATATTGCAGGGCAGTCCTGTGGAGGTAAACCATGTGCCCGCTGTGGGTTGTATCATTGAAAAATAATAGCCATGAAAAAGGGAATACTTTTTTTAATAATGCTTTGGTCACTGCGCATGAGCGCGCAGGTGACTTTTTCAGAGAACATTGCACCAATCATTTTTGAGCACTGCACCAAGTGTCACCGTGAAGGTGAGATTGGCCCTATGCCGCTCACGAGCTACGCGGAGGTTGCTGCTTCTGCCTCCATTATTGAATACGTAACCGGTATACGCTATATGCCACCTTGGACCCCCGATCATACATATAGCACGTTTCGTGATGAAAATGTGTTGACCGATGACGAGATATCGCTTATTGCTGACTGGGTAGCTGCGGGTGCACCGGAGGGCAATCCGGCACTTACACCCACCGCGCCTGTATTTCCGGAAGGCTCCCAGGTGGGCGAGCCCGACTTGGTATTAACGCTCGAGGAGCCATTTCTTCACCAGGGCAACAATGCAGACATGTACAAGGTATTCGTGCTTCCAACGGGCTTAACAGAAGACACGGATATAGAAGCCATTGAAGTGCGACCCGACAATAAGAACATTTGTCACCATGCCATCTTGGGTCTTGACGTAAGCGGAGAGGCAGCGCAGCTCGATGCCGCAACTCCTGAGTATGGTTACACACAGTTTGGTGGATTTGGATTTAATCCGATTGATAACTTTTTCAGTGCCTGGGTTCCCGGTTCGAGTCCATTGGTGTTTCCGCCAACCTTAGGCAAGAAGCTTTATGCCAATTCAGATTTACTTATACAGATGCACTATGGTCCGTCGAGTATTGACCAGTCCGATCAAACCAGCGTGAACATCTTCTTCGCAGATCAACCAATTACCCGTTATGTCCAGACGGTGCCAATTAATCCGAATAATCTGGATGAGCCATTTGTAATTCTTCCCAACGAGGTGAAAACCTTTCATGGCACCATCGAAGTACCAATTGATGTGTCAATCATTGATGTCGCACCGCATGGACACCTTATATGCAGCAGTTATGAAGTGTATGCAGTAAGTCCCGATGGGCAAGACACTATCAACATCATTAAAATTCCGGAGTGGGATTTCAATTGGCAAGGCTTGTTTGCGTTTCCAAGCCTATTGAGAATTCCCGCCGGATACACGGTTCATTGCTTGGGGACTTTCGACAACACCGCGGAGAATCCGATGAATCCGAATGACCCTCCGCAGATCATGACATGGGGCGAATCGACCACGGAAGAGATGTATTTGTGTTTTGTTCAATTTGTTATTTACCTGCCCGGAGACGAAAACATATCTCTTCCAACTTTGAACGAGGAGTATATGATGGTTTATCCGAAGGAACAGTTGTTCGCGTGTTATCCGAATCCGGCGAACACAGAGTTGGCAATTGGATATCATTTGCTGAAGCCTCATCAGCTAACCTTGGAGGTTCTCGATATGCAAGGCAAGCGAGTGGCCACGATTTTCGACCGTGAGTCGATGGGAATGGGATATCACCGCGAGCGTTTCATGTTGAATGAACTCCCGAATGGAACCTATGTATACCACCTGTTTGGGGACGGGTTCGATGAATCGCAGAGATTTATTGTGCAGCGATGATTGAATCGTTGCGGCTTACCAAGGATAGCGGGTTGAAACTCCTTCTTGTTTTTGCTGCGCTTTTATACGCTGTTGTTGAGAGTAGATTAGGCCGAAATGATTGGGATATTTTTTTAGCTGCATCACGCGCGCTCTTCGACGGCTCCGATGTTTATGCTATCACTTATTTCGATGGCTATCATTATTACTACAGCCTGTTATTTGCAACTCTACTATATCCATTTGCAATCATCCCCGCTGCCTTAAGTAAGTTCATCTGGATTTGTCTCAACATGCTCATGATAACTCGCTTGCTTATGCGGGTATTAGCTTGGTTTGATACGGCAGATGTATCCATTTATGTGAGGCGCTGGTTTTTTGTGTTGGTTTTCTTTGGTTCATTGCGTTTTCTCAAAAGCAATGTGCATTTGGGTCAAACCACCATTCTATTACTTTTTCTTTCGCTGGAAGCATTGCATTTGGACAAGCAGAATAAGTCATCGCTTGCCGCCCTGTTACTATCGCTTGCCATTAACATCAAATTACTTCCGGCTGTTCTGTTGCCTTATTGGTTCTATCGTGCCCGGTGGAAGTCTGCAATCTTTACCACATTGCTTGTTATGGTGTTGTGGTTATTGCCCATTACATGGCTTGGAGCAGACCGGGTCGGGTCATTGATGCAATCCTATGCAGAGCTAATAAACCCGGCCCAAGAGCGGCACATTTTGGACGTCGAAGAAACGAGCTTTCACGGACTTTCAACTCTCTTATCGACGCTTTTCTCATCTCAGGCGCATGAGCATAATGGACAGAGCTGGAAGAGAAATATTGCGGACTGCTCCTTGGAAACATTATCAGCCATTATTCTCGGCGTGCGCTTATTCTTCATTTTATTTACGCTTTACTTTCTTCGCACCTTGCCATTTCGATCGGCTACTAGCAGCCTGCACCGCATATGGGAGTTGAGTTACTTAATGCTGATTATTCCGTTGATTGCACCTCATCAGCAGCATTACACTTTTTTATTTGCATTGCCCGCAATTGCATATGTAGGCTATGATTTGCTGGTGTTAAAAAAGAATCAACGAAAGCTAAGGTGGTCTCTATTCGTGGCAGTGCTAGTCAGTTTTAATCTAGCATTATGGCTTGGCGCCTTCAATGCATTTTACAATCACTACAAAATACTCACTTATGGAGCACTGTTGCTTGTTGTATTACTTGCCACATCAGTGCCCCCAAGTCCAAAAGAAAAAGTGGGGACAAGCCCCACTTTTTAAATCGTCTATTAATTTGATTGTTATTCGAATTCAGCTTTCAAAATTCGCACAACTTCTTCAACGGTTTCTTCTTCCAAATCGGTGCGCTTCACGAGATCTTCTTTCGGAATTGCAAGCACCGCGCGGGCAGTATCGCAACCGATGTTCTTCAGCTCATCGATGATCCATGCATCGATTTCGTCTGAGAATTCTTCCAAGTCCACATCATCGATATCGGTATCAGTTTCGCGGTATACATCGATTTCGAAACCGGTCAGACGACCGGCGAGTTTGATGTTGTTGCCGCCTTTTCCGATAGCAAGCGAAACTTGATCGGGCTTGAGGAACACGTCCGCCTTCATGTTGTCGTGGTCGAGATTGATGCTCGAAATTTTGGCCGGGGCCAGCGCACGGGTAATCAAGAGTTGTTCGTTGGCAGTGTATTGAATAACGTCGATGTTTTCATTTCGTAATTCGCGCACGATGGTGTGTATGCGAGCGCCCTTCATACCAACGCAAGCTCCAACAGGATCTACGCGATCGTCATAGCTCTCAACAGCCACCTTCGCCCGCTCACCCGGCTCACGAACAATTTTCTTAATAGTGATGAGTCCATCGAAAACTTCCGGAACTTCTTGTTCGAATAATTTTTCAAGGAACTCCGGTGCGGTGCGGCTCAAAATGATTTGAGGGGAGTTGTTGCGCATATCCACTTTGTAGACAACAGCGCGAATGGTGTCTCCTTTCTTATAGAAGTCGGAAGGAATCTGTTGTTCTTTAGGAAGAATCAACTCATTGTCTTCATCGTCGAGAACGAGCATTTCTTTTTTCCAAACTTGATACACTTCGCCTGAGATCAGTTCACCCACGCGCTCGCGGTATTTCTGGTATAGGTGATCTTTTTCGAGGTCCATGATACGCGATTGCAAGTTTTGGCGCATGGCCAAAATGTTGCGGCGACCGAAATCTTCGATTTTGATTTCTTCAATCAATTCTTCACCCACCTCGAGGTCCGGAATGATTTTTTGCGCCATAGTCACCTCGATTTGTGCGACCTCGTCGTCGAGTTCGCCATCGGAAACGATTTCGCGGGTGCGCCAAATTTCGAGGTCACCACGGTCTGGGTTAATGATGATGTCGAAGCCGTCGTCGGCGCCCCAGCGCTTTAGAATCATGCTGCGGAATACATCATCGAGGATTTGGTTCATGGTTTCGCGGTCGATGTTCTTCAACTCTTTGAAGTCGCCGAACGCATCCATCAGATTTAAACCTTTCATCAGATTTGATTTTTAATGATCGTTATACGGTTTTTCTACTACTTATTATTTGAAGCGAATCATCACTTTCGCTTCGGTTATGTCGGTGAAGGGAATGGTAACTTCCCGTTCCACGAGTTTTTTTCCTTTTTTACCTGGCACCTCTTCCTTTTGCGAGGTCAGCAATGTGACGTCTAGTTCTGTCGCAGCCAGGAGTTCGCCTTCTGTTTTGCTCTTATCCGCTTTTTTCACCGAAAGGTCTCGACCAATATTTTTCAGGTATTGACGGAAAACTTTCAAGGGTTTAGTGAGATCGGGTGAGGACACTTCCAGGGAATAATCTTCTACTTCGCGGTCCATCGAATGGAGCAAGTGGCGATGCACTTCGGTGCAGGCTTCGATGGTGATGCCGCTGTCGCTATCGAGGGTAACATCGATGACATTGCCCGGGCGCACCGATACCTCCACAATGAACATGTCTGTTCCTGCGATTTTCTCTTCTATAAGCTGTGTGACCGATTCTCGGGTAATCATTGTTTAGGATTTGGGAGTTGATACCAAAGAAAAGAGGGGCTTGAGACCCCTCTTCACTTCTTTATTATCAGTGCCAAAAGCGACGCAAATATACACGTCTTCTGAAAAGGCACGAAATTTTTTCTACTTTATTGAGAATGAGTAAGAATTAACAGGCGACTGTTCTCTTTTATTTCTGTTTAACGGTTCACGGCTGTTGAATGACTTAAATTGCCACCGCATTCAGCAAGTACAGAATGCACAAGAAAGTAAATCACCATGTCATTTGTTTCATTTAATACCAAGGAGCATCCGTTCTTTGATGAACTCAGGAAGCGCGTAGACACTTACTTTGAGTCAAACAACCTTTCACGTTGGGGCAATTGGAAAATCTACCTGAAAACAGGCATTTTCCTCACAATGCTCGTCGGTATTTATACCTGGTTGGTGTTTTTCACTCCGGGTGTTTGGCTGAGCGTCGGTTTGTGCGCAGCTCTGGGAATTACACTGGCGGGTATTGGTTTTAACGTGATGCATGACAGTGCCCATGGCAGCTTTTCGAAGCACGAATGGCTCAACAACGTAATGGGTTATTCGCTCAACTTGATGGGCGGTGACGTGAACTTGTGGAAGGCTAAGCACAATATGATTCACCATAGCTTTACAAATATTGATGGCCTAGACGATGACATTGACATCAGCCCTGTAATGCGCATGAACACGAATCAGAAGCGCTATTGGATTCACCGCTTTCAGCATATCTACGGGTTTGTGTTTTACGCCCTGAATTATTTTTTCTGGGTATTTTATTTTGATTTCTTGAAGTATTTCACGGGCAAGGTGGGTGAGACAAAAATCAAGAAGTATAAGTTTTGGGACCACGTAAGTTTCTGGGCAACGAAATTGTTTTACTACTTTACATTTATTGCTTTACCTATGGTCACGGTGGGTGTTTGGCAAACGATTATCGGCTATTTGATTTTGACCAGCACATGTGGAATTGTAATCGCCATTGTATTCCAGTTGGCCCACGTGGTAGAGGAAACAGATTTTCCAGTAGCCCAAGATGGTAAGCTTGACGTTGAGTGGGCGGTGCATCAGATTAATACGACTAGCAACTTTGCAACGAAGAATAAGATTGTTTCTTGGTTTACGGGAGGTCTTAATTTTCAGGTTGAGCATCATTTGTTCCCGCGTATTTCGCACGTTCACTACCCTGCCATCAATGAGATTGTGAAAGAAACATGTGCAAAGTTCGGTATCGGATATAATGAGCACCGTACTGTGCTTTCAGCCGTTCGCTCTCACGTAGTTCATTTGCGGGAAGTAGGTCGCCGAGATTAACCGGCGGTGTCTTTCCATGACCAAAGAGCTAGGCACGCATAGGTACGGAATGGCTTCCACTTTTCGCTGATTGTTTCTATTTGCTTTTTCAGTTCTTTGGCTGAAGGTGCGTCTAGCTTGTATAGGCGAATCATCGCCTTTTGAACTCCTAAATCATCGGGCGCAAAAACGTCTTCGCGAGCCATTGCAAACATGAGTAGCATCTGGATAGTCCAGTTTCCCACGCCTTTGATTTGAATAAGTGTTTCTATCACTTCCTCATTGTTCATAGCATGCAATTTTTCATCGCTGAGCCCTTGCTCGAGAAAGAATTCGCACACGTTATGAATGTAATGACACTTCGATTCGCTGAGTCCGATGCTTCGCAAGCTGCTTTTCTCAACTTGCAGAATGCGCCGGCAAGAGGGTTCTTCACCCGTAAATAAATTCAAAAAGCGATCGCAGATGACACGTGCTACGCGGGTGCTTAGTTGTTGACTAATGATGGATAAACAGAGGTAAAGTGCAATGTTCTCTTCACGTTTCCTTTTTTCGAATGTGAAATGAGTGAGGGCAACCGCAAGAGTTTTATCGCGCTTTAAATGCTTGAGCGGGTCATTGGTCATTCAACGGACAGTTGGACGGTTTTTGCGGTCGACCCGCAACTGTATACTATGCTCGTTGTGCTGAAATCATTTCCGGAAATAATGTCTAGAGTCTTTCCATCAAATCCGTCTAGTTTGCTTGTACACTTGGTCTTTGTTTCTCCTGTGCGTTTCAGTAGTTGCACATTGCCTTGATCGCTCACCGTGATGATGACGTCGTCGGAGCCAATCTTCTGAGTTTTTACAGCGATGATTTTTTCATTGTCCGCGTTGCTGAATTTCCATCCTGAGGTAGGATTACCATCTACGCCCATATTGAAGAGTATACCATCGCCGGCAGCAAATATTAGGCGGTACTTTTTAGTATTGTCGTAGTCGGCAACCAGGAGGGGCGATGTAATGGGGGGCTTCGTGTGATAGGGGAAGCCCGGAAGTGGATTTCCGTTTCTATCCAGTATATAAAGAGCGCTTTCGGTGGCAAATGCTATTTGAAGCTTATTGTTTTTGAGTGCGTCAATTTGTACAACATCGCCTAGAACAGGACCTTCTATTTCAATCGACCAGAGGGATTTTCCATCTGTGCCAATGAGCTCCAGGGTTTTGTTGTTGTTGTGGCGAAGTGTCTCTTTTTCTTGTGTGTTGTGGTTAATGACCGACCAGGAGCGCTCACTCGTGATTGATGTTGCTGCCGATTGCTCGGGCAATGCAGCGGGCTCCGGAATTTCAGGAGCTTGAATGGGGGCTACTTCTTTTATGCGCAAAGGAAGCGATATGCTGATAAGTGTTTGTTGAGGTTGGCTCCATTCTGTCGTAAAACTTCTGATACCGCTTCCTTCTATCAAGGCAGTAAGAGAAGCCGGTAATATGGCTACCTCTGATTTGGATTGATAAACGAAATGTCCGGAGGTTTTGCTGGATTGTATGAGCATGGAGTTGAAGTCGCTTTTCTCGCTCAGCTTTTTTGCTGCACTGCGAATAGCCCTGAGTGCTTGTGTCGAGGAGGCGCTGAAAAGAAAACCCCCGGTCTGCATTACAAAGTTGTTCTCGACTGGCAGTGAAGGCATAGCGTTTCGCATGAATGCTTGTGGCAATGCAACGGAGTAGATGCCATCGGCTGGTGTTGCCTGATTGGTCAAGATTGGTTTCAATAACTCGATAACATTTGAACTGTCAGACACCCCGTAAAAGGATAAGGCCTCAGACAAGCTGTCACTCAACTCTACAACAGCTATTCCCTGTTCACCCGTGCGCCAACTGAGCAAGATTTCGTTGAGGTCGCATTGGCATGTGTCACCCAGGTCTTGCCAAGCCTGAGTCCAGAATGTCTCAGCTTGTGATCCTATGTAGTACTCGGTTAGAGCAGTCCAGGTTGAATCGAATTCCGGTGAGTGCAACACGTCAAGGAAAGTGGTAGTAGAAGGCAGTATGTTCTGAACAGACATTTCTCCGGCAATTGCACTTAAGGATAAGGGTTGAGACACTTGGTCGGTATAGGGAATGAAACCATTCAGCAAGGTGCCGGACGAAGTGAAGACCGGGTTGAGCGTCAGCCAACCGTTTTCGGAAATTCGCGAAGAGATGTGAAGTGGAACGTCTTTGCTGCGAAGCGTGTATGCAGCGTTGAATGCCTCATTGGAGGACAGAACATTGTTTTTGTCGACCTGAATAACTACGTCTTCAAGAACTGCCGCTGAGGGTGAAACTACCAGGCAGTGGCGCAATTCGCACCACGAAGCGCCTGGACCAACAAAAAGAGATGCGCCTTTGAATTCGCGTTTGGGCAGATCCGGATTCCATTCTTTCATGTAATCAGCCGCCGATTCATTAGCCGGCAGTGCAATAGCCAACGACCAGTTAGAGGGGTTCAAGGCATCGGCTGTTTGAAACGACAAGCCGCATGTTTGCAGCAGGTCGTACCACTTTCTGTTTTGAGTGCGCAGAGAATCAAGTTCATGAAGCGTTTTGGACCAGCCATTCATTGCAGTGCGCGGGCCTGAGGTGCTCACCAACGTGCTAAATAAGCTGAGCTCATCTGTTGCTCCATCAAAACCATCTATGGTGCAAACCAAGGCTGAGTTGGTGGGAATCACAGACAGTGGATTTCCTTTTTCCACTTGTGGTTGCGATAGTTGAAAATAGGCAAAGGCAATGAGCCCAAGTGCCACAAGCACGATAGCCCATTTTACAATCACCCGCGCATCAAGCGTTCGCTCGTTCATGCTTCAAAGTTCAATGCGCGCAATTGAATTTTTATTTTCATAATCAGCTTAGTTTGAACATTGGAATGTTGAGCCGAATAAAGTGATTACTACCCGAAATCATAAAAACAGTCAGTTTGCTGAACCAACTTGGAATTACTTTGTTTAAGGTGTAATCAAATCAATTAAACAAATTATGAGAAAAGCACTCTACCTATTTTTTAGTTTGTGTATCGGGTTGCAGATGCAGGCCCAGACTGTGGTCGACATCATTGTGAATAGCCCAGATCACAACACACTTGAAGCCGCGGTTATCGCCGCGGACCTAGCTGACGACCTTTCCGGTCCCGGCCCATTCACCGTATTTGCTCCTACTGATGCAGCTTTTGCCGCATTGCCTGCCGGCACAGTCGACGCTTTGTTGGCTGACCCTTCAGGCGACTTGACGAATATCTTATTGTATCACGTACTTGGTCTTCAGGCGCTTTCGACCGATCTGGTTGACGGTATGCTGGTTACGACCCTGCAGGGTGAAGAGATAATGGTAACAATCAACGCTGACGGCGTTTTCATTAACGAAGCTCAAGTTACTGCAG
>Ga0315906_10001850_pt1 | contig 30660 bp, 30 predicted proteins | sample LakEriMetagenome_4_FD_203526 | JGI IMG/M metagenome (GOLD analysis project Ga0315906, IMG submission 203526) | Freshwater fungal communities from buoy surface, Lake Erie, Ohio, United States - Buoy 2 MA122 | ecosystem: Environmental > Aquatic > Freshwater > Lake > Lake biofilm | place: USA...
CCTTGCGGCCGGCGACCATGACCTCTGCCGTCGCGGCGAGCGTGACAGCATTCAGAAAATTATTGAGCAGTTTGGTGGCATGGCCATTACCGGTTGCGCCCATATGAACCACCTTGGCAGCAAAGTGCCGGAACACCGGACCAAGCGTGCCGTCCACACCCGCGGGGCCGCCGATCATGAGCGTGAGCGTGCCTTTGTCTGCAGCCGCGGCGCCACCCGAAATGCCAGCGTCGACCAACACCGCACCGTGCTCTGCAAAGAGGGCTGCAAGCCGACGCGTGGAACGCGGCGCGGCCGTGGACAGATCAACGATGGTCTGCCCCGCTCGGCAATGCGCGAGAAGGCCGGCATCACCCTCGACCACCGCTTCCACCGCATGGCTGTCAGGCAGCGACAGCAGGATCAGGTCACAGGCCTGAGCGATCTGTGCGATGGACGAGGAAGGCGTTGCGCCGCACTGCTCGGCCTGCCCGGCGCGTACATCAAAACCGAGCACACTCAGCCCACCGGCTACCAGTCGGCGCGTCATCCTCCCACCCATATTGCCCAGGCCTATGAATCCGATCGGCTTCATGCTCATTCATCGCCCCCGTGCAGCTTTTCTGGCCACTTTGGTGGCACGCTTGGCCGGCGCCTTGGTCGCCTTGGTCGCCTTGGTCGCCTTGGTCGCCTTGGTCGCCTTGGTCGCCTTGGTCGCCTTGGTCGCCTTGGTCGCCGCTGTCGTGACCGGCTTGCCCGCGGACTTTTTACTGGCTGCCGGTTTGCCGAGGGGCGCCGCGCTCACCAGCACCGCCGCAATCACACACGGCACATCACCGCGAACGCTCCAGGAATGGTTGGTGCCGCGCTGGATGAAAACATCGCCAGGCTTGAGCAACACCTCGCCCTCTTCCACCACAGCGCAGATCTCGCCGGAGATCACAATGATGTAGTCGACCGTGTTGGTCTTGTGCATCATGGGGTCCGCCGATTGCTTATCCTTGGCGTGTCCAGCACCAATCGATTCGAACGCCGCTTTGGCATCCGCGCTGTCGCGCCAGGCCTTATCAGGCGGGAACTCGACAATACGGAGGATAGAGCCGCCTCGCGGCGGCTCGAGCCTCACGGTACGGTCGGCAGCATCGGCATTGCCGTCGTTCCTCGCAAGCGGTCCGGTGGTTTCCCACAAATCGGTCAGTGCGAGGCCTGGCATCGAGGCCATCTCTTTGACATTAGGCGCCAGACCGTCCTCGATGATCACCGCTCGCCCGCGCTTGTTGTGCCCGGTGTAAACCCTGCGTACTCGCCAGACCATAGTTTTTCTCCTGATTTGAAGTTAGGAAGGGCCGCCCTCAGAGCAACGCGGTGGCCAGCCCGGGAAACGCGATCACCAGCAGGAGCACCGCCAGCATGATCGCAGCGAAAGGAAGTGCACCGGCAAAGATGTCGTTCAGCGTGATGGGGCTGGAGTTACCGAGCGTTGCCTTGATGACGAACACTGCGATGCCAAACGGCGGTGTAAGGAGCCCGATCTCAACCGCCAGCAGCGTCACGATTCCGAACCAGATCAGGTCAACATTGAATGAAACCAGCGCGGGCAGCACCAGCGGGATGGTGATCAGCATGATTGAACTGGAATCGAGAATCGTGCCAAGCAAAATCACCACCAGAACAAAGATGGTGAGCAGACCGGGAAAGCCCAGCCCGGTACTCACGGTAAGCGTACGAAGCAGTTCGGTGACGCCCGAGACCGCCAGCATGCGTGAGTAAAGCTGCGCTGCGATGATGAGAAAACAGATTGATGCCGTGATCCGGCCGGTTTCAACCAGCACCTGCCAGAGCGCCGCCCGGCTCAGTTTGCGCTTGATGATGGCCAGCACCAGCGCACCGGCTGCGCCCACCGCGCCCGCCTCGGTGGGCGTGAAGAGCCCGGCGTAAAGCCCGCCCAGCACCAGCAGCACCAGCGCGACCACGGGCATCATGCGCGCAACCATGTCGCCGGGACTCATCAGCGGCGCCACCGGCCCGGTGTTGGAGGCTATCCCCCCACCTACAAATTCCGGGGTGAATCGCCCCATGAGCAGAATACCGACGGCGTAGGCGATCGCCAGAACGATACCCGGGATGATGCCCGCCACGAACAGATCACCCACCGATTTTTCGGTGAGTACGCCATAGAGGATCAGCAGGAGGCTGGGCGGAATCAGCATGCCCAGTACCGATGATCCCGCCACCACCCCCACCGCAAAGCGCGCAGAGTAGCCGTGTCGTAGCATCTCGGGCACTGCCACCTTGGTGAAGACCGCCGCCGAAGCGATACTGATACCAGTGATGGCCGCAAACACCGCATTGGCGGCCACCGTGGCAATGCCCAGCCCGCCGCGCACCCGACGGAAAATCTGGTTGGCGACTTCAAAGGAGTCTTTGCCGACGTCGGCGACCGCCACCAGTAACCCCATGAGCACGAAGAGCGGCACGACCCCGAACACATAGTCGGCGATGGCATCCGTTGCAGCCAGCGCGAGGAGATTGGCAGCCACGGTTGCATCACCGCGAATCATCCAGACCCCGACAAACGACAGGAGTGACAGCGCGATGCCCACATGCATGCCGGCATAGATCAGGACCAGCATGATGGCTACCGACACGAGTCCGATCAGCGTGGGCTCGATCATTCCCCGGCGCCCCCCGCAGTCGCCGGTTGTGCACGGCCCAAGGAGATCTTCAGGTCATGCCAGGCAAGGAGCAGAAACTGAAGCGCCATGGCGCCGCTTCCTATCAGCACGATGACGTAAAGTGGCCCGGTCGGAATCTGGATAAGCCCGGCCGAACCATAGAAATCACCCGCCTTGAAGGCCTCGATCATGATCGGCCAGAGCGCGCCGAACAGGATCAGGAACAGGGCCATACCGGTCAGATGGAAAAGCCCCTGCAGCAGATAGCCGACTGCTGGCCGCTTGTCGAGCAGCCGCGCAAGCAGCACGTCGGAGCGTGTGAGTCCACCGGTGCGCAGCGTCTGCGGTAGTTGCAGGAATACGATGCCGACGATCGAGAACCTCACCATTTCCGGCACACCGAGCAGCGGCGCATTGAACGCGCCGCGGCCCACAACATCGATCAGGATCAGCACCATCAGGAAAAAGATCCATAAGGTGCCGACTGCAGACAGTAAAGCGATCGTCCTCGCGTGGAGCGGCGCCGGTTCCGCCGCTGCCGACGGGCTGAGCCCGGATTCCATCCCGCCCCCGTCGCTATTCTTTATCGAAATCGCGTGTGAACTTATAGCCCGTGGCGCGGACCGAATCCATGTAGGCCGACAGTACCTTCTTGCCGTTGGGCCCGGCTTGCTTGATCCAGTCACGCGTGGGGTTAGGCATTGCCTTGACCAGCCGGATCTGCTCCTCAGCTGATAGCTGATTCACCTTGCCACCGCCTTTTTGCCAGGCTGCATACGAGGCCTCGATACGCTCGGTCTGCTCGCGAAGGTAGTTAGCCTTGTAGGCGTTAGCGCCACGCCGGAAAGCGGCCTTCACCTCATCGGGCAGCCTGTCCCAGCGATTCTTGTTGATCGCAACCGCACCCGCGTACATGGCACCCATGTTGGTGACCGTGTAATAGGGGGCGACCTCAAACAGCTTGGCTGGAACCGCAGAGGTAGCAAACGCAACCACGCTCTCGTAGACGCCGGTCTTAATGTCGTTATAGAAGGTGTTGAGGTTTCCCTGAACACCCACCGCACCCGTGCCGCGGAACCACGCTAGGTTCGGTCCCGCGCCACCGATCTTGCGACCTTTCAAATCTTCCAGCCGGCTGATCGGAAAGCTGCTGGCGATACCGTAGTTGTCAATGGCAAATCCGGCCAGATACACCGTGTTGTACTTGGTCCATTCGGCCGTGAGCTCGGGCAGCCCCTGAACATAGTCAATCGCCTTCGTGACGATACTGGCGTCGGGGGGGCCATAGGGCACGAAGTACGTGACATTGTTGAGTGGCAGCTTGGCCGACTGGAACACCGTGGCAACGATCCCCATGTCGGACAGTCCCTGCTGCATGGTCTCGAGCTCGGACCCGATCTTGGCAAGCGTGCCGCCATAGCTCTCATTCCAATCGATTCGGTATTTGCCAGTTTTTTTGAGCTCGGCATCCACCGTAGCCATCAAGCTTTCCTTGATGTGCTTTACCCAGAGAAAGATGGGGGGATGACCTGCGGCAACTTGCAGGCGAATCACCTCCTGCGCCTGGACGCTCCCCAGCGCGGCCGCGCAGGCGACCCCGGCAACCAAGGCCCTCAGCGATGCTGCATTACGTTTCATGCGATTTCTCCTGGTCATGCGGACCGCGGGATTGGCGGGCCCTCCAGATCGAATCATCGCCCCGCCGCGCTTTCGCTGCAACCAGCCAAGGTTCACTGCGATTTCGGAACGCCACCACGCTTGACAGTCGCACGTCCGCGGCTCCTAATCAGACGAACGCGGCGAGGGTTGCGCGCACTGCATAAGAATCGGGGGACCGCATGAAACTGGTGACCTTCCAACACGGGAAAAGACAGCCCCGCGCTGGGGTTCTTGTTGACGGAGACCGAAAGGTACTGGACCTGCAGGCTGCGCATCGCCTGCGGCATGGCAAGTCCTCATCCAGGCTTTCGAGCGTACTCACCATGGCGCAATCGGGCGATGACGCGCTTGATCTCGCTCAATCCCTCATCCGCGGCCGCACCCGCCACAAGGCGGCGCTGATTGCCCGCGATGATGTACGGCTGCTGGCTCCCATTCCGCAGCCCCCACAGATGCGCGATTTCCTCTGCTTCGAAAAGCATCTCCTGCAAGCGTTCTCCACCGCCCGAAAGGTCCGTGCTGCAGGTGCGCCTGACCCCGCTGCGGCCATCCGTGACATGGAGGCCAAGGGCATTCTCGCCATACCGCAGGCCTGGTACGAGCGTCCCATGTTCTATCACCCCAACCGACTCAACGTGGTCGGTCACGACACCGACATCGAGTGGCCGTCGTTTTCAACCATGCTCGATTTCGAGCTCGAGTTCGGGTGTTTCATCGGTAAGCCCGGCCGTGACATCAGCAAGGCCCATGCGCGCCAACATATCTTCGGCTACACCATCTTTAACGACGTATCGGCGCGCGACGAACAGATGAAAGAAATGCCCGGCCAGCTGGGTCCGGGCAAAGGGAAAGATTTCGACACCGGCAATGTGCTCGGCCCCTGCCTGGTCACCGCGGACGAAATCACTGATCCGTATCGACTCGCCATGGAGGTACGTGTCAATGGTGAGCGTTGGGGGGGCGGCAACAGCGGCGAAATGCACTGGAAATTTGAAGACTGTATCGCCCATGTCTCACGTTCGGAAACGCTGGTGTCGGGCGAATTTTTGGGCTCGGGTACAGTCGGTTCGGGTTGCGGGCTCGAACAGATGCGCTTTCTCAAACCCGGCGATGTGGTGGAGCTTGAGGTTGAAGGAATCGGAATCCTGCGCAATCGCTTCGTCAAACGTGAGGCCTGATCCGCCACGCGCTGCTTCTGGAATGAATCCCTCATGAGCCCAAACCCCTTATCTGGCTTCTCGGTCGACCGCACAGCCATCAGCTACGTGGGCCGTGATCTGCAGCGGCCCGAATGCATTCTCGCTGAGCCCAATGGCGACTTGTGGTCGGCCGACGCGCGCGGCGGCCTCATGCATATTCGTGCCGACGGCTCGCAGACGTTCATTGGCCAGAGCGCCAGCGGCGCGTTTGGTGGCACAGCCGATGCCGAGTCGCGATTTACAAAAGGAACACTACCCAACGGGCTTGCGTTCGCCCGTAACGGCGACATCCTGATCTCTAATTTCGGGACCGACCGGTTGGAACTCATGTCCCGCTCCGGTCGCACACACGTGCTCCATGATCAAATTGATGGCCAACCGATCGGCAAGGTCAATTTCGTGCTGCGCGATTCACGCGACCGCATCTGGATCACGGTCTCCACACGGGTCAATCCCTGGACCACCGCCGCAGCCCGCCGCGTCCGCGATGGCTTCGTGGCTGTCGCTGATCACCGGGGCATCCGTATCGTCGCCGACGGTTTCTCTTTCACTAACGAAATTCGCCTCGACGCCAATGAAGAGTGGCTTTATATCGTCGAGACAACGGGCCCGCACATCACGCGAATGCGGGTACGTGAATCGGCCCATGGCGATGTGGGCCTTGGCGACCGCGAAGTCTACGGCCCAGCCCACCTCGGGGGCATGCCCGATGGCATCGCGTTCGATTCCTTCGGTAACCTCTGGTGTACCCTGGTCATGATCGATCAACTCATTGCCATCACCCCCCAGGGCGATCGGCTCATGCTGCTCGATGACAGCACGCCCGCGGGTCACGCATTGGTACGCGCCTTTGATGCCGGTGAGGCAAATAGCGACATGATGTTCGCGGCTGCCGGTACCGTTGCGCCCTGGATGGCCAGCGTTACCTTTGGCGGTCCTGATCTGCGTACCGCCTACCTGGGTAGCCTGCGTGGCAATCGAATCCCGTTTTTCCGCTCACCTGTTGCCGGGCTACCGATGGTGCACTGGCTGCCCGCAGCCTGAACGTCACCCGGCTTAAAACACCCGAACCGTTCGGATTCACAAGGAGTTTTCATGAAACCCTCTTTAGTCATGACTGCGGCGCTAGCCGTACTCGCTATCGTCCCGGTTGATCACGCTGTCGCCCAGAGCAGCGGCGACAAACCGATCTCGCTCATCGTGCCGTTTAGCCCCGGCGGCGGCACCGACATTCTCTCGCGCATGTTGGCGCCGAAGCTGGCAGAAAAACTGGGCACCAGCGTGGTGGTGGAAAACCGGCCTGGCGCGGCGGGTGCGATTGCAGCGCAACATGTGGCGCGCTCCGTGCCCGATGGACGCACCCTTTTGGTCGGATCCACCTCCGAGATCGGCGTGAACCCCAGCCTCTATCCGAAGCTACCCTATGACGTTGCGCGGGATTTCGCCCCGGTGGCCGCGCTCGCTGATACGCCCATGGTTCTGGTAGTGAACCCCGCCTCGCCCATCAAAACCGCGCAGGATCTGGTCACGCGCGCCAAGGCGAGCCCAGGGCAACTTCTGTTCGCATCCGCTGGCGTTGGAAGTGGCGCCCATCTGGCGGCTGAGCTCTTTTTCCATGTCACCGGCACCAAGCTTTCACACGTACCCTACAAGGGCGTGGGGCCGGCTATGGCAGAAATTGTCGGTACGCAGAAAGATATGATGATCTTCACCACGCTGCCGTCGTCAACATCTTTTGCACGGTCGGGACAGTTGCGAGTCGTGGCGGTATCGAGCAAAGAGCGTATGGCGATCGTGCCCGACATTCCCACCTTTATCGAGTCGGGTGTACCCGGTTACGAAGTTTATTACTGGTACGGCCTGATCGCGCCATCCGCCACCCCCATCGATACCCGGCGACGAATTCACGCCGCGGTCAGCGAGATCCTGAAGCAGCCCGACACGCTTGCAAGTCTGTCGCGGCAGGGGCTGCAGCCCACCCTGCGCACAGCCGAGGAGTTCGACGCATTCATCAAGGCCGATATGGCGCGCTGGGCGGTGGTGGTGAAAGCGGCCGATATCAAGCCTGACCAGTGAGCCAGACTGGCGCTGCAGGCGGGCAGGAGCCACTTAGCAACGTGACGCTATCGCCCGCGGCCATTGAAACCGGCGCACTGATCTACTGGTTTGACATCAGCCCGTCGATTGTCGATCAGTGGCTGGACTGGTATCTGCGCGATCACATGCCAAGCCGTGTGGGCTCCACCTTCACCACAGGCCGATGCTTCGAGGCGATCGACGGCCCGGCCAGTCACATGGTGCTGTTTGAAACCCTCACCCCGGAAGCCTTGCTCGCGCCCGACTACCTGAGGCTTCTGGGAACAGTGTCAGACGAGGACCGTAAGCGCCGCGGCTGGTATGCCAACACGGTTCGTATGACCGCGCGCGTTCGGAATCGGGTGCGAACCGGTATGGGGAACGTCCTGGCGGTCACCCGATTCGATTCAACGATCAGCGCTCACAACACTGGGCACGACACGCTTGACCACCTGCCTGCCGAATCGATCGCCGCACTCGCTGGGGTAGGTTCGATCTGGGTGGCCGACCACGATGCGGGGATTCGCGCCCGCATGGATGCGGTGCGCGTCACCGGTCATCAGGATCGGTCACCGCAGCGGGCGCTCTTCATCGAAGCGGCACGCGACACTGACGCGTTACAGGCACAGGCGATGGTGGCAGAGCATCTGCGCGCACATTTACCTCGCGCTGCCAACGCTGCCTCAATGGGCCGTTATCGCCTGCTCTACGCGATGACCGCTTAAGCCGCTCGCAACGCGCGCAACCACCGGCTGAGCGTCGTCACCGGTTCCCGGTTGTTCATCAGGTGGGGAAGGGCCCGCTCGAGCGCATCGACCGCCTCGGTGTCGAGCACGCGCGACGCGTTGTCACGGAACTTGGCGAGGATCCGAGCCGTGGAGGCCGGACGCGACGGGTTGCCATCGACATCATCGATCCGGACCGAGCGTTCACTGCCATCAGTGAGCGTACAGCGCACCACCGCCTCGAACCGCTCTGGAAACCGCGCATCCGCCAGAGGAATCCAGCGGACACGCTGAGCGAGCGCGCGCACCTCGGGCGAAGCCGGCTGCTCGAAAGTGGAAAGACTGACCGAGTCCTCGACGAATCGGGTCGCTACCGTGATGGGCAGACTCCAGCGTGCCGCGTGGCCGGTGGACGGATTGAGCACCTGCTCCCAGGGCTCGCAGATCACCGGCGCAGCCCCTGCTGGCACCTCGCAAAGAATACTGGCGATACTTTCTGCCCTGATGCCGGCATCGGCCAGCTCGCCCGCCGCCTCGATGAACGCATGCAGGTAGTGACAGCACGGAAAAAACTTGAACGCGGCATCGGCCATGTGCCACCGCGCCCCCAGATCGGGCAGCATGGCCCGCAGGCGCGCCGCGGCATCGGCCTGATCGCTGAACTGCGCAAACAGGCCCCAGCGCCCTTCAAGCGAGGTCTCGGGACCGGTGATGCCCGCCTGCGCAAGCGCGGCCGCCACCAGTCCGCCATGCGCCGCCCAGCCCGGGTTGAGCGATTTCACCGACGACCCATTACTCAGAAACTCCATCACACCGGCAGACTGACTGAGCGCAATGCCGAGCGCATGGACGGTATGCGTTTCGTCGAGCCCATCAATCTCAGCCGCCACCAGCGCGGCAGCCATCGTGCCGGCCACCGACGTTGCCTGAAAACCAGTGGCATGAAACCGGCCAGGGGCGGCGAGCCCGAGGAGGACCAGCGCCTCATAGCCGCGCGCATAGGCGGCCAGCATGACTTCGCCGCTCGCCCGTACCGATTCGGCTTTGGCAAGCGCCGCCGCAGCCACCACCGCACTGCCATGCATGATGGAACCGGTATGCGTATCGTCGAATTCGAGACTGTGAATCAGGCCGCCATTTACCATCGCCGCGTCGGCGGCACTGGCCCCTGCGGTTTGCCCCAGAACCGTGGCGTTCCCACCCTGAGCCAAGGCGCCGCCGGCCTGCCGCCAGCCCGCACCCGAGCGCGAGGCCGAGGCAGCCAACCCCACCCCCAACGCGTCGGTGAAATGGAGCGCGGCGGTGCGCGCCACCGCCGGCGGCAAGGGTTCATTGGCCGTGCGGCGCAGGGCCCGCACCCACTCGCGGGCGAGAGTCATGCCTGCGCCACGATGCGGGTGGCGGTTTCGCGCCAACCGCGAGCGAGTGCGGGCGCATCGCCCTCGATGACCGCGGCCAGCTCGACCGCTGCGCGCGGACAGTCGCCCGCGGCGTTCTCGGCCAGCTTCGCAATCAGACTGGGCTCATCAAACGGCTGATCGGCGCCGCCCCGCGGATTGAGAACAAATTCGGTGAGCGACGCGCCATCAGTAAATGTCCAGGTGACCCGACCTGGCCGGTCACGCGGTGGTGGCCCAGCCTCAGCGCAAGGCACAAGCCGTACGCGCTTGCGCAGACCCGAGATACCAGGGTCCGCGAGCGTATCGAAGGTGAAGGCCGATGCCCCGCCTGTTCCAAGCCGGGTGGTGGCTGCCACAGCATGCGGCATCGAGAACTTGGCCGACAGCACGGTTTCAGGTTCAACGGCGCTCAGTGCCAGCCCGGACGGCCCGGCCTCCACCACGATCTCGCGAATGTCGTCCACGCTTCGGCCGTCAAGTCGTTGGCGCAACTGCAGGCAGGCTTCGACCGCCGCATGCGCATAGTTACAGCACGCGAACATCTTGTGATAGCCGCTTGCGACCGACCACGCTTCTCCGAGCCCCGCGGTGAGCGCCTCGAGTCGCACCCGCGTACGAAAGCTGGTGGCAAAGACGTCGTGAATGGTGTGCAGCCCCCCACCAATGCCCGCCTCGGCCCAGTTACACGCCTGCATGCCGATCCAGGCGCCCGCAGCGGTCCAGCCATTGCGAACCAGCGACCCTTCCACGGCTGTATCAAAGGGACCGGCGAAGGTCATGGACGCAGCGCCCGTGACGGCGGCCTGCATGGTGTCTGCCGAGTGCCCGCGAACCAGTGACGCCGCGACCGCTGCACCGATGGTGGCAAACGCCGCGTGAGGGTGAACATAGAAGCCTGGAAACGGATAGGCGAGTGCGATCCGGGTCGTGAACTCATAGGCAAGCGCCACCGCGCGCACCACCTCACCCGTGGTAAGGCCACGCGCCTCGGCCTCGGCAAGCAGCGCCGGAATCGCGTAAGCGCCGCCGTGGCAGGAGGCGAGGCGAAAGCCCTCGTCGAGCTCACACCAGGTGATTGCCATGCCGTTCGCGCAGGCTGCGGCCGCGCGATCGGTGGTGGCGCCCGCGCGAGCGAACACGGTGGCCTCGCGCGCACCGCTCGCGGTGGCAAGAAAGCCCGTACGTGCCTGTTCAACCTGCGGCTCACGCGATCCGGCGATGATCGCGCCAATGTCATCCGCAAGGATGGTAGCGGCACGACGCTGCGCAGCGGGCGGCAAGGGGCGGCTGGCCGCCTCTGCGGTCCATTCGAACAATGCCCTGAGCTCGCGCCCCGCGAGCTCTCGGCTTTCCTTGGGGTCGGCGCTCATCAACATCACCAGGGTCTGTGAAAGGGGCCCCATGGTACAGTCGCCGAGACCCAGTCTCAAGGACTCCTGCAAAGATGAAGCGCGCCTATCTCAGCACCGGCATCGGTCAGATTCATCTCTACGAACATGGCGAGGGCGAAGCGGTCCTCATGCTGCATGAAACACCGCGCTCGGCCCGAAGCTTCGCTCCGCTCATGCAGGCGCTCGGGTCGCGATACCGTTCGATCGCGCCCGACAATCCGGGGTTCGGTATGTCCGATCCGCTACCCAACGACGCCACCATAGAGAGTCTGGCACGCGTCATGGTGGAGGTGCTGGACAACCTGCAGATCGAACGCGCACATCTGATCGGCTTTCATACCGGCAACAAGATCGCTGCTGCGATGGCTGCGCATCACCCCGATCGCGTTGCCAAGACCGTGCTCATCGGCATGACCCACAGCCTGGTGGTCTCCAGACGGGCCCGCAACGCGGCCATCATGGAAATTGTCCGCAGGCACTTTGGTGGCTTCGAATCCACCCCTGACGGCAGTCATCTGCTTCGAACCTGGGGCTCGGATTTTGGCGCGCTCGCTGCGCTCTGGTGGAAGCCTGCAATGCTGGGCGCTTCTCGGATCGATGATCAGGCGCTTAGCGGTCAGGAGCAGCGTGCGATTGAATCGATTCAGTGCCGCCGGGCCATCCGGAAAATCTATGCAATGAACTTTGATTTCGATCTGGCTGCCACGCTTCGCCGCGTTCGCGTCCCCACATTGGTGATCGAATGCTGCGTGCCTGAAGAGCTGCACCTTGGCCGCCAGGGCGAAAAAATGGTGGCGCTCATGCGCTCGGCCGAACTGTTGAGCCTCGATCACGCAGGGTTCGATGCCACCGAGGCACACGCGGCTGCGATCGCGCGCGCGTGCCGGCGCTTCTTCAGCCGCTGAGGCCTGATCGCGACGGCTTCGCTCTACCCACCAGCCCTGGCCTCAAGCGGCACCGGCACCAGCCTCAGTTCTTGCTCTCCCCACAGGACACGCACATGGCCCCCATCCGGATCTGGCACCAAAGTTTCACCGACCTCACGGTCATGCCCATCTACCGCAAGACCCTCAGCGACCACGCGCAGGCCGTGATGGGGTCCGAGGCTGACGTGCGGGTTCATGGTCTTCGGCCCGGCACCTATGCCGAGGCCTGCGCGCCAATCGCTGCGATCCGGCATCGCTGGGTCGCCGCCGTGCAGGAACTGCAGGTGGCAGACGCCGCGCTGGTGGCCGAGCGCGAGGGGTTCCACGCGATGGCGATCGGTTGCTTCTTCGACCCGGGCTTGAGGGAGGCACGCTCGCTGGTCGAGATTCCGGTGGTGTCGCTTGGCGAGAGCTGCGCGCTCGCCGCCTGCTCGCTCGGCCGGCGTTTCGGCATGATCACACTCTGCGCAGATCAATCAGCCGACTACTCCGACATGATTCACGCTTACGGACTGGAGCGTCGCTTCGCGGGAGCGCTGGCACTTGAGCCCGCGATTGATGAATTCGCGCTGGAGGCCGATGAGGACACCGCGCACTCGATCGAAACCCGATTTGACGAAGCCTGCGCGCGGATGGTCGCGCAGGGCGCCGACATCATCATCCCCGCCGATGGCGTGCTCAATGAATTTCTGGTGCGGCGCGGGCGGCTGAAGGCCCATGGCAACGTGCCCGTGATGGACAGCCTGGGCGTCATGTTTCAACACGCCGCGTTCATGGTCCGGATTGCCCGCACCACCGGCGCGGGGGCGAGCCGCTTGCAGATGTATACCAAGCCGCCGGCCGACATGATCGCGCACGTTCGAAGCGCGGCGGGTCTTCGCCCACTGAGACACGATTTTTCAGGCGACCGCTGAGCGCGGTCCGCGGGGCCCGCATGTAGCCCTGCCCCTTCAGCAGCTGAGCACCACCTTGCCGAAGAAGGCGCGCGACTCCACCAGCGCGTGGGCGCGCGCGGCTTCCTCGAGCGGAAATACCGTGTCGATCACCGGTACAAGCCGGCCCTGTGCAATCAGCCCCATCACTTCCCGAAGCTCGGCGATCGAGGCATTTTTTGATCCCACCAGCCTTAGCTGACGGCGAAAGAACGGGATGATGTCAAACGGCACCACCTCGCCCCCGTGTCCGCCCACGGTCACCATCGTACCGTCGATGCACAGACACGCGAGGCTTTCGGTGAAGAGGCTCCCACCCACATGCTCCATCACCAGATCGACACCGCGACCTCCTGTGATCGCCATCACCTGCTCCGAAAATTTCGGCTCCGTGCGATAGTTGATCAGATGGTGCGCGCCCAGCTGACGGGCCCGCTCGAGCTTGTCGGCGCTGCCCGCCGTGGCAATCACTGTGGCGCCTGCGAGCCGCGACAACTGCACCGCTGCGCTGCCAATGCCAGAGCCTGCAGCCTGGATCAGTACGGTCTGGCCTGCGCGCAGCGCCCCGCGCGTGATCAGCACATGCCAGGCGGTGCCGAATGCGATCTGGCTGGCGGCGGCCTGCTCAAATCCAACTGCGGCGGCAAGTGGGTTGAGGGTGCTGATCGGTACGGTCACGTATTGCGCGTAGCCCCCCGGCAGATCCATGCCAAAGTAGCCTCCCTGCTCGCACAGGTTGTCACGACCACTGATGCAGAACTCGCAACGCCCGCAGGGCAGGCGGCATGACACCCAAACGCGATCGCCCTCGCGAAGCGCGCCTGGCTGGAGCGACGACCCGCTGCGCGCGCTTGCCTCCAGTGGCCGCCCAAGGGCTGCGATCTCGCCCGCGAACTCGCGGCCCAGGATGTGGGGGAAGCGGATCGGGACCCGCGAGGTGCCGGCCCGAACATCGATATCGACATGGTTCACCCCAGTGGCGCGTACGCGCACCAGCGCTTCGCCAGGTCCCGGGACGGGGGTCTTTGTTTCTTCGCAGACCAGCACGTTGGGGCTGCCGTGCTCGTGAAACCAGCTGACTTTCATGCGCATCCTATTGGTGGAATCGGGCACCAGCATGGTGCGACCTTGAATAGCTCGCGAGAATACGACCAAGCTCCTGGCGAACGAAATCCAGACGATAAACCCCCCGCACCCAAGCCCTCCTTGACATTTTGACGCAGCGCGGCGAGATTGCCGGCAGTCTTACTCGCCACCCATAGGAGTTATTCATGAAACGCAGCCTCCGCGTGATGCTGAAGTCTGTTGCCGCCGGCGCGATCGGCCTGTCGATCGCGGGCGCCGCTGTTGCCCAAGCGAAGTTCCAGCTTCGCTGGGGTCACTACCTGCCAGATGGCCCGTTCCTGCAGCTTGAAAAAGAATTTGCGGCCAATATCGAGAAGCGCACCAACGGTCAGGTGAAGATCGACATCACCTTTGCCGAGGGTCTGGGCAAGGGCACCGAGCTTCTCATGCTCACCGCGCGCGGCGGCATCGATATGACCGCCACCGCCCCGGGCTACAACCCGGATCAGCTGCGCTACTGGCGCGCCTTCCAGACCCCGCTCGTGTTCAACAACACCAAGCAGGTGATCGAGGTGCTTGAAAAGGTGGTCGAGGAATTCCCGGCCTATCGCGCCGAAATGGACAAGATCGGCGTGGTCTGGCTGTTCCAGCAGCCGCTTGGCGAGTATTTCCTGAGCGGGTCCTCACCCGCGTGCACGGCGATTGCCGATCTGAAGGGCAAGAAAGCGCGCAGCTTTGGTGCCGACATTCCCAAAGCCTTCACCGCCATCGGCGCGGTACCAGTCACGGTTCCGCCAGTGGGTGTGTACGAAGCGTTGAAGACCGGCAACCTTGATTACTCGTTCATCAATCCGGGCAATATCCAGTCGCTCAAGTTGAATGAAGTGGCGAAAAACCACTGCGGTCCAGTCATGGCAATTTCGGGCCACAACATCACGATCAGCAAACGCACCTGGGCCAGGCTCCCGGCCGACATCCAGAAAATCTTCCTCGAGGAAGGCAAGGCCACTCAGCGCGCCTACATGAACTGGGTGACCGATTTTGAAACCAAGGCGGTCGCGAATATCCGCGCACAGGGTGGCAACGTGGTGCCGATCTCCGCACCTGAGCTCGCCAAGTGGCGCGCAGCCGCTCCCAACTTTCTCGCTGAATGGGAGAAGGCCACGGCCGCAGCCACGGGCGATGCGGAGACGCCCCGCAAGGTCGCGGCACGCTGGCGTGAACTGATCGGCAAGTGATCGATCGCTGAGCCAATACCCACCGCCGCGACACAGGCGGTGGGTAATCCGGGACGTATTCGATGAAACATTTAGCCCTGCTGGTGCAGCGCATGGCAATCGGGCTGCTGCTACTCGGTGCGGTCGGACTGGTCCTGTCCATGGTGCTGGGCTTTGCCGATGTTGTAGGCACCAAATTTCTTGATTACCCATTGCCGGGAACGCTTGAATTCACTGAAAGCACCATGGTGCTGGTGGTGTTCGGCGCGCTCGCGTTCACACAATCGAAGCGGGGTCACATTCGGGTCGAAGTTTTCTATAACTTCGGTGGCCCGCGCACCCGCGCGCTGTTCGATGCCTTCACTCACCTTGTCGCATTCATCTATTTCGGGCTTCTCTGCTGGCTGGGCATTCAGGAAGCGATCTACAGCTGGGAGATCTCGGAAGCCTCCATGGGTACCATCCGGTTTCCGCTTTTCCCTGCGCGCGCGCTGCTGGCAGTGGGCACCGCGCTGTTGCTTATGCAACTCGTGATCGATATTGCGAGCGATCTGGCGCGTGCGGTTCGGGGTGATGAGGGATCAAGCGCGCCTTCGCCCGACTCACAGGCGTTTCAGTAACCTCATCGAAGGCGGCCTGCGCCGCCCTCCAAACCTGCCACAGGACTGTTGATGGCCACGTTTTCCCCCGAAGTCACCGGCTACATCGTGGTGAGCGGTCTGTTGCTCGCGCTCATGATGGGCGCACATATTGGCGTGGCGCTGGGGCTTGCAGGATTTGCCGGCATTTATCTCTCGGTGGGTCCTGATGCCGCCTTCGCCCAGCTCACCGCCATTCCGTTTGGAACCACCAACTCGTTTGCGCTGGCGGTGATCCCGCTTTTTATCTTGATGGGATCCTTCGCAACCGTTTCGGGAATCACCACCGAACTGTTCCGCATGGCCTATGTGTGGCTGGGCTCGCTTCGCGGCGGGCTCGCCATGGCAACCGTCATGTCGTCGGCCGCTTTCGGTGCGGCGTCCGGCTCGACCATCGTGAATGCTGCGGTGTTCACGCGTATGGCCATGCCCGAGATGGCGCGCTTTGGCTACGATGTGCGATTGAATGCAGGCTGTATTGCGGCTGCCGGCACGCTCGCCGCACTCATACCGCCCAGCATCTTGATGGTGGTGTATGCAGTGATCACCGAGCAATCCATCGGCAAGCTCCTGATCGCGGGCATCGTGCCCGGCATTCTGACGGCGATCATCTACTGCACCGGCATCTACATCCTCGCGCGCGTGCGCCCGGACCTGGCTCCGCTCGCCAACCTGCAGTTCACCTGGACGCAGCGTTTCGAAGCGCTTAAGGGCGTCTGGGGCATCCTGGTCCTTTTTGTCCTGATCGTGGGGGGCATTTATGGCGGCTACTTCCCAGCCACCTACGCCGGTGCGGTCGGTGCGTTCGGCGCATTCCTGATCGCTCTATCGAAGCGCCGCATCACCGGCAAATCCATGGCTGAGGTTCTGAAAGAAGCGGCGGTGACCACATCGGTGATTTTCATCATCGTGATCGGTGGCATTCTCTTTGCACGCTTCCTCACTTATTCAGGATTGGTCACCACCATCTCCAAAACCATCCTCTCGCTGGGCGGCACCAAGTACATGTACCTGCTTGGCTTCATCGTGCTGTTCCTGATCCTGGGCTGCTTCATCGAGCCGATCGCCATCATGGTGATGACGCTTCCCATCATGTTCCCGGTCATGAAAGAAGCTGGGTTCGATCCCATCTGGCTCGGTGTCGTATCGGTCAAGCTTGCCGAGATCGGGGTGCTCACGCCACCGGTCGGGCTCAACGTGTTTGTCGTACGAAGTTCGTCGCCCATACCGGTCACCCTAGGCCAGGTGTTCGCCGGGGTCACACCCTTCATCGTGCTCGATTTTCTGTCGCTGGGACTCTATGTGATCTTCCCTGAAATGATCACCTGGCTCCCCAATCTGATGTCGCCCAACTGAAGGCCAGACGATCGCAGGCGAATGCGCGATTTCGTTATCCGGAATTCGATACAGGACCGTTCTCATGCCGATTGAAGTTTTTCGTGGACAGACCTTTGCCTCGCGCGTTCAGGTGCTCATCATCGGAGCGGGTGCCTGCGGCACGATCGCCGGCCTGGCGGCCACCGAGCGCGGTGCTGAGGTGCTGATTCTCGAGCGCGATGCCAAGCCTTCCGGCAGCACTGCGCTGTCGGGCGGCCAGATTCCGGCCGCGGGCACGCGTTTTCAGCGCGAGGCCGGGCTGATGGATGACACGCCCGACCTGCTGTTTCAGGACATCGTCAACAAGGCGCACGGCGAGTGCGACCATGCCATCGCACGGCTCATGGCGGAGGAATCAGGCAACACGGTGACGTGGCTGATCGACCGGCACCGTATCCCGCTTGCGCCGGTACTCGACTTCCAATACCCCGGTCACAGCCGGCCGCATATGCACGCCACGCCGCGGCGACTTGGCGACGAGTTGCATACCGCACTGCTCGCGGCGATCGATCGCGAGGGCGTACCCATTGCCACGTCGGCGCAGGTCACTGATCTGTTTGCTGATGACAAGGGTGTGATCCACGGCGTACGGGTGCAGCGCCCCGATGGCTCGATCGAGGAAATCGGCTGCGACGCCCTGATCCTTGCCTGCAATGGCTATGGCGGCAACCGCGACATGCTTGCGCGCTACATCCCCGAGGGCGCCGATCTCTTTTACGAGGGTCATGTCGGCAATCAGGGTGATGCGGTGCGCTGGGGCGACGCAATGGGCGCATCGGTGCGCGACATGGGTTCGTTTCAGGGTCATGGTGCGGTCGCATGGCCTGCAGCCACCCACCTCAGCTGGCCCACCATCACCGAGGGCGGTTTCCATGTGAACCGGAGCGGGAAACGTTTCTCAAACGAAAATTCCGGCTACTCGGAGCAGGCGCTTCATGTGCATCGGCAGCCGGAGAAGTTCGCCTGGGCGATCTGGGATCAGCGCGGGGAAACCATCGCGTATCGGCAGGAAAGCCATGTGAAGGCGGTTGAATCGGGCTGCGTGAAGCGCTGCGACAACATCGCCGATGTCGCCCGAGTGACCGGGTGCGACCTGGCCACGCTCCAGGCAACGTTTGCCGAGGTGGCGGCCTGCGCAGCGGGTACGAAGACTGATGCGTTCGGACGCGATTTCACCAGGAAGCCCATGTTGAGCGCACCCTATTTCGTGTGCCGGATCGTGGGCGCGCTCACTCACACGCAGGGCGGTCTTGAGATCGATACCGGCATGCGGGTGCTGCGAACCGACGGCACGCCCTTTCCCAATCTGTTTGCAGGCGGTGGCGCGGCGCGTGGCCTGTCAGGGCCCGCCGATTGGGGCTACATGTCGGGCTCTGGCCTCCTCATGGCCACCAGCACGGGCAGGCTGGCCGGTGAGGCGGCGGCTCGCCTCGTGTTAAACCGCGGCTAGCCGCGCGCGAACAGCCCCCATGACATCCAAGACACCGAGCGTTCCCACGCGGCGCGCGCTGTCGCAGCGCCCGCTGGTGCTGTGCGAAAACATGCGCGCGGTGCCCTATGTGCCGTTTTATCTCGCCTTCGCCGGTGGCTTCTGGGAAAGCGAAGGGCTCGCGATCCAGCATGTGGTGTCACCCGCCACCTCGAACACGCCACTGAAGTTGCTCGAAGGCAGCGCAGACGTCTCCTGGGGGGGCCCGATGCGGGTGATGATGCATCACGACGCTGATCCGCGCTGTCCGCTCGCCTGCTTCGGGCAGGTGGTGGCGCGTGACCCCTTTGTGCTGGTCGGTCGGGGCCCCCGGCCGCAGTTCCGATTCGCAGACCTCGCGGGCCTCAAGGTGGCCCCGGCGGGTGACGTCCCGACCCCCTGGATGACCTTTCAGGATGATCTGCAGCGGGCCGGGCTCACGCCTGCAAAAATCGCTGGGCGACGCGTTCGGCCCATGGCCACGAATCTGCGCGCCTACATTCGTCACCAGGTCGATGTCATTCAGCTATTCGAGCCGTATGCGCACCAACTGGTGGCTGCGGGTCAGGGCGAGATCTGGCATCGGTTTTCCGAGCGTGGCGATATCGCCTACACCACGTTTTACGCCACCCGCCAGACCATGAAGCGGCGGCGCGATGAGTGTCATCGCCTGGTCGCTGGCATCGCACGCGCGTTGAAGGCTTTGCAGCGCTCGGCAGCAAGCGATGTCGCCCGGGCGGTTCAGCCGTTTCTGCCCGACCTCAATCAGGAGGCGCTGGCATCGATCATTGCGGCCTATCGGTCCGCCGGGTTGTGGGCCACAACCCCCGATCTGCCGCCCGCCGCGCTGCTGCGGCTGAAGGCTGCGCTGATTTCGGGAGGGCTGATCAACCGCGATCCGTCGTATGAGACGCTGGTGGACAGGGAGCTTTCAACATGACCGAACGAATCGACGTCCCGACCATCGACATTGCACCGTTTCTTGCGGGCACGCACGATGAAGCCGATCGGATCGCTCGTGCGGTGGCGCGCACATGCGAGCAGACCGGCTTCCTGATCATCTCGGGGCACGGTTTTCCGCAGGGCCTCTTGGATCGGGCGATGCGCGAACTCGATGCGTTTTTCGATCTGTCCACCAAGACCAAAAACCGCTGGCATCCGACCGGCCCCGCCAAGCAGCGCGGCTATCACGGGATGGCCACGCGCGGGCTCGCCAACACGCTGGGGCAAAAGGCTCCGCCCGATTTGCGCGAGTCGCTCTTTCTCGGCCCGGTTGACGATCATCGCGCCTACTACGCCAAATTGCCCGAAGCGGCCACCAGCTACGCGCCCAACCTGTTACCTGATCAACCTGCCGGAATCGATCGCACGCTGGTGGAGGTGTATCGGGCCTATGAGGCGCTGGCTGCGAACATGATGCGACTGTTTGGCGCGGCGCTCCAGTTACCGCCCAATGCGTTCAACGGTGTGCTGGATCGGCACTTCAGCATTCTGTCGTGCCATCACTATCCGATGCTCGAATCCGAGCCGATCCCGGGCCAATTGCGGACCGGCGCGCACACTGACTACGGTGCCATGACGCTGCTCGCCGCCTCCGACGCGCCGGGCGGGCTGGAGGTGCAGATGCCCGATGGGCGTTGGGCCGGGGTGCAGCCGCGCGCGGGCGAGTTCGTGGTGAACCTGGGCGACATGATGGCGCGCTGGACCAATGGTCGATGGGCGTCCACGCTGCATCGCGTGGCCAACCCGCCTCTGGGCGTAGCCCGCAGTCGCCGGCTCTCGATCGGCATGTTCGTGCATCCGAACTATGACCAGAGCATCGCCTGTGTGCCCACCTGCGTTCCCCCGGGCGAGCAGGCGCGCTTTCCGGCGATGACTGCAGGCGAGCACATCAGGCGCAAGATCGAGGCCAGCCACGCGGCGGCGGCCTGATTTGCGAGGTCCGCGGCGGGGGCATGATCTGCAATGCCCGAGGCGCCGCGCGGTCGTCAGTCGACCCGGGTGCCAGTGAGTTGAATCACCCGCCCCCATTTCTCCATTTCGGCTTTGACGAAACTCGCGAATTCCTGGGGCGATGAACTGACTGCTTCCACCCCGATATTGCTCATCGCGGTCCGATAGCCGGGATCGCGCGCGGCTTTGACGAGTTCGGCGTTGATGCGGTCGACGATGGGCGCGGGCGTGCCCGCCGCGACAAATAAGCCGGTCCAGCTGTCGACCTGATAGCCGGGTACGCCGGCTTCCGAAAACGTGGGCAGATCAGGTGCGGTCGGCCAGCGGCGGCTGCCCGAGTTTGCAATGGCTCGCACTTTGCCCGTTTTCACCAGCGTCATGGCGTTGGTGATGGTTTCAATCATGAGGGAAATGTTGCCCGCCAGCAGGTCGGCAGAGGCTGCGCCACCGCCCTTGTAGGGGACATGCAGCATGTCGATCTGCGCACTGGTCTTCAAAAGTTCGGTGGCCAGATGTGAAATCGACCCATTGCCCGCCGAGGCATAGCTGAGCTTGCCCGGGTGGGCCTTCGCATAACGGATCAGATCCTCGAGCGACTGAATCGGTAGCGTCGAGTTCACGATCAGCACGCTTGGATTGAGTGCCAGGATGGAAACCGGCTGAAGATCGCGGACGGGATCCACCGGCAGATTCTTGAAGAGCAACGGCGCGACGCTGTTGGTGCCAATGGTGCCGTAGAGCAGCGTGTGGCCGTCGGCAGGCGACGACACCACAGCCTGCATCGCCGGCCCGCCCCCGCCCCCGGGCCGGTTCTCCACCACCACCTGCGCGCCCATCTGCTCGGCGAGTTGCTTACCCAGGCCGCGCGCCATGATGTCAGAGGACCCACCGACCGCAAACGGCACGATGATGCGGATGGGTTTGCCGGGGTAGGTCTGCGCGGGAGCGTCAAGCGGCAGCGCGGCCAAGAGGCCTCCCGCGGCGATTGCGCTGATCCAATGTCTGCGTGTCATGGCGTGTCTCCTGTGCTGATGTGCGAGCCGAGACGCTCGAGCTGCGCATAAAAATCATCCACCCGCTGCTGCGCAGTGGATCGCATGGTTTGGAGAATCTTCGCATGTTCCTGCGCGTCGGATTGAGCACCGCTCACGCCCACCTGTCTGGACACCTCCTGAACGAAGCGGCAGACGGGCGGCCTCACTTCACTGAACCGGTCGAGCGCGCTGTCCACTGGCAGCCCCGAGGCAAGGAGGCGACCCAGCACCACCGCGTCCTGGACAGCCATGGCACCCCCCTGCCCCATGAATGGCGTGCTGGCATGCGCTGCATCGCCAATGAGCAGCACCCGGTGATGATGCCAGGGGCCCGCCATCACCACTTCTTCGACCGCCGTATACAGCACCTCGGACTGGGCGGTGAGCTCGCCGAGAAACTGCGCAGCGGGACCGCGAAAGACTGCAAACCGCGAGCGCATCAGGGCCGCCCAGTCTTCGCGGGCAAACCACGCACCTGCGGGTTCGGGCACGGTTCCGAACAGATAGAGCTGACTCTGGGAGATGGGCATGATGCCCAGGCGCAGGCCCGGCGCCATCATCATGATTTTGTCAGCTAGATCAGCCGGGCGCCGATGCACGCTTCGCCAGACACCGAACCCGCTGTAGCGCGGCTCAATACCGGGCCAGAGCAGCTGCCGCACCTGCGACCGAATGCCGTCTGCGCCAAGGAGCAGATCGCAGACGACGCGGCTGCCATCGGAGAGCCATGCATCCACCGCCGAAGGCGGAGCGTCAAGCCGCTCGACCGTACATCCCAGCCTCACTTCGACACCGAGCTCGCTCAGATGTCGGGACAGTACGCGGTGCATGTCTGCCCGACGAATGCCAAGAATGGGGACCTGGTCGTCGCCTTCGAATCGCGCCGGATAGAACGTTTCCAGAAACGATGAGCCGTCGGCATTGAGGTAGACGTTACGTCCATCGGCAATTGGAAAGCCCGCAGCCACCATCTCATCCATGACACCGAGCGCGCGGAACTGCGCGAGGCCATTGCTGTAGACAAAAATTCCCGAACTCTGGAACTGCCAGGCCGACTGCTTTTCAATGAGTGTGACAGCCCAGCCGATCCGCGCCAATGCAATGGCTGCGCAACAGCCGGCGATGCCGGCGCCCACGATCAGGACACGGGGTTTCATGGACCGCCTCGGATTGATTGCCTGGAGGTCATACGTCGGCCAGTGAATCGCGAACTTTCTTCAGCAAAAGCTTGAGCAGTACCGCTTCGGCCTGTGACAGATCACGGACCATCCGCTCATTGACCGTCTGGGCCACCTGCATCAGGGTGGGCTCGAGCGCACGCCCCTGTCGGGTGAGATGAATCCGCACCTTGCGTCGGTCTTCCTCATCGCGGACGCGGGTGACCAGCCCATCTTTTTCGAGCGCCCGCACCATTTCAAGCACCGAGGCCTCCATCAGGCCCAACCGCTGGGCGAGTTCGCGATGGGTGATGCCCTCATCTTCCCAGAGTGTGCGCAGCACGAACCAGCCACCACGACGCACGCCATACTCCGCGATCCGGGCGAACAGCACGCGCTTGGACGCGCGCTCCGCCTCGGCGATCAGGAACCCCAGGCTTTCTTCAAGCCGGGCGGCTGAGCGGACGCGGCGCCGGGGTTGAGCGGCGGGCGTGGAATGCTTAGGAACCAAAGCGCACCCAAACCTTGATATACCAAATTTCAATGCGATTATATTTGCATATCTTGATACAAAAACATAGGATCCTAAGTACTTTTCGGAGACGATCGCCATGTTTACCAGCACAGTCGGCGCGCCGATCTCGGCCCGCACCCCCGACCAGCCGGGCGCGCGCTACACCCACATCACGGTCACTCCCGCGTCACCCCACATCGGCGCCGAGATCACCGATATCGATCTCACGCGCGAACTCACCGCCGAGCAGATCACCGAGGTGAAAGACGCGTTCGTGCGCTATCAGGTGCTGTTCTTTCGCGACCAGAAAATCAGTTTTGACGATCACCTCCGGTTCGCGAGCCTGTTCGGAACGCTCGGTCGGCACGTGGGCGCGCAGACCATCAGCAAGCCCACCGACCATCCGCTGGTTCGCAAATTTCACTATGACGAGACCTCACAGCGCATCTCGGGCGAGAGCTGGCACAGCGACCAGTCGTGCGCGCCCTTTCCGCCCCTTGGCAGCATGCTTTACAACCATACGGTGCCGCCCGACGGCGGTGGTGACACCCTGTTCGCAAGCACCTATGCCGCCTATGACGCGCTCTCGGACCGGATGAAGGCTTACTTGTCCGGGCTCACCGCCACCCATGACGGCGCACGCGTGTTCGGGCCCGGCACGCCCAAGTCATCGCATCCGGTCATCATCCGGCACCCGGAAAGCGGGCGCCGGGGCATTTTTGTGAATTGGGACTTCACCAGCCACATCAACGAGCTACCGCGGAGCGAAAGCGACGCGGTGCTGAAGTTCCTTTACCGGCATATCGGCCGCGACGAGTGGGCCTGCAGGTTCCGCTGGCGGCCGCACTCCATCGCCTTTTGGGACAACCGCTGCGCACAACACAAAGCGCTGTGGGACTACTGGCCCAATGTGCGCTCGGGCTTTCGAGTGCAGATCGAAGGCACTGCGCCGCCAGTTGCGGGCTGAGGCGCCCCTGCTGCTGGGGCTGTTACAGAGGCCTCGCAATCAGCGAGGCCCGCCAACCTTACTTGCCCCGAATACCAATCGACTTCACCAGATCGGCCACGCGCGTGGCATCGCGCTCCATCAGGCGGCGGAATCCATCCGGCCCGCGATCAGCCGCCGAAGGGATTTCCGAGGCGAACTGCTTTTCCACCCGCTCGACATACTCAGGGCTGTCCATGACCTGCGACACGGCCGCAGCCAACCGATCGAGCGCCGCGCGCGGCGTGCCTTTGGGCGCAACCAACCCGTTCCAGATCCGCAGGTCGAACTGCGGTAAGCCGGCCTCGGCAAAGGTCGGCACATCGGGCAGGCGGGGGAGACGCTGCGGCGCCGACACTGCAATGGCACGCGCACGTTTGTCGGCATGAAGCGGCATGAGCGTGACGGTCTGGTCGATGATGCCTTCGATGGTGCCGGCGATGACATCGATCAGCGCCGGGCCCGTGCCGCGATACTGAACGAGGGTGCCCTGCACATTGGCGAGGTTCAGGAACAGCGCCTGCGCGAGATGCGCGGTGGTCCCCGGCCCGCCTGAGCCCAGGTTCACCTTGCCAGGGTTCTGCCTCATATGAGCGAGCATGGCTTTAAGATCACTGAAGCCGCTTGCGTTACTCACGGCAAGCACCATCGGCACCGTGGCCACCGACGCCACGGGTGCGAGGTCAGTGAGCGCATCGAAACCGCCCTGCGGATGCAGGTGCGGAATCACCAGCAGTCCCATATTGCTGAAATTGAGCGTGTGCCCATCGGGGTCGGAACGCTTCAGGCGCTGAAAACCCACCAGCCCGCCCGCGCCAGCAAGATTTTCAACCACCACGGGCTGCTTGAGAATGGGCGCAATGCCCTGCGCGATCTGCCGCGCCAGGGCGTCCAGCGTGCCGCCCGGCGCAACCCCGACGATGATGGTGATCTGACGGCTTGGAAACGATTGCGCTGCGGACAGCCCGGGCAGCAAGGCAGCAAAGAGTGCGACGAAAAGAGTGCGGATCACGGGTCCCCTCCGTTATGTCCTGGTTAAGTCGTGCATCCTAGCGGGTACCGGGGGTAACGACCTTGCAAATTTCGGAATCGGAAACCATGGCCGACGCCCTGACCGCGCATGCTTGAACGTGCACTCGCCCGGGTGCAAGCCCGAACGATTCAACCTGCCACCGGACTGATTGCCGCCTGCCTACGGAGACCGTTCATCATGATTCGACACCGCCGACTTGTCATCGCCGCAGCGGCTGGCTGCGCCAGCCTGTTTATCGCCAGCGCCCACGCGCAGGACCTGCCCGACCGGCCGATTCGGCTGGTGGTGCCTTTTGCCGCCGGCGGCGGTGTGGATGTGCTCGCGCGTGCGCTCGCTGTCGAACTCGGCAAGGCGGTCAATCGATCGGTCGCGGTGGAAAACCGCCCCAGCGCCACCGGCCAGATCGGCGCTGCCGAGGTGGCCAAGTCAACCCCTGACGGCACCACGCTCCTGATCAGCTCGGCAGCCTTCGGCATCACGCCCTCGTTCATCGCCAAACTGCCTTACGACATTTTCAAGGATTTCGAGCCGGTCACCGTCGTGGCCTCGACCCCGCAGGTGCTGGTCGCGCCGGTGGGCTTCAAAGCAAATACATTTGCCGAGGCGCTCCAGATGGCGCGCTCGGGCACGTCGATCAACTTCGCATTACCTGGCAGCAGCGGCATTCAGCGCCTGGCCACCGAACTGCTGACTGCCAACGCACAGATCAGCGTGAACAAGGTTCCGTACAAGGGCGCAGGCGCGGCGTTCACCGACCTGATCGCAGGCCGGGTGGATCTGATGTTTGACAATCCGGGATCGTCGATGGTGCATGTGCGAAGTGGCCGGCTCAAGGTGCTGGCCACCACCGGCTTGCAGCGCCTGTCTACGCTACCCGATGCCCCCGCGGTGGCCGAAACGCTGCCGGGCTTTGAGGCACTCAACTGGTTCATTCTCGCCGCACCTGCCGGAACCCCGAGTGCGGTGCTCGATCGGCTAAATAGGGGCACTGCGCAGGCGATGAAGACCGACGCCATGCGACAGGTGCTGGAGCGCGACGGACTCGAAGCGGTCGCCAACCCGCGCGCGAGCGCGAGCGCCTTTTTGCGCAGCGAATTCACCAAGTGGGACAAGATCATCAAGGATCGTAATCTGAGTGCGGATTGACGGCAGGCGCGCTCGAAGGCGACCGCTCGGGCTGCGCCCGAGCGGGTTCGTCACCGTGGCGAGCGGCGTAACGTTCAGGCTCTGCCCGAGTGAGCGGCCGGAATCAGCTCGGCGCGCGCCGCATGCCAACGCTCCATGGCCCGCCTGTGCACACCGAGGGCAGCCGAATCGAAGTCGGCTTGCGGCGCAGGGTCAAGATCGAAATGACCAAAGCGATCTTCCCCGCGAACCAGCGTCGCCGATAGGCTTACGTTTGCCGAACATTGGCAGCGCGTGGGGATATAGCTGATCCCCAGACCAATCCGACGGTCGTTCGAACCGTTGGGCATCGAGTTGTGGAAAGTGTGGGTGTGATGGAGCGAAAACTCACCGGGCTCAAGCACCATCGTGTCGAGTGTTTCCTGCTCCGCCACAGCAATGGTTTGCCCCGTGACAAACAGATTGGCCGAGCGCGTGAGCTGATCATGCGGCATCTGGCCACGCCGGTGGCTGCCCGGCACCACCTGCACACAGCCGCTCTCCTTACTGGACGGTGAGAGCGCCACCCACGCTGTCACATGCTCAGCGGGGCTCAGGCCGAAGTAGGTGGAGTCCTGGTGCCAGCTCACGAAGGCATCGGTGCGTGGCTCCTTGATCCAGAGCGTCATGTGATAGACGAGAATATCGGGGCCGATCAGATCTTCCACCGCATCGAGCACGCGGGCATCGCGCACAATGTCGTCCATCCACTTGAGGTACAGATACATTTTCCGCCGCTGATCCGGGGCGAGCCCGCGCTCGCGCTCGCCTGCTTCGAGCAGTGCGCGATACCGGGCGGCTTCCGCCGCACCGAAAGCGCGAATCGGGCTCAGGTAGCCCCGGTCCTGGTAAAAACGGACCTGTTCGGCGGCAAGCTGTTTCATCACTCCCCTTCGCGGCGCTGACCCGCTCCTATAATACTTCGATGAATGCATCACACTGTCTCGATGCACGCATTGTGCTCGTCACCGGCGCTGCCGGTGATCTGGGCCATGCGCTTGTGATGCGCTGCCGCGCAGCCGGCGCCCGGGTGGCCGCGCTTGATTACGCGGGCGCGGCCCTCAGGAAACGTTACGCAGACCATGCCGATGTTCTGCCGATCGAATGTGACATCTCAAATCGCGACGCCAGCCGTGCCGCGGTCGAACAGGTGGTGGCACATTTTGGAGCACTGCACGCGCTCATCAACAACGCAGCGGTCGCGACGCCACGCAATCGCGTCGCCGACATCCCGCTCGATGACTGGGATCGTGCCATCAGCGTCAATCTCACCGGATCGTTCCTGATGGCCCGTTGGGCCATTCCTCACCTCATCGCAGCCGGCGGGGGCGTGATCCTCAACATCGCCTCACAACTCGGACACGTCACGGCGCGCTCGGGCGCCGCCTATAGCGCAAGCAAGGCAGCGTTGCATTCGCTCACGCGCACGCTGGCTGTCGACTATGCACGGGACAACATCCGCGCGGTAAGCCTGTCTCCCGGCGCCATCATGACCAGCCGGCTCACCGACCGTTATGGCGATGAGGCGGCGGTCAACGCCGCGCTCGCGCCGCTCCACCCCGCCGGCCGGCTCGGGCGGCCCGAAGAAATCGCCGAAACCGCGTTGTTTCTGCTGAGCGACGGCGCGTCGTTCATCACCGGATCGGACGTGCTGGCGGACGGCGGGTATACGGCGGTCTGATGCTCGACCTGCCCGTCCTTGACGCCACCCACCCCCCTACCTAGACTTGATTGACATCATGCTCGCCTCCATTGCCACCCTGGAAACGCTCCTCGTCCACCTGCCCACGCGACGCGTGCACAAATGGACTGGTCTCACCGAACCGATCGGCCGTTATGTGCTGGTGAAGCTCGGTGACGGTTCAGGCCGCTTTGGCTGGGGTGAGTCGCCCGCACTGAAAGACTGGGGCGGCGAATTTGGCCGATATTTCGGCGAATCACCCGCCATCGCCAGGCTGGTGATTGAGCGCTATCTTCTGCCTGCCATCCAGGGCCACTCGTTGGGCGACTTCGCCGGGCTGCACCGCCGGATGGACGCTGCCATCAAAGGCTACCCCTACGCAAAATCGGCAGTCGACTTTGCCTACTATGACCTCACCGCGCAGGCGCTCGGTGTACCCGCCTACACGCTCCTGGGCGGTCTCGCACGCAGCCGGGTACCGGTCACCCACTCAATCGGGCTGCTCGCGATCGATGAGGCCGTCGCCGAATGCGCACGCGTGGCGGCAGAGGGTATCCGCACCATCAAGATCAAGGTCGGACAGGACCCCAAGCGCGACATCGAAATCGTTCGTGTAATTCGCGAAGCAGTCGGACCCGCAGTCGATCTGTGCGTCGATGCCAACGAAGGCTACGCCACAGCGGGCGAGGCGATCCGCACCCTCCGTGCCATGGAGCCCTACGGTCTCAAATACGCCGAGCAGCCAGTGATGGGAATCGAGCGCATCGCGGAGGTCTCGCGCGCCATCGATACGCCCGTGATGGCCGACGAAAGCGCATGGAACGCCCATGACGTGATCCAGATCATCGAGCGTCGCGCCGCCGAGATCGTTTCCATCTACACGACCAAGCCGGGTGGTCTTTATCGTGCAATGGAAGTGGCTGCGGTCTGCAGCGCCGCCGGCATCATCTGTAACGTCAATGGCTCGGTGGAAACCGGCGTGGGTAACCGCGCAAACCTCACCCTGGCGGCGGCCGCACCCGCGGTCACGCTTTCAAATGTCATTCCGGTGTCCACGCCCGCCGAGGCCAACACCGGACAGATCGGCGGCATTTACTACAAGGACGATCTGCTGGTTGAGCCCATGCGTCTGGTTGACGGGTTCATTGAAGTGCCCAGCACGCCCGGTCTCGGCACCGCCGTGGATGAAGCCAAGATCGCCCGCTACCGCGTTCCCGAATCGGAGGCCTGATGCGCGAGGAAATCGTCAACCGCTGGAAAGCGGCCTGTCACACTCACGGGCTCGACGCCATGGTGTCGTGCTCCCCTGAAAACTTTGCCTACCTCACAGGCTTTGTGGTGCCGTCGCAGCCCCTCATGCGGCATCGTCACGCCATGGGTATCGTCACTGCCAACGGGCAGACCGCCATCCTGGGTGTGGACATGGAGGCCACGACCATCGGGCGCCGCGAGCCCGGCACGAAAACCCGGATCTGGGCAGAGTTCAGCGACAACGCCATGGCGGTGTGCGCCGAGCTACTCACCGAAATGGGGCTGGCCCGCGCCCGGATCGGCATCGAACTCGATTATCTGCCTGCGAGCGAATTCGAAAAGCTCCGGGCGGCCCTTCCCGGCGCCACCTTCGTCTCCAACCAGCAGATCGTCGCGCGGCTTCGCCAGATCAAAACCGCCGATGAAATTGCGTTGCTGCGACGCCTGTCCCGCATCGCCGATCAGTCGATCACCGATGCGCTTCGGGCCGTTCAGGCGGGCGATACCGAAATGGATCTCGCGGGCCATCTCACGCGCAATGTCTATTCGCTGGGCGCCGAGCAGTTCAAGCTGCTGATCGTGGCCACCGGCGAGCGCAGTCAGCTCCCGAATGTAGGGCCGTCACTGCGCAAGCTCGAGTCAGGAGACGTCTGCAGGGTCGAGATCTTTTCGGTCATCTCAGGCTATCAGGCGGGTGTCTGCCGGACCGCGGTGGTTCAGAAAGCGCCGCCACACGCCGAGCGCATCTGGAAGCATCTGGTCGACTGCAAGTACGAACTGCTCGAGCGGATCAAACCGGGCGCGAGCTGCCGTGAAATTTACGAGCGTTTCATCCGTAAGCTCGATGAACTCAAGCTTCCGCCCATTTCGTTCGTCGGTCACGGCATCGGACTCTTCCTCCATGAAGACCCGTATCTGGGCAAGACACCCGAGATCGGTCGCGAGGGCGATGCGCAGCTTGAGGCGGGCATGGTGCTGGGCGTTGAACCGCTCTGCTATCAGACCGGGTATGGCTATGGCATGCAGCTGAAGGATATGCTGCTGGTCACCGACACCGGCTCGGAGATGCTCTCCGACTACTGCTCGAACGACGAACTGATCGTGGTTCGCTGACGCCATGCGCGTCGCCGTCATCGGGGCTGGAGCAGGCGGCGCAGCAGC
>Ga0315906_10001851_pt1 | contig 30659 bp, 28 predicted proteins | sample LakEriMetagenome_4_FD_203526 | JGI IMG/M metagenome (GOLD analysis project Ga0315906, IMG submission 203526) | Freshwater fungal communities from buoy surface, Lake Erie, Ohio, United States - Buoy 2 MA122 | ecosystem: Environmental > Aquatic > Freshwater > Lake > Lake biofilm | place: USA...
TCTTCAGCCCTGCGCTCTGCTTGTAAATAATCCTTGGCGGAAATTTCGAATCGCCTCCGTTTGTCGCCCTCCTTGCTGTTGTGAACGGGAACAGAGGTTTCGATGTATCTTATTCCGTCGCGTTCGACACCATACAAAAAGCCACAGCACTCGTCGGGATAGCTTTGCTCGGCATCGGCACGAAGTGTTGTTTCTGCACCGGAGTTGATGTGTAGAGGAAGGAAGGGCATCTTTAATTAATTTTTGTATTGAAAATATGTTCCATTACTTCGCTGTATTTGTCTGCGTTGTCTGCAAATACAGTAACCACTGTACCCTCCTCCAGGTTCTCGGCTACTTTAATAGCACCCAACAGATTAGCTGCCGCAGAGGGACTGAGAAAAAGCCCCTCGAATCTCGCCGCATCCCGAATAATTTCGTAGCAGGCCTGGGTATCTACTTCGAGAACTCGATCCGCAAGGCTATCGTTATAAATTGCCGGAACCCGAGCAGTTTCCAAATGTTTCCACCCTTCCAGCCCATGAAGCGCGCTGTCCGGTTGAAGTGCTATTAGTTCAATTTGCGGGTTCATGATTTTAAGACGGCTGCCCGTACCGGTAAACGTTCCTGTAGTGCCCAATCCGGCAACGAAATGAGTAATATTTCCACCCGTTTGCTCCCAAATTTCCGGGGCGGTGGTGTGGTAGTGTGCTTTCCAGTTATTCTCGTTGGCGTATTGATTGGTGTAGAGATATTTATCCGGGAACTCCTCGGCGAGAGCCTTTGCTCTATCCTGCGAGCCATCTGTCGTTTCGAAAGGACTGGTAAATTCCAAATTAACTCCTAGGGAACTCAAAATGTGTTTTCGTTCCTTGGAAGCATTGGCAGGAATGCACAACGTTAAAGGTATTCCAGCAACTGCGCAGAAAATGGCATAGGCAATGCCTGTATTTCCGCTAGTCGCATCTAATACGGAACGGCCATCATCGAGTAACCCGGCCTCAACGGCTTCTCGCAGTATGCGATAAGCTGGACGAGCTTTAACGCTGCCCCCGAATTGCTGCCACTCAACTTTAGCGTATATCGAAACTTTTTTCGAGGGCCATAATTTGCGAATAGGATATAAGGGGGTATTGCCGACATAATGCGATAATTCGCGAAGTCGTGTTTTTATTTGCTCATTTCGGTTCGTATTCTTCATAACGTTAGGTATAGTATATGGTGAGGCTTTATACGATTCCTTTTGTAATAAGTTTGCCGGATAGCGTTAATCGAGTGTATATGTTATTCTTACTATGTAAAACTTCCGCGCTACTATATGTGGCGGTTACGCCTTTAATTAACCTCCGTTTACAATGATATCTATTTCCTTCTGAGGTTAGACATAAAAGTAGATTGGTTGTTTCAATTCCTGGTTTAACGTTTTTAGTTGCGTTCATGATCGATTGTTGTTTTTTGATAATACACGGGCAAAGAAAAGGCCCTTCTCACTTTTTTGGGTGGAAGGGCCTTTTAAATGCCTTTTCAGGTTTAGATGAAAACCATTCCACTCCATGCAGGACCGCGACAACAACAACAGCAACATGTAGAGATGCTTTTCATTTCTTTTCCTGTGTTTACCAAATTAACCAAACCAAACATTCTTTAAAAACAAAAACCCCCCGTTTCCGAAGGGTTTTGAATATGTTGTAACACATCCGCAGCCTTCGGCCCTATGAGGGCTGACAGCAACAACATGAGTATACTAAAACGCTATTCATCTTTGCAATGTTATGAAATTTATTTGAAAATACCAATCTCGAAAAAAAAAATTAGAATCTTGAGATGATCTGAATTATCGAAGAACCTTTAAACGTTCCGCGTCAAATCGCAACATAATCATTATCAACATAGTAAATCCAAGTAAGGCGCTTCCGCCATAAGAGAAGAAGGGGAGAGGAATTCCAATCACGGGCGCAAGACCTAACACCATACCAACATTAATGAGCACATGGAAAAAAAGGATACTGGCGGCACAGTAACCATATATTCTGGCAAATAGCGATCGCTGTCGTTCAGCTAAAATCATAATGCGCAGGATCAATACCGCAAATACCAATAGAATTATCGAACTTCCTATAAATCCCCATTCTTCGCCTACGGTGCAAAAAATGAAGTCGGTACTTTGTTCAGGAACGAAACCATATTTGGTAACAGGGCCCTGCAAATATCCTTTTCCGCTGAAACCGCCCGATCCGATAGCGGTTTTACTTTGTTTTACGTTGTAGCCCGCCCCTTGCGGATCTTCATCAAGACCAAGTAAAATTTCAATACGCTTTTTATGGTGAGGCTTTAAGACCTTGTCGAGGGCGATGTTTATACTGCCGGCATATCCAATGGAGGCTATAGTGCTGAGAACAGCAATGGTATATGCCTTTTTTCTAAACCGGGGCAAAACAAACGATTTTATTAGGAACAAAATCAGTATGCCGATTGCTCCGAACAGGATCATCAATAAAGGAATACCACTGCGCAACCCAAGAAAAGGGTAGTCTATGTTGCTGTAGCTTAACAATATGGCTAATACGGCAAGAACAGCAGCACCAAATCCAATCAGGAGGATATTCCCGGAAAGGCCCTCCCGGTAAAGAGCAAATATAAATGCCACGAATACCAATACAGTTCCTGTGTCTGGCTGCAATAGAATAAGAGCTGCAGGAATTAGTGTTATGGCAAAAACGGAAAAACGGGTTTTAAGCGATTTAATTTTAGTACCGGGCTCAGACAGTGTTTTGGCTATCAATAGACTTATGGCTACTTTGCTAAACTCAGAGGGCTGAATACCGAAAGACCCTATACCAAACCACGCCTTGGCACCATTCACTTCTTTCCCGATTAGCAATACTAGGATTAAGAGAACTAAAACCAACCCATAAAATAATAAGGCAAAAGTCGAAAAGAAAGACCCTTCAACGTTCATAATAGCAAATGCGCACAAAACGGATATAACTACCCATACAAATTGTTTGCCGTATTCCATTGATGAGTCGAAGGGAGAGGCATGAGCTTCATTATAGCTCGCTGCATATATGTTGAGCCAGCCGGCGATGATTAGAAAAATAACCAGAGACACGCTGAGCCAGTCGGTATGTTGCCGTATGGAACCTCGCTGCCTCACTGGTTGAATGGGTATTTAGCTTGTAAAATGCGCTCCTCTTTCTTCGGGTCGCTGATGCTGTCTGTAAGATACTTTTCAATAATGAGGCTGGCAATTGGCGCGGCCCATTGGCCTCCAAACCCCGCGTTTTCTACATAAACACTAATGGCAATTTTTGGATCGTCTTTCGGAGCAAAAGCGATAAAAACACTATGATCTTCAAATGGTTCGTTTTGCACTGTACCGGTTTTGCCGCAGACGCTAATTCCGGGTATGCGAGCTCTTGATCCTGTTCCTCCTGGTTCTTCTACCACTTTCAGCATGGCATCCCGAACAATTTCAAAGTGTTCAGCACTTACGGAAGTGAGATGTTTTTCGCGGAAGGCCTCAGGAATATCTTTTCCCTTTCCGAACGATTTGAGGACATGGGGGGAGTAATAATATCCCTTATTCGCAATGATGGCGGCAAGGTTAGCCATCTGAATCGGAGTTATCAGCAATTCGCCTTCTCCTATGCTGAGGGAGTAAATAGTGCTGAATGCCCATTGTTCTTTGCCATAAATCTTGTCATAATAAGCAACATTAGGAACGAGACCGATATTTGATCCTGGAACGTCTGTGCCCAGATTAGAGCCGAACCCGAAACGTTTTATTGCCGCCTCCCATCTGCCAAGCCCGATGCGACTATCCTTGAATCTATTAGGGGTTTCGCCAGGCTCTATCATTCGACGGAACACGTCTCGGAAATAGGGGTTGCAGGAATGAATAATAGCGCCTTCAAGATCATCATATGAATGACTACCATGGCATCCGATAATGCTCCGATTGCAGCTAATTCGGGTTTGGGGAGTAATTGCCCCCAGCTCCAGAGCTATAAGTGCCTGCACCATTTTCCAAATGGATCCTGGCCGGTACGTGCCCTTAATCGCCCTATTGTATAATGGGAGCAAGGAATCAGCCTTCAGCGCAGCATAGTTTTCTCCCCTGTTCCGGCCAACAAGTAAATTGGGGTCATACGTAGGGCTTGAAATCATAGCGAGAATTTCACCTGTTGCCGGTTCGATGGCAACAATACTTCCCCTCTTATTCGCCATAAGTTGCTCTCCATAGGCTTGAATTCTCGCATCAAGCGTAGATATAAGATCGGCTCCCCCCACAGAAATCGTGTCGTATATCCCATCGGCATAGGATCCAACAACATTATTCAAGACATCCACATGAACGAACTTTATTCCTCGTCTACCTCTCAATTCTGACTCGTATGTTTTTTCCAGACCGCTTTTTCCAATGTAATCCCCGGGTCGGTAATACGGGTTGGCATCTATTTCAGCGGGTCCGGCTTCACCGATATCGCCAAGAACCAAGGCCCCACTTCGTACCGGATAGTCGCGCAACGTACGGGCCTGGCCATAGAAGCCTGGGTATTTATGCAACTGTTCTGAAATAATTGCATATTCTTCCGGAGGAATTTGTTTTATAAAAACAGAAGGCCTGTAAGGGGCATTCGGCCTTGTAACAGCGCGTTCATATCGTTGCTTCCAATCGTCCTTACTTATTTTTAAAAGAGCACAAAAAGAAGTAGTATCATGTTCTTTTACCTCTCTGGGAATAATCATAAGGTCATGAACGGCCTTATTTGATACCATTAGGAGGTTATTGCGGTCGAAAATTAAACCTCGCGAGGGATAAATGGTAACCTTTCGCTCGCTCATTTCCGTAGCTTTCTGTTTCCAGGTATCGTCTAAAATTTGCAGGTAAAAAAGGCGGATAATAAATATAAAGATAGTCGAGACGACTATGGCAAAAAGGATGTATTTGCGCCCTTCCAGATTCATCGGTTCTGCGACCTGGAAGAGAATATGAGGTATTGAGAGATAAGAAGCAGAATCATAGTCCCCGCGGCACTTAGAAGCACCCGGCTAAAGGTTATGAAAAACCATTCGAATCGAAATGCTTCCAGGTAAAAAAGCAATAAATGATGAACAAGCACCAATGGAATGGAATAGCTTAGATACCATCCAAGTCCCATGCTTTGAATGGTGGGTTTTTTTCCGAATTCATAACCCTCCCTCGGACTTAACAATTTCAGGTGCAATGGCATAAGAAAGCCCAGTAAAACACAGGCAGAGGCGTGCATTCCGGGTGTGCCGGTAAACATGTCTGCTAATATGCCCGCCAGGAAAGAGACAAAAAGACTGAGCAGGCGTGGAGTTTCAATCGGAAGCATTAAAATAGCGAACAGATACACCTGTGGCAGTATTTGTCCATTAACTAAATCAAGCCGGTTTACCACGAGCCCTTGCAAGGCAAGCAGAAGGATAAATCTAAAAATCGACTTAACTATTTCAATTCCCATCTTCCTCTGCTTGAGCTTCTATCAATTGCTGTTCTTTCTGAAGCAAATTTTCTACGACGTTAACATATTGGAGCTTCCGAAACTGGGTAAATAATTTTACGGAGATGGTATGAAAATTATCTCCTTCCCGGATTTCATGGCTATCTACGGTTCCAACTAAAACGTCTGGTGGGAAATAGGTCGAAAACCCACTGCTGATTAAGGTGTCTCCCTTTTCAATCCGCACGTGCTTTGGAATATTTTCTGCCCAGGCAATCTGCTCATCTCTGCCATCCCAACGAAGAATTCCGAATTCCCCCGATCCTTTCATTCTCACACTACCAGTGAAAGTATTGTTTAATATGGGTGTAACAACAGCAAAATGTTCAGACACTTCCTTAACCACACCAACCATTGCCCCTTGATAAATCACCCCCATCTCAGGCCTTATTCCCTGCCTGCTCCCACGATCTAAAGTAATGAAGTTCTTCTGACGATGAACGCTGTTATTAATAACTCGGGCCGTGTGGTACTTGAAGCGACGCTGATGCAGAGTGTCTTCTATAATGGCGTAGTGGTCGGACAGCGGGAGAAAGTTAGTGTAATCTTTGTTGTACAAATCTGTATTAGCGGCAGCGAGTTGTTCATTTATCTCATAAAGATTAAGATATGACCTCCAATCGGATATCTTCGCCTGAATGCCAGCAATTGTTGCGTTGGATGAGCCTAAAAAAGAGGCGCGCTGGAAACTGTTTTCTGAGACCAGTAGAAAAAAGGAAAAGCCAAATAAAACAAGAAAAATCAGGAAAACATGAAACTTGTAAATGATTAAAAACAGGTTGCGCATTACTCCCGAAAAATATTGTCAAATCATTGTTGTGCGCATTAGTCGCGGATCAAGAACTGAAATTTATCTACGTTTTTCAAGGCAATTCCGGTTCCCCTAGCTACAGCGCGAAGTGGGTCATCTGCAATGTGCACAGGAAGCTTGGTCTTCATGGATATACGTTTGTCCAGTCCGCGCAACATAGCTCCGCCACCAGCGAGATAAATCCCGGTTTTATATATATCTGCCGAAAGTTCAGGCGGGGTATTCTCCAAACAATTTAAAATAGCCTCTTCTATTTTCGCTATGGACTTGTCGAGCGCATGGGCTATTTCTGAATAGGTTACCGTAATCTCTTTCGGGATGCCGGTCATGAGGTCTCGGCCCCGAACAGCATAGTCTACCGGGGGCTCATCTAATTCGGGAAGGGCTGCACCAACTTCTATTTTTATCTGCTCTGCTGTGCGTTCGCCAATGAGAATATTGTGCTGCCGACGCATGTACTCTTCAATGTCCTGGGTAAACTCGTCGCCTGCAACCCGGATATTTTTATCGGTAACAATACCGCCCAAGGCAATAACAGCAATTTCTGAAGTTCCTCCCCCAATGTCAATAATCATATTACCCATAGGCTCTTCTACATCGATGCCTATTCCTATGGCAGCGGCCATAGGCTCATGGATAAGGTAAACTTCTTTCGCCCCGGCGTGTTCGGCACTATCTTTTACAGCCCTTTTTTCTACTTCAGTAATTCCGGAGGGGATACAAATAACCATTCTCAGGGAGGGAGTAAGCCAATTTCTCCCTTTATTGATCATTTTAATCATTCCCTTAATCATATCTTCCGCAGCATGAAAATCTGCAATCACCCCATCTTTGAGCGGGCGTATTGTCTTAATGTTTTCATGAGTTTTTCCATGCATTTGCTGCGCTTGCCGCCCAATGGCCACGGTCTTTTTTGTCGTGCGATCCTGCGCAATAATGGAAGGCTCATCAACAACTACCTTGTCGTTGTGAATAATCAGCGTATTGGCCGTGCCAAGGTCAATGGCTATTTCTTGAGTAAAAAAATTGAACAAACCCATATTCCTGAACAAGATAACGGATGCAGCGTCAAAGGTACAAAGGCTATTTCGGCTTTTTGCTGACTCGTTAATAAGTTCGAAAAATACAAAATTCGTTGTTTGCTGGGCACAAAATATTTAATTCTAATCCGGAATCAGTCTTCCATGGTCTGCTCTTGTTAAATTTTTGAAGACTGCCTGCTGAGAAAATCTGCCGTTAATACGTCTATGCAAGCGGAATATCGAGCATTCCACAATCCTCAAGGGTTTATTCAAAACCTTCCCCAACGTATTCTTCAATCCAATATGTTAGTTTCCAATTTATTCAGTAATTAGGAAAGGCAAGATTTCTGTGCCATCCCTAACCGGTATAGATCATTGAATTCCGGCAATAACTTCGTATCTGATTGGTTTCCCCACAAAGCGTTAGGATGAAGGCTTTAACGCAATAATGGCAATGCAGCGTATTTGGCGGGGGATGGCTATCTTTACCTGTGAGTATGATTTATCTGCGATTATTCAAAGAGAGTTTTCTGTTTGCCTGGCAGGCTATCGTAATGAACAAATTGCGTACGATTCTCTCTCTTTTGGGAGTAACTGTAGGCATTTTTTCCATAATTACAGTATTTACCCTGGTAGATACCATGGAGGCAGAGCTCAAGAATAGTTTCGACATGCTGGGCGATGATGTGTTATTTATTCAGAAATGGCCATGGGCACCGGAAGAAGGCAAGGAATATGAATGGTGGAAGTACTTCCAACGCCCTCAGCCGACGTTACGGAACATGGAAGATCTTGCTTCGCGTATTCAGGGCGCCGCTGCTGTTGCCTTTCGGGCTGATGGTCAAGGTACGGCGTCTTACAGAAACAATACTTTCAGCGGCGCCGTTATTGATGCCGTAACATATGATTATTGCCGGGCATTTACGCTAAATATATCCCAAGGAAGATATTTTACACCTATCGAGTCGGATGGGGGAAGAAATGTATGTGTCATCGGACAAGTTATTGCTGAATCGCTTTTTCCCATAGAATCTCCCCTCGGTAAAGTGATAAAGGTAAATGGCCGAAATGCAGAAGTTATCGGAGTGTTTGAGAAAGAAGGAAACTCGCTCGTAGGTAATGGTCTGGATCAGGTAGTTCTTGTGCCTTATGCCTTTGGCGCCAGACTTATGGATGTAAAGAGTTTAGATGCAGATATAGTGGTAAAAGCAGCAGAGGGAGTTAGCAATAAACAGTTAAAGGATGAAATTATATCAGATTTTCGAGCCATACGCCGCCTACGACCTGCTGAGGAAAACGACTTCGCGGTGAATGAATCGAGTATGATTTCTTCCTTTATAGATACCATTTTCGCAACAGTGAATGTAGTTGGCTTTATCATTGGCATATTTGCTATTATAGTCGGAGGGTTTAGTATTGCGAATATCATGTTTGTTTCTGTAAAGGAGCGAACAAATATTATTGGCATTCAAAAAGCGTTGGGAGCAAAAAACCCCTTTATACTATTGCAATTCCTGTTCGAGTCTGTTGCGCTATGTATTATAGGCGGGAGTGCAGGTCTTGTGCTGATTGGTATAATTGTTCTTATCGTCAATTCTGTTCAGGAATCTTTCGATATTATACTTTCTATAAGCAATATCGCTCTCGGCGTTATTATTTCTGCGGTTATTGGAATTGTGTCTGGAATCGTTCCTGCCTCAATAGCGGCCAGGTTAAATCCCGTCGATGCCATGCGGGCTAAATAGAGCCCATCAGAAATGAATGCTGAGTCCCAATTGAAATACCAGGACATTCGTTGGACTCTTTACGCTGTTGAAGTCCATATTTCCGTCTTTGTCAATCTTTACGGAGGTAGGGTCTACAAAGGAGGTTTTCCCGCCCTGCAGCGATTCTACTCTTCCCTCGATAAATAAATCTCGTGTTACTCCGAATTGAAGCCCTGCGGCCCATCCAAAGCTAGCCGCTACATCCCGGGCAGTCCTGTCTTCTGAGACCACCTCAGAATAACTTCCATTATCCGCTAAAATCGTAGTTTTTGTTGTAAACGCCTTGAACCCGGCGATTCCATCGAGGTAAAATTGTACACGCCCTGCAATTGGTCTGATACGGGCCAGTAAATGATAGGTATAGATATTGCTGTTTACCCGCATTTCTCCGCTGCCATAGACGGGGCTGCCGTTAATATCTTCTCCTTCAAGAACCCTAATACTTTCGTCGGTTTTTCCCATTGACTGCCAGCTGTAGCCTATGCCAAATTCAAAGGGACTTTGCCTATCATTGAAAAGAAACGAGCCCCCAAGTCCTACAGGCGTTCCGTCATAATATTCCGCGAATTCTCCCCGCGGTGCTACCACTTGAAATCCACCGCTTAAACTTGGCCCTCGTTTATCTTTATTGACATGGGGTCTTTCTGTCTGTTGCGATTGAACACCGATTGCTAACAAGACAGAAATCAGGAGAAAAGCTGTTTTACTAAGTAATCTGCCCATGTCAGTAGGATTTAAAAAGCTGATTATCAAGTAGCGTGCCAAACAAAGGTAGGGCAAATCTGCGTAACCCTTAGATTTAACCTGAGAACACGAATTTCTCTGCCTATATAGTTACTCTTTTCCGTAGTTTAGCTCGTTTTTATTGCCTATGAAGATTGCAATTACTGGAGGAGGGGGACAATTGGCCGGGGCTTTTTTACGTTCCTCGGGCCTGTTTCCGGAAATAAGTTTGAAGTCCTTTTCCCGCAAAGATTGGGACATTTGCAACGAAGAAAATAGTCTTGCGGTACTGCGTTCTTTGCGGCCTGACTTGGTCTTGAACACAGCGGCATATACAGCTGTAGACAAGGCGGAAAGCGAAACTGAAATCTGCTACGCAGTAAATTCGCAAGCTCCTGCAATGCTCGCAAAATGTTGTGCGGAAGAGGGCATAGGCCTTGTTCACTTTTCGACAGATTATGTCTTTGATGGCAGACAGAATCGCCCTTACCGGGAAACAGATATTCCAAATCCGATTAACACTTACGGAAAATCGAAGAGGTTAGGAGAAGAAAATGTTCTCCGGGTTCACCCGAAAGCACTGGTTCTTCGAGTTTCTTGGCTTTACGACGTGGCCGGAAGAAACTTTGCCCGAACTATGCTGAGCGCCGGAGCGTTGAATACCTCGCTGCGAGTAGTAGCAGATCAAGTCGCAAGCCCAACATATGCAGGCGATCTAGCTAAAGACATACTGCTATTGGCAGCGGGCGAAAAACTGCCTGCAGGATTGTATCATTACTCGCAGGAAGGAGAAGCAAGTTGGGCCGATTTTGCTGAAGCTATTTTTGTTCAGGCCGACATAAAATGCATGGTAGAACGTATTTGCTCTTCGGAATACCCTACAGCAGCGGAAAGGCCTCACTATTCCAAGTTGGAGAACAAACGCTGGCTTAGTGAAACCGGATTGGCGGCGAAGTCTTGGCAACAGGGACTTTCTGCTTTTTTTAACGACATGGATTCGAATGAAAACAATTGATTTAGCGAGGGAAAGGGCTAAGCAATGGACCAAGCCGCCGTTTGACGAGGCTACGCGCAACGAAGTAAAGGAATTGCTTGAACATCCGACGCCGGATTTTGAGGAAGCGTTTTATACCGATCTGGAATTTGGCACGGGGGGACTTCGAGGGAAAATTGGACCGGGACCTAATAGAATTAATAGGTATACAATTGCTATAGCCTCTCAGGGATTGGCTAACTATACAAAGGCGATTGTAAGTGGAGCGCCGAAATATGCAATAGCTTTTGATTCTCGGAATTACAGCAGCGAATTTGCACAGGAGGCAGCAAAAGTACTTGCCTCCAACGGGGGAGAAGTTTTCATTTTCCGAGAACTCAGACCTACTCCGCTGCTGTCTTTTGCTGTGCGATTTCTGAAGTGCGATGCAGGAGTGGTTATTACGGCATCCCACAATCCGCCGGAGTATAATGGATACAAGGTCTATTGGAACGATGGTGCTCAGATTATTTCACCGCATGATGAAGGAATTATTCGCGAAGTTCGGAATGTTAAAAGCCCTTCTGATGTTGCGTATTCAGAGGATTACAGTACCCGCATACATTGGATAGAAGAGGAAATAGACAGGGCTTATTTGGACCAATTGCAAACCCTTAGTTTGCTTCCCAAGGATGTGGCGGGAAGAGATTGGATTCGTATTGCCTATACCGCTTTGCATGGCACGGGAATCACATTGGTGCCAAAAGCATTGAATTTGTATGGGTTTAAGGATGTTTTCGAAGTTAAGCCACAGAATATTCCGGATGGAAATTTTTCCACCTGCCATAGCCCTAATCCTGAGGAACGGCAGGCGCTTCAAATGGGAATTGAGCAGGGAATGGGTGTGGGGAGTACCATTTTGCTAGGAACAGACCCCGATGCAGATAGAGTAGGGGTAGGCGAGTTCAGTGATGAGGGGTGCCGGTTGTTTAATGGGAATGAAACGTTTGCCTTGCTAACATGGTATGTTTTAAACAGAAGAAAACAACTGGGAAGGCTGCCTCAAAACGGATTTGTAGCAAAAACCATTGTTACTTCCGATTTGGTAAGCGCCATCTGCAAGGACTTCGGAATTCCTGTATACGAAACGCTTACCGGGTTTAAATACATCGCAGGCCTAATAAGGGAAAAAGCGGGTAAAGAAGAGTTTCTTTTAGGTGGGGAAGAGAGTTATGGGTATCTGGCCGGAGACTTTGTTCGGGATAAAGACGCTGTTTGTGCCGCTTGTTTGGTTGCTGAAACAGCACAATGGGCTAGGGACAATGGAAAAACGCTGGGGGCAGTTCTCGATGAATTATACCTGAAATATGGCCTATTTTCAGATCATTTGGTTTCCATAAAAAAGGAAGGAATAGATGGTAGCCGGGAAATCGCAGAGACAATGAAAAAAATGCGAAGCATTAAAAGCACAAGTATCGCGGGTATTACGTTACGCGCTTTTTCCGATTTTAGGGAAGGGGTTAGACAAGACTTCTTTACGGGCAATAGGAGCGATACGGGCTTGCCTGCTTCCGATGTGGTTCAGTTTTTTATGGAAGATGGGAGCCGTATCACAGCGCGGCCTTCAGGGACAGAGCCGAAGATAAAATTCTATTTCAGCATGCGAGAAGAAGTAGCTGCCGCCGAAGGCTTGAATGAGGCCAGAAATCGCGCTAAACGGAGGGTAGATAGAATTTGCGAAGAACTGGGATTGATATAATCAATCCGCTTAGCAGAGGTATATTACACGAATAAGGCTGTGGCAGGACGGAGATAAAAAGTCAGGTACTTTTTTTGCCCCTTGTCGGTAAGCCTCAAATATTCTCTGGTCTCTTTTTGCGAAAAACCAGTTGCATTCTTCTATGTTTTCAAAGGTTTTCGGTCTTTTGGGAGTTTTCCGTGTATTGTACTGAATGCACATGCTCTTTATGTTGAAGGGCAGGTAGCGCATGACTACAAGCGCCCGGTTCGGCGCTAATAAATACATAGCTTTGTATGTATTATGAACATGAATGAAATATCTATAAGGAAGGGACTCCCGAGCGATATATCTCAGGTTCTGTCGTTAATTAAGGAACTTGCTTACTACGAGCGCGCTGCCGCAGAGGTAGAGATAACCGAACAGGAATTATTGGAAGATGGTTTTGGAAATAACCCGGCTTATGGATTGTTTGTGGCTGAGGCAGGTAGCGATCTCATAGGAATTGCCTTGTATTACGAGAAATATTCTACCTGGAAAGGACGCTGTATTTTTTTGGAAGACCTTGTGGTTAGAGAGCAATACCGTTCCAGAGGTATCGGTAGTCTTCTATTTACGAGCGTGGTTGAAGTAGCTAAACAAAGAAATTACCGACGGTTGGAATGGCAGGTGTTGGAATGGAATCATCCGGCCATTGCCTTTTACCGCAAATTGGGGGCATCGCTCGACCCCGAGTGGATAAATGGCAAACTCACCTATTCACAGCTGCAAATGGTTGAAAGCGGAGCATGAAGACGGAAGTATATAAATTCGGAGGTGCGTCGGTTAAAGACGCAGAAGGCGTTATGAACGCCTCGGGCATTATCACCGCATTTTCAGGAGGAAATCTGCTGGTGGTTATATCCGCCATGGGAAAAATCACCAATTCTTTAGAGAAATTGTTGGATGCCAGGATTTACGGGGAAGACTGGAAACCACTTTGTAATAAGATTTTCCGCTTTCACCGGGATATTATAGATGCGCTTCGTGTTTCCAATCCCCGGTTTAGTCCATCAGGGTATTTTCAATTGGAACAAGACTTCGCCGAAGAACTCCTACTTGATTGCTCTCCAGAAAAATACGACAGACATTACGATCGGATTGTAGCCTATGGCGAATTATGGTCAACAGCAATCGTTTCTGAATGGGTAGCAGCTTCCGGGTTGAACCCGGAATGGCTTGACGCTCGTGATTTAGTAATTACGGACGAAACACATAGGTTTGCTGAGGTTAACTGGCAGGCAACGACGCAGTCATGTGCCCAGTTGGCGGCACAAATGGAAGAGGTAGCTGTTGGGCCGGGTAAAATTGTGATAACGCAAGGATTTATCGGTCGGTCGCTCCGAGGAGAACCCGTTACACTCGGCAGAGAAGGCTCGGATTACTCAGCTTCGGTTTTTGCATATGTGCTGGATGCAAATGCCGTAACCATTTGGAAAGATGTTCCGGGAATGCTTAATGCAGATCCCAGGTGGTATCCGGAGGCAGTAAAGCTCTCTTCGATTTCATACAGAGAAGCTATAGAACTTAGTTATTATGGAGCTTCGGTAATTCACCCTAAAACGGTGCAGCCCCTGCAGCAGAAACAAATCCCGCTGTACATTAAGTCTTTTCTATGCCCGGAGGAACAAGGAACAGTTATTCAGGCGGACGATTCCAACGATCACCTCGTGCCCAGTTTTATTCATAAAGGAAATCAGTGGTTAATTTCTTTAAGCTCCCGATCCTTTTCTTTTATTGTTGAATCTCAGCTCCGGCAAATTTTTGAGGCGCTGGGAGGTATCGGCATGAAAATAAGTTTAATGCAGAATTCAGCAATCAGTTTTACCTTTTGTACAGATGGGGACCAGCGAAAATTCGATTTGCTTACTTCTTCGTTGGGAACTGAATATCATATTCGCTATAACAGTGGCCTGGAGTTGTTAACTATTCGGCACTATAACAGCAGAATTATTGCTGAACTGCTTCAGGGAAGAGAAATATTGCTGGAGCAACGGAGCAGAAGTACCGCTAGATTTGTGCTGAGGAGCGAAATAAATTAAAGGAAGCCGCCAGAGGCGGCTTTAAAAAAGTAAGAAAGACGGAATTAGTATTCGTCTTCATTAAAGAAGAAATCCTCCTTACTCGGATAATCCGGCCAGATATCTTCGATACTTTCGTAAACTTCTCCCTCGTCTTCTATTTGCTGAAGATTTTCAACAACTTCAAGGGGTGCGCCGGTACGCATGGCAAAATCTATCAATTCATCTTTGGTAGCCGGCCAAGGGGCATCTTCCAAATAAGATGCTAATTCCAGGGTCCAATACATATTCGAGCGTTTAGGTAAATTACTAAAAAAGTACGCAAATAAGAGGTTTTTTTGTATGAAGAGCAAAAAATTTTTTCAGCAAAGGAAACTCAGGGTATCCATGGGGTTTCGGTAATGCCTGTTTTCATTGCCGTGTAGCGACTTAGTGTAAAGAGGAAATCCGACAGGCGGTTCATGTAAGGCAAAATGTTCTCTTTAACTTCAGCCCCTGAAGAAATAAGGGACACTAATCGCCTTTCTGCGCGCCTGCAAACGCAGCGGGCAATATGGCAATGCGAAATTGCCGCACTGCCCCCGGGTAAAACAAAATTCTTCAAGGGGTCAAGCTCTTTATCCATTTCGTCGATGGCTTTTTCAAGTGCTTCAATTGGGGCTTTGCTAAGCTCTGGAAGATTCATCTTAGCTCCCGGGACAGCGGCTAAAAGACTGCCGGCGATGAAGAGGGTATTTTGAATTCCCAAAAGCCAATCACCGACTCCCTCGTTGACACCCTCGTTTCTCAAGAGACCTATCCACGAATTCAGCTCGTCGATGGTCCCATAGGCTTCAATGCGCAGGTGATCTTTAGCCACGCGGTTTCCACCAATGAGAGAGGTCTCTCCTTCATCTCCTTTTTTTGTATAAATTTTCATGTTAGCCTTGATTTATAGGTCTTTCTACAAAATACATTTCGAGGTCGCCTTTGTTCTTTGCTTCCTTTTTTCCTCTCGGAGTACAATCGAATCGATGTTTAATAAGCTTCCAGGTGGATCGGGAAATATTAATTCGGCCAACCTTACCCCCAGATTCCATTCTGGCGGCGGTGTTTACTGTATCTCCCCAAATGTCGTAGGCAAATTTCTTTTCTCCTACGACACCGGCGATTAGCGGTCCCGAATTAATCCCAATGCGGATTTCCCATATTGGCAAGCCCCTATCTCGCCTCCCTGAATTGATGCGTTCGATCTCATCGAGCATACAAAAAGCGAAGGAAACTAGCTTTTCTGCATGGTTCGGGTCATTCTTGGGAACTCCCGTAGCGCACATGTATGCGTCTCCAATGGTTTTTATCTTTTCAACACCGAATCGTGACGTGTTTCTGTCGAAGGCCCTAAAGCATTCGTCCAGCGAGCGCACGAGTTCGGTTGAATCCGTGCTCTCCGTCAATCCCGTAAATCCTTTGAAATCAGAGAATAAAACGCTCGCCTCACTGTATTTGCGAGGTCTGGCAACGCCTTCTTTTTTCAATTCGGCAGCGGTCTGTTCGGGAAGGATATTCAGCAGCAATTCGTCCGTCCGTTCTTTTTCTGTAGCTAACTCCAGGGTTCTCTCGGCAACCCTTTGTTCGAGGCGGCGATTTTCTCTGCGCAGGAAAGCAAGGCGAAATCGAACTCCTACCCAAACGGCGGCGGCTATTACTCCTGCGCAGCCCATAATAAACCACCAGGTCCCATAGAAAGGATGTTTAATTCTGAAACTGGAGCTAATAGGAGAGCTCCATATTCCGTCGCGGTTCCTCGCCCGAACCTGGAATGTGTAATCTCCCGGCTTAAGTCCAAAGAACGAAGCCTCTCTGCCGGTAATTACGGGCGACCACGAGGAGTCTGCACCAATAAGGCGGTATTGGTATTCAACTGGAAAGTCGTTTCCCGGTTCAAGCGCTTTGAACTGAAATCCGATCTGATTTTGATCGAAATCCAGCGACAGCCCGGAAAAGGTACCATTAGATTCAATTTTAGCATCCGTTTCAGCTAAACCATACAATTCATGTCGCAAATACAAGCCTTCAAGAATAAGGTGAGGCGCAGTAGTATCTGGAAAGGCATTTTTTGGGACGTATTCGATAAGCCCCTGATAAGTGCCAATCCATAGATTACCTTTCGGACTGCAAATAATCGAGCCGGGCAAACATTCTATGCTATTCAATGTTTTCTTGCCAATTATTTCATGCTGAAGCAATAATGGTTCTTCGGGTATTATTTCGAGTTTTATAATGCCTGCAGCAGTTCCTGCATACAAAAGAGATTGCCCGTCACCACATACGGATCTGATGCGGAGGGTAGGCATGCTTGTCGCTAAACGAAAGGGGCGCAGGGTGTTATTTCGGAGTACCCACATTCCATTGCCTTCGGTAGCAATCCATCGGTTTCCCGATGCGTCTTGGTAGATATCATTTATTGCGTAATTTCCTGCCTCCTCTCTGCGCTGCCATTTGTTGGTTGTGGGTATGTATTGAATTATGCCAGCCTGTGTTCCAATAATAATATCTTCTTCTGAAACCGAAAGACAGGTAAATGGCACGGATGGAAACTCGGGGCTTCTTATGCCTGCGGGTTTATCCGGAAATATAAGCTCCTTGCCGGAGATAGCCCATAGATTTCCATTGCGATCGAATTCCAGGTCGCGCAACTGAAAGCCATTGAATACTTTCTTTGTTGATCCGCTAGTTTCTCGGAGAAAGGCATTTTGGTTTTGAGTTGCGAATGCCAAGCGGTCTTCGTTGCTGGTTATGGCCAAGATGCCATTGTCATTGGAGCCGCGGCCGTTATATATTTCTATTACTTTTCCATCACCGACCTCATACAGATTTCCCTCGTATGTCCCCGCATAGATTCGGCTGTTTGAGTAAGCAAGAGAAGTAATAATATTGTCCGGAATTCCTGTTGCGGCGTCGAATCTAGCTATGCGAAGGTCATTGATTCGGCAAACGCCTCCGAAAGCAGTCGCAAACCACATGCAGTTGGATTTATCTCGAAATATCTTTCTAACCCTACCGTTGCTTAATCCGTTGCTTTCCTGAAACCATGTCAGACCATCGCCTCCTTGATCTTTCTGGGAGCGAAGAATCCCGGACCGTAGGGCAAACCATAAAGCGCCATTGGCATCTTCTGAAATCGAGCGGATGCGGCTTCCCAGCATTTCATTTTCCAAAGAAAGTGCCCAGCTTTCCCCCAAGAAATGCGCAGCCCCGTATTCCGTTCCTGCCCAAAGTTCTCCCGAAGCCGCTTGGTAAAGACAATGGATATCTTCGGAGGGAAGACCTGAAGACGTATCGTAAAGCGCAATATTGCCGGCGGTATATGATAGCAGTCCGGCATCGGTCCCCAGCCAAAGTCGCCGATGTTGATCCTTAAGCAGGCATCTTACCCTTTTGGAAGGCAAATGAGAGTTGAGTTCTTCGAGCGTTTTGTTGGAAGCTCCATTGGCGCAGATTAATCCGACATTCCAAACGGCAGCAAATAATGTGCTGTCGGAAAGTTCCCCTAAGGCCCTAACCGGATTTCCATTTCCTGCTAAACGATGGATTACTTTGCCCTCTGGCATTAATTGTAGCACGTCCCCGTTTTCCGTTCCGGCCCAAACGGTGCCGTCGCTCGCCGTAAATAGCGTAGTTATCTCAAACGGTTCCGAATTGTCTGCAAAAGAAGCGGGCTGCAGCGAGTAACCATCCCAACACCAGGCCCCATCTTCTCCTAATGCCAGCCAAATAAGCCCCTTATTATCTTCGGCAATGTCATAAACTCCGGGAGAAGGCAGTCCTGTGGTTTGGGAAAACGATTTGAATCCGTATTTCTGGCCAAATACCTGGGCGCACACAAACAGGTTAAACCAAAGCAAAATGTTACGACCGCTCATCGGTTGCCAAGTTAAGGCAATGTATTGTTACCTAAAATCCTTAGCTTTTTAAAATAGACCGTATTTTTGGCTTGGCAATGCAAGAAGCAACAGGTAAATACACAGATCCGGCAAAACAGGAAAAGTACGATCGCGCCTATCTTAGAATGGCTGCGGAATGGGCGGGATTGTCTCATTGTAAAAGAAAACAGGTAGGTGCTCTCATCGTTAAGGAGGGTATGATTATTTCAGACGGATATAATGGAACTCCTGGTGGCTTTGCTAATGAGTGTGAAGACACCGAAGGCAATACTCATTGGTTTGTGCTTCACGCAGAGGCTAATGCGATGATGAAGGTAGCCCGCTCCAATAATAGCTCCCGCAATTCAACACTGTATCTAACGCTTTCTCCATGTAGGGAGTGTGCAAAGCTGATACATCAGTCAGGCATTATTCGATTGGTTTATTCCAGTGAGTATAAAGACCCTTCTGGATTGGAATTTTTGCGTGAGGCAGGTGTTGAAGTTGTAAAAATTGAACCTTTAGCGGTTATTTGAGGTATTTATGTTAGCAATGCGTTAAATGAATCAAGAAAGCTCTGATCCCAGACTAGAAGAGGAAATTGCAAAAAGGAGGAAGCTTTTGGCCCTCCAGCCTTTGTGGTTTGGGCTCATGCTGGTTATCGGCATTTATATGGGATCTAATTTGGGAGATAACAATGTATTCTCCCCAAATTCCCAAACGGGAGAAAATCCTGGAAAACTGGTCAACATCCTCAATTTTATTGAGGAGAATTATGTGGATTCAATCGATAAGAAAGAGCTCATTGAGGTGGCAATTAATGCCATGCTCGAGAAGTTGGACCCGCATAGCTATTACATTACAGCAGAGGAATTTGCTTCTATGCAAGAGCCTATGGAGGGGAATTTCGAAGGTATTGGCGTAGAGTTCATGATTCACCGGGATACGTTAATGGTGGTTACGCCAATTCCTGGAGGGCCATCTGAAATGGCGGGTATTCGGGCCGGCGACAGAATTGTATCGGTAAATAATGAGGAAATCGCGGGGAAAGCCTTGTCGAACGAAAAAGTAATGAAGTTACTTAAAGGACCCAAAGGAACCGAAGTTACTATTGGAATTGCGAGGAGGAACGAAGAAAATGTGTTGTCATTTAAGATCGTGCGAGATAAGATACCCATCGAGAGTGTTGTAGCGTCTTTTATGATCCAACAGGACATTGGGTATTTGAAACTAACCCGCTTTTCCAAAACAAGTTTCGATGAATTTATAGCGTCGATGGAGAAATTAAAGAAGTTGGGTGCCCGAAAGTTAATTCTGGATTTACGTGGAAACGGAGGTGGATATCTCAATACTGCTATCCCTATAGTAGAATCTTTTTTGTCTTTGGGGCAACTTATTGTTTACACGGAGGGCAAAGCAAGCCCAAGAACCAATTACTTCTGCGAGAATAGTGGGGAGTTCAAAGATATGGAGCTGGTTGTTTTGATTGATCAGGGTTCTGCTTCTGCTAGCGAAATTGTCGCTGGAGCACTTCAAGATAATGACAGGGCTTTAACCCTTGGCAGGAGATCTTTTGGAAAAGGTCTGGTTCAAGATGAGATTTCGCTGAAGGATGAAAGTGCCCTGCGCCTTACTGTTGCGCGCTATTTTACGCCTACGGGCAGGTCTATTCAAAAACCTTATGGTGAAGGGATAGATTATGAAGAGGACTATCATGAAAGACTGGTAAGCGGCGAACTTCATTTTGCAGACAGCGTTAGGTTTCCTGATTCGCTGAAATATGTTACTCCTGGTGGTAAGGTAGTCTATGGAGGTGGAGGAATTATGCCGGATATATTCGTTCCGCTAGATTCTACGTTGGAAATTACTTGGGTTACCGAACTAGCGTATATGGGGGGGCTTCGTTCGTTCGTTTTCGAATATCTGGACAAGCACCGCAGAAAACTATCATATATAAATGATTATCAAGGCTTTATCAGCAGATTTTCCGTCGATTCGAAGATGATGGAAGAACTCGTAATTTTTGCAAAGTCAGAAGGAATTTCTTTTGAACGTGCCGCCAAGATTGAGCTTAATGAGGATATGAGAACGGAGATCAAAGCTCAGTTTGCGAGGCAACTCTTTGGTGAAGAGGCGTATTACCAAGTATTATTGCAAACCGACCATGATGCCGTTAAAGCACTGGAAATACTAGGGGGTAAACAGCAGAGGTAATTCCACGCTCACCTCAAAACTTGGCCGCTTACTATTTGTTCTTAACTTTGATCCTCAAGTCAACCTTAAAATTACGTATATGTCCTTTAAACTTCCCGACTTACCATACGATTTTTCCGCACTCGAGCCGCATATCGATGCAAGAACGATGGAAATCCACCATGGTAAACATCATGCCGCTTATACCAATAATCTCAATAATGCCATCGCCGGAACCGATATGGAGGGTAAGACCATAGAAGAAATTCTTAAAGGCTTGGATATGAATAAAATGGCTGTGAGAAATAATGGGGGTGGATATTACAATCATAATTTGTTTTGGACCATAATGAAGCCGGGTGGCGGTGGCCGCCCTTCAGGAGCGCTATCCGAAGCTATTGTTAGCTCGTTCGGCTCTTTTGAATCTTTTCAGGAAAAATTTAACGCAGCCGGGGCAACACGTTTCGGCTCTGGTTGGGCATGGCTTTGTCGACTGGATGACGGCAAGCTTGATATTTGCTCAACTCCGAATCAGGATAATACCCTTATGCCCGGTGTAGGATGCGGTGGATACCCAATCCTTGGCCTCGATGTTTGGGAGCACGCCTACTACCTGCATTATCAAAATCGCCGTCCCGATTATATTTCAGCTTTTTGGAATGTTGTTAACTGGGACGAGGTTTCAAGAAGATTTACCTCCGGAAAATAGGAGGGTTCGTTTTATTGCAAAAGGCCGCATCTTAACAGAGGCGGCTTTTTTTAATTAGCTCACTTGTTATTTAATTTATGGGCAATTATGTAATTGTGGTTGCGGGAGGGGCAGGCGATCGGATGAAATCTTCTGTGCCGAAGCAATTTTTGGATCTCGGAGGAAAACCGGTGCTGCACCGAACCTTAGAAATATTTACGCGGGCCATTCCCGATATTCGAATCGTAATCGCAATGAATCCGGGATATATCGATTATTGGAAGGAGTTATGTCAAATACATGGCTGTAATATTCCCCATCAGCTGGTTTCCGGAGGCAAAGAAAGGTTCCACTCCGTTCGCAACGCATTGCTGTCTTTGGGTGTTGACAAGGGGATTGTCGGCGTGCATGACGCTGTTCGGCCGCTTGTAAATTCTGAAACTATTCAGACGTGCTTTGCCGCCGCAAGAGAATACCGATCAGCTATACCGGTTATTCCGGTAAACGACAGCCTTCGTATAGTTTTGGAAGCGAATCTACAATCGAGCATATCCGTGGATAGATCAAGGTATTATATGGTCCAAACCCCTCAATGTTTTGAAATTGGCCTTCTACTAGAGGCGTATCGGACCGAATATAGACCGTCATTTACGGATGATGCCTCCGTCGTTGAAGCCATGGGTCAGGATGTACATTTAGTGTCGGGAAATCGAGAAAACATTAAACTCACCACGAGAGCAGATCTCGCTATGGCAAGAGCACTCATGAACGATGTTTCGCTTGGGACAATCGAGGATTAAAACGCCTCCTTTTCGGGTGAACCCGGAACTTCTTCGGGGATTCCGTCCTTCATATAGCGGGAGCGAAGGGTTTTCCAGACGCTGTCCCTTCGAATAAAAAATAGAGCAGAAAGAAAAACAATAATTCCTGCAGATAGTATCCAAAGGGATGGTAAGTCTTCGCCCCATAAATGATGGGGTTCTTCCCCCTGATAGTAGTAAGCCAGAACAGCCCAAACATTGTTTGTGGCGTGGGCCAGAACGGCGGGCCAGAGGCTCCCGGTCCATATTACGAGATAACCGAAAAACGCAGCCATGACCATTCTTGGCAGAAATCCATAGAACTGCAGGTGATATGCGCTGAAAATAAAAGCACTTAGCCAGATGCCAAGATGAATGTTTTTGCCTGCCCTGGCAATAAGCGGCTGCAGTATTCCCCGGAAGGCAATTTCTTCTCCAACGGCGGGCAGAACACCTATAAATAATAGATTAAAGAAAAGCGGAGGCCAGTCATCTACCGCAAGAAGAGAATGGGTAACTTCTTCAGCCGTTTTTTCCATTGGTGCCAAATATGCTTCAAGGGCACTGCCTTCCGGAATAATCCATTTGTTAAACATTACCAGTAAATCGATTGTCGGACCTGCTGCCAGCATGGCTACCGGCACAGCAAGCCATAAGTAGGTTGGGAATGGCCGAAAAAGAAGCCCGCTGTGATTAACTGGTCCGGCAATTTTTAAGAAAAGCCAGCTTCCGGCAATAAATGCACCAATCTGATTCATTGCAGTTAAAATTCGCAGAATATCCAGGTAGGAAGAGTTATTGGAATTGCCTAAAGCACTTTCTACAGCTTCGATAGAACTGCCTGAAATAATGGCAATAATTACAGAGCCGGCCATTACGAATAGGGATCCGCAAAATACGGTTAACAATAAAAAATACATGGCCTTGACCCCCGGGTTAAGCCGCTGAAGAATAAAAGGTGTCATTCTGAAATTAGTCTTATGGTATCTTTGTATCTCAACGCCGAAGCAATCGAATGAAGTGGTAAAAATAGCAAACATAGAATTGGGAGACTTTCCCTTGCTGCTCGCTCCGATGGAAGATGTCAGCGATCCGCCTTTTCGCGCCCTGTGCAAGGAATTCGGAGCAGACCTTATGTATACCGAATTTATTTCCGCGGAGGGATTGATACGGGATGCGGCAAAAAGCTTGCAAAAGCTCGACATCTATGAGTATGAGCGGCCGGTTGGAATTCAAATTTTCGGCAGTGAACTGGAGTCGATGAAGCAGGCGGCAGAGATCATTGAGAAAACCAATCCCGATATTCTTGATATTAACTACGGCTGTCCGGTGCATAAAGTAGCGTGCAAGGGGGCAGGGGCCGGAATTTTAAAGGATATACCCAAAATGGTGAAGCTCACCTCCGAAATTGTTAAGAGCACCAACCTGCCAGTAACGGTTAAAACCCGTCTAGGCTGGGATGAAAAGTCGCAGTATGTAGTAGAAGTGGCGGAACGACTACAGGACATTGGAATAAAAGCTATTTCCATTCATGGGAGAACCCGTGTACAGATGTATAAAGGAGAAGCCGACTGGACGCTTATTGGTGAGGTAAAATCAAACCCGAGAATGCATATTCCCGTTTTTGGTAATGGCGATATTGATTCCCCCAAAAAAGCATTGGAGTATCGAAATCGGTATGGGGTAGATGGCGTAATGATAGGAAGGGCGAGTATAGGATATCCCTGGATTTTTAGGGACATCAAACATTATGTTGCAACGGGAAACATCCTTTCGCCTCCCACTGTTGAAGAGCGCGTTCAGGCGGCAAGGCGGCATCTGGAAATGTCTCTCCGCTGGAAAGGACCCGTACTTGGGGTGGTGGAAATGAGAAGGCATTACACCAATTATTTTCGCGGAATTCCGAATTTCAAGGAATTTCGTTTGGCTCTTGTAACGGAAAAGTCCCCCGAAATTCTTTTGGAAGTATTAAATAAAATTGGGAACGAATTTTCAGGGTTTGAATTCGGTCATCAAGCGCGTGCATGACGATGAATTAAGTAGCGAACCAGGAGGGCAGACGAGCCTGAGCCAATGGTCATAATGCTAACGAAAATTATCGCAATATCACCGGGGCGGACTTCCACAGGATAATACGGAACAATCGACCCTTGAAGGGGGACTAGCCCAAATTTTTGTTGTGCGTAGCACAAAATAAATCCGGAAGTTAAGCCGATTAATGCGCCGATCAGGTTAATCATTATCCCCTCCAAAATAAATACTCGTTGAATCGTCTGCTCGGGAGCGCCCATGCTCCGAAGAATAAAAATGTCGCGTTTTTTTTCGATGATGAGCATGGTAAGAGAGGCCATGATGTTGAATGCTGCGATAAGCAGTATAAACATCAAAATAAGGTAGGTGGCCCATTTCTCAGTTTGATTGGTTTTAAAAATCAATGCGTTTTTTTCTTCGCGTGTTTCCACCACCCAGTTAGCGCCAAGTTTGGATTCCAGGTAAGCATCAATTTCTTTCGCATTTGCTTCTGGATAAAGACCTATTTCCAAAGCGCTTACTTCAGAAGAATCACGATCGAACATATTTCGTGCAAATGAAAGGGGCACAAGAATATATTTTACATCGAGTTCGGCATTAACACTATAGATGCCGCTAACCAGCAGCTGGTCTCGGTTAAAGGCGCTTTCGCGGTGGGTGCCGAGTTTCTTTCCGCGAATTGGGGCATATAACTGTAGAGGGGCTCTTTCGTTATTCAGGAAAGGCAGTTGAAGCTCATTCTTTATCCCCCATCCCATAACGGCATAAGGATATCCTCCTTCTTCCAATAAAAATGAACCCGATATTACGATAGAGTCCATGGAAGCTATTTTAGTAATGTTGCTGTCTACCCCACGTAATGTGGCAACTACTTTATGTTCTTCAAATCCTGCTATTACGTCGTCTTCTAATACTTCCGACAGCGCTTGTATTTCAGGATGGTTGGCGAATAGCGCGATATCCAGCGTATCGGTAGAAAAAGTTTTGCCGCGGGCAGGCATAACCCGGATGGGAGCGTCGAAATGACTAAACAATTGCCTAACTAGGGTGTCAATACCATTTACAGCGGAAAGCACGGTAATCATGGCCGCGGCAACTACGGCAACCACAAATACGCTAATCCCTGAAATCAGGTTAATTACATTCCTTGATTTTTTCGAGAAGAGGTATCTGCGCGCTATGAAAAAGCTAAACTTCAATCGCAGTCCGTTTATGTCCTATTTCCATGCCAGAACCACCAGGCCTGTTCCTGATTTGTGTGCCATATTCGTATCCATTACATTCAATACAAAGGCAATGGGATAAAAAATGAGGTAGTAAAATGGCAAAATCAAGAAAAAGGCCTTGGTTATTCGTAGCATCTGCATAGGCCATTTCATAGATATTTTCCAAGAAATTTTTCCCGGAATACCATATGAGTAATGCGCCTTTACCTTGGAAAACCCCGCCGCCTTTAATTTCTCCTTGATGTCATGCATATTGTATCCGTTGCGAACGTGCTCATCGATAAATGAAGCCTCGCCTTCCCCTTCAGCGTCAGAACCACCCTGATCGGAGGGTGTGGAGATAATTAATAATGAGCCTGCTTTCATCGAGGCATGAAAATTCGAGAACACCAAGGTGTCTTCTTCTATGTGTTCCATCACATCCACGCAGAGAATCAAATCAAAGCAGTTGTCTTTTTTGAATGTGGTGAGATCAGCGATTTTAAATAAAACATTCTCTTTTTTAATGGAATGAAAAAAGCGATTACATTCCCCAACTTGATCATCTTTAACATCCACCGCCAAAATGCAATAGCGATCGCTGAACTTGCTCAAGAAATAGGTATACTGGCCAAAGCCGGCGCCGGCATCCAAAATGTGTGCCTTGTCGGGAGCAGATTTTCTCCATTTTCTGAGTTCTCTTTTTACGTGCCAGGTTCGCAGTAATAGCAAATCCAACAGGCGATAGAAAACTATGCGCATTCCCGACGAAGAATTGAAAAACTTGCCGAGAGAACGTTTTATAGGATCATATTGCATGAAGAATCAGGACTTAAGGAGTCTGTTAATTTCGTCGTAATAATCCAGCGAATCATCAATAAAATAGCTCAGGGTAGGGATCTTGCGCAATTGCTTACCTACAGCAGAGGTGAGTTCTTTCCTTAGGCTAAACTGATGAGAATTTACTAAGGTAAGATCTGCCTCGGGGTCTTTGGAGTCCATAAAACTGATATAAATCTTCGCAGAGGATAAGTCTGCACTTACGCGTGCTTTGGTAACGGTTACTAACCTGCCCCCAAACCAGTCTTTACTCTTTAACTGAAATAAAACGGCCAGTTCTTTACGTAGTAGACTTCCAATCTTTTGCTGCCTGATGCTTTCCATTGTATATGGCAAAATTAAGAATAAAGCGCCGGCAAATCAGTACAAAAGGTTATCGTAAGGATACCTGGCTATGTGAATGGCTTTTACTTCATCGTAAAGTACTTGTCTCAGCGCATCAATATTACTTTTTTCAGATGCCGAAATGAAAACGGTTCGCTGCGCCGGTAATCTCGACATCCAGGTTTGCTTCAGCGCTTCCAACGTAAGTGGCGGTGCATCTGGATTGCGTTGATGATCCGGAATCTGCGCTTCGGTTTTTATCTGGTCTATTTTGTTGAAAACCAATATCATAGGCTTATTTGCCGAGCCAATTTCAGTCAGTGTTTCATTTACTACCTTCATCTGCTCTTCGAAACGAGGATGGGAAAGATCAACAACATGAACCAAGATGTCTGCTTCTCGCGTTTCGTCCAATGTAGATTTAAAGCTTTCAATAAGTTGATGAGGAAGTTTTCGGATAAAACCCACTGTATCTGAAAGCAAAAAAGGAAGGTTTCCTAGTACTACCTTTCTCACGGTTGTATCCAATGTGGCGAACAATTTGTTTTCAGCAAAGACGTCTGATTTACTCAGTAGGTTCATCAGGGTTGATTTACCCACGTTAGTATATCCGACCAACGCCACCCTCACCAAATCACCCCGATTTCCCCGTTGTGTGCTTTTTTGCTTGTCTATGGATTGAAGCTCCTCTTTCAACAGCGCTATCCTGTCCCTTATTATCCGCCGGTCTGTTTCAATTTCTTTCTCTCCCGGCCCCCGCATTCCTATGCCTCCTTTCTGCTTTTGAAGATGCGTCCACATCCGGGTTAAGCGAGGCAATAGATATTGGTATTGAGCCAGTTCAACTTGTGTCTTGGCATGCGCCGTGCGGGCTCTTTTGGCGAAAATGTCTAGAATTAGATTGTTTCGGTCGAGGATTTTAACATCCTTCAATACCGTTTCGATATTCCTGAGCTGAGAAGGACTCAATTCATCGTCAAAAACTACAATGTCAATGGCATTTTGTACAACGAAATCCCCTATTTCTTCTATTTTGCCCGAGCCAACAAAGAAGCGGGTATCCGGACGATCGAGTTGCTGAACAAATCGCTTAATAGTCAGTGCGTTGGCGGTTTCTGCCAAAAAGGCGAGCTCATCGAGATACTCATCGACTTCTTCGCGGCTTTGTTTCTGATTTACAAGTCCAACAAGAATGCAGCGCTCTTTTGGCTTTTCAGTTGATATAAGTTTCATGGAGTGCGCAGCTTGTCAAGATAATTCGCCACAGACACCATTTCTTCAGTGCTTAGCAATTCTCTAAAAGGCATCATGTTCCCTCGCCCGGCGGCAATTACCGCCACGCGCTCCTCCGGAGAAAGCGTGCTTTTCGATAAATCGGTGGCACCAGCAATTCCCGCGGCGCCGTCATTTCCATGACAAAGTGCACATTTTTGCCTGTATATGTTCTCTGCAGAAGCAGGTTGTAATCTGGCGCTGTCTCCGGGTTCACCCGAAGTAGAACAGCCTATAGCGGCACAGAAACTAAGTGAAACAATCAATCGATGCATTTATAGTCGTAAGCGTTGTTCGCAATGCTGAGGGGATACATGTAACATAGGCGATGCGATTATTATACTTGGCGTATCGCAATTTCCTAAACGAGGTTGTTGATGTGTCCTGCAAAAAAAACCATTGCACCCGGCGAATCAGTTACCACCTAAAATACGAAATATATAGGTGTTTACAGCGCAAAAGCTCTTTTCTCAAACAGTCGTGAATTTATAGAAATGGCATATTTTAAAATAAAGGCCTCGAGATGGCTTCTCTGAACGGCCAGGGAATAGCGGCAATGATAAGTATCAAAGCAAGGCTGTAATAAATAAGGATTGTTCGGTGTTTCGCTCCTGACTCCGTTTTTCGCTTAGCCTTGGAGTAACCTATCGTCCCGGCGACTACAGCGAGAAGCATCATACTGATATGTTCAACGGCCCAAAAACGATAGAAAGGATCCTTCATTGCCTTGCTCATATCTTGCAGAGCGATTTCTACGGTGGGACTCTGGAAATACAAGAATAACCCAAGTAGCAGCTGAACATGTAGAAAAATCAGACCGAAAAGTGCAATTTTACGGTTAGACGGAGGATATTGCCCGGAATTACTGGCGTTTAAGGCGCTTTTTATAATAGCAGCCAGCAGGAAAGCAAGCAGAACCCAACGCAGGCCACCGTGGGCTTTAACAAAAATATTGTATGTATTCATAAGGCAAAGGTAAGGAGAACCAGCTCAGTTACTAAAGGAGTTAATCTCCCCAAAAAGCGTATTTAGCTGCGGAAAGAGCAACATATAAAAAGCCGTATTCGCAGTAGCGCGAAATCGCAACGCAGTTCCCGTAATTCCTGCTAAAACTGGCCTGAGGAAGGCCTCGAATTAGTTGTATTTACTGCCAGGAGCTTTTACAAGATGATTTTCATCCGGTCTATATCCACCCGCGACGACGAAAATGCAAAAGCATAAGTAAGGCTATGCTTAGCATTGCCCCTAGCAATCCGAAATAGCCATATCTCCAGCCCAACTCCGGCATATTCCTAAAGTTCATGCCATAAACACCGGTTAGAAAACTTAGTGGTATAAAGACAGTAGTTACCACGGTAAGAGTTTGCATTACCTGGTTCATGCGCATATTTACTGAAGAATTATACATGTCCTTCAGTCCCAGCGCCATTTCCCGATAATTCTCCACCAACTCAAATAAATGGAATATATGATCGGAAAGGTCGAAGAAAAACGGGCTGATATTTGGGTTTATGAGCGAGCTCTGGCCACGTATAAAAAAGTTAACCAACTCTCGCAACGGAATAATGGATTTGCGAATGGACAGGAGGTCGCTCCGAACATCCTGAATACCCAAGAGATGCTCTCTTTTGGGTCTTTCGCTTACTTCCGACTCGAGACTTTCAATGCGCCCGGCCAAAGAGTCGATAAGAAGGAAATAATTGTCCACCAGAAGGTCAATAAGTAAATAGAGGAGATAGTCGGCATCTTTAGCTCTGGTTCTACCACTTCCGTGAAGAATTCTGTCCCGAATAGGAGAAAAGAGCGGGCTTTCCTTTTCTTGAAAGGAGAGGAGATAACCGGAGCCGAGCACAAAACTCATATGTTCTTCTTTTACATCGCCCGCCTCGTTTATACTCAGCATTTTCATGGTGACAAAAATGTGATTGCCAAAATCTTCGGCCTTCGGTCGCTGAGAAGTATTTAAAATGTCTTCTAGCAGTAGCGGATGCAATTCGAATTTCTTACCTATTTCCTCTACAAGTCTAAGATTGGAAAGCCCGGAAACATCGTACCAGTGAACATTCCAAGAGTCATCCAGGTCGGGGATGGTGTCGGCTGCATTAACGGTTTCCGCTTTATCGGGTCTGTAGCGAATAAGAGATAATCCGGGTGAGTGGCTCGCAACTTCTCCGGTATAGACGAGGCTACCCGGGGCAAGTCCCGGGGTTATACCCGTTCGGGGTATTTTGCGTATTTTTCTTTTTCGTGAAATAGGATAAGGCTTATTTGTTTGTCTTTAGCAGTTTTCTCCGGCTGCTGAAATTACCGATATTTATTTCAGCAATATAAGTCCCTTCGGCTAAAGCTGAGGCAAATTCTATAGAAATCTCCTGTTTTCCTTTTCGGATGAACCCTAGGGATTGATGTAGCACTAGCCGGCCATTCATATCGAACAAGCGCAGAATGCCGGGCCCTTCCTTTTCAGGGTTCACCCGTAATTGAAAGGAGGAGATGTATGGATTAGGATATACGTTGAAAGCGAAATCTAATGGAGTCGCACCCTCGGCGTTTACAGCCGCTACCGGGGTCAAGTTGCTGGTATAAATGCCATTGCCATGAGTGGCAACCGCAATACTGCCATCATATGGCCTCGAAGCAATCATATTAATTACCACATTTCCAATGTGTTCCGGGCTTTCCATGGTCCACTGGGTGAGTGATCCGTTTAACTCTTCAGTAGAAAAAAGACCGGCACTTGTACCTGCAAAATACACCGGAGGATCCGATGGATAAATTTCCACGCTGTAAACCGCTGGTCC
>Ga0315906_10001852_pt1 | contig 30657 bp, 34 predicted proteins | sample LakEriMetagenome_4_FD_203526 | JGI IMG/M metagenome (GOLD analysis project Ga0315906, IMG submission 203526) | Freshwater fungal communities from buoy surface, Lake Erie, Ohio, United States - Buoy 2 MA122 | ecosystem: Environmental > Aquatic > Freshwater > Lake > Lake biofilm | place: USA...
GCCAAATCCAGTCCAATTACCTTAATCTCTTTCATGACGCCTCCTTCTGCTTTTGGTGGTTGATGACACTTCCACTTTGGCACTTCGATGCCGTTGCAGGTAGGGGGCGTCCATTTCATTAAGTTTGGCCGCGTAGTCGTCAGAGATAAGTTGGGTCCCGGCGCAGTTACGTAACTAAGCCGGGACGACAGTTTTACAGTTGTCTCTGAACAGCAGCCGCTGCACACTGAAATTGCCTCCACCTGTTGAGTTTTTTCAAACTTTTCCAGCCGCCTCCGATAAAAAAATGAAAATCATCATCACCGAGTTCATGGACGTGCCTGCGGTCGAATTGCTGAAAGCACGGTTCAATACCACCTACGATTCAACACTGGTTGATCGCCGTGACGAAATGCTCGCATCACTATCTGATTGCGACGCACTCGTCGTGCGAAATCGTACGCAGGTTAATGCAGAGGTGTTGGCCGCCGCGCCAAAACTAAAAGTGGTTGGTCGCTTGGGTGTTGGCCTCGATAACATCGACGTTGCCGCATGTAAAGCGCGTGGTGTAGAAGTGATTCCTGCGACCGGCGCCAATGCGCTCGCCGTTGCGGAGTACGTGATCGGCACCGCGATGATGTTGTTGCGCGGTACGTACTTCTCATCCGGCGCGGTTGCCGATGGCAGCTGGCCGCGCGGGCCGCTATCGAACGGTCGCGAGACTGCCGGCAAGACGCTGGGGATTGTCGGTTTTGGCGGCATCGGCCAGCTAACGGCGCGGTTGGCGAGTGGCCTCGGCATGCGCACCATCGCTTACGATCCGATGATCGCGCCAGACGCAGGCGTTTGGGCGGAGCAAGGCACCAAGTGTGTTGACCTCGCCACCTTGTTCCAGTCAAGCGACGTAATCTCGCTGCACGTGCCGCTGCTTGATTCCACCCGAAACATGGTTGATGCCACACGGCTCGCAACCATGAAAGCAGACGCGATCCTTATCAACACCGCACGTGGCGGCATTGTTGATGAAGCCGCACTTGCCGACGCACTAAAGAACAAACGCCTCGGTGGCGCCGCGCTGGACGTGTTTGATGCTGAACCCCTCAAAGCAGGTTCACCATTGGCAGGCTGCCCGAACTTGATCCTCACGCCACATATTGCCGGTGTGACCAGCGAAGCCAACACCCGTGTCTCAAGCCTCATCGCGGATCGTGTCGCTGCGTTCTTGCGCAAATAACCTCTCTCCGAGTTTCTCAATGTCGCTAATCTCTCCGTCAGAACTCGAAGCGCTGGTCGCGCGTGTTTTCCAAAACGCCGGTGCCAGCCAGGCACTTGCGGCATCGACCGCAAAGGCTCTGGTCTATGCCGAGTCACGCGGGCTGCCGTCACACGGCTTGTCACGTGTCGCACAGTATTCAACACATTTGAAGAATGGTCGCGCCGCCCCCACCGCGACACCGGTGATCAAACAGCAGAAGGCGGCGGCTGTGTTGGTTGATGCAGGCGAGAGCCTCGCCTATCTGGCGTGTGACATGGCGGTGAAAGAAGCCATCGCCCGCGCCAAGGATGCGGGGAGCTGTATCGCAGCGGTGACCAATAGCCACCATTTCGGTATGGCGGCATTCCACTTGGAAGCGGTCGCAGCGGCCGGCATGGTTGGATTGGCGTTCAGTAACTCTCCGGCGGCGATGGCGGCGTGGGGCGGCAAACGACCATTTTTTGGCACCAATCCGATTGGTGCGGCGTTCCCGCGCAAGAACGGCGCGCCGATCATGATCGACTTATCTCTGTCTGAGGTGGCACGCGGCAAGATTATGGTCGCGGCCAAAAAAGGGGAAGCGATCCCGTTAGGTTGGGCACTCGACCGCGACGGCAAACCGACCACTGACGCGAAGGCTGCGCTCGACGGCATGATGATGCCGACAGGTGGTGTGAAGGGCGCGATGCTGGCACTCGTTGTTGAGTTACTTTGTGCAGCACTGTCCGGTGCGGCGTTTGGTTTTGAAGCGGATTCGTTTTTTGTCGATGCGGGAAACCGCCCACGTTTGGGTCAGGCTTTTTGGGTGATCGACCCGGCCGCACTCGCTGGTAGTGACACTTACTTTGCGCGTCTCGAAACACTCATCGCGGCGATGACAGAAGACGAAGCGGTACGACTACCGGGTGCCCGTCGAGTTGGTATCGCCGCGAATGCGGACGCAAATGGCATCGAAGTCGCCGACGCAATGCTGGCGGATTTGCAAACGGCGGCGGCATAGCGGCTTCTCGCAACTAGTCGCATCTTCCGGCGACCGCAAATCCCCCGCTCGCCGTCTAGCGACGGCTCTCTGCCCCCGCGCAAAGGGCATAAAGAAAATCCCCCGCTCGCCGTCTAGCGACGGCTCTCTGCCCCCGCGCAAAGGGGGCAACCGAGCGCAGCGATGGTGGGGGATTTTAAGAGTCTCGCCACGCGAAGATTGCCGAATAAATCGCGCACCTGGTACCTAAAGTAGCAAACCCTAATTTTGACGGGTACTTTCAAGCACTTTTGCGCGAAGATGCCCGCCCCTTGGCGACTTTGTGAATTTAGCGTTACTCTGAAAGCGTAAACGCGCCCAGCGGATGTGTCTCACCATTCACTAGAGCGGTCACCGCATGGCGCCCGGCGTAATGTTTACGTGTCGTGAGTGGGACTAGCGAGATTTTTTTCGCGATTGATACTGCCTCACCCGCACCAAGTTCAAGCGCCTTCAACTTAAACACTTTCGGCTTCGCCTCGCGATTAGCCTTGACGAAGTGCAAGGCGAAGTCCACCATCACACGCGCAGGCTTCTTGCCGTTATTCACCACGTCAAATGCAATCATTACACTGCCGCCAATCGGAATTTTCTTCGGTGTGATCTTGGCGTTGTTGATGACGACATTGCTCTTGCCGCCGAAGCCCAACACCGCCAGTGCGGCTTTGTCGCCGCGCTTAACGGCACTGCGTAATGCATGACGAACAATCCATTCACGTTCGGGCGAAGCGTCCTTCATCCAGCGTTCCGCAATATCCGTCAACAAACGAGGATGATCTTTACCGATGTCGTTGAGGTTGTTGGCGACTGATCGGCGCACATACAACGATGGATCATCTTTGAGTCGTTCCAGCAGCGCGATCACCGGCGACGGGTCACGTTGAAAGTCCCGCAGACGACCGGCCCACGGCAACCGCGGCCGAGTGCCTTCCGACACCAATCGACGGACGTGATGATTGTCGTCGTCTGCCCACTGTTGCAAACGTGTCAACGACTCTGAGGGATAACGCTCGATAAACGGCCGAATGCTGAATTCCGCGGTGAAGCGCTGCGTGATTTCATATTGTGCCGCCATCGATTCTTCAAAGTGATCCAGACCGTGACTGGCGACAAACATCGCGTGCGGCATAAACAGAAACGGCGCCATGCCTCCGCCTTCAGTCGGCTCTTCAGTGGGTGGCGCCTGTTCCACTTTAGTCCCCATCGACCTTACGATGATCTTAGCAGCGGCGGAAAACGATTCAGGCAAGTGTTCGCCCAACGCCTTCGCAATGTGACGCCCACGGTCCATCAACTCAAGCTCTTCGTACCCACGCAAAGCGGTTTTGAGAAACGCTTTCTCGGGAAACGTCGGATGTACGTCCTTAATCATCGCCGCAATCCGGCGCGGGATGTCCGGCCCGTATTGATTTTTGAGTGGTTCAGCCATGTAGGTCGAATGGTGCGGTAACGATTACTGGGCCCAATTGCCGCCGTGTGGATCGGCGACTCTCGGCCAAAGCGGGCGGGTAACATTTTTGAACGTCAGCGCCGTCATGTCCATCGACCCGGTTCCGGGTGCGGCGACGTACAACACCTCGGCGGTGATCGATGCAAAACGCGCATGAAAGTGTTGTGTAGATTTCACCACCAGCGCACGTTTACTCGCCGGATCGAGTCCCACCGCTGAAAAACAATCCGGCGAAAAACCCTGCGTGCGGTAGTCGTTGATGATGATGTCCACCGCCTCCTCGCCCCCGGTCGAGGCAACACGCAACCAAGCCATCCGCCCGAGTGGTGCAACTGCGTCACCAAACCGTTGGTGTTTGCCCTCCACTAGGCCTTTAACAACCACACGCAAATCAAGCGGTGTGCCCGAGGCGGGGCCGAGTTTGCCGCCGAGACGCATGTCGAGTGTCGCGCCGACTCCTGCACCAAAGGCGATGTCGGTTGCAATCGGATCCCAAAACGGTGAGACGGCAAAACCGCCACCCGTAAGTTCGAGGAACCTGCGGATCAGAAACGTCGCGTCGCCGCCAGCACCAATACCAGGATTGTCCGCCGTATCGGCGAGCACGAGTGGCATGGTTCCGTTGTGCGCCAGAACACGTGTTGCGGCCTCGTCAATGGACAAGAAGCGTGGAGTAATCTCATTACGCAGCGACCACACTTCCCGCCCGAGAGACTCAGCAAGTGCCGTAGCTTTTCCGATATCGCCATCGGCCACGACCAGTGACCGCACGCCAACCTCTGGTGTGTCGCCCCACGGAAAACCGTGTGCGAGGGATACCGACAAGATGCCTTCAGAACGCTCAAGCGCGGACATCCGATCCACAAAGCCGCGCATTGGCTCGGCAGTGGTCGGAAATACGCCAAGCATACGGCAGTCGTGTATCGCCATCACCGGCCGAATCTTTCCGGCGAGGGATCGTTCGGCGATGCTGAACAATTCCTCGGCGCGCGCCGCAATATCGACGTGCGGATACTCTTTATAAATCATCAGCACACTTGCCGAAGACACCTTTAATGCCGTGAGATGGCAGTGAAGATCGAGTTCCGCACCGATAAAGACTTCAGGTCCAACAATCTCGCGCACATGTGCCAGAAAGTCGCCTTCGGCGTCTGGATAACCATCAGCGATCATCGCGCCATGTAAATTCAACAGCACCGCGTCGACCGGCATCGCAGACTTCAACTGACCCAAAATTTCGTCGCGCAACGACTCATACACCGGCCGCGTCGTGTTACCAGCAGGCATGGCAAACGCGGCCGTGCCCGTCGCCACCTTCCAGCCAAGCGCACGCGCGTTTTCGCCCCATACAGCCAGCGGCAGCGCAAAGGCACTCGCATCGTATTGACCATCGCGGATCAGCATGGTGCTCTCGTATAGGCCGATGCCCGTGGGCATCGGTGAAAACGAGTTTGTCTCGGTACCGAGGCAGGCGATGAAGAGTGTCGTCATGTTTTTTCCAACTACCTGCGAGAGTCAGCGGCAGCTTGATTGTTACGGCTTCAATGAACCAAATCAAACTATCGAGTGCCTGCAATCACAAGCGCGACCGCCGCCGTCAGTTTCTTGGCATACGGGACATGCAGAAACTCATTCGGCCCGTGGGCATTCGACTTTGGCCCCAACACGCCAGTGACAAGCATTTGTGCATCCGGAAACTTCGCACCCAACATCCCCATAAACGGAATCGTGCCACCTTCGCCGAGATACGCAGCGGGTTTGCCGTAGATGGTCTGTGAAGCGTGCTCCAGCAGTGCGGTCAGCCATGGTGTCGCCGCCGGCGCGTTCCAGCCGGTCGCAGACTGCTCGTACTCAAAACTCACGTTTGCCGAATACGGTGGATCCTTCTCAAGTGTGGACTTCATCTCAGCGGCCGCTTTCGGCGCATCGACCAGAGGTGGCAGACGCATCGACAGTTTTAGCGAGGTGTATGGCCGCTGCACGTTGCCGGCTGAGGCAATCGGTGGCAAACCGTCGGCACCTGTTACGGCGAGTGCTGCGCGCCAGGTGCGGTTTAAGATGAGTTCAACCGGATCTTTGGTGGTCGGCTGCACGAATACAAACTTTCCATCGTCCCCACAGCAGCTATCCCACGGAAAACGTTTCCACATCGTCTCACCCAAAATGTCCGCCGCTTGTTTGGCCTGTGCGACGCGCTCTTGCGGAATTGCACAACTAAAGGCGGTTGGTTTGACCACGCCGGTCTTTGAATCATCGAGCCGATCAAGCAACTGCCGTGCGACACGAAACGACGATGGCACCACACCGCCAGCGTCACCGGAGTGCACACCTTCGGTCAACATGTTTACGGTCAGGGTGCCGTTTACCAACCCGCGCAGAGAAGTCGTGACCCACATCTGATCGTAGTTACCGGCTCCAGAATCGAGTGCGATAACCAGTTGTACGTCACCCATACGGCTGGCGAGTTTTTCGAGGTAGTGCGGCAAATCGTAACTACCGGATTCTTCACAGGTTTCGATCAAACCTACACAGCGCGGGCGCGCCACCCCTTGTTTATCGAGCGCCTGGATTGCAGCAAGGGCTGCAAACACCGCATAACCATCGTCGGCACTACCGCGACCATACAACTTGCCGTCTTCATAAACAGGAATCCACGGGCCCAAGTCGGCACGCCAGCCGGTCATCTCAGGTTGTTTGTCCAAGTGACCGTAGAGCAGGATGGTCTTGTCGTTGCTGATGCCGCCAGTGGCGGGGATGTCAAAGAACAGCACGGGGGTGCGGCCGCCTTCGGCGATGATCTCCATCGTCAGCCCTGTCACGTTCTGCGCCGCGACCCAGACACGCGCTTGTTCAATGGCCGCATCGAGAAATCCATTTTTTGCCCAGTCTTTATCAAAGCCCGGTGACTTCGCCGGTATCTTGATGTACTCGGTCAACTGCGGAATCAAGTCGTTGTCCCACTGTTGATCCACATCCGCAGACAGCTTCACAAGGTCGATACTGAGCGTCTTCAAGTCAGGAATTTGGTCGCGTGCGGTCATGGTATTACTCCGTGCAGTTGTCGTTGCAATGGTTAAACAGTTTACGTTTAAGCGTTAGGGTGCTGCTGCCCTCGCCTGACACTCAAGAGGGACGTACTTGGTCGGCATATCGGTCGCATCTGCACCGGTCAAGATCATGCCCTTGGGGATCGGTGCGGCGGCACATACCCACGCGATAGGAACGGTTGGCTGGCCATCAACATAGGCGGGGCGAAGTGTGAGCACTTTGTCCTTAATGCTGCTGTTGACACTGTTACCCCAGGTGACGTTCACCGCGCCGTCTTTCACGTCGATGCGCGCCACATATTTACCGACTAACTTGGTCGGCTCGGGGATACCCGCTTCCACGTTATCCGCCGGAAACTTGCCGAGCGCGCCGTAGCCTCGCACCACGCCTTGTTTGGCGACATCGATCAGCGGGCCGCTTTCTTTAATTTGCCCGCGAATCGCGGCCGCCGATAAATCCGGCATGGCAAACACAGCGAGTATGCCAATGAGCACCAATACGATGACCATTTCAATGAGGGTAAATCCTTGCCGCGCTGGTGTCATTGTTGGTGTCACCAGTTAGTACCGCGCACTGCCAGGCGTGCGCGGAAAGGGAATCACGTCGCGCACATTGGAAAGGCCGGTGGCATAGGAGATCGTACGCTCAAAGCCGAGGCCAAATCCAGCATGCGGCACCGTGCCATACCGGCGCAAGTCGCGATACCAGCTGTAGTGCGCAGGGTCGAGGCCACTTTCGAGCATCCGTGCATCAAGCACATCCAGCCGCTCCTCGCGTTGTGAACCACCGATGATTTCACCGATGCCCGGTGCCAAGACGTCCATCGCCGCTACCGTCTTGTTATCGTCGTTTAAGCGCATGTAAAACGCTTTGATTTCCTTCGGATAGTTCATTAACACCAACGGACCTTTGACGTGTTTCTCAGCGAGATAGCGCTCGTGTTCCGACTGCAAATCGATACCCCACTTCACGGGAAACTCAAATTTTTCTCGCGAAGACTCTAGCACCCTGATCGCCTCGGTGTAATCCATCCGGACAAACTCGGTTGTCACAATATGATTTAGCTTAGCGATGATGCCCTTTTCGATCCGTTCATCAAAAAATGCCATGTCATCTGGACGCTCATCAAGCACGGCTTTGAATACGTACTTCAGCAACGCTTCCGCCAGTGTCGCGTTATCGGACAAATCGGCAAACGCAATCTCCGGCTCGATCATCCAGAACTCTGCAAGATGGCGCGATGTGTTGGAATTCTCCGCACGAAATGTCGGCCCAAACGTATACACGTTGGACAATGCCATGCAGTAGGTTTCAACGTTCAGTTGGCCGGACACGGTGAGAAAAGCTTCGCGCCCGAAAAAGTCTTTACTGAAGTCAATTTTGCCGTCGGGTGTTTTTGGCGGATTCACCATATCTAGTGTCGAGACGCGGAACAACTCGCCCGCACCCTCCGCGTCACTCGCCGTGATGATGGGGGTGTGAATCCACAAAAAACCGCGCTCGTGAAAGAAACGATGAATGGCTTGCGCAATGGTGTGACGAACACGCGTTGCAGCGCTGATGGTGTTGGTACGTGCACGCAAATGGGCGTTCTCACGCAGGAATTCCATGGTGTGGGGTTTGGGCTGAATCGGATAGGTGTCCGGATCTTCAACCCAGCCGACGACCTTCACTTCAGCGGCCTGCATTTCAAACGGCTGCCCCTTGGCTGAGGATGGCACCACCACGCCGGTGCATTCGACCGCACATCCGGCTGTCAAGCGTTGCACTTCATCCGCGTAATTGGCCAATGTGTCTGGCGCGACGACTTGCACTGGGTGAAAACACGATCCATCTGAAACGTTTACAAATGAAATACCCGCCTTGGAGTCGCGGCGGGTCTTTACCCATCCTTTGATGGTGATGGGCGTTTCAGCTGGCGCGCGCCCGGAAAGAATACTGATACAGGAGTGTTGTGACATTGCTTTAAAGAGTAAAGACCAGAAGCCAGTATTTTACGACGCCGTCACGGAGGATGCCGTTAGCACATGTGGATAAAGCTAGACGGCAGGGTGGTAACACCAATGCCAAGGCTCATAGACATATCCGTCGGCGTTGCCCGGTGGGTACGACATCAAAAAACCAAAACCTCGCGCATTCGCGGTTAGCCAAACAAACGCGGCCGTTCCCTCAAACGCTTCTTCAATGTCCGGTACATCTACACTCACGATATCGATCGCACGACCCGTATGGTGTTCACTATAGCCCGGTGCCGCGATCGAGGTCAGGATGTCGTCGATGGTTCGCCCCTCGGCAAGTTTTTTCTCGATGACTTCGATTTGCCTCGCGATGCTGCGAAACGCCGAGCCCGCAATAAGGGTAACACCGTCCAGCGCTGCGGCCGTCTTCATCGCCTGCCAAGCATGTGCTGCGTCAGGCCTCATAAGGTACTCACACCCATCCGCGCCAACCTCGGCGATGACGAGCTCGGCGGCCTCCTCGTGGCGCACTAAGTGGCGCGCGGCTAAGTGGGCTCTGTCGATGCCGAGTCGGGAAATTACATCGTCGAGATTGTTGTCCATCGGGGGAAGATGATGAGGGAATTTAGGGTTGCTAAGTTGGTATCGCCACCGCGCCGTAGAATACCAAGGTGTCACACCCCTACCTAGACCTTACCCCTGATCTTATTCTCGACGCCGTTGAGTCTACCGGCGTACGTTCGGACGGGCGGCTACTGGCGCTGAATAGCTACGAGAATCGGGTGTATCAGGTCGGTATTGAGGATGGCAAACCGCTGGTTGCCAAGTTCTATCGCCCCGAGCGCTGGTCAACCGCGCAAATTCTAGAAGAACATTCCTTTGCGCAGGAGCTGGCAAGTGCGGAAATTCCTGTTGTGCCACCGCTCAATTGGGAGGGTGCCACCCTGCATACTCACGCCAACTTTCAATTCGCGCTATTTGAGCGTCGCGGTGGGCGTGCCCCGGAGTTGGATTTCCCTGAAGTACGGGAAATCATCGGTCGCTTTCTCGGCCGCATTCATATGGTCGGTAAAGCCAATCCGTTTGATGAACGTCCGACACTGGACATCACCTCGTTTGGCAAATTGCCCCGCAACTGGCTGATTTCGCAGAACTTTATCCCTGCCGACTTGGTGGCCGCGTGGAAAAGTGTCGCCGATCAGGCGCTCGAGGAAATCGCCAAGTGTTATGCGCGTGCTGGCGACGTTCCGCTGATCCGTTTACATGGCGACTGCCACCTCGGCAACATCCTCTACACGGACGACGGTCCACACTTTGTTGATTTTGACGATTGCCGTATGGGCCCGGCGATCCAGGATTTGTGGATGTTGTTGTCCGGCACGCGCGAAGAAATGACGATCCAACTTCGTGACGTGATGGAGGGGTATCAAGACTTTGCCGACTTTGATCCGCGTGAACTGCATTTGATTGAAGCGCTTCGAACCTTACGTATGATTCACTACTCTTACTGGTTGGCCTCGCGTGCCGACGACCCCGCCTTTCAGGTCGCGTTTCCCTGGTTTTTTGGCGCGGATTCACAACGGTATTGGCAGAACCAGATTCTGGCCTTGCGCGAACAGGTGGCGTTGATGCAAGAAACACCAATCAGTCTACGGGTTGGTCAATAACGCAGCCCGATCAAGATTTCGGCGCGGCAACACCAATTTCAGTCACTCGCCAGCAACGAATTTTTTGAGGCATCCCACGACCGCAGTTCTACATGAAGGAAAAGACACATGACGATGAAAAAGACCGACCTCGCAAAAAACAAAATGCTCAAAACCGATAACGCCATCAAAATTGCCAGCATGCCCGACCGTTTTGGCTCGGGCAGTGGTGTTGTCGCTGACCGCAAAGAGCAACGCAAACTCGACCAGGCGGCGGGCTTGATTCCGTTCGCTTGTAAATTGCCGGGCGCGCTGGTTACACAGCTGCGTGAGCGCGCAGAAAAGGATGGCGGTGACTTGAATACAACGGTTGCCGCATTAATCGAAAAAGGGTTGAAGGCGAAGTAATGCCCTCGAAGGTGATGCTCGCGACCGTACTCCTGAAATGACTACACCACGCTTCTCACTGGTTATTCCCGCCTACAACGAGGCGGCATTTCTGCCCGCTCTGCTCGACTCTGTCGATGTTGCGCGCGCGCAGTACCGTGGCGGCGCTGGAGCGATCGAAGTCATTGTTGGCAACAATATGTCGACCGACCAAACGGCGGAGATCGCTGCGGCGCGCGGCTGTACTGTTGCCCATGTTGAAAAGCGCCTCATCGCTGCCGCCAGGAATGGTGGTGCGGCGCTGGCCCAGGGTGAAATCGTCTGTTTTATTGATGCGGATTCACGCATCCATCCGCAGACCTTTAACGCAATAGATGCCGCACTCGCCGATGGTCGTCTGATCGTTGGCACCACCGGGCTGAACCCGGATCGCTGGTCGCTCGGCATTGCGCTGACGTGGCTGATCGGCACCATCATGACTTTTTTTGCACGTGTCGACGCGGGCGTGGTGTTTTGCCGGCGCGCCGACTTTGTCACCGTGGGTGGTTACGACGAATCACTCGAATACGCTGAAGACATCAAGATTCTGGTCGAACTCAAACGACTGGGAAAGAGCCGCAATCAGCGCTTTGGCCGGGCAGTCGGGGCGAAGGCTACAACCTCAACCCGCAAATTCGACAAACACGGCGATTGGCATTACTTCACCAAAATGCCGCGGGTCGGCTTTTGGATGTTAATCAACAAAGCACGTGTGAAGCGCTTTACGAACCAGTATTGGTACGAGGACCGTTAGTCCTACTTCAGCAGCAGCGCCATGCCTGCTTTAGCGGCGGACTTATCAAAGGTCACCACCCCGATGCCCACGGCATGGCACTGGCGTTCAATCAGGCAATCGGCAAAGCCAGCGTCGCTTGATTGATACAAGCGAACCGCCTGCCATACAAGGTCGGCTGCATCGACGGCGAGTTGCCGCGTTTGCAGCAGTGTGGTGACAACTTTGATGATCTCATCTCGTGAAGCACCGTAATGCGACTGTAGTACCCAAACCAACTCAACCAGCACCAATACGGGAATGAAGCCTGGGGACTCGGCTGTACAGTTTTTTTCAATGAAGCGGGTTGCAATCGGCGATTGGACTGGGTCGTCCTGCGTCAGATAGCGCACCAACACATTGGTATGGATGCCGGTCATTTGCGGCGTGAAGCGCCAACTGCGGCGGACTTGGCGATGGCTTTATCCATCTCTTCGAGCGACGCTGGCCGCTTCGGCGAGCCGATGATGCCCTTCAAGCTGGTAATGTCGGTCGTTACCGGGCGCAGCAGAAAGTCACCGCTTGCCGTCTCGACAAAGTGGATGCGATCACCCACCCCTACGCCCAGACGTTTTGCAACGTCCGAGGGGATGGTGATTTGGCGTTTGCTGGTCAGTGTGGCGGTAGACATTCGGAGCTCCTTACAAAATGCAAGTCGCCTTACTTTACCGCAAGGCGGGCATCTCTGCAACCCCGGCTACGGCATCAGCTCAAGAGCCAAGGTAACGCTGCCACCGGAATGCGAATGGATTGATCAGCATCAAACTGGCAGGCGCTCGAACGAGCACACTATTGCTGTGTCTCATACATTAAGGGAGTAAGGATGCTCGACATCTCATCAACACATTTCGATCAACGTTTGGCAAACATGCAGGCAGAGCTCAAGACCCTCCTCAGGACGCATCTTGGTGACGATGCCTCCCATCCTCTAATCTCTCGCCTCACGGAGCATGACACGAACGTCGAAAGCCTGGTAGCAGATCTCAGCGAAGAGATGGACTTGATGGTCTATCAGCGTGAGCTTACGCAACTCAATGACATTGCCGCCGCCCGCGAGCGAATCCGCAAAGGTACATTCGGCGTGTGTGTCGATTGTCAGGCACCGATTGGGGTTCAGCGTCTGGAGGCATATCCCACCGCAAAGCGTTGCCTACCTTGCCAGGTTATTCAAGAACGGCACCTGTCTGCGCGCAATATCGGTTAGCGGACGTCGGGACCGACCGCAATGCTATTACTGAGTTTGACGATCGGCCCGGTTGCGCCATCCTTGCAGACCTGACAACAACTCGGACAATCGCGAGTACCCCGTTCGCCGACGCCGGCTTGCGTCTTGAAGATGGAAGTTGAGCGCTCACTGCCGGAAATTTGCCCCGATACACTTTGCAAGGTCATCCATGCACCCCAGCAAATACTCTCACCTTCGGTACAGCGGATTTTGAGCTGCTGAACCGCAGAATCCGGCCGCAATGAATACGCTTTGGATCTGCCCGGCCATATTTGCAAGGATTCACCGCGCGAGAACAACTTCAAATTCAACGCGCGGTCGGTGTCGTTGACGAACTGGAATGTGATCTCGGCGGCAAACGTGAGATTCGCCGTACCGAGCGAAATCGCGATGAGCACAGACGTCATGAAGAAAGCGGCGAAGCGGATTGAAATCACGTTGGTCATCTATTGGCAGAACAAAAGGAGATCAAGCGTCGACCAAGCAACGCGGTTTATTATGCCCACACTTATCCCGCGCCGCCTGCAAGTGACGTTTTTAAAAACTTCAGCATAGCGGTCAACGTACGATCTGGGGCCTCCTCGTGCGGTACGTGGCCAAGATCGTCAAACATCACCAGTTCACTTCCGGCAATGTCACGCGCAAAGCATTGTGCCGCACTAGGCGGGATCAGTCGATCGCGTCCGCCCCAAAGAATCAGCGTCGGCACTTTGATTTGTGGAATGCGTGCCGCCATTTCCTCCGCATTGACCTGTTCGAGTCGCGCTGTCAGCGCGGCGCGGTTCCCCTCGCGCAACGTGAGCTCGTAGTATCGGTCGATCAGCTCTGGTGTTACGCGATCGGGGTCGCCGTAAACGTTGCGGACGCTTTTTTCAACTATACGGCGCGGCAAAGCGATATTTGCGATTAGATTGATGAAGGGTAGTCGCGCAAGTTGAAACGCAATTGGAACCGAGGCTGGCGCGAGCGGATAACCTGCCGAATCGACCAAGATCAGTTGACTAATGCGCGCCGGTTGATCAAGTGTGACTTGCAGGGCAATCTGTCCGCCAAAAGAATTACCGACGAGAATGAGTCTCGCCACGCCGAGCTGATCCATCAATTCTTGAACAAACCGGCTGTAACGCTGAAGACGATAGTCGTTATCTGGGAATGGGCCCGTCAGGCCGAAACCGGGTAGATCCATGCGGATGACGCGGCGCGAAGCTTTGAGAGATGCGACCCAGCCGTCCCATGTGTGCAAACTTGCCGAGGTGCCATGTAATAACACGATGGGTAGCGGATCATCACGCGGCCCTTCATCTCGAAGATGCACCTGCATGTTGTGCAGTGCGATAAACTTCGACGGCGGCTGCGCCCATCTTGCGCTTAGATCCGCTACGCTTCGGTCCGGGGCCCAGTTCCAAGCAATGAATCCGGCCAACCAAGCACTACCGATCACCGAGACCACAGCGGCAAACTTAAAAAATCTCCTCATCGCTACATGATAAGCGAAGCGTGGTTGGCAAAAGGAGCCTCAGCATGTTTTACCGCTTGCCTGAATATTTCATGGGTCGCCGCTTGCTTAGCAGGACGTTGCCTCTGGGCTATTGGCAAACCAATTTGGCTCGTTCCTCTTTTGCCCCGGCTGCGGGCTGCACGTTCGCTATCAGCGGCCGCAAAGTGACGTGTTTACCAAACACCTACCCGCCTTGCGTCGCATAGCCTGCCCTGCCTTGGTCGGTCAGGCAAAAAAGCCCGCCCGCTCGCCCGATTTCAGACGCGCCCGCATGACGTGCTCAGGCTAGGGACTGCGCCGCATCTCGATGTGCCGGATACCGGCTTCGAAAAACTCCTCACCGAAGACGATAAACCCCTGTTTGGCGTAAAAGGGGGCGGCATGTGTCTGCGCATAAAGACGCACCATATAGTATCCACGTCGCTTGGCCTCATCACAGAGCACTTCCAGCATTTTTTGACCAACGCCCCTGCCCCGCCAGCCGGGCAGCACGGCCATTCGACCAATACGCACCGCTGCGGGCTCGAGCAACATCCGCGCCGTGCCGATCATCCCACCGATCGCACTGGTCGCCGCGACGTGGGTCACCGCAAGCGGATCGGTGTCCTTTTCGTCTAACTCGATACCCAGTGGTACTCCTTGCTCCTGCACAAACACGGCGTGACGAATCTTCGACAGTTCGTCACCGCATAACGCCCAGCTTGCGAGCTTAACCTCAAATGCCGACGCATTCATTCAGGGCGGCTACCTTCAAAACATCGGCTTCTTCTTTGAATTGTCATAACGCTTGATGCCGTCGGTGATCGCCTTCTTCGCCTCTGCAACGCCCACCCAACGGTCCACCTTTACCCATTTTTTTGGTTCCAAATCTTTGTAATGTTCAAAAAAATGCGCAATCTGCTTGAGCTGCACTTCAGGCAAATCTTTCGCGCTCTTGACATTGCGATAGATCGGCGTGAGTTTGTCGATCGGTACAGCAAGCAGTTTCTCATCGGCACCGGCTTCATCCGTCATTTTCAGCATCCCCAGCGGGCGGCAACGAACCACCACCCCCGGAATTAGCGGGTGGGGTGTGATCACCAGTACGTCCACCGGATCACCATCATCAGACAGCGTGTGTGGGATGTAGCCGTAATTGCAAGGGTAGTGCATCGACGTCGACATAAATCGGTCAATGAACAGAGCGCCGGTTGCCTTGTCTAATTCGTATTTAATTGGGTCACCATTCATCGGGATTTCGATGACAACGTTGACGTCGTTGGGAACATCACGACCGGAGTCGACTCTATCTAAATTCATGGATTCATCCAATCAACTAATTGGTTACGCGAGGGGCTATTCAAAAGTGCCTATTTGCTTTACTCTCTAGCTGGAAGCGTGCCTCCTGAATCGACTGTCGCCATTGACGAATACTGCTGCAGTTGGACCGTACGCTTTCGGGATTATCGCCGTTCGCCTGAAATACGCCAATATCATGGATTTGTCGGTTATTCGATAAAGGAGAGAAAGTGCATTTCCCACGCCAACAGCGTAGAAACGCCAATAGCCCTGCCCGCTCCAACCAAGCCGTGGTTGCTTCGGCTTCGGCGCACGAGCTAGACGAGCCGGCGTTTTCCGTTTTTTCCGAAGAAGCAAAACGTTTTCCGCTGATCCTTACGCTGGATCAAAACGGTATTCCACACCGCTGGATTACCTGGCAACACACTGTTTGGTACTACGCGAAACAGCGCGTTGCTTGGGAAACAGGATCAAAGGCGTTTACCGTCAATGGCGGCAAGTGCCGTGAGACCGGCGAGACCTCAACCGTCACGGCGGCGTCAATTATTGCGATCCGCGGCAAAGCGATGGCGATCAAGGGATTTAACCAAGTCCCTCCTTTGAACAACCGCGAACTTTTTCACCGCGATCGCCAAATCTGCGCCTATTGTGGTGGCCTGTTTACGCACTCAAAATTGACTCGGGATCACATCATTCCGTACTCACGTCGGGGACAAGACACTTGGATGAATGTCGTCACATCTTGCCGTATACCCCCCCCATTCACCTTACTATTACGCCGAACTAAAACGCTTCTCCAGCGGATACTTGTTGGCCGACGTCCGTATGTGACTGGTAAACCTTACCAGTACACCTTACGAGTTCAATCCAATGGATGTAAGTCAGCCCGACTCATGCGAGTTCAATGATGAAGGAAATGTTCCTGGCGATCGACAACACGGGCTACCCTTCGGGTTGGCTGACCTGGCAAGAGGCAGTGACTCACGATGTGTTGGGGAAGGTTGCGTACGGCTTCGGTGATTTTGAGTTCACCTTCAATGGCGGTATAAGTCGACACAGCGGGCTCAACTCGCGGATTACGCTTAAGAGCATTTTGGTAATGCACGGTCGCGATCGAGTTAGGACTCAGCACGCGACCATTCCTCTGTCCAATCATGCTCTTTTTCGCAGAGATCGCTTTATGTGCGCCTACTGCGGTGACACCAACACACGCGGCTTAACCCGAGATCATATTGTCCCAATTTCGCGCGGCGGAACTGATACCTGGACCAATGTCTGCGCGTGTTGCTCTCTATGCAACATACGCAAAGGGGCTAAAAATTTGGAGGACTTGGGCTGGCAGCTGCTCTACATACCATATGCACCAAATCATCAAGAGGGATTGCTACTTCAGAATCGACGAATCCTCTGCGACCAAATGGAACTCCTCAAGGCGATGCTTCCCAAGCACTCTCGCCTCGTGGCTTGATTTCTAGGTTGGGGCGCAAGGTGAACCCTTGTTCACCTATTCCCAGTACCGTATCGAAAAGCACATAGCTGATCTCCGAACGAGTAAGGCGAGGATTTCGATTGAATCGCCTTCTTTCGATCTTGCCTTGCAAGACCTCCGCTGCTTTGTTACGTGCAACCTGTAGAGCATAGTACGGTGCCTGAAAGGAGTTCGTACTTCCTTTAGCTATTGCATCAGAAGTGCGCGCTGCTCCAATCCAGAAGAAAAAATAGACCTCTGAAACTGAAAAGTCTTGCAGCAGGCTAGAAATGGTGTCATCAACCTTTTCGTAGCTGGGCAGTTTTATGTGTCTCTCACTCCAGAGGTAAACCATGATCTGTCTGCATTCCTCGCCGGCAATTTCGGTCCATAGCAATTGTGCTTCGCCAATATCTGTGGCGGAAACCGGCTGAGCGCCGAGCCTCGTGGAAAGAATCGAATCCAGTTCAAGAATGCTGAAATCGCCGCAGTTAAGTGCCCATTGTAGGGATAACAGATCGCCGCATTCAATTTGATGCGTGACACTTGCCACACTATCGCGCGGCCCCGCTATCGGAATTAGAGCTCCTCGTTGATAGAGCTCGCTCAGAATTCTGTATATCATTTCAAACGTTGGACAAACAGGCAGAGCCGCCTCCAAAGCTGGGCCAACACAGGATTGCTCGCCGCTTAATTTCATTGCTCTCATCACAGCAAGCAAATTGACGGAATTTCTGAAGCCGAGGGATTCAACTGAAACCGGTGGATGTTCCGCAAACTGCCTCAAGTTGTACTCTGATGCCGCTTGGGCTGCAGCTTTTGCAACGGTATCGCGTTCCGCTAACGCCGCTTGACGACAGTTTGCACAAGCGCAATATCCGCTCGACTTGTGCCCGCACGTTAAACACGAAAACGGTCTATTCGAACCAGAAGAATATCTAGAGGACCGCAAGCGCTCCATCGGGTTGCTGCAATAGCGACACAGCATATTTACGCTTTGCTCAGGCGGAAAGTGAAGCACAAGCCTGCTCGCCGGAAGGTCGACTTTGTACGTGTCCAAAAGCGAACGAACGCTCTCGCCTTTGTAATAGCGATCAATGAGTTCCAGCACTTGCGCTTGGCTTAGGTGAGCGAAGGGCTCTGCCATATTCAGCAACTCCACAAATATTGAAATACGGCTGAATATATCGCGATTTGTCACTCATAGAGCGTGGTTCGATGAGTGACATTTTTGCAAACTCGTTAGATGGCAAACAAAGCTATCAGAACGAGAGAAGACCCCCGAATCCTATTCGGCAAGAGAGTTGCAGAGCTTAGAAAACGCGAAGGGATATCTCAAGAGTCCCTTGCGCTGGAAAGCGGCCTTGCCCGGAGCTACCTCGGCGGCGTAGAACGCGGCCAAAGAAACATCGCGCTCTTGAACATCACGAAAATTGCCACGGCTCTCGGTATTCCAGTTGCGGAACTGTTTCCTTAGCAGCTTGGCAATATAGATTGAGCGTGGCTAGATGGCGCGTTTTAGTGCAATACAGCACGGTTGTAGAATCCGTGAGCATGCGCCACTTACACAGACAAATTTTGAAATGCCGTGTTGTTGTGAGGCACCTTGAAATGACGAACGAGGCATTGGTAACGACCACTTAGACGACTTCGTTATGCCTACGGCTCATGGTGCCCGATTGTGAAAACAGCCAAGTGTGCTGAATCTGCGAGAGCCTTCTACGCCAATATAGAAAACTTCAACTGGCGACAAGATATTGAATTCATCATCGCAAGAACGACAATCTCTGCCACCCCTCCTTATTGATCAAGCCGCAAGCAGGTTTCAAGAGTTTGAGGCTTCAATCGCATGGGCCGCTCTCGCTGCCCAGAGCGCGAAAGAAACAGCTTCGCGGGTCTATGCGATGCGGCCGCCACCTCAGCCGCGACTCGTAGGCGAAAAGGCAGCTGACTATCTTCAATCAATAATACCCGTCACCGAGTCCGATATTCTGGACTGCCATTCTGCCTATGGCTCGGTACGATGGCTTTGGTATTTGCGCCGTGCGCCCGATAGGCTCTTCGAGGGGGAATACACTACCACCTTAGGTTACGATCGAATGCTCGCAGAGCTAGTCGCATCGAAGTTCACTGCGATCGACGTTAGTGAAAACCCTGACCGAGTCTCGTTTCCAGCCGATGTTTATGCCTTTCGACATCTAGCTCGGTATGTGGGGCGATTGAAACTTTTGTCAAATCTGCACAGCTTGTACAGGCGAGTAGGAAAAGGCGGGGTTCTCGACGCGAGTACGCCAACCCTCATCGTTGAAACCAGTGAAACGATTGAGCGAGCAATCCAAATCTATGACAGCCGTCACGACATTGCGACAGAGTTCATAGGTGCGGGCCTTGGAATGGCGGCCATCGATCCCGATATTGACTTGATCGTGCGCAAAAGCGCAGGAGCCGAGCCCGAAGCATTCCTAACGAGTAGAAGCAGCTCTGGCTTCACTTGCCCGATCACTTATCCAAATGAATCGGGTGGCCGCAGTACTGGCACAGCAAATATTCGGCACGCGCCAATGATGCTCAACTTGTCCAAGATTTTGTCCCCCCTTGGAAAAGAAGGTAGGGTTCCGGACTATTTGCCAAAATTCGCTTCTCTCTGCCAACTACTGTTGTTGGTGCCGTCTATCTGCGCTCAAGTGCCTTGGGCTTTGAGTTCAATTGTGCAACAAGGCTATGTCTTCATAGGAAAACAGCGACTGCGCAACATCGTAGACCATTATTTGCACGAGGTCGTCGACCAATTGGCCCCTAGGACACCTGGGTTTGCATGGCCAAAGAATTTTGACGATTGGTATGAAGCAATTTCGGGTGTCGCCGCTTCGACGTGGCCGATCGCGAGCGGCAACATTCTGCGGCCATTTCACGACAACTTGTTGATTGACGTTACTGGCGCGTCTCAAGCTTTGCTCCATAGACTCGAACTTACTCGCTCGCCGCTGATTGGGAACATACGTGCGCAAGCGTTTGAGCTTGATTGCCAACAAATGATCAACGGCACTCCTTGGAAGCCTTCTCAGGGGATCCAAGACTTGCGAGGTCGACAGCTTCGCCGCAACGGAAAGATAATTACGGATATCGACTCAATTGCAGAAAAAAATGGGGTTTTGCTAGTCGTTTCTTGCAAAAGTATCATTTATGATCGCGACTATGATCAGGGTGTCTTCAAATCTGTCAACAATACTCAGCACACCATCGACGCTGCGGTAGCTCATTGGCTGGGAATCGTCGACGAGTTGAAGCTGAATCCAACAGGCGATAATTTTGATTTTTCGCAGTTTGATGAAATTATTGGTGTCGTGTGTACCCCATTTGTCGGGTATTCAAGCGACGAAAGAACCCTTGCGTTTGCTAGGCCAAACTTGCGAATTTGCGCTTCAATTCTGGAGCTTCGGGATTGGCTGGCAGTCAACTAATTCGGAACCATGGAGAAATGTTTGTGTGGCATAACCGAAAGCTGTTTTCGGCCAACGGCGTTGATTCGAGCTTGCCTTTTACCTCAACTATTCGCGGGAGAAAGCGTGCCAAACAATCCACGGATGTTCTACGTAGGAGTTGAATGACATTATGCAAGAGCCGATCGTTACTTTGAACTTGTTAGCGCAGATCCCTGGGGGCGATCAGTTCCCAATCACTCTGGCAATCGGTCGACCGTACCAGATTCGTTCCAATCCGGATGTGTGGGCTTGCGCCGTTACTGTCGACCCACTTACCCCGGACTTGAATGACCGAATGGGAGGCGATGCTCTTCGCGCACTCGACATGGCGACCTACTTAGCACTCGACGTCCTGTGTTCCTTCAGAGCGGACGGCGGGCGGATTTTGTCTCCTGATGGGTCCGATTATCCAATTGAAGCACTAGACTCAATTCTGAATCGCGCGAACCTGATGGACCGAATCTAGATTAATACGGCTTGAAAGTCATTTTCGGCCAATAGCGGCGGTACGCAAGCAATTTCTGATTTCATAGTTTGATCCATCGAATCCAATGAAAAACAATGTCACTCTGACCCGCGGTGCTGTGGTGAAAGCGTGGGTCTCTTGAAGAAGCTTGCTCCTGGCACTTTAGTGACACTTACGTTTGGCGGATGCTTGATCGCATTAATTTCTTTCGTTACGTTTGTTGCCCCAAATATTGATACGCCAGAAGAAGCGTGTCGCTCCTCCTGCGAACGACAGTCAAAAATTGGTAGATATGTTCATATTGAACCTGAAATCCGAACCCGCGGCATGCGTGGCAGGGGACCAATGAAGTGCGAATGCGTCTAGGCTCTAGATCCTAGAGATCCTAGGATTAAAGGTTCCAGAATCGAGTTAAATTCGCGCAGGTTGTGGCTCCCTGCGCCTATTTGTACCTTGGTAAGACGAAGCGAAGGTCCGCTCGGGAAGTCTGAATGTCCGTTAAGGGTCATCCAAGCGGATGAGTGCAGTTCACTAATTTGCTGGTAGATTGGCGATGATGTTTTCGGCCAATAGCCGCTGTTCCCGATAACGCGCTGATTTCATCGGTTGATGCGTCCAATCGGACGCAAAATCAAATGACTCCAACCCCAAGTGTGGTGTACTTCAATTGACCGAAGATTCCTTCAATCCCTACGAAGCACCAAAATCACCGCTTGCCCCTAGTGGTGGAGAAGGCGAAACAGCGCCGCCTCTGTGGAACCCAGGTGCAGCCGCAAATTGGTCTCTGGTCTTGTCGCCCGCGTTCGGCGCGTTTTTACTCGCGAAAAACTGGGACGCGCTTGGCGAGCCGAAACGCGCCCGATCGCAGCGAATTTGGGCCTGGCTCTGCGTTGTCGCCATCCTCTTTAGCATCTTCTGGCCGCTTATCAATTCGTCATTTTCAGAAGTAGGAGTTAGTGTCAACCTCTGGTTTGTCGCCTACCTTTTGTGCTGGTACGGAATCGCCGCTCGACCACAAATAACGCTTGTAGATGAAATGTTTGGTAAAGAGTACCGGCGCCGAGGATGGCTAGTACCAATCTTTCTGACGTTGTTACTCCTCGTCGGCGTTATCCTCGCAACGGTTTTGTTGGCGGCGGCACTCGCGGCATTTGGAGTCACTACGGCGAAACAAATTTAGACGCGACAGCGAAGAATATTGCGCCCTTGACCGCTCTCAACGGGAACTTTCAGGAAATCTATGGAGCCTCTATTTGTCAAAAATGACTGTCGCTATAGTATTGAGGAAACGTCCAATACCGGCGGTTCCCGACTGGCGTCTGATTCAACCATTTTGCGATGATAGTGGCGCCGACTACGTCGAACTAGCCGTGTAATTCAATGACAAAAGCCAGAAGTATTCCTAAATGACTTTGCCGTCGAAAGCGAAGATGCGAGGGACGAAAGTTGCCGCTCTTGCAATTGGATCGCTTGGGTTGATCCTGCATCTGGCTGTTGCTGTTTACGGGGCAGGCCAGGGAGACTACCTTCTTATCGTGGGGCTATTCGTTTGGTCTTCATTGCCATACTTGTTAGGCATTCTGTTGGCCTGCGTCCTCAAAAGACCGATCATCGCATTTTGCGGGATGCTCATGCCCTTGGTTCTAGACTGCTTCAACATTTACGGAGTCTTTGTGACGTCGACGTCATCAACAGCAGTGGTGGCATTGCTTTGGATGCCGCTATGGAATATCTTGATGATTCAGCCTGTTGGCCTCGCGATTGGATGGTGGGTTGCGAAAGGCCCGTTGGGGACCCGGTGAAACCGGCCAATAGCGGTCGTTCCCGGGCGCCTTCTGATTTCATATATTGATTCAGTAAATCAAGTGAAAAACAATTTGATTCCGACCCCTAGTGTTGCGTTGAATTCGATGAAAAACAATGTGACTACGACCCTTGGCGGCACCCTTTTAGGCTTGGGATTCCAAAGTTTTTTTCGAATTTTCTTCCACAAGTTGTGCGTCAGCGCAAAATGTTGTGGAGACTCGGGTTGTCGCCAAAGATTAAGTTAGACGGCAACGTTACAAATGGGGGATCTGCTCATGCGTCGTTGGGTCGGTCGTTGGATTGCAGCGGTTGGGGTAGTCCACTGTCTCGTCGGTCTCATGGTCTTCTCCGGACCTTTGACCGAGATTGTGACGTCCGGGATCTGGAACTCTGTTAACGGATACAAGGGGCGACCGTTGGCGTTTTGGTTCGTGTTCGCGGGCCTTCTTACCATCGTGTTTGGCCTCACCGCTGACTGGATTGAGAAGGAACGTAACCACTTTCCATCAATCGTTGGCTACTTGTTCTTCAGTCTCACCGCACTTGCGATCGTCGCAATGCCTCTCAGTGGCGGGTGGCTTCTCCTCCCCCCAGCTGTAGGCATGCTGTTGAAGCCACGCGCGGGTGCTAGGAATGTTGCCGCCTAACCAGCCGCTCTACCTGACGCTTCAAGGCAGCCGCTCCATGCCCGCCGTTCGCGCAGGTGAGCGCCGACGTTAGGCGTCGTAACGGCCCATCTCACAGCTCAACCGTGGTCAGGAACATCCAACTTCCAACCGCGATCTTAAGGCCGCTGTCAACGCATCCGACCAGTCGCCACGACAGTCGTTTGTGCCAATGCCACCCAGCAAGCGAGTTTGCCACCGTGAGCACCGCCAGTGCGCCTATCGCGGGACCGAAACTCGGAATCATGATGAAAAAGTGGACCCCTACCGCCATCAGGACGGCAAGAATCAGGCGCTCTTGGTCGGCGGCATATCTCCGAATGACTAGGACTACGAGCACCGTCTCGACAACGATCGCCAACACCAAGGCGCTGATCTGCAAACTGCTGGGCGCGGGAAGAGGCGGAGAAAACGTCCCCGCCAATCCAGTGGAGAGCAGGCCTAACACTGCACCTATGACCGCTGGAACATACCAACGCGATCCGGAGAACCAAGCAACCAAGAATCCGATGCCGATACAGATCAGCATCAACCCGCCGCCGCGCATAAGCGGATAGGCAGTCACGGCTTCGTTAACCATGGCCAATCTCCTTTCAGCACTCAAGTCTAGACAGCATCTCGCAACGGCCACACGCGCTGCCTGCCGTCGTCGCCCGCTTAGCTCGAACGTTGGGCCGCAGATTCAATGTTCGTTGTTCGCCCAACGTTCAAAACACACTTCCGTACCGCCAGAACCTGAGGAATGCCGTGGAACTCAACACAGCCAGAGTGTTCGTGAAAGACCTTGATGCCGCAAAATAGTTCTACTCAAGCAAACTGAGCCTGCCGTCGTTGCCCGCTTGGCTCGAACGTTAAACCGCCGCTTTCGGGCAATCGCCATGTCAGCTATGGGTCAAACTCGGCGGTTCCAGTTAGAAAAAAGCGGTCATTCCTCAAGCAATTTTTCGAAGCAAAATTGAGTCACGAAATCCACATCTGAGCAGAGGTCACAGCCGCTTAATCGTGGGCAATTTTCCGCAAAACTCACTAACGGTTGGTTATGCTATACAAGCAAAGTCCAAACATCGCATTTTGGTGCGATTTTCTTGACCGCGACCTTTTTTGCAGATACGCTGATCGTACGTTTAGTGATTTTTCAGCAGCGCATTCAAGCGTTTTTGTTCGCTATAAATTCAGTCGTTGGATGTCTTGATGGTAGCCTGCACGTCCTGCTACGATGATTACAAGCTATAAAGTTTTTGATTTCTTGACCACCATGAATACCACCTTTCGCCTCACCAAAAATTCGATGATCGCCACCGCGCAAAGTAGCGCAATGGTTGGCATCGCCTCAACCATTACCGTCGCGACCACATCGGTTAGCGAATGGGAAGTTGTCGCGACCATATCGATACGACCGGGCAACGGGAGAACGCAGAAGGCGTAAAACGCCAATCTAGTTCAGATACCAAACGCCCGGTTGCTTACGCACCGGGCGTTTTTGTTTTTGTAGCGCAACAGCCCATTAGCTCAGTGGTAGAGCGGCGGATTTATACCCCGTAGCGCCAGATAAGCGGCAGGTCGTCGGTTCGAATCCGACATGGGCTACCAAATTTGAAAGACTGTTATGAATACTAAAAAAATCTATGTCAGCGGCTTGAACATCACCTTTTGCCCTGACGAAAGCGTCATTTTTCGACCAAGTGTGGTTGCGCGCTTGGTCGAGCCGTATCGCGACTTTTTCTTGGACGACTTCTTCGTGGACGGGCCCATCACGGTGCTTACCTTTGATTTCCTTTCGACAATCTTGAAGGCGCTGAACAAGGACGGATACAACGGCCTCGTCTACCTCACGCGCGTCAACAAAGTTGATCCGAAAATTCTTATCCCCAGAGTCGGTTTCGTCCTGCCTGAAAAAACCGGACGCTACAGTCGCGGCAAGCTTGCCTGTGAAGTGGATGAACTGCTGACCAAAATCGCGATGGATATGGTCGAGGAGCATATGGTCATCGCCATGGACGAGAACGCCAAAGCACCCAGCGGCGAAACAACGTCGCCTAAGCAGTTGCCGGTCTCATCTGCCGCGAAAGCGCTTGCCGACGATTTGGCTATGCAGCGCGGAGATGACATGGACATGCGGCTTGCGCCCGGCACGCTGTTGGAAGGTGAAGTCGATCCTGAGTCGCAGATGCACAAGATCTTCGACTCGAACGCGTTGTCCGTGCGGGTCAAGCAGCTGGCGACGATGACCTCTAGCCACGAAAAGTATTACGTTCGGCAATTGGAGGACCTTCTCAAGAGCGGCAATCTGCGGCCGTTGGGACTCGCCCCGCCAATTGAAAAGATCGAGCAGCTGGCGACGAAGTTTCCCAACATGACCGAGGTGGTCGAGCGCGTAGCTGACTCAATTAGGTTGGCACACCGCGGTGACGGCACGTTTCGTTTCGAGTCCTTGTTGCTACTGGGGCCGCCAGGTGTCGGCAAGACGCACTTCGCCAAGGCGCTGGCTGCGGTGGCGGGCGTTAACTACACCACGGTGCACATGGAAAATGCTTCGACAGGATGGCTGCTCGCCGGGCTTGATCGTGGCTGGTCGTCAGGCCGCATGGGCAGAGTCGCGAGAATGTTGACCATGCAAGACAGCGCAAATCCGGTCTTCCTCGTTGACGAAGTCGACAAGGCGAGTAGCGGCCGATACGACCCGATTTCGGCGCTGTATGCGTTGTTGGAACGCCATACCGCGCGGACGTTTCAGGATGAGTTTCTGGAAGTCGAGTTGGATGCGAGTCGCATTAATTGGATTCTCACGGCGAACGATGCGAAGCGGATTCAGAAGCCACTGTTGAGCAGGATGGTCGTGGTCGAAGTGCCGGCGCCCACGCAGGAACAGTGTCTATCGATCGCCGCGGGGATCTATTCCGAGTTGCGGGCGCTGCACGATTGGGGCGAGTACTTCGATGCCGGGCCGCCGGCGGACGTAATGGAGCAGATCAGCGTGTGTTCGCCACGCACCATGAAACAACTTCTGTTGGAAGCGTTCGGCCGCGCATCGAGGAATGATCGCACCACCCTGCAAGCAGACGATATCAACAAAAATTTATTTCCAAAACGCGAAGCTGGATTGGGGTTCACATGAATATGAATACAAATATGCCGAAGCCAAAGATCTTCTTTTGCGGTGACAACCATTCTCACTTCAAACACATCGTTCAGGCGGTGCGCGAGCACCAGCCCGATGCGATCGTGCTGCTCGGCGATATTGAAGCAAAGCAGCCGTTGGAAATGGAATTGGCACCGCTCCTAGGTAAAACCGAAATCAGGTTCATCCACGGGAATCACGATACCGACAGTGAAGAAAACTGGCGGTATCTGATCCATTCACGGCTCGGGCATTTGAATCTCCACGCACGGGTGGATACCGTTGCAGGCCTGCGGATTGCGGGCTTGGGCGGTGTTTTCAGAGGAATGATGTGGTACCCGCCGGGGCCGAAGCACTTCGAGACATACGAGGCGATGGCTAAAAGCGTTGATAGACGCCAGCGGTTTGAGAAGTGGTCAAAGCAGCGCGCAGAGACGATGCTGCGGAATCACTCCTCGACAATTTTCCCGGACGTCTACGACGCTCTCTCATCGCTTCGGGCTGACGTACTCGTCGTGCACGAAGCGCCGAGCTGCCACCCACATGGCTTTGAGGAGATTGATTTGTTGGCACAGTCGATGGGCGTCAAAACCGTCTTTCATGGCCATCACCATGATCGGCTCGACTATCGATCGTCATTCGACAGGCTGGGCTTTCGCACCTACGGCGTGGGCTTTTGCGGTATTACCGACCTTGATGGGAACGTTGTGCTGCCAGGAGACTTCGACGATGTTCGAGTGCGGAGGAGCATTTTCGACGAAGACGACAAAGGACGGACATGACGATATCCATTCCAGCCGCTGAACCCAAATCTCTACACAACACAAACAACAAAATGAAGGAGTCATCATGATCAAAACCAAACAGCAGTTGTTCGACGCCGTGCCTGTTCAAACCATGGAATGCGGGACACGATATGTCCGTGTGAACGACATCCCAGAACCCTGGCGCATGCAGGCACAAAACGATATCCGTGGATGCGCCTGTCCCGTCGTCGAAGGCCAAGGGCCGCTCTATTACGCCCGTGACTTTCAAGATTGGGTTCAGGGTCGTTGGTGGGGAACGCCAGGGCCGAAAGGCTTAGCGTAAACAAAGATGGGCGGCGCGCCTCAGCGCGCTGCCCTCTTGGTAACGAACCTAGCAACAACAGGCTAGACCAACATGAAAATCCACATCCTGAGCGACCTTCACAATGAGTTCTCTAAATTCGTCCCCCCGAAAACGGAGGCCGATGTAGTGGTGCTCGCCGGGGATATTGATAACCACCGAAGTGGGGTCTATTGGGCTGCGGCGACCTTCGACAAGCCAGTCATCTATGTGGCCGGTAACCATGAGTACTACCATGACAACACCAAAACGCTTCCCGCGGAGCTACGCGCGGCGGCTAAAGGTACGAACGTTCAAGTGCTGGATAACTATGTCACCTTCATCGATGGCGTGCGCTTCGTCGGATCGACGTTATGGACGGATTTCAAGCTGGGGTCTTCAAACGACTGGGAGATCGAAGAATCAAAATACGATGCCGCCAGCATGATGAATGATTTCAACTTGATCAACTATGGTGGGCGGAAGCTATTGCCGCGAGACACGCAAGCCTTCTTCGCCGATGCGGTTGAGTTCATCCAGCGCGAGTTGGCGAAGCCATTTGGCGGCAAGACGGTGGTCGTGACTCACCACTCGCCATCGCCAAAGAGTATCCACGCGCGGTTTAAGGGAAATCCCATCAACGCCGCGTTTTGTTCAGACTTGGAACGCCTAATGCAGGGGCAAAACGCACCGGCACTTTGGATCCATGGGCATACGCACGACGCGTTCGACTATGTGGTCAATGGCTGCACGCGTGTGGTCGCCAATCCTCGCGGGTATACGAGTCGGCATTCGGTGGGACAGGAGAATGAGTTTTTTCAGGCGGGGCTCGTGGTTGAGATCTAGGGGAAGCATCTCGAAGTGCTTTCGGAGGGCGGGGACTCATTTTGGAAGGCACGATTCGAGCAGTGCTTTGCTGTGCCACTTCCCGCGTGCGACTTGTGAGCGAATTTTTGTTTTATGTGCTTCAGGTGAGGGAACGCGTTTGTACCGGTGTCGAAGTTGATTGCAGTATCGGCACGCAGCAACAATATTGCTGGGGTTGTTAGAGCCGCCGTTTGACTTTGGCTCAAGGTGCTCTGCCGTGCACTGGAGCGGCCGCGCCTGTTTCGGGGTCAATCCTGTTGCTTGGCAAAAGTCTTGGGGGTCGCCAAGCCAAGTAAGTAGCTGGCAGTAAAAGCAGCGCCGATGTTGACTAAGCCAAGCGATGCTGCGCGCGGCGAGAAGTGATTTTCTGGAGGGCATGATCGAATCCTATAAATGGGGGATTCGATACGTCGGGCGTCGCCTAGACTGAGCCAAGACAGTACACCTTCGGTATCGAAGATCTGTTTTGTTGGCCCGTCCACCTTATTAGGTAGGCGCGGGTGACAGCAGTCTGAAACTAGCTGCCCCTACAAGATTTGCTGAGCAAAATCTCGCGGATAGTATTTATCCGGATGCCCAAAAAGTCAAACGCAAGAAAGCTAGTTCCGCTCAACTTAGGCAAAATCAGAACATGTGCACCAACTACCGCCCATCTGCCATCGAAGCGATGAAATTCGGCACGCTCGAAGATATTCGAGAGACGAAGATCCCGTTCAAGGTTGAAGTGTTTCCGAATGATCCTGCGCCGATCATTCGTCCCGCTCGGGCCGAAAGTGAAAACGCTGGCCACTTGGAATGGACGCCGGCGCGATTTGGCTTAGTTCCTTTTTGGGCAAAAGATGACCAAGTCACCAAACTTGGCCGCATGGCCTATAACGCCAGAACTGAAACCGTTGCCGAGAAACCTATGTTTCGTCAGGCATGGAGCCGCGCCCAGTTTTGTTTGGTGCCGGCTGAACTCTTCTACGAACCGAATTGGGAATCGGGTCGCGCGGTCCGCTGGCGAATCGAGATGGCCAGTCGCGAGTCATTTGCAATTGGTGGCATGTGGGAAAGCCATGGCAAAGGGGATGCCTACTTCGAGTCTTTCACGATGCTGACCATTAATGCCGATACGCATCCGGTGATGAATCAGTTCCATCGCCCCGGTGATGAAAAGCGCATGCCTGTCATCGTTGAACCAGAAAACTACCTCGCATGGCTCAACGCCACACCGATTGATGCGGCAAAGCTCTTGAAGCCATTCCCGCCAGAGCTCATGACCTCGCGGCCAGAGCCGATGCCACTACGTACCAAACGAGAAAAGCCGCAGCCCAAGACAGAATTTGTGCCTCTTCCTACTACGGGCTGTTTTAGCAATCTGCACTGAAGCGGTGCTTGTCCAGTGCATTTGTAGCAGAAACCGCTAACGCCTAAATATCCAAGGCGCCACTGGCCGCGGATCTCGCCACAACCCAGTCTCCGCCGCTTTTGCCGACTCCTGTAGGGGAAACCACTCGCGCCTTGGTTTTGCAGCATAGACCCAAGCGTGGCCACCCTTCACCATCCAAGCATTCACCGACTCACCGTTCAGAAACACTTCGCCAAGCGCTCGCCCATACTTGTCTCGACCCTGCGTTTGCAGCGTGACCTTTTTTTGAAAGACGTGATCCGCAAGCGCTTGCCGCGAAGTGCGCCCGTATTTTTGCTTAAGCTCAGGCGCATCGATGCCCACCATGCGCACTTTGATTCGCATGCCGCCGCAATCGGCCGAAACGGTATCACCATCGTGGACCGAATAGATTGTGCAAGAAAGCGCTGTTGCGACAGAGGCAAGGACGAACATTGCGAATGCTCGCTTATGGATGAACCAGTTGAACTGTACTGGCCGATAAAGAAATGGACAGTTGCCAAATCTCCGGCAACTGAGCACAACTCAAGAATGTTCGAATTGACCGGCTGGCGGTGTAAAAAGCGAGTGAACTAGTTCACTGTTGCGCCAACTGCGAGAAGAAGGATGTACAGATTGAAAATAACGAATCCTCGGTGTCTTCGAATTTAAGATTACCGAGGCTGTCCCGAATTTTGTGTTTATCGATTTTGCTAGGCGTTATTGAATTGTTGCTCGAAACGGATCATCAGTTGGCTTAGCGCTTGTTTCCAATTC
>Ga0315906_10001854_pt1 | contig 30647 bp, 43 predicted proteins | sample LakEriMetagenome_4_FD_203526 | JGI IMG/M metagenome (GOLD analysis project Ga0315906, IMG submission 203526) | Freshwater fungal communities from buoy surface, Lake Erie, Ohio, United States - Buoy 2 MA122 | ecosystem: Environmental > Aquatic > Freshwater > Lake > Lake biofilm | place: USA...
GACCAAACCAAGGGACAACACTAGAACAAGGTCAATATAAAAATTTTATAACATTAAAACAATGTTTAGAATTAAGATCTAATATTCAATATGAAACTAGTCCTTCGTTCGAAACTAAAGATATAAAAGATTCAGAGTTTGGTTCAAAGTATAAAGGTAAACATGTTGTGTGGACATTTAGATTTAGCCCTGAAAGATCAGGAGCATATGAAGATAATGGTAACTGGATAGGTGGACTATTCAATGATCTACATCAAGTACCAATTATCAAAAAATTGAATGAAACGATAAATATTGATAAAGCAGTGTTTGATATTACTGATCCTGCTTATAAAAACATTACTGTTAAAACAATACAAGACCCAATTTAAGGCATCATTAAGGCAACAAAAAAATGTATAAAAAATTAATTTTGGAGATTAATGATGTCGGGACCAACAGAAATTGAAAAAGAAAATTTAGAAGCACATGTTGAATTATGTGCCGAAAGATATAAACAATTAGAAACACGTTTAGGAACTATTGAGAATAAAGTTAATGATCTTCATATTACTATACAAAAAAGCCATTTAAACACCATTAAAATTTTAATCGGTACGGCTGGTACAGTCATTGTAGGTGTATTGTCTTTACTAGGTGTTATTATAACGAAATTACCACAATAATGAAAATACAAGAACTTATCCAAGAACAACAAACTATCGGTGGAGTAGGTACTACTTCAGGTATTACACAAACTATCGGCCAACCACCGGCTGCTGGTCAAGGTCAAAATCCATCAATGTCTGGAAATGTTCAAGCATTATCAGATCCTAAATTACAAGCTGCTACACTTGCTCAACAAAAACAAGATCGAGAGCAGAAGAAAAAAGAAGTTGCTGATCAAATAAAATCTATGCAACAGCAATTACAAAATCTTCAAAAGCAGCAACAAGATCTAAATAAATTACAATGAAAATCGTACATTTATTATCTGGCCCAGATGTTGCTTTGTCTAATCAAGAGCAACAATTCGCTAAAAAATATAATCATGTTAAAATCAATAGTTTAAGTGAGCACGAACAATGGTTGGCTCAAAACCTTGTTCGTAAAGGTATCTATACAATAAGTAAAGATAACGAAACTTTAATTAAACGATTAGATGAAAACAAATAACGACATTTATATTAGACTTACACAACTTAACAAAGATGTTAAAGATGATCTTAAACGTCGAGGTCTTGTGGTTCCTATAAAAAAGGACGAAGACACTATCCAATTAGATAAATTTTTGATTAAAAAAATTGATAACGGTTTCTATAATATTTTGAACATTAGAGGTAATGAAATCGTCCACGGTATAAACTTACCTCAAACTGCTGTTATCCTGGCTAATAAACTTGCATTAGGAAAATGGCTAGACTTAGAATTATTACAGTATGATAAAAAGTACGGGTTCGCTATGTTCGACGAATTAGTGCATAAGAGATCTATACAAAATAGTTTAAAGAAAAAAGAATACGATCGTGCTGAACTTATGCAAAACAAATATTCGATCGCTAAACATAAAAGAAATTATTATAAGAAACTCATAATCAATGACTATCAAAAACTATTGAAGTTTAGATAAATAAAATATCGTTCATATGGAAATGCTATGAAAACTTCTGATTTTAGAAAACAATTAACAAGTTCTCAATTACGTGAGAACATGAGCAAAATGTTTGGTATGCAAGTTACTCTAGAAAAATATTCTAGAGAACAATTAGAAGACATGCGTAACAAACTACGTACACGCATGTTTCAACATGAGGGTCAGTCTGGTATTAATGACCTACTTACTAATGAAACATATCAAAAAGACAAAGCTATGTTAGCTTTGCTTAACACAAGGATTAAAGAAATGCTAGGTGAAGACATCAAAAAACTTAAAGACAAAATGGTCGAACTAAGTGAAGCAAAAAAAGGTGTCCGTGCACCTAAATTTACTAAAAAGGCCCAAGGTACCAAAGCCGCTCAAGATTATGACGGTGATGGAACAATAGAAGAACCAAAAGACGAAGTATGGGGTTCACGTGCCAGAGCTGCTGCTCAAGCTGGTAAACCTTTCCAAGAAGGTATGAAAGATAAAGTTTGCTCTAAATGCGGTGAAAAGCATACAGGTAAATGTCCAGTAGAAGAAGGCTTTGATGATATGGAAAAAGCTGTTGCCGATCGTGCAGCAGCTGATAAAAAGAAAAAAGGTACAGGTAAGTTTGATGTAAAGAAAACAACAACCGGTACTAAGTATACCCGTAAACCAGAAACTTTCGATGACGGCGGCAAAGACAAAGATATGAAGAAGGCCGAAAAGAAGACTAGTGAATCAGTTGTTTCAGAAAAGGCCGAAAGCAAATCTCAACAACAAGCCGCTGGTATTGCATTAGCTGCAAAGCGCTCTGGCAAAGCTCCTAAGAAAGGAACAGCTAGCGCCGAAATGGCAAAAATGCCTAAAAAAGAATTAGAGAAGTTTGCAAAAACAAAGCATAAGGGATTGCCTGAAAAGAAAAAGAAAACAGATGAATCTATTTTAGCATTCCGTGCTAATGTAAAACTTGTTAACGAAGGTCTACGTCGTTTAATAAATGAAGACGAAGAAGAAAAAGCAAAGGCAATTACTGCTGCAAGTGATATGGCTAATGACTTTACTAGCTGGATGCAACGTGTTGGTCAATATCAAACAAAAGTTATGATTGAACTAAGCGATGAAATTCGTCATAATTTTGGTCAAGCTGAAGCAGAAGCATTTAAACAAGCAGTTGGTCCTGCTTTGAGCGCTACACTAGAAGTATTAACACAACAACGTGAAGCAATTAGTAATGCTATCGCAGCTCTTGCTGGAGAACAACCTCCTGCAACACCAATGGGAGCAGAACCTGGTATGGAACCGGCAGCTGAAATGCCAATGGAACCAGCAGGTCCTGATGAAATGAACACTCCTCCTGCAGATGAATTTGCTGCTAGCGATGCTGCCGCAGGTGCAGGTACACCAGGTCGTGAAATGCGCGAAAGTCGATTTGTTCGTAAATTGGCCGAGAGCCACTCTATTATTAGCAAGCTAGCAAAATAATGAAATTATTTGAAATAGCAAGCCCCCAGGACGCTAAAACAGTTTTAGATGTTATTAAGGGCTTGGCTAATAAAGATAGAATTCCTAGTGAAATTCCATTCGCTGCCTTTAAGAATTATATTAAAGGCGACGAAATTGGCGTAGGTACACCAGAGGCATTGGTTGCATTTAAAAATCAAGTTGACCCTACCGGTGATGTTATTCAAGATGTTCTAGATAACGGAACTGTTGTGCTTAATACTAAAATAAAAGGTAATGCACAAGACCAAACTCCTGTTCCTGGATCTAGCCCTAGTGTAGATCAAATGGCATCAAGCGCAGCTAGTAAAGCAATTAGCTCAAACATTTGACATTTGCAAATTAACTAGGTATAATTAAAGTTATGCCTATTTTTAACCCTCCTATATTTGTAGAACGTTTTCAATATAAAAACTGCGTTCAAATTAACGATCCTGTAACACGTAAACGTGTATATCAAACACCCGACGGTGAATCACTCCCTAGTGTAACTACTATCCTTAGTTCCACGAAAGATATGACCCATCTTAACGAATGGCGAAAACGTATCGGTGAGGATAAAGCTAATCAAATCACTAAAGAGGCTGCTGGGGTAGGAACCGCTATGCACGCCAACTTAGAAAGATTCATTGCTGGCCTACAACGACAACCGGGAAATAATCCTGTACATGTTCAAGCTAATAAAATGGCTGACATAATTATCGAAAACGGTTTGAACAAAGTTAACGAAGTTTGGGCAATGGAACAAAGTTTATACTTTCCTGGTCTTTACTCTGGTACTACTGATTTGGTAGGTGTTTATGACAACCAGCCTGCTGTTATGGACTATAAACAAACTAATAAACCAAAAAAAGAAGAATGGATTGAAGATTATAAAATCCAGTTAACTGCGTATATTATGGCTCATAATGAAGTCTATGGTACAGATATTCGCAGAGGAGTTGTGTTTATGTGTTCAAGAGATTTACAATATCAACAGTTTGATTTATATCCCGATGAGTTTGAACATTGGAAAAATCGTTGGTTAGATAAAGTAGAAGAGTACTACACTACAGGAATGCAAGGACTTAAACAGCTTCTAACTGGATAAATATCCTATATAGGGGATATTACAATGGCTGTAGTGGAAATTGCTCGAATACAAGTACGTAGAGGACAAGAAAATCAAACTGGTGTCCCTCAACTGGCCAGCGGCGAATTCGGTTGGGCAGTAGACACCGAACGTTTATATATTGGCTTATCAAGAGAAGATGGCGGAGCCCGAAATGATAACGTAGAAATTCTTACAGAAAATCACTTAAGAAATTTCTTTAGTACATTATCTCCACTTGCATCTACTGCAAGCTATGTTTACAGAGTAGGTACATTGATAACTGCTCAAGATAACATAAATGAATACGAACGCTCAATTCAAGATAGATTAGACGAACTAGATGTTAATATCGAAAACTTTGGATCAGTAGCCCAAGGTGGTGACGATACTGCTGTATTACAATATGCAATTGATAATCTTTTCTTAAATGCAGCTACACTACCGGGAAATCCTGCTAGAACATTAGTATTACCAACAGGTACTTTAAAAATATCCGAATCAATTTATATTCCAAAAAATACTAGAATTGTTGGACAAGGTCCCGGAAAAACAAAATTGCTTATTACTTCAACAGGTAGTCATGCACTACAAACAGTCGATTCTACTAGTGCAGGCGGAGTTAGCTTTATAACATTTCCTAGCATAAACAGTAATACTAAACCTGACTATGTTCATATAGAAGGTTTAACTATTGAAGTAGATTCATCTTTAGTTACAACTGAAGCTCTTAGCCTTATAAGTTTAGATTGTGCCAGTAATGCAATTGTACGTGATGTTAACTTTAAAGGATATTATACTGTAACATCACCAGCAAATAAAAATAATGCAGGCATTGATATTAGAGGTTCGGCTTCAGTAACTTCGGAAAATATTTTTGTTGATAATTGTACATTCGAAGGATTGTACTACGGTGTTAAATCAAATCATGATATACTAAATCCTCAAATACATAATTGTAAATTTAATGATCTAAATAGAGGTATTGTATTCAATGATCCTATTGATCCAATAGCTAGTATCGGCCCACGTTTTTGTAGAATTACTAATAATAGATTTAAAAATATTGCACAACAAGCAATATATGCCGGTGCTAGTATATCTACTACATCAACTAATCACTTATCAATGTACAATCAATTTATTAATGTTGGAAATAACATTGTGTGGGGTGAACTATCAACTACAGGAACATCTGTAATTAAATTTGAAAGCGAAGAAAATATTAGTATACATGATTATTTTAATAGACATGAAGTTCAATATTCTAATGCAGGAACAACATTAAAATATAATAGTCTAATTGAAGGTAATGCTGATATTATTTTATCTAATAACAGATCTGTTGTTATTCCTGCTGGTCTCACAAAATGTGTTTTACGTATAGCAATTACTGATTACGAACAATACATGGTTATTAAATATAATGCATCAAGTGTATTACCAGTATCTCGCTCAGGATCTTTAGATATTAATATAGGTAGAGACACAGATCCAACAGTGAGTATTACTGATAATTATAATTATGTTTCCGCAGCCGAAGGTAGTATAACTTGGGAAACCATTGTTGACTCCACAAACAAATGGGTTGAATTAAGAGCCACTAATGATGATGGCGACCCATTAACTATAGAACACAAAACAACTTTAATGGTATAAATGTTTAATCAATCTGTAGATCAAAGATTAACAGAATGGATTAATTGTAGAAATACACTGGAAGTTATTGAAGATCCATTACAATACGTTTGGGACTTTTGGCATCCAGCTCCATTCATTCCCTATAATAAAAATATAGATCCCTACTTTAAAAGAAATTGGCCTAGCCCATGGGAAATAATTGCCGAAAACAAATACGACGATTTTACTAGAGCATTAATGATATCTTGGACTCTTAAATTAACTAAGAAATTCAACCAATCTAAGATAGAAATAAAAACTTTAGTAGACTCTGAACACGAAAGAGAGTATAATCTAGTGTTTGTAGACGATAATTATGTTATTAACTATAGTGATAACGGGCCTGTTTCTGTATTAGACTTAATCGGTTCATTTAGACTACAAAATCTAATAGAAGTTGATACCCCAAGGTAAATATCTTCCTGAAATAATAATAAGAGGTTTTTAAATATGATCACAGTGGTCAAAAGAAATGGGGAATCTGTTCCTTTAGATATTTCTAAAATTCAAAGGCAGGTTGCTTATGATTGCAAAGGAATAGACGGTGTTAGTCCAAGTATGATTGAAATCAAGGCTCAACTTGAATTCCATGATGGGATGACCACAAAAACTATCGATGAATTGCTGTTAAAAGCAATGGTTGATTTAATCGACGAAACAGAGAACTCCGAGATTAATAATGTTAACTATCAATATGTGGCAGGACGTCAAAAGGTCAGTATGCTACGAAAAGAAGTCTACGGAAGATATACTCCTCCTCCGCTTTATGAAATTGTAAAAAAGAATATCGAATTGGGAATGTATACTCCTGATTTACTTAAATGGTATTCTAAAGAAGAATGGGATATTATCGACCTATTCATAGACCACGGTAAAGACGAAGATTATACCTATGCAGCTATTGCTCAACTTGCTGAAAAATATCTTGTACAAAATCGAGCAACGGGAAAAATTTACGAAACACCACAGGTAAGATATGCAATTGCTGCTGCAACTGCTTTCCACGCAGAACCACAAGATAAAAGATTGAAATATGTTAAAGAATATTATGAGTGCGCTAGTGATGGTCACTTTACTTTAGCAACTCCTGTGCTTGCTGGGTTGGGTACTACTACTAAACAATTTAGTAGCTGCGTTCTTATTTCTAGTGACGATACCTTGGATAGTATATTTGCTGCTGGCGAAATGATGGCCAAATATGCTTCAAAACGAGCCGGAATTGGCTTGGAAATTGGCCGAATTCGACCCTTAGGAGCACCAATTCGTAATGGAGAAATTAAACATACGGGTATGATACCATTCTTGAAAAAATGGTATGCGGATCTACGTTCATGCTCACAAGGTGGTATCCGTAACGCAAGTTGCACAATTACTTTTCCTATTTGGCACTATCAATTTGAAGACCTAATTGTTCTAAAAAATAATCAAGGAACAGAAGAAACTCGTGTACGTCAAATGGATTATTCTGTAGTCGTTAATGCTATGTTTTGGCGTAGGTTTAAACACGGTGAAGATATAACACTTTTTGATCCGCACGAAGTTCCGGATCTTTACGAAGCATATTATAGAGATACTAAAGAATTTGAAAAACTATACTTACATTATGAGCAAGATAAAACAAAAAAGAAAAAAGTTATATCCGCCGAAGAACTTTTCAAGAACGGCATACTTAAAGAGCGTACGGATACTGGAAGAATCTACCTTGTCAACATCGACAACGTTATCAACCAAGGCCCATTTGATACAAAGACTGACCCGATATATCAATCAAATCTCTGTCAAGAAATACTCTTGCCCACCAAACCTTTTCAACGAATTGAAGACCCGGAGGGGAGAATTGCTCTTTGCACTCTTGGATCGATAAATTGGGGTGCTTTCCGCAACCCTCAAGATATGCGTAAAGCATGTCGTGTACTTGTTCGTAGCTTGAGTAACTTACTTAACTATCAAGACTTCTTGAGCATTCAAAGTAAATTGGCTAATGAAGACTTTGAACCACTTGGTGTTGGTATTACTAACTTAGCATATTGGCATGCACGTCGTAATTTAAAATATGGTGAGACTGATGCACTTGCCGAAGTTAAACGTTGGATGGAACATCAAGCATATTATCTAACTGAAACTAGCGTTGAACTAGCACAAGAACGTGGTGCTTGCAAACGTAGCGAATTCACTTACTATGGCAAAGGTGTCTTTCCTTGGGAACGTAGAGCCGCTGGTGTGAATGAATTAACTGACTTTACTCCTAAATTAGATTGGGAATTGTTACGTACAAAAATGAAACAATATGGTATACGTAATGGAACCCTAATGGCAGTGGCTCCTGTTGAGTCTAGTAGTGTCGTCCTTAATTCTACCAACGGCATAGAAATGCCTATGGAAATGATCAGCGTTAAAGAAAGTAAAGCCGGCTCATTTGTACAGGTTGTTCCGGATTACAAACGATTAAAGAATCGTTATCAACTAATGTGGGAACAAACTGATTGTATCGGTTATCTTAAAACGGCCGCTGTACTAGCAGCCTATATTGATCAATCACTTTCTACAAATACTTTTTATAATCCAGCACATTTTAAGGGCGCAAAAGTCCCTGGAACTTTAATTTCTAAAAACTTAATGCTGGCTTACAAATGGGGATTAAAAACTATATACTATAGTTTAATTAATAAAGTAGGTGCTAAGGCAAATATAACAGGAACAAATATGTATCCGTTATTAACTGGAACTACAATTCCTGCTGTTGGCATTACATCTCCTCTGAATACAACAGCAGATGAAGATTGCGAAGCTTGTAAACTCTAAATTAGGAATCACACTATGTCACACGCACAATATAATCTATCCACTAAACCAAACTATCTAAAACGTAAAATGTTCTTGGATCCAGAAGGCCCTGTAACAGTACAACGTTTTGAAGAAGTAAAATATCAAAAGCTTCAAAACTTTGAAACACTAGCAAGAGGTTTCTTTTGGGTCCCAGAAGAAATTAGTCTCACTAAAGATAAGATTGATCACAAAGAATCCAGTGAAGCTATTAAACATATATTCACTAGTAATCTATTAAGACAAACAGCATTGGATAGCATTCAAGGTCGCGCACCAAGTCAAATTTTTGGCCCTGTGTGTAGTATTCCAGAATTAGAAGCATTGACATTGACTTGGGGTTTCTTTGAAACTAGTATTCATTCTAAGAGCTATAGCCATATTATACGAAATGTCTATGGAGTACCTAAGGATGAATTTAATAAAATTCACGACACAGCTGAAATTGTTGGTATGGCTGCAAACATAGGAAGGTATTATGAAAATTTACATCAGCTTAATTGCCGTAAAGAATTAGGCGAAGATATTCCAGTCTATGATCACAAACGAGCAATTTGGCTTGCATTACATGCTTCATATGCTCTCGAAGCATTACGATTCATGGTATCATTCGCTACTAGTCTTGCTATGGTAGAAAATAAAATCTATATTGGTAATGGAAATATTATTAGTCTAATTTTACAAGACGAAATTTTACATGCTGAATGGACAGCTTGGATAATTAACAATGTTGTAAAAGAAGATAATGATTTTGTAAAATTACAAGACGAATGTCGAGATGAAGTATATCAAATGTATATGGAAGTAATCGACGAAGAAAAATCATGGGCAGACTTTTTGTTTAAAAAGGGTGTGGTTATTGGTCTTAACGCTAATATTTTAAAAGACTTTGTTGATTTTACAGCATTTAATCGATTAAAAGATATCGGAATCAAATATCTTTCTGATCATCCAAAGTCAACACCCATTCCATGGTTTAACAAACATGTGAATATTAATAAAAAACAAGTAGCGTTACAAGAAACTGAATCTACTAATTACGTAATTGGTGTAATGAGTGATCAAGTTGAATATGAAGCACTACCAGATTTATAAGGATTAAAAATGGCAAAAATACAAACAAAAACCATTGTAGTAAGATTTAATAAAATAGTTAAAGATAAAGATTCAACATCTTTTGTTATTTCAGAAGATGTTGCAAAGACATTAGAAGAAGTTGCACAAGAAATGTGCGATTCGTCAGTTATCGTAGAAGTGGAGGAAATCGATGAATAATGTAATTTTATGGAGCAAATATCATTGCCCTTATTGTGATCAGGCTAAAGCGTTATTAAAACAAAAAGGTATTCCTTTTGAAGAACGTAAAATTGGCGATGGATGGTCAAAAGAAGAATTGCTAGAAAGTTTGCCAACTGCTCGCACTGTTCCACAAATTGTTATTAACGGTGAATGCATTGGTGGCTTTATTGAATTGAAAGAATATTTAGGTGTAGGAAATGTCTATTAATTATTCCTCAGATGTTATAACTTCTGGATCAGATGAAGATACCATTACTATTAATAGTAGTACATTAGATGATATTATGCATTCTACTATGAGCACATCTTTGAATTATTCAATTAACAGCTCTGGTACAATAGGAACTGCTGGGCTTGGTAATTATACATTTACAACAGATGGAACAGGATATGCTCAACCTTGGGTAACAACAACTGGTGTTCCACATACATTAGATGTTAAAGGTGATGCTAACTTCGAAGGTGATATTAAATTTAAAGGTCGTAGTCTAGAAGAACTATTTTCTAAAATAGAAGATCGGTTAGCGATCCTACAACCAGATCCTGCAAAATTAGAAAAATACGAAGCTTTACGTAAAGCATATGAACATTATAAGCTAATGGAAAAGCTTATAGGCGAAGAATAAACTAAGAAAGAAAATTATGTTAATCTCTAAGGGTATAGCTGTCGGCGAAATTGTCAGCATTAAATTAATTACAGGCGAAGAACTAATCGCAAAGCTAGAAGAAGAAACAACGGATTATATTAAGGTCAATCGACCATTAACAGTTAGCTTAGGTCCGCAAGGATTGGGTATGATTCCTTTTGTATTTCTTGCACAAAATGAATCAATTAAATTAAAAATGGATCACGTATTAGTATTGGCAGCATCAAAAAAGGATGCTGCTGACCAGTACATTCAAGGTACAACAGGTATCGCTCTCAAGTAAATAATATGTAAAGGAGAGATTTGTATGCCCTACGTTCCAGGTGTTACAGTACAAGGCAATAGCGGCCTTCCGGAAGTAAGAGACGTTTATAACAGCCCTAATGTTTTTGCAAATAATGTTGAAATAGCATTATGGAAAGAAGCAGTTGATACTGCTGCTTTTGTGCTATCATTAACTACACCTGAAAATACTTATGTATTCGAACAAGTTGACGTAGATCATGTCACTCCAGAAACTGCTGCATATGTTGCAAATTCAACAGAATCAGCAGTGTATGTAGGAACATCAACTGGAGTGATGTCCGGGTTAACAACATCTCCTACAACTTCTCTACCTATCGATGAATCAGGAAATACTGTTAATACTTCTACAGCAGCGGTATTAACAGCGACATATCAAGTTACTAATTGGGATCAATTTAATGATAACAATATTCCTTATGATACGTTGATGTTAACTCCAAAAACTTCTTTAGCTACATTTACAACTAAAGCAGCTTTGTGGAAAAATCAACCTACCCCATTGGGTCCTAAGGCTCAATACTCTTCAGGTAGTGCAGGTGATAATAAACATATTATAGCACAAGATTATTATGTAGGTGGAAAAGTAGCAGGTAGGCTTACAGTTCCTCAGATACTTCATAATTTAAGTAATTTGGCTAAAAATATCTACGAACCATTAAAAGAAAAATATCCTAACATAATAGTAACTAATACCTTTAGACAAAATCCGCCAGGTGGCCAAAGAACGCAGGCACAACATGGGCTAGGAATGGCAATGGATGTTGTATTTCCTGGAGCAAGTGCTACTGATTATTATAATATAAGTTGTTGGATTAGAGATAATTTACCAATCGATCAATTACTTCAAGAAAAAGCAGGAAGTACACGGTGGATACATATAAGTCATTACAGTGGATTCGGATATCAAGTACCAAAAGTGAATAAAGTTGCTAACTGTATTGTGAGTCCTAGTTATAGTTTTGTCCCCGGATTGAGCATTATGGCTTAATTTTTTCTTGACTTATTTTTATTTCTTTGCTATAATTATATTATATTGAAAAAGGTAGTAATATGATTCAAGGTAAAGTTAAATGGTTTAATAATGCTAAAGGTTTTGGATTTGTTGTTCCTAATGAATCCAACGATGATGTATTCATTCATTTTAGTCAAATTAAAATGGACGGATATCGTACACTTAAGACTGGACAACAAGTAGAATTTGATCTGGTTGAAAGTGACAAAGGTAAGCAAGCTCAAAACATTCAACTAGTAAAGGAATAAATTATGTATCGTTATCAACTTTGGATTCGTTTGAATTCTACACAAACTGCTCATGTGATTATCAATGCCGACAACGATCTTCAAGCAAAAATGCTTGGTGAAGCACAATACGGAAACGGTAATGTATTAGGTTATACACAAGTTAGTTAAATATATATGCTTTTGTAGGGGTAAAATTTACGTAGTAGATTGATGGAGTGAGAGGCTCCATGGCTCGGCAGAGGCTCTACACGCCCTAGGAAGTCTGCTAATTTAATTATGATTGAAGCTTGTTTATTATTAGTAGTTATTGCAGCCCTAGTTTGGCTAGATGACTACTATAATAGACGATGATTATTGCTGTATGAAGCAAAGAGAAACGTGTTCCGGACGGCGGTTCGATTCCGCCCAGGTCCACCAGAAGTATTTTAACAGAGACGGACAAGCTCGGGCGCAAGCCAGGAGAGGACGAAATTAGAATGCTTCTGATGGGCCTGACCAGGTTTCGACGGGGTAAAGAGTAACAGAGTGGACAGCACGGTAGATGACGACCGTAAATCGCATAAAACTATAAATGCAAATGATGCATATTTTGGAGAAGAGCGCCTAGCAGCGTGACCTCCAGGGGGCAGGAAAGGCCTTATTACCCAACAAACCTAAAAAGCACCTTCGGGTGCTTTTTTATTTTATCTCTGCATATTTTAAAAGTAAATATCTGATATGAAAGATGAATTTCAGTTAGTCGTTTTGATCTGCAAACAAAAACAAAAACAATAAATATATTACAGTTGAGGAAAATTATATGTTTTTATACGAAACTCTTACGATAGATAGACTTCATTTTTATCCGAGTTTAGAAAATACAGTGTATGCTGTACAGTATACATATACATTTGATAACCTAGTCGACGCTGAAATAAAATTTACTAAATTAGTTGGCTTACCATTACCTCAAACAAATTTTGTTCTTTATGATAATCTAACAGAAGAAATGGTTAAACAATGGGTAAATCAATATGATAGCGAGACTATCGATTTATTTAGAAGAAAATGTATATCTGATCTAAATGATCGGAATAGCCCACAGGAAACTCCTCCAAGTTTACCTTGGGATAATTAAAAGGAATTATAATGATAAGTTGGAAATGGAAAATTAGAGCATTAACGTTGCGTCCTAGCTTGGATGCATTAACTAATGTTGTTGCAACAGTACATTGGGATATTGTAATAATAGAAGAAGACAACACTGAGATAGTAGTTAATTCTGGTTATACATACTTGACACCTCCTGCTGATGGATCACAATTCGTTGCTTATGAAAATTTAACAGAACAAGAATGTATAAATTGGATAAAACAAGTGTTAGGACCAGTTAGAACAACAGAATACGAATCCGAAGCTGAACACAGAGTTCTACTCAAACAAGGTGTAGTAGCTCAAAATACTACAACATTTCCGTGGTCAGCATAAACTAATTCTAGAGATACAAATATGAATAGATTTGATGAACTTTTTTCTTTAAAAGATATAACCACTTATTCTAACACTTTAGGAATTACTGAAGATGTTAGAAAATCCTATGTTGGTTTTACAAGAAAAATTCTAAATGAACATAATGTTAAAAAAAGTCAAAATGTTAAATTAAATTGTTATCAAACAATTTTTCCAAAAATAGAAAAAAGAAAAAAGTTTACAGGGTTTGAAAAATTTGTTGATTTAGAATTTAAAATTAGAATAAAATTATTATCAATGACATCTCCAAATCCTGATACATCAGTAGCTTATGATAATAACCATAAACATATTAGCACTCCTGAAGAATATGTAGATTTACTTGTTTCTGAAATAAAAAAAGAAAAAAAAGAAAAATTATTATACTTTAGTGGCGGATTAGATAGTGAACTATTGGCCTATATTTTATTAAACAATGATATTGAATTTACACCAGTAATTTTTCAATTATTAGATAATAATGACGAAGTTTCAAACGCAGAAGAAATATCATATGCGATTAATTTTTGTAAAAAATTCTGTATAACTCCTATAATAGAAAATTTGTATATTGAAGACTTTTGGACAAGTGATGAATTTTTTACAATGGCTGAAGAATTTAACATAGTTAGTCCACATGTATTAACTCATGCCAAAATGATTCTTATCATGAATGAAAAATTTCCCGATCATGCTCATTATTTCGGCGGGGAAGTTAGATACATAATGGATATACCGAGAAATGAAGAAACAAAATTAGATTTAGTTTTTTCAGAAAAATTAGCAAAAGATACATTGTGGTATTTTCCTGCAGGACCTCTTGTAATACCTGAAGGGTTTAGTAACAGTGTTACTACAAATAGTGTTACTTCTTTATTGTGGTATGGTTGGACAAATATGGCTTTGGCTATTGTCGGCGGCGGCGGTTCAGGTGGTCTAAAAATAGGTGCTGTTGCAGGTGGTGGCGGTGGTGGTGGTCAAGCTCGGACAGTTACTCTTACAAAACCGTCAGCAACATGGATTAGGGCTATTTTTGTAACTGCTGGAAAGGGAGGTATTCCGACAGCAGGTCAAGAAGGTTATTATTCCTCTGTTTCTTTATTTGAAGACACTGCAGGATTTACAGTATGGAAATCAATGCAGGCTACAGGTGGCGGCGCGGGATACGGAAGTTTTGATCCAGGAAGAGGCGGTTATGGAAAAATAGGAAACAATAATGGATCTCCTACTGCGGACAACGGAAGCTCTTTAACAATAGACAACGGCCAAAGGATTGGCGGTAATGGTAATGCCGCGAGTGGACTTAATAATGGAGGTGGAGGTGGTAGCGGTGCTGCATTTGGCGGTGATCCTACAGTTTCTGCAGGTGGTAACGGGGCAGATGGTCAATTTGTAAATTTAGCTATCACTGGAAATCCGACAGGCCAATTTGGTGCAGGTGGAGGTGGAGGCGCTAATCAATCAACATCAGCAACAGGGGGGATAGGAGGATTAGGATTCGAGTCTTCTTCAGTACCAGCAGGTGGTGACGGTGGTGACGGGAGCGCCTTAGGAAATGGTCAAAACGGAGTTAACTACTTCGGTGCCGGGGGTGGAGGCCAAGGTGGCGGTTCATCAGCAGGCAGTGGCTCTCAAGGATTGATTAGAATGCAATATTGGAGAACTTAAGTAACACATAATGATTTACTTACTAGATGAAAAATTAACGGATCACTCTCACAGTAAATACATTTTAAATATTATTAAAAATCATACAGATATTGATGTAGAACTTATAGAAGTATCGCAACAACCTACTGTAGGAGAAATTGATAATATAGTTCAAGATCTACATAAAAAAGTTTTGCCAACAGACATTGTTTTATGCTGTTGGGTAGTTGAAGCAAATGAAATAATTGATGATATTTTTGATGACCTTTCAAATCAATGTTGGGTAGTTGTTGCAGCAGGTAACTTTAACAATGATATTACATTTTGGAGCCCTGCTAGAGCTAAACGTGTTATAACTGTTGCTTGTCTGAATAAATCTGGCATAAAGGCAAAGCTTTCGAATTACGGAGAAAGTAAAGAACTAGTTTGGGTACCTGGTACTAATTATAATGTAGGTTGGAAAAATAGTAGTGGAACTAGTGTTAGTGCAGCAGTCTATGCAGCATTTTTGGCTGAAGCCATAAAAGAAAAAAACTTAGATGTTTTAACTGATTCATTAAAAAAATATTCGATAGCAGTTAAAAATGAACTGTCGTGAATAAATGATTTGGTAAAAATAAATATTATTCTATGTATAGATTATTCATGCCTAAGGCGTTATAATATATACATACATAGAAATATGTAATTTCATTAAACTTAAAGAGGTAAAATATGAAATCAATCGTTGCAACGATCGCTGCTCTTTTCGCAGCAACTGCTATGGCTCAAACTCCTGCTCCTAAGGCAGAAGAAAAGAAGCCCGAAGCTAAACCTGCCGCTGCTGCTCCAGCACCTGCTCCTGCTCCCAAGGCAGAAGAAAAGAAGTGCGACCCAGCTAAGGACAAGGATTGCAAGCCTGCTGCAAAGAAGGAAGAAAAGAAGGCTGAACCAGCTAAGAAGTAATTCTTACTTGTTCAAGATAAAGGCTACTTCGGTAGCCTTTTCTTTTGACAACATCAGTAGAAACACTTATACTAAATAATCATTTTACAGACGGAGAAAAAAATGAAGACAACTATTATCGCAATTTTAGCCGCAACTTTATTTGTTGCTTGCAGTAAGAAAGAAGAAGCCAAGCCTGCTGAACCAGCACAAGTTATTGCTCCTACTCCTGCTGCACCTGCCGCAAGTGAGCCAGCTAAAACTGAAGAAGCTAAGAAGTAATTTTAGCTCGATCAAAATAAACCCGCTTTATGCGGGTTTTTTATTTTGTAACAATTTTGTAATCATTTTCTGCTACTATAATAGTAAATATTTTTACACACAATAAGGAGATTACAGTGAAAAAATTATTTGCAATTTTACTTGCTACTATTGGCATTACTGCATCGGCTGCTGATATCACAGGAGCGGGTGCAACATTCCCATTCCCTGTTTATGCTAAATGGGCAGAACTTTACAAGAAAGAAACTGGCGTAGGCCTTAACTATCAAAGTATTGGTAGTAGTGGTGGGATACGTCAGATAAACAACAAAACTGTTACATTTGGCGCAACAGATGCACCCGTTAAAGGCGAAGATCTGGAAAAGAATGCTCAAGTTCAATTCCCTGCAATCATAGGTGGCACTGTTCCTATTATTAATTTGGATGGATTTAAACCAGGTGAACTACGTGTTACTGGTCCTGTAATGGCCGAAATGTTTTTGGGTACTATTTCAAAATGGAATGACTCTAAACTTGCTGCATTAAATCCTGGTAAGAAACTACCCAATCAATTGATCACCGTTGTACATCGTGCTGACGGTAGTGGCACAACATTCAATTGGACTGATTATCTTACTACTGTAAGTAAAGATTGGACTGACAAAGTTGGTCGTGGTGCAGCAGTAAAATGGCCAGCAGCAACTAGCGTAGGCGGCAAGGGCAATGAGGGTGTTGCTGCTAACGTAGCACGTATTAAGGGTAGCATAGGTTATGTAGAATATGCTTATGTAAAGAAAAACAATCTTGTATTCATGCAACTACAAAACAAGAGCGGCAAGTGGGTTAGTCCAGATGATCTTACATTTGCCGCAGCAGCAGCAGGAGCAGATTGGTTTAGTGTTCCTGGTATGGGATTAAGCATTGTAGATCAAAAAGGTGACAATACTTGGCCAGTAACTACCGCTAGTTTTATCATCATGTACAAGAATCCAGATAATAAAGAAGCTGGTCAAGATGTCCTAAAGTTCTTTGATTGGGCTTTTAAGAATGGTAAGCAGGCAGCATTGGAATTAGATTATGTTCCGTTGCCAGATGTTTTGACTAAGCAAATACGCGAACGTGTTTGGAGTCAAATAGCAAAGTAATTCGACCATAACGATAAAGTGGTGCTGGATTATCGTAACCAGCAAATAGGGCCGAAAGGCTCTATTTTTTTATAGATTTAGACTTTTGACAGAATAAATAAATATCATTATAAATTAATTATAGATTATCATGCAAAAAACCCTAGACAACTATTTTTTGAGTAAAAACCTAGATGTAAGTTTTAACACTCTAGGAGGAACAGATACTTTAGTCAATTTATTTGTTAAAGAGAATAATGATATTATTCAAAATTCTGATAGAAAACAATCAAATTACTCAAAACATCGATGCTATGATAGATATTATAAAATTGAACCAAGAGAAAAGTTTACAGGTTTTGAAAAATTTACAAAGTTAGATAACAATCTAAGATTACGAATGTCTAACTATGTTTCTGGCTTATCGGGTGTAGTTGAAACAAAACTAAAAGAATCAAAATATTATTTTGGTTCATACTTGACAGAATTAAAAAATAGCTTTAAAAAATTTAATAATCCTATATTATATTTAAGTGGTGGTATTGATAGTGAATTTGTAGCATTGGCTATGTTAGATGCAAAAGTTCAATTCACACCAGTTATTTTTCAATGGATAGATGATAAGGAAACTGTTCATAACTTACATGACATCGTCTATGCATTAGATTTTTGTAATTCACATAACCTAAGTCCTATTATAAGAAAAATCAATATAGAACGATTGTGGACTAATCCCGAATTTGAATTAATAGCTAAAGAAACAAATATATCAAGTCCTCAAATCAACACATATGTTTATATGGTTGAATCAATGTCTCATGAATTTAAAAATTCTACCCATGTGTTAGGCGGTGAAATTCGATTTAAAACAGAGTATGATGTTAATGAAAATAAATTTTCTAATTTTGTTTTAGCAGCTAAAGTACCTGCATTAGAAGTAGGATATAACGGATTAGCATATTATAATTATCAAAACGTAAATTATACAACTGCAAATACTAATAATATGGGATTAAGTTTACGTTATGCATGGGATGGAGATTATGCTAATGACCAATATTGGTATATTACAGGATATGTAAATGGGTCTACATCAAATACTCCTACAACAATTAGCGGTAGTCCTATAGTAACAAGTGGCAAATGGTTCAATGCTGATCCCCCTGGCGGAGGTTTAGGATTTTCTTTTAGTATAAACAATGGAGCAACTTGGACTGATTTACCAGTAGCTGGTGGCACCGGAACTGCTCTTATTACACAAGCTCTCGGAGCAACTGGTGATAGTGATGCATCTGATGCACTTATTAATTACACTTTCAAAATTAGATCAAATGCCGATCTCGAAAATGTAATTACAACTACGTTTAGTTTTAGAAATATATATAATTATATTCCAACGTTACAAACATATCTCCTTGGTTCATCAGGGACCTGGACAAGACCGAATTCTCTAATAACTACTGTATCTGTGGCTGTAATAGGAGGTGGAGGAGGTGGAGGTTCTGCTAGACGGGCCGACAATGGTGGAGGAGAAAAATGGTCTGCATCAGGAGGAGGTGGAGCTGGTGGTACATTTGTTAAACAGGATAATATTGCTATTTCTGCTATTACACCTACAATTACCTATGCAGCAGCACTTGGTGGGGCTGGCGGTCTTAGCACTGGAAACAATGCTGGATCAAATGGAGGAAATAGTACAATTACTGTAAAATCTACTACCGGTGATGTAACACTTACTGGATTCGGTGGCGGAGGCGGAGCTTCTAACGATACTAGCCCTCCCGAAAATGGTCAAGCAGGCAATGGTGGAAGTAATGCTTCTTGGTCAGGCGGTGCAAAATATGTTGGAGGTATAGATTATACAGTCGGTGGAGGTGGAGCTGGTTCAACTGGCTCCGGAAATGATGGTAGTAGTGTCGACGGACTCGGGGGAGCTGGGTCAACTAGTCCTGGATCTCCTGGAGAATTTATGGTATATAAAAGTAGTGCTGGGTCGGGACAAACAGGAGCAGGGACAGGTGGTGACGGCGGAATATCCAATGATGCAGGAAGTATTGTTACAGGAAATGGTCCTGCTGGCGCAGATGTCGGTGGTGGCGGCGGCGGTGCTGGCGTTTTGGCGACAAGCGGAGTTGGCACAGTTGCAGCATCTGGTGGTGACGGATCATATGGAGCAGTTTTGATTTATTATTAATAGAAATTAAAAAGGAAAAAAAATGGCAGTCATTAAAACTTGGGAAATAGAAAATATCAGTGTACTAACATCGTTGTTCCAACAACAAGATGTTGTAAGATTGGTTAACTGGAAATTAACTGTACAAAACGATGGTGAAAATAATACACCTCCTCAAATTGTTTATATACATGGTCAAAATATGTTATCGTTACCTGATCCAAATACTTTTATCCCTTATATAAATTTAACTCAAGAACAAATTTTAAATTGGTTATTTGAATCATTAGGTGATGAAAAACATAAGTTTGAACAACAAGCCGAAGGTCAAGTGTTACAAACTTTAATAAATTATTCTCCTGAAACAATGAAAATCGAATCTAAACCACTACCTTGGTAATAGCATGAAATACATTATTTCTATTCTTTTATTAGCTTTAGCGATTCCGACAAATGCTGCGGTTCGTTTTAATCCACAGACTAAAATGTGGGAAGGAAATATTTGTATGAACAATATTGGTTGGCAATTTGTGGATTGGCGACCAATAGGTAGTTTGTGTTGGGTTCATATGCCAGGCCGACCTCCAATGCAGGGTATAATCATTAACGCTTAAAATCATGCCAGTAGACATAGAAAAAACAAAAGGTATTATAGATACATTAAGAAAAATGAGCAGTAAAGAACTTGCTGTTACAATTTTTTTAATCGTAGGTGCTGTGTCTGGTGCATTTTGGATAGAAAATCGTTATGCTAAAATCGAAGAAACCCGTTCTGGAATAGAAAAAACCAAAATGGAAATTCAAAGACATAAAGAAGAAATAATCCAAATGCATGTTAGAACTCTTGAACTAATCAGACTTCAGCCCAAAGAAGTTCAAGATGCTATTGATAAAAACAGTAGAATGTTTATGGAAAACTATAAACGTCTCGACCCTCCTCAATCTACTCCTCAATCAAATTAATCTTGACTTCTAATAATTATTACTATATACTATAGTAATGATTTCAATCATTTTTTAAAAAGGAAATTAATATGAAGAAAACTCTTTTAGCCCTTAGCCTAGCAGTGGCATCTATTTCAGCTTCAGCTGCAAACTTTGTTTCAGTTGATCTAGATCGTGTCAAGGACGATAAGTCCGGCGTAGTTAGCCATGCACAATATGTTCGTGCTGGTAAGGATGTTGCTGGTCTAAATCTAGGACTACAAGTGCGTACCGCAACTTTTGAAGGTGGGGGTATGCTTAACAGCGTTGAAGGAACTGTTGGCAAACAAATGGGTCCAGTAAACGTTTTCGGCGGTCTCGGCCATGATAACGGCTTCAACGGTGGCCGCAGCTTCCAGTATGGTCTAGTTGGTGCTAGTACCGGTATGCCACTTGGTCCTGTATATGCTTTTGCAGGTGCTAAGACCCGTGTAAACTGGAACGATAAGAATCCTGCTCAAACTGTTACATTCGCTGGCGTGAGCAAGAACCTTACTAAGAGCGTTTCTGTTAATGCTGGATGGAGCAAGAGCTTCCAAGACATTAAGGAAACCGCTTGGAGTGTAGGTGCTCGAGTTAGTTTCTAATTTGATCTACTCCTAAAGAACCCGCTTAATGCGGGTTTTTTCTTGACTTAACGTTATTAACATGCTATAATATAGCTCACTTTGGAGTATTATTATGACTATGCATATCCATCATCCATCCCTTAGTCTTAATGGTAAGAAGAAGGGTAAACAGAAATTTCGTTCTGCTGCCGAAGCTCAACGTGCTCGTGAACTAGACGAGTCTTGGAAAGATCTACAAAAACGCTGGGGTGTTGAACAAGAAGAACGTAAGCGTAAACGTGCTTTGGCTGCGCCTGTGTGGACACAGTCTTCTCCTACTCATCGTGGTGCTAATGATCCCAAACCTAAAAGTTTGAGTACTTGGACTACTGGTGCTGTTTCAAGTAAGCCTTCACCTCAATACACTGGTACTAAGATTATTGGTATCGGTACTATGCATAAAAGTAATGCCGTTCCTATTTTTAACGATCAAGAAGCTATAGAAATTAGTACAATGAGAAGAGGATAAAACACAATAAATATTGTAATGAAACCTACATTCAATGAAAAACTAATCGCATATTTAACGTTATTAAGCGGCCTATCAATTTCGGCAGTCGCGGTCTATTATTCTGTAATAGGCCTGACTGCTATTTTTGCTGCCGCTGTTATTCCCATTGTTATCATGGGTATAACCTTAGAAGTCAGTAAATTAGTAGCTACTGTTTGGCTAAAACAAAATTGGAATATTGCTCCCAAAACTATTAGATTATATTTGACCATTGCTGTGATTATTTTAATGATAATCACATCTTTAGGAATATTTGGTTTTTTGAGTAAAGCTCATAGTGATCAAAGTTTAATTGGTGGTGATGTTCAAAGTAAGTTAGCAATCTATGATGAAAAGATTAAAACAGCAAAAGAGAATATTGAAGCTGACCGCCGGCAACTCAAACAAATGGATGAGGCTGTTGACCAGGTCATGGCACGAAGCACAACAGAAGAAGGTGCATCACGCTCCAATGCTATTCGTAAGGCTCAAACCCGCGATAGGAGTGCTTTGGTCAAGAACATTGAAGCCAACCAAAAACTTATTGCGGCTATTAACGACGAAGCCGCACCTATACGAGCAGAAATACGTAAAGTTGAAGCCGAAGTAGGACCACTAAAATATATTGCAGCTTTTATCTACGGTGAAACTGATAAAACAATTTTAGAAAAAGCAGTCACTTGGGTCATTATTATCATTGTAGTTGTTTTTGATCCGTTGGCTGTTGTGCTACTATTAGCAAGTCAATATAGTTTTCAAAATTTTAGAGAACGACAAAAAGAAACAATTACAAACAAAGAAGAAATAAAACCTCTCGCTCCTATAGAAGAACCAATTACAGTATCCACGGAGGGTGACAGCCCTGAGAAGGAATCTGATGTAGTCAGCACAGCCACTGTTACAGAACCTTTACCTATAATCATTAAAAACTCTGAGGATGAGTTTGATATAAACAAACATCCCTATTTGTTTAAAGTTCCTACACAACGTCATCCTCCCAACATAGAACCTGTTACACCTCAAGTCTATAAATCCTATCCAGTTCTTGTAGAAGAAAATATAGATAAGATTGATGAATCAGTAAATAACATTGAACAAAAAGAAATTGAACAATTAACAACTGATAGTGTTATCACAGAAGAAGACTATAGAAATATCAGTCAAGAAAAATTGGAAATTGAAATTGAACGTTACGCCGGTATGCTAAGAAATAAACAAATACGCTCGGAAGATATTCCCGAAACAATATTACCGGCTGTTAAATCAAGAGTTTAAGATGCAGGGAAAAATTACATTAATTACACCACCGGATTTTTTTGAAAATGATTCATACAGTGTGTTGTTCGTATATATGAATGATAGTGATCAAGAAATTGTTAGTCAATGGTTAGCTAAGTATGAATTGAATGAAAATATAAACATTTATTTTTACGATAAAGAAATAGAACTAACTTGGCTTTTTTATGCTACAGCAAGATGCGAATATAAATTTTTTGATTTAGATAATTTAGATAATACAACATCTACAATTGCTGGTTATTTTTTAGGTAAGAAGAATTCTTACTACAAAACAAATAATGAAAATAAGGCTGCAATTTTTAATCATATCAATCAAAATAGGATAACTAAAATAGAAAGTTTTTTACAACAGGTATTCAATGACAAAATTAACAAATCATAAATGTGATTTTTGCAACAAAAGCAAAGAAGACGTTGAAAAATTAATAGTCGGTGAACATGCCGCTATATGTAATGATTGCATAGATCTCTGTGTAAGCATATTAGATGATAATAAAGTTAAAAACATAACTGTAGATAAAATATTAAATCCTACACATATAAAAGATTATTTAGATGAATATGTTATAGGGCAGGATGAAGCTAAAATTGCGCTAAGTGTTGCAGTTAGTCAACACTATAAACGTATCAACTATCCTAATAAAGATATTGAACTAGAAAAAACCAACGTTCTAATCTTAGGACCAACAGGTTGTGGTAAAACTATGATAGCTAAGAAAATAGCCGATTATCTAGATTTGCCATTTGCCATTTGCGATGCTACTGGCCTAACCGAGGCAGGATATGTTGGTGATGATATAGAAAGTATTTTGACTCGGTTAATCAACGAAGCAGATGGTGATCTCGAAAAAGCAAAAAAGGGTATTGTCTATATTGACGAAATTGATAAAATATCTCGTAAAAGCGAAAACGTAAGTATTACTAGAGATGTCAGTGGTGAAGGCGTACAACAAGGTCTATTAAAAATGATAGAAGGAACTATTATGCGTGTTCCTAATTCTGGTAAAAGAAAACACCCAGGTACCGAAGTACAGGAAATAGATACTACAGGAATTTTATTCATCTGTGGCGGAGCTTTTGTAGGTTTAGATAAAATAATCGAACAAAGAATAGAAAATAAAAGTATAGGATTTATGGCAGATGTAAAAACAGAATCCGAAACAAAATCACTATATAATGAAGTTACTACTAAAGACTTAATTAAATATGGATTGATTCCAGAATTTGTTGGACGATTCGGCATTTGTATTAATGTTGAAGAACTTTCTGTCGATCAATTAGTAAATGTTCTAAAAAATACAAAAAATAGTTTAATAAAACAATATCAATATCTTTTTGAATTAGATGGTATTGAACTTTTGTTCGATGACGAAAGTTTAAAATACGTAGCAACTAAGGCAAAAGAATTAAAAACAAATGCTCGAGGATTAAAAAACATTATAGAAAAAGTACTAATGCCTTATCAATTCGATGCATTAAATCTTGCAGAACGCGGTTTAAAATCAATAATGATAAGTAAAGATACAATTGATGGTAAACCAGCCATTATGATCTTTGATAAAATAAAAAATGAGCAAAAATAAAATAAAAGGAAATACAGTTATTGTGGGTGAGTTGCCCATTAATACAGCATTGAAAAAATTTAAACAACGAGTAGATGACAGTCAAATACTTGAAGATGTTCGAAAGAAAATGTTTTTTGAAAAACCGACTACTACAAGAAAACGTAAAGCTGGTGCTGCCCGTGCACGTTGGTTGAAAAAGTTGCGAGAACAAGAACTACCTAAAAAAATGTATTGACTAAATTTACCTTTTGTGTTATACTAGTATTCTTACACACTGAAAGGTAAAAATGGAACTGCTTGACCTTACTAATATTGCTCAAACTACCTATGCTGAAAAAATTAATCAGCAATTTTATAAGAGCAAAAGTCATTATGTTAGTCTAGAGAAACGGTTGATCGAAACTGTTAATACCGATAAGTACAAAAAAGCAACGATTGCGGCAGCAGTCGACGAATTTCGAGTTCGTAATCCACATATCATTGGTTGGGATGATCTAACATTTTGTCGGTGTGAAAAAACTACACTTGATAAAATCGTAATTGATGTTACATTGCAACGTATGCTGAACATTAATCATGGTTGCCATATTTTAGATAACTTCCAACAGATTAGAGTTATGCCTATTTCTGTGTACGAAGACCCTCTTGCTCCGGGAAAGTTTGTATGTTGGGATGGTCAACATACTGCAATCGTACTATTTTTGATTGCTGCACTATCCCTTAAACTGGATATTTCTAAGTGTGAAATTCCTATCGTAGTTTACGCAAGTAGTCAAAAAGCAGAAATGCGAGAAAATTTCATGGAACTTAATGGCGATGCTAAACTGGCATTGGATCTAATCGATTACTTCCATCAAATGGTTTTTGGTGTTCGAACTGATAATAGCTCAAATCCCCAGTGGAAGTTAGTTGAAGAAAAACAACAAGCTCTTGAAAAAGCAGGTATCTTTGCAACTCATGCAAAGTTTAACGATACTGATCAACCAGGAGCGTTGAGTCGTCTAGACGAACTTATGGATACCAAGAAGTATAATCTAAGTATTACGCAATATTTTTGCAAATATTTTTCTGCTGTTTGTGGAAGTAACCGTCCTGTCCAACCCAAGGAAGTTTGGATGTTGTACGAATATTTTAGGCTCTGCCAAAATACTGGTATTCTTATTGATGATGCATATATCGAAGGTGTTGCAAAAAGCCTTCAATTCGACAATGGCGATTTTAATTCTATTGCATTGGCAAATAAGGCAAAACTTAGCTACCAACAATGGTGGATTGATAATAATATCAGTATTGACGGATCGCTTCGAGGAATCACTTATCCCGAATATCGTATGGGTATGACTTTTTTGATTAAGCAAATTGCCAAGCGATTTAACGGAAAAGTTCCTGCTGGTAATCCACTTTGGGAAGTTTCTGCTAAGGATCTGTTTTAATGTTTCGCTTGCCTCGAGACGACAAACGTAAATCACAGTTTGTCATTAAACGACAATTAGCTCAACATCTCATTTGTTGTCTCGACGGCTGCGATAATCCGTTAACTCATTATGAAGGTCCTGGCTCCGACTCGTTGTGTAGACCACATCAACTTAAACAACGTGAATATGGAGAAGTTGGGCGTCTAGATAGGCCACATACATTTCATCGGAAATGGATCTGTGATGACTGCGGCAGAAATATTCCGGAAGAAGTAAAAAAGAAATTTCCGAATATAGAAGAAAATGATCCTATTCTATTTAATAGACTTTGCCGCAAAAGAATTATCGGTGATCATATTATACGGAGGGCCGACGGAGGGCCGGATACTGCTGAAAATATTCAAACACTTTGTTTAGATTGTGATGCAGACAAAACTATTATGAATGAAGATTATAGGAAGGGAACATGCCAAAACATTTAATGATTGATTTAGAAACGATGGCTGTTAGCCCTCGCGCTGTTGTCCTAAGTTTAGGTGCAGTTCATTTTAATCCTCACGGAAACGGAGTAAATGAATCAATCTACTTTAAAATTAGCATTGATGATCAAGATGAACTGAACAGAGAAATTGATCCCAATACATTAGATTGGTGGTCAAAACAAGATCCTGCTATTATGGAGGAAGCATTTAGTTTAGACAATCGAATTCCTCTTACAGAAGCAATGGATCGCTTTCATAAATTTGCATGGGGGTGTGACGCATTTTGGAGTCACGGTGCTACGTTTGATCTAGTAATTATTGAAGATATACTACGTCAACTTAAACGTCCATTACCTTGGAACTATTGGCAATTACGCGACACTAGAACTCTTTTTGATCTAGGCCACGATCCTGAAATGCCAAAAGGAAATAAGCACGATGCTTTACAAGATGCTATTAGGCAAGCCATTGGCGTTCAAAATGTCTACACTAAATTGAAGGTATCTAATGAGTAAAGAAGCAGAATATTTTGCAGAAAATAGAACTCCTCCAAAATGGTTTATTGGAGATCGAGTGTTTGGTAAATGGAATAAAATTCCGTTCGTTGGATCTGTATTAAATGATCATGTTGTAACAGAAGAAGTAGGACCAGTAGTTCATGTATACCTTGATCTTCCCATAAAATATAAAACAGAGTATAAAAAAATTATACAAGTTAAACAAAAAGATATTAAAAAATTGAACCAATTTTAATTGATTTTTTGTCCTAAACAGATATATAATAAGTATAAACCATTAGTCATAACACACAGAAAGGAAAATTATGAAAACAGTTGGTGATAAGTTAGGGCCGTTCGTTGTTACTGGAGTTAAGCCAGGACAACCAGAAGATGCATTCTTCAATATTACAGAAAAGAGCTTCGAAGGTAAGTGGAAAGTAATTGTTTACTACCCCAAAGATTTCACATTCGTTTGTCCCACAGAAATTGTAGCTTATGATAAGTTGTTCCAAGATTTTGACGATCGTGATGCAGTTCTATTAACTGGTAGTACTGATAACGAATTCTGCAAAGTTGCCTGGCAAAATGCTCACGCTGATCTAAAGAAGATCAAGCATATTCAATTTGCTGATACACAGCGTCATGCATCTGGCGAGGAAAGAGGTAGTCGTAGTTTAATTGAGCAATTGGGTGTATTCTATCATCCAGCTGGTGCTGCCCTACGTGCTACATTTATTGTTGACCCTGATAATGTTATTCAACACGTTACTGTTAACAATTTGAACGTTGGCCGTAGCCCTGAAGAAACTCTGCGTATTCTAGATGCGCTACAGACTGGCGAACTATGTGCTTGTAACCGTACAGTAGGCGGCGAGACCCTCTAAAATGTTAGATTGCTTGATCTTAGGTGATAGCATTGCAGTAGGCACACATCGGGCTCGTCCCGAATGTGTAGCCCACGCAAAGGGCGGGATTAATTCTTGGCAATTCAATAAACGATATCCTGGAGAATTCTTTGCTAATTCTGTGGTAATTAGTTTAGGTACTAATGATCACAAAGGTGTAAAAACTGAACAAGAATTAGAAAATCTTAGGAAAAGAATTGTTGCAAAAGGTCGAGTGATTTGGATCTTACCTTCTAGTAAACCAGAAATAAACAGTATTGTTTCGAATGTAGCAGAAAGACATGGTGATATGGTATTAGCACCACATCCCCAATATATGAGTAAAGATGGCATCCATCCTACCAGAACAGGGTATGAATGGTTAGCAAGTTTTACTGAAGCGTTCGGATCTAACAAATAAAAGGAATATAAAATGACACAATGGGTTGATCAAATTAAAGAAGGATTGCCGGATTACGCTAAAGATACACGTCTTAATATTGACGCAGTTATTAAACGTAGCACACTTCCTGAAGATGAAGCAGAGGCTTGTGCATTAGCCGCAGCATTCGCAGCAGGCAATACTAAACTATGGCAATGGATTAGCAGCCAAATTCAAAACGCCACAGAACGTGATGCAGCTATTACAGCCGCAACACTTATGGCTATGAACAATACTTGGTATCCGTATGTTGAAATGGCAGACGATCCAAATCTAAAAGGATTGCCAGCCCAACTTAGAATGAACGCTATTGCTACACACGGTGGTACAACTAAGGCACGTTTTGAAGCATACAGTCTAGCAGCAAGTATTGTTGGTAAGTGTCATTTCTGTGTTAAAGCACATTATGAAACACTTAAGAAGGAAGGTTATACCGTTGAGCAATTACGTGATATCGGACGTATTGCCGCAGTTATAAATAGTGTGGCAAAGGTTATGGTAGGATAATGTTAGAAACTATTTCAGAATTATTTCAAGAAGCTTATAAACGTAATTGGATTACGGCACGTGACGGTAACGCCAGTATTCGCTGGCACGATCGTGATCATTTTTATGTTACGCCTAGTGGTGTTCGTAAACAAATGTTACAGCCGGAAATGTTCAAGAAAATGACGTTATCCGGAGAAACATTACCTTATACTGATATTAGTGCTAATCTTAGGCCTAGTGGAGAGCTACCTATGCATCAGGCATTGCAAAATGTAATTGATTCTGAAGTACGAGTTGTATTGCATTTTCACCCTACATATACAGTAGCAGCTATGTATGCCGGAATTCAACTTCAGGATCTTCTAAAAGAGTTTCCAGAACTTAGTAGGTATACTAGTGTTGCACCTAATGTACCAATGCTTCCTCCAATTACAAAAGAGTTAGCTGATGCGTGTGTTAAAAATATCGGTTATCATCCAGTAACTGGAAAAATAAAATACAACATTGTAGGAATGGATCGACACGGAGTTATTGCAGTTGATACCAGTCCATGGCGTGCGTTTGAACATATAGAACGTCTCGAACATATTTGTAAAATTGTATTGGCAAGTAAATGAGTAGAATAGCAGTAATTGGTGCAGGAATAGCAGGAGTAACCGCTGCCTATTATCTCACAAAAGCAGGTCATGAAGTTACAGTTTATGAGCAGGAATCTTATCCTGCTATGCGTACCAGTTATGCTAACGGTGGACAAATTTCAGTTAGCAATAGTGAAGTTTGGACTACCTGGAGCAATGTAAAGAAAGGCGTCAAATGGATGTTTCAAAAAGACGCTCCTTTATTAGTTCGACCTAGTTTATCTTGGGATAAGATTAAATGGTTAAGTCAATTCTTATATCATACTATTAAAAATGATTATGAAAAGAACACTAAAGAAACTATTAAGTTGGGGTTGGAATCTCGTGACCTTTATCGAGATATCATTCAGCAAGAACAACTTCAATTTGATTTCTCAACATGCGGAATCCTACACATATACAAGGATCAAAAATATTTTGATGCTGCCGTAAGTGCTCAAAAGATTTATGAAGATAACGGCTGTCAATGGAAAATCTTAAATTCCAATCAGGTAAAATACATTGAACCATATTTAGAATATACAAGTAGTATTATAGGAGGTGCATGGACTTCGGATGATAGTGTAGGAGATATACATCAATTTTGTTTTAAACTATCAGAAATATTAAGAAATAAGTATAACGTTCGATTTGTTTTCAACACCGAAGTCGATGATATCAGGTTCGAAGAACTAGAAGTGTATTATGACAAGATTGTAATTGCTAATGGAATTGGTGCTATTAAATTATCAAAATTTGTAGGTGACAATTTACCTATATATCCAGTAAAAGGATATAGTATTACAATTAACAACGTACCGCCGACACTTTTGCCTAAGGTTAGTTTACTTGATGATCAAGCAAAAATTGTTACCAGCACATTAGGTAATAGATTACGTGTCGCAGGCACTGCCGAATTTGACGGTGAAAATTACGATATACGTCGAGATAGAATCGAACCATTGCTTAAATGGGTTCATACAAATCTTCCATCTGTTAGTACTAAAGATTATAGTAGTTGGGCATGTCTACGTCCAATGACACCAAATATGTTGCCTA
>Ga0315906_10001857_pt1 | contig 30637 bp, 21 predicted proteins | sample LakEriMetagenome_4_FD_203526 | JGI IMG/M metagenome (GOLD analysis project Ga0315906, IMG submission 203526) | Freshwater fungal communities from buoy surface, Lake Erie, Ohio, United States - Buoy 2 MA122 | ecosystem: Environmental > Aquatic > Freshwater > Lake > Lake biofilm | place: USA...
ACGAGTCCACTGACGATCGCTGCCACCGGTAGCACGAGCAGATCCGGCATGGCCGGCCACGCACCCACCCAGAGCGCGAACGCCGCGGCGAGCAGCGCAACCCCCGCGATCACAGAGCGACGATCGAGACGGTCGGCCAGCATGCCGATCGGATATTGGGTGACGACGCCCGCGAGGATGCTGCCCGCCATGAAGGTGGCGATCTCGGCGGCGTCCATGCCGCTCTGCTGCGCATAGACAGGCCCGAGCGAGAAGACGATCGAGGCCATCAGGCCCGACATGATCACGGCGAAGACACCGAGTGGCGAACGGCGGTAAAGGTCACGGAAGCGCACGCTTTGCGGGGTGTCGACCACGGGAGCCGAGTGCGCGGAGAGCACGAGCGGCACGATCGCGAGACAAATCAGCGCTGCGACCAGCATGAAGGGCGTGTCTGAGCTCGTATCGGCGACGAGCAGCAGGAACTGGGCGGCGCCCATGCCACCGTACAGCACCACCATGTACAGCGCGAGCAGACGCGATCGCGTCTCCTGGGTGGCGCGATCGTTGAGCCAGCTCTCTGCCACCACGTAGATGCCGGCAAAACACACGCCCGTGACCAGACGCATGGCTGCCCAGACGCCAGGCATGACGAACACGGCCTGACACAGAGTCGAAGCAGCCGCCACCGCGGCAAAGGCCGAGAACACGCGGACGTGGCCGACTCCGCGGATCAGGCGGGGCGCGATCACCGTGCCGACGAGGAAACCTGCGTAGTAGCAGGACATCACGAAGCCGATGGCGGAGGTGGTGAAGCCTTCGGTCTGCGCGCGTACGCCAAGCAGGGTGGACTGCAAGCCGGCGCCGAGCATGAGTACGCCCATGCCGAGCAATAGAGGCCAGGTGCTGGCGATGAGGCTGGCCGGCATGGGTGATGAAAGGGGTGCTTGCGTGGTCGACGCGGGGGCTCACATTATACGGCGCGATGCAGGGCAAACGCGAGATAGCGAGCGGGGAAGGCGGCGCGGTGAGGCCGCGAGCTGCGTCCCGTGGACCGGCGTTCGGCGTGACGGGTTTGTGGCGCGTTGCCGTGTTGTGTTTTGTGCTATCGCCGTGCGTTTTGTCTGTATCGTCTCTGGCGGCGAGCTCGCAAAGCAAGCCGCTGGCGGTCGAGGTGCAGGTCGAAGGCGAGCGCCTCGTCGGGCAGCAATCCCCGACCGTAGGCATCAACGCGTTTCTCGGCGTGCCGTTCGCGGAGCCTCCCGTCGGGCCGCTGCGCTGGCAAGCGCCGGTCGACTACCGCGGACGCGGTGAGGTACGCCGCGCCGATCGGTTTGCGCCCGCCTGCATGCAAAGTCCGCGAATCCTCGAATGGTATCGAGGCATGGCCGAGCGATTCGGCTCGAGTCGCAGCGTCTTTGAGGATCTCGACACCAGCGAGGATTGCCTTTATCTCAACGTCTGGGCGCCGGCCGCGCGGCCTGCGAAACCGCTGCCCGTCATGGTGTTCGTCCACGGTGGCAGCAATCGCAGTGGCTGGTCCTTCGAACCCAACTATCACGGCCATCAACTGGCGGCGGAGGGCGCCGTGGTGGTCAGCATCGCCTATCGCCTGGGGGTGTTCGGTTTCTTCTCCCATCCGGATCTCGTGACACAGCCGGTGGCGGCGAATTTCGGTCTGTGGGATCAACTCGCGGCGTTGCGCTGGATCCAGCGCAACATTGCGCGCTTCGGCGGGGATCCGCAGCGCGTGACCGTGTTTGGCGAGTCCGCAGGTGCGGGCAATATCGCAATGCTCATGGTTGCTCCTCAAGCGCATGGGCTGCTGCATCGCGCCATCCTGCAAAGCGGCGGCGACTTCGCCTGGCCCGGCTTGCGTTCACTCTCCGCCGAGCGCGCGCGGGGCCTGCAACTCGCTGCGGCGGTCGATGCGGCCGCGCCTCCCGATCTGGCTGCGCTGCGCACACTCGATGCACGGCGTTTGTTGCAGGTGGCGGAGGAGGTGTTCCGCGACCACTACCATGCGCCCGTGCAGGACGGCGTACTCGTCACGCAATCGATCGAGCGGCATTTGGCGCAAGGCAAGGTACCTCTCGGCAGTTTGCTGATCGGTACCAACGCCAACGAGTACTACGCGCCCGTCGCGCCGCAGGCAGCGAGCGAGGCCTTCGAGCGGGCGCTGGCCTCGGCGGAGGTGTTGAATTCGCCCGAGGTTCGCATCGAGTTGCGCAAGGACTCGGACGTCGCGAACGCTATCGATCGACTGCAGACGGCCGAGTCGATGCTCTGCCCCGCGCAACTGCTGGCGAGCGCCGCTGCGAGAGCACGGCTTCCGACGTGGATGTACTGGTTCTCGCGTGTTCGCGACGGGGCCACCGCAGCGCAGCTGCGCGCGTATCACGGCGCCGAGTTGCCTTATGTGTTCGGCACCCACGATGCGTGGCTGCCGACATCGGACATCGATTGGCAACTGTCGCGAACGATGATGCGCACTTGGGTGAACTTTGCCGCAACCGGCTCACCGGAGGGCGAGGGCCTCCCGCGCTGGCCGCAGTTTCGATCACCCGGCTCAGCCAACGTGCTGGAGTGGTCGACAAGCCCACGCGTCATCGACACGCCCGAGCCGAGGCTCTGCGAGATCTATCGCACGCGCTTGGCGGCGAGTGCCTCGCAGTAGAGGCGCATCCGTCGGCAGGCTTCAACGATCAAGGCCTCTTCGGTCGCGAAACCCACGCGTACGAAGCCGAGCGTTTGCGTACCGAAAGCATCGCCTGGAATGACTGAGACCCGCTGTTCCTGAAACAAGCCCTCGGCGAACGAGCGACCCTGCAGTCCAGTGCCTCGCACGTCGAGCAACATGAACATGCCGGCCTCAGGCATTAGCGCAGACACGCCGGGGATACCCTGCATGTGCTCGTGCATCAGTGCCGCGCGTCGATCGCAGTATTCACGCGCGCGCTGCTCGGCCTCGCCTGCCATGCCAAGCGCCGTCACCGCCGCTTCCTGTATGAAGCCCGGCAATCCATACAACATGCACAGCACGAGATTTTCGGTGTGGTCGATGAGTTCGCGCGGGCCAACCATCCAGCCAAGGCGCCACCCGCACATGGCATGCGTCTTCGACAGGCTGCCGATCGTCACCACACGCTCGGGTAACTTGCGCGCAAGGCTCGGCACAGAGCCCCCCGGTGCAAGCCCCGCATAGACTTCATCGGCGATGATCCAAAGGTCATGCTCGCGCGCGACGTCGGCGATTCCCGCAAGGTCTTCTTCGCTCAGGATCAGGCCCGTCGGGTTGCCCGGCGTGGCGAACGTTAATACGCGCGAACGGGGCGTGATGGCTCGGCGCAAGGCGTCGAGATCGAAACGAAAGCCGTTTTGAGAATTCAGCGGCACGCGGACAACTCGCGCGCCCGAAGCTTCGAGCGTAGCGGGGTAGGTCGGATACATGGGATCGAGCGAGAGCACCTCGTCACCCGTTTCCGACAGGCACAACAAGGCAACCATCAGCGCATTTTGGGCGCCGCTCAGGACAACCACTTGCTCTGGGTTCACGAGTTGACCGCAGCGCCGGTAATGCTGCTCCGCAATCGCCGTGCGCAGCGCCAGCCGACCGCGAACGGGCGTGTAGTGCGTATCGCCGGCGTGCAACGCCTCCACGGCTCGGGCGACCACGGCTTCCGGAGTGGTCAAATCGGGGTCGCCAACGCTTAAGATGATGGCGTCTTCGCCGCGCTCGCGCGCGGCGAGGGCGGCGTAGTGGATGAGCCAAGCGTCCGCGCCGTCGCCGCCAATTCGTTGAACTAAGCTCGAGAATTTCACCGCCATGAGCGTATCAGCAAGACCGTTGGGCTGCTATCTGACCGAGTTGCTCGCCGCGCATGGCATCGACACCATCTTCGGCATTCCCGGGGTGCACAACCTCGAGCTGTATCGCGGACTAGACCGTCATCGCCAGCTGCGACACGTGCTGGTGCGACACGAACAGGGCGCGGGTTTTGCGGCAGACGGTTATGCGCGCAGCACCGGCAGGCCTGCCGCGGCGTTCGTGATTTCCGGCCCTGGCGTGAGCAACGTGCTGACGGCCACCTTGCAAGCGGCTTCGGATTCGGTGCCTTTGATTGTGATCGCAAGCACCCCGGTGCACCGATCACTCGGGCGCTCCTGGGGGATGTTGCACGAGCTGCATGACCAGCAGGCCATCATGGCCGCAGGCCTCGACCTTACCGCGACAGCGGGCAGTGCCACGGAAGCGCGCGATTTCCTGCATCGCGTATTTGCTGAATATCGCGCTGGGCGCACGCGTCCGGCCTATCTGGGTGTGCCCCTCGACGTTTTGGCGGAGTCGACCGATTTGCCCGTTGGAACGGCGGCGGCGCCCTCACGAGCGATCGCATCGACGCAACAGCTCGAGCAGGCTGCGATGCTGCTGAATGCCGCGCAGCGACCTCTCGTCATCGCTGGCGGTGGTGCGCGCGAGGCTGCGGCGGCACTGCGCGCGCTCGTCGAGGCGACCGATGCCTATCTCGTGACAACGGCGGCTGGCAAAGGATTGCTGCCCGAATCGCACCCGGCCAACCTCGGTTGCTCGTTGCCATATGCACCGACACAACAGCGAATCGCCGAGGCCGATGTCGTGCTCGCCGTAGGCACGGGATTGTCCGAGACCGACATTTATACGGGCGATCGACTGACGTTCGGTGGCCAGATGATCCGCGTCGACCTTGATCCGCGGCCCGACGAACGACATCCGGCAGCAGTCACCTTGTGTGCTGATGCGGGTGTGGTGCTTGCGAGTCTCGTGCAACGGTGTGCGCCGCGGCAGGGTTGGCGCAGCAGCTCTGGCAGCGCGGCGCTCACGCGCGCCACCATCGATGTGGCGGCTGATGCGCCGACTCGGCGTTTGCGCCACGTGCTGAACGCTATCCGCGCGGCCTTGCCGGCGGATGCACTGGTGTTTTCCGACATGACGCAGATCGCCTACCTCGGCAACTACGCGTTCGCCTGTGACCAGCCACGTCTGTGGCATCACCCCTCGGGCTACGGCACGCTGGGCTACGCCTTGCCTGCGGCAATCGGTGCGCGCGTGGCGTACGCCGATCGTGCCGTCGTGGCACTCGCCGGCGACTATGGCGTGCAGTTTACGGTGCAGGAACTCGGCACGGCAGTGGAGTTGGGTCGCAGTTTGCCGATCATCGTCTGGAACAATTCAGCTCTCGGTCAGATCCGCGATGACATGGTCGCCTCGGGCATCGCGCCGATCGGCGTGGTGGGACACAATCCTGATTTCGTCGCCCTCGCGCAGGCGTGGGGTGCACGAGGCGAGCGGGTGGGCGATGCGGCTCAATTGACCGCAGCGCTGCGCGCTGCGCTGCACCACCCGGGCCCGACGCTGATCGAGGTGGATGCGGCGCAGTTTCCGCAGGACTGAGCGCTACTTGATGGTCGGCATGGCGAAGCTCGTGCCTTCGCGCCCTTCGCCCGGCCAGCGTGAGGTGATCGTCTTGAGGCGCGTGTAGAAGCGCACGCCCTCGGGTCCGTGCACGTGGTGATCTCCGAATAACGATGACTTCCAGCCGCCGAAACTGTGGAAGGCCATCGGCACGGGGATCGGCACGTTGATGCCGACCATGCCGATCTGGATGCGGTGCGCGAAGTCCCGTGCGATGCCGCCGTCCTGGGTGAAGATCGACGTACCGTTGCCGAACTCGTGACGATTGATCAGATCGACGGCGCCCGCATAATCGTCGACGCGGGCGATACAGAGCACTGGTCCAAAGATTTCTTCGCGGTAAATCGCCATCTGCGACTGCACGTGGTCGAAGAGCGTTGCGCCAATGTAGAACCCGTTCTCGAAGCCGCTGCGCGTCATACGGAAGCCGCGTCCATCGACGACGAGCTCCGCACCTTCGGCTACGCCACGATCGATGTAACCGCGGACCCGATCGAGGTGAGCGCGGGTGACAAGCGGACCCATTTCGGCAGCGGCATCCGTCCCCGGGCCGATTTTCAGTGCGGCAAGGCGGGCCACCAGGCGTTGGCGTAGTCCCTCTGCCGTTGCAGCGCCCACCGGGACCGCGACGGAGATGGCCATGCAGCGCTCGCCCGCCGAGCCGAAGGCAGCGCCCATGAGCGCATCGGTCACGACATCTAGATCGGCGTCCGGCATCACCACCATGTGATTCTTGGCGCCGCCGAGCGCCTGCACTCGTTTGCCCTGCGCCGCGCCCGTAGCGTAGATGTGCCGCGCGATCGGCGTGGAGCCGACGAAACTCAGCGCATCGACACCGGGGTGATGCAGCAGCGCATCGACCGCGTCCTTGTCGCCTTGCACGACGTTGAATACGCCCGGCGGAAAGCCTGCCTCGCTGACGAGTCGGGCGAGCAGCAAGGAGGCGGACGGGTCGCGCTCGGAGGGCTTGAGGATGAAGGTGTTGCCGCAGACGAGTGCGACCGGAAACATCCACATCGGCACCATGGCGGGGAAGTTGAACGGTGTGACGCCGGCGACGACACCGAGCGGCTGCCGCAGCGCGTGGCTATCGATACCGGGGCCGATGTTGTCGGTGATCTCTCCCTTCAGCAGTTGCGGCGCCCCGCAGGCGAACTCGACGACCTCGAGGCCGCGGGTCACTTCACCGCGCGCATCGGAGAGCACCTTTCCGTGCTCGGAGCTGATCAGCGCGGCCAGTTCGTCGGCGTGCGCTTCCAGCAACTCGCGCAGTTTGTTCATGAGTCGTGAGCGACGCAGGGGGCTCGTCGCGGCCCAGCCCGGAAAGGCGGCGCGGGCCGCAGCGACGGCGGCATCAACGGTCGCCTGGTCGGCCAGCGCGACGTTGGCTGTGTGCTCGCCGGTTGCTGGGTTGTAGACGGGTGATGTACGTCCGCCCGAGGCAGTGCTCGATGCACCGCCGATGAAATGCCCGATAGTTTTCACGCTGTATGTCTCGTAGTGACCCCAGCGCGATTCTACCTCAGTGGCGCTGGCGCTCCAGCAGCCGCAGCAGTGCGGGCCACACGAGATCGGCGGCGTTCGGATCGCTGACCAGATGGGCGGCATCGGTTGCAGGCGGTGCGTTGAATTGCCGCTCCGCTCTGCGACAGATGTCCTCTGACGGCAGCAGCAGGGGCTGACCTGCGCTCTGCGCAGCGATCTGGATTTGGCAGGCTTTCTCGAGGTAGTACATGCGCTGGAACGCCTGCGACACCGTAGTGCCGACGGTCAGCAAGCCGTGATTGCGCATGATCATTACCGGCTTGTCGCCGAGATTGCGCACCAGCCGCTCGCGTTCGTCGAGATCGTACGAGATGCCCTCGTAGTCGTGATATGCCACGCGACCGTGGAACTCGAGCGCGATCTGGTTGATGGGTTGCAGACCGTCGCGCTGCGCCGCCACCGCGCACCCTGCGAGCGTGTGCGTGTGGATGATGCAGTGCGCATCTTCGCGTGCTGCGTGAATGGCACCGTGGATGACGAAGCCCGCCAGATTGATCGGCGCCGCGTCGGTCTCGATCGGTGTGCCCTCGGCATCGATCAGCACCAAATCGTCAGCCGTGATCTCATCCCACATCAGCCCGTAGGGGTTGATGAGATAACGCCGCTCGGGGCCGGGGACACGCAGCGTGCAATGCGTGTAGATGAGATCCGTCATTCGGTAATGGGCGAGCAGGCGGTAGCAGGCGGCGAGGTCCTCGCGCAGCCGCTGCAGTTCACCTTGGGCCGCCGAGCTTGTCATCGGCGCCACTCGATCGGCGCGATCTTCGGCAGCATCACCACCCAACCGATCAGCCCCAGGACGTTGATCGCAGCCGCCAGCAGGAAGGCACGATCGAACTCACCCGTTGCTCCGATGATGAAGCCCGTCACCGCCGGGGCGATCAGCCCGGCCAGATTGCCGCACATGTTCTGCACTCCTACCCAACGCGCCGCCGCGGCCGGGCCCGCAAGGATCTGTGGAATCGCATACGTCCCAGGCGAGCCGATGCCGATGATGAGTTGATAAAAATACAGGCAGGCGATCGCACCTTCCACCGGCAGCGCCACGATGCCGATCATGCAGACGATGCCGAACAGGTGGTACGCCGCCATGATCGACTTGTGGGTGAGGCTCGGCGAGTGGCCCCGTGCAATCCAGCGGTCGATGGCCCAGCCTGCACCCAAAGCCGACAGCGCGTTGATGAGGTAGGCACCCGCGGCCACGGTCGCCATGGCGGCGAGCGAGAAGCCGCGCGCGCTAACCAGATAGGCCGGGAGCCAGGCGAGGATCAGGTAGTACGAGTAGTTCATCGAGAAAAGGCCGAGCGAGGTGCCCCACACGGCGCGCTCGCCGAGAAGGCGGCGGAACGGCGGGCCCGCTTCGACCGTGCCCTTTACGGCGCGAGGCTCGTGCACCACGAGGTGGCGCCAAGGCAGTAGCCACAGCAGCGAGAGCGCGCCAAACAGCAGGAATACGGGCCGCCAGCCGTACTCCGCCATCAATAAACCACCGACGAGCGTACCGACGGCAGGGCCGATCAGATAACCGAACGCCACGACCCCATTCGCAGCCGACAAGTGCGCCGTAGGTACGCCTACGGCGAGTAGGCGCGACATGCAGGGGAAGGAGACGCTCTCGCCGAGACCCAGTAACAGTCGAAGCAGCAGCAGGGCGACGAAGGACGCGGCGAAACCTGTCGTCAGCGTGGCGATCGACCAGATCACGAGCCCCGCGGCCAGCACTTGCCGTGCGCCGTAGCGCTCGGCGAGCCAGCCTGCCGGAATCATTGCGGCGACGTAGGTGAAGTAGAACGCTGACAGCAACAGGCCAAGACGCTCAGGCGATAGCGCGAACTCTTGCTGGATGAGCGTGGCGGCTGTGGAGAGATTGCCGCGATCGACGTAGCTGATGAAGAGGGCCAGCGCCGCCACGAGGGTGACCCTCGTGGCGGAACTGGCCGGCTGAATCAAGTGCGTTGGGCCTTAGAACTTTTGCGTGAACTTCAGCCCGATCGTGCGCGGCTGCGGTCGTACGCCGTAGGGCTGCACACCGCACACCGACTCCGCGCACTGCGAGGTCTTGTAGAGGGCGGCATCTTCGTTACCGACGTTCTGCACGAACAGCTCGATCGTGTAGTTGTCCTTGCCGATGCCGGCGCTGAGGTCGGCCGTCGTATTCGCTTCGATGTCGCCGATGATGGCGTTGGCATCGAGCGCGAGTCGCGAGGGCGCCTTGCCGGAGTGCGCGACCGAGCCCTGCAAGTGGGCATCGAAACTGCCGAGATTGAAGCTGTAGCGTGCTACCACGTTGCCCTTGAACTTAGGCGTGATGGGCAGCTGGGTGCCCTTGGGGGCGTTGACCGACACCACTTTGCCCGCCGCGTCGAAGTTCGCGTAATCGTTCTTCAACTCGGAGTCGTAGAAGGCAGCCGTCGCCGACAGCAACAGGCTGTCGGTGGCGAGCCACTGCAGCTGGGTCTCAAGGCCATTGACCTCTGCCGAGGGCCCGTTCGCCACCTGCGTGATGCCATTGGCACCCTGGAAGGAAATCTGGAAATCATCCCAGCTCTGCAGGAAGAGCGCGCCGTTGAACTGCAGGCGATTGTCGAACCACGTCGTCTTCCAACCCAACTCGTAATTGGTCAAGAAGTCAGAGATGTAATCGCCAGCGAACGGGTTGCGGTTGATGCCGCCGGGGCGGTAGCCCTCTGACCAGGTCGCGTACAGCATCACATCGTCGTTGACCGTCCAGCGCAGGTTGACGCGACCGATGTTTTCGCTTTCAGCGATGCCCTTGCTGACGTTGCGGCACGGGGCATCTTTGTACGAAGCCTGTGATTTACAGCGGTACTCGCCATTGCGCGACCAGCCCTGACCCACGGGTGAGAAGGCGCCCGAGCCGCCGTTCGCCACGGCACCCGGTTCGGAACCCGAGGGCGCTCGCGCAGGGCTGAATCCAAGGCCGAAGCCGAAGAAGCCATCCACGGTCACTTCAGGTTTGAAGAAGCGGGCTCCGACGGTCAACTCGAGGTTGTCGGTGATGTCGTACGCCACCTGACCGAACACAGCCTTGTCCGTATCGATGCGGTCGAAGCTATTCAGATACACAACGCCCGGATATTTTCGGCCGTTCGGCTCATCGCGGTTGAGCAGCATGGCATCGGCAAGCCCAACGATGTTGCCAAAGGGCTGTTCGAAATCGTGCTTCTGCTTCTGATAGAAGAAGCCGATCAAGCCGCGCAGCCGCTTCGTCGAGTCGGAGCTGAGGCGCAACTCGTGGCTGGTCTTGGTATAGCCGTCGTTGTTGATGAAGCTGTGCGCCGGGTTCGGACGACCGCCCGCGTTGTTGAGGAAGAGGCCGGCGAAGTAACCACTGGTGTACAGGTTGTCGTACCAGTACGAGTAGTCCGAGTAGTCGAACGAGGCGTCGACATCGCGATTGAGGTAGTTACCGGCGTAGGTGACATCGAAGGTGCCCACTTGACCCTCGATGGTGAGTCCCGCCTGATACCACTTGTCGCGCGAGTACTCCTCGCGGAAGTGCTTGACGGCATACTGCCCCGCGGCAAAGTTACTCAGGTCATCACCCCAGGAGCCTTCGCTCTCCTGATCCTGATACTGCACGGACGGAGTGATCGTCCAGTTGTCGTCGAGCTCGATGCGCAGCGCGGCGCGTGCACCGATCGTTTCGAGCGTGTTGTAGTCGTCACGCGCGAGTGCGGAATTGTTGACCGTGAAGTTGTCGGCATTGGTGCTCACATCGCCCGGGTAAAGGCGCGTGCCCTTCAGGTTGTCGATCCAACCCGCTTCCTTGGTTTTCCAGCCAACCAGCCGAACGGCCGCGCGCTCGCTGATGGGGAGGTTGACGAAGCCTTCGGCCACGTAGCCGTTGCTGCCCTCGCTGACGCGATTGCCCTCGAGAGCGTAGCCCGCCGAGAACTTACCGACTTCCGGCTTGTTGGTGATGATGCGGATCGTGCCGGCCTGCGAGCTCGCGCCGTACAGCGTGCCCTGCGGTCCGGCGAGCGCCTCGACGCGGGCGATGTCGTAGAGGTGCAGATCAAGGTTGCCCTGAATGGTGGTGACCGGCTGCTCGTCGAGATAGGTGCCGACGCTCGGCAGCGAGGTGGTCGCTTGTCCGTCACCGCCGGTGACGATGCCGCGCATGTAGATGGCGGAGAAGCCGGCTCCGGCACCAATGCTCGGTGTTGCCGCGACGCTCGGCAGCATGCGCACGTAGTCGGTGAAATTGCGGATGTTCAGCTCTTCAAGCTTCTCGGTGCCGATCGCCTCGATGCTGATGGGCACGTCTTGCAGGTTCTCACTGCGCTTTTGCGCGGTGACGACGATTTCTTCGAGACCACCGCTGTCTTGGGCTGCGGCGATTTGCCCGCCCAGCGCGACGATCACGGCGGCTGCAATGGGTGAATAAACGCGTGCGACGGGCATGACAGAACGTGAACGCGTGCTGCGACGTGTTTTCATGACGACCTCTTCTCCCCGAGTGAATCGACCCTTGACCGAAGCCTACGCCAACTGCGCTCGATGGCAAAGGGCTAGCGGAGGTCTGCCGGTGCCTCGGGGTAGGACTCGAGAACACCGCCAAGGGCGCTTTTGAGCGGGTCAAGCCAGGGGTCGAACTGCCGCCACTGGTCGACCCCGTCCCGGTAAATGGGTCTGCGCACCTGCTCGGAACTTGCGGTGCGTACCGGCCGGTCGTTCTCGAAAAACCGCAGGCAACCCGGTTCGAAGGGTAGGCCGCAGTAATCGAGCAGTCGCCGTACCTCACTCTCGGTGTCCTCGACGAGCCGCTCGTAGATGACCCGGTGCACCCGCCCGGGCAGCACGGCGTCGAAATGCGCCATCAGCTCGACGTAGTCCCGGTAGTACCCGCCCATCTCCGCGAGTCCATAACTGAAGCGCTGACCCTTGGCGTACAGCTGCTTGAAATTCGAAAAGCAGCAGCCGAGCGGATGACGGCGCGCATCGATGATGCGGGCGTTGGGCAGAATGCTGTGGATCAGGCCGACATGCAGAAAGTTGTTCGGCATCTTGTCGATGAAGTAGGGCCGGTCGGTCTTGCGGTAGATCCGCGTGCCGCGCAGGTATCGCTCGCCGAGTTCCCGCAGGCTCGGCGCATCCAGGCGGGCGAGCACCTCGGCGTAGCCGCGAAGTTCCGCATCATCGGCGCGGGCGCGCAGGTCCCGAGCGAGGGTGATGATGTTGGGTAGCTCTGAGGTTCCCTCCACCGCGGAGTGGCTGGCGAGGATCTGTTCGATCAGCGTCGAGCCCGCTCGAGGCATACCGAGGATAAAGATCGGCTCGCTCGACTCGTGTCCCTGTCCCTTGCGTTGCGCGAAGAATTCCGGCGTGAACAGCGCCTTCAGACGGCGCATGCGTGCCGTGTTCAGTGGTTGGTCGTAGGGCAGGCGCTTGCGCTGCAGGGCGTTGCCCCGCTCGTAGTGCTCGAAGGCTAGCTCCGCTTCACCGGCGTCTTCGTGGGCCTTGCCAAGCGCGAAGTGGAAGTTCAGCCGATCGATGTCGCTCAGCGAGGCATCGGCCAGATGCGCGCGCAGGGTCGCAAGGTCTTCCGCCGTGAAGCGGAAGGTCTTCAGGTTGGCGAGACTCCAGTACGCTTCGCCGAGTTTCGGCTCGAGCGCGATGCACCGCCGGTAGGCGGCAATGCAGTCCTGCTGGCGACCGGCGGTCTTCAGCACATGGCCGTAACTCAACCAGACTTTCGCGTTACTGGGGTACTCACGCAGCAGGCGCTCGTAGATGGCGCAGGAGCGCTCGACTTCGCCGACGTGGCTCAGCACTACGGCGTGTAAGTTCCGGTATCCCGGATTCTGCGGATCGATGGCCAGTAATCGCTCGAGTTCGGCGAGTGCCTCCGCCGCCTGATTGCGCCGGTGCAGCAGCACTGCGTGGTTGTAGCGGGCTGCCGCGAAGTTCGGCGCGAGCTCAAGGCAGCGCTTGAGTAGGTGCTCCGCCGCCTGATCCTGGCCGCAGCGTACCGCGACCTCGGCCAACATGCGAATCGCGGCCACGTCGGTGGGTGCAGATTTGAGGTGACTCTTGAGTAGCCGCTCGGCTTGCGGGATGTCGTTGGCCAGCATGGCAGTAGCCGCTTGACGCAACATCGGGTCGCGCGTTGCGCATTGAATGTGACGCGAGTAGGCAAGGTCGGCCTCTGCGGTTTGGCCGATCGCCATGAGGTGATCGGCGAGTACCCGCCAGGCCTCCGGGTGCTCAGGTTTCAGTCGGACGATCTCGAAGAGGGCTTTGAGGGCAGCGTCGCCCTGGCCGTCTGCAGCCAGTTGCCGCGCATGCTCCAACGCGGTGTCGACCGAGCCTGTGGGTGCCCTTGCCTCGCCCATGAGGCCGAATGCTACCCGAAAGGCAGCGGCTAAACGTTCGAGTCGGGGGCTGCGGCCTTGCGCCGCGCCATGAAGTCGAGCAGCGCCTCGTCGATCGCCGGGTCGAGCGGCGGGGGCACGTAGTCCTCGAGCATCCGCTTGTACTGTCGGTTCGCCCGCTGCGCCATATCGAGGGCGCCTTCCGCATCCCACTGTTCGAAGCTGTTGTTGTCGGCGAGTGGCGAGCGGTAGAACGCGGTCTCGAAATTGGCCTGGGTGTGCGCGCAGCCAAGGAAATGCTTCCCTGGACCGACTTCCGCGATGGCGTCCATGGCTTGACCGTTCGGCGTGACGTCGACGCCCGCAAGCATGGTGTGGAACATGCCCGCCTGGTCGACGTCCATCATGAACTTCTCGTAGCCCATGGTGAGCCCACCCTCGAGCCAGCCGGCGGTGTGCAATACGAAGTTCACGCCGGCGAGGCAGGTCGGCAGCATGGTTTGCGCCGACTCGTAGGCGGCCTGCGCATCGGCGACCTTGGAGGCGCACAGCCCACCGCCCGAACGAAACGGCACGCCGAGACGCCGGGCGAGGGCGCCCATCACGTACAGCACGAGCGCGGGTTCCGGTGTGCCGAAAGTCGGCGCGCCTGATTGCATCGACATCGACGAGGCGAAGCTGCCGAAGATCACCGGTGCCCCTGGATTCAGCAATTGCACGAGCGCCATGCCGGCCAATGCCTCGGCCAGTGTCTGCGTGGCGGTGCCTGCCACCGTCACCGGCGCCATCGCCCCGGCGAGGATGAACGGCGTGACGAGGCAGGCCTGATTGGCGCGCGCGTAGACCTTGAGGGCGCCGAGCATGGTCGCGTCATAGGTCATCGGCGAATTGACGTTGATCAGATTCACGAGGGCCGTGTTCGGGCGACCTGTGAGCGGATCCATGAACCGATCGCCGAGTGCGATCTTGGCCATCTCCACGGAGTCTGCGGCGCGATCCGGTGCGGTCACCGAACCCATGAACGCTTTATCGCTGTACTTGACGTGGCTGTAGATCATGTCGAGGTGGCGCTTGTTGACCGGTAAATCCACAGGCTCGCAGATGGTGCCGCCTGAATGGTGCAGCGAGTTCGCCATGTAGGCGAGCTTGACGAAGTTGCGGAAGTCCTCGATGCGCGCGTAGCGACGCCCTTCATCGAGGTTGCGTACGAACGGCGAGCCGTACGCGGGCACGAACACCGTGGCATCGCCACCGATACGCACATCACGAGCAGGGTTGCGGGCCACCTGCGTGAACTCGCGTGGCGCGTGCTCACGAATGAGCTGTCGACACATGCCACGCGGCATGCGCACGCGTTCACCATCGACGCTCGCTCCGGCCTTCCGCCAGATCTCGAGGACTTCGGGGTCTTCGCGAAATTCGATGCCGACCTCTTCGAGGATGCGATCGGCGTTGTCCTCGATGATGGCGAGGCCCTCCTCGCCGAGCACTTCGAAGCGCGGGATCTTGCGCACGATGTAAGGCTGGGAGGCGGCGCCTCGCGCCGTGCGTGCGGCACGCTTGGCGTCTCGGGCGTTTGGGCGCCGGCTGATTGCCGTCGTTGTCGAGGTATCGCTCATGATTCAAAAATTATGGGCAGGCCGGGGGGTGGGGACTGACCCAGAAGCGGCATCGACTTGCCTACCCGCGTCAGTACTTCTCTTTCGCATAGTCGCCCCCGCTGATGCAGTAATAGTCGCCTTTGTCGGCGACGAAAATGTGGCCGCCGAGCGTCAGGCCTGAGGAGCCATCGATCGAGCCGACGCACACTGAGGTGACGGTGGCGCCGACGCGCTTCCAGAAGAGCGACGAACCGCAGCGGTCGCAAAACCCTCGTTTGGCCTGCTCACTCGAGCGGTACCAGCGCAGGGAGTCGCTGCTGATCAGGTGCAGGTCGGCATCGGCCGTGTGGGTTGAGGCCCAGTGGTGACCGGTCTGCTTGCGACACTGCGTGCAGTGGCAGGCGATCACCTCATCGAGCGGTCCACGCAGCTCGAAGCGCACACCACCGCATAGGCAGGAGCCGGTTTTCATCGCGGGTGTTCCCGGCGCAGCGTGGCGATGTGCTCGGGACCGACGCCGCAGCAGCCGCCGAGCGCATGCGCGCCGAGCTGCCGCCACTGGCGGGAAAGGGCCGCGTATTCGTCGGGGGGTGCGACGCCGATGAACTTCCAGTCTGGCGCTTCGTAGCGTCCGCATTCCGGGTAGGCGGCGGTGGGTCCTGACCAATGGCGTCGCAGCACCTCAAGCGCGGGCAGCGTGTCGTCCACCGAGGTGTGCATGATGGCCATGGCGTCGGGTCGCAGCGCCGCGAGGCCGGCCGCAACCTGCTCCAGTTCCCAGTCTTGCCGCCCGAAGCCGACGAGCCGACCGTCGGCGTTGCGCTCGACCGAAAGACCGATCCATACCGGCAACCCGCTCGCGAGCGCTGCCTCACAGGCCCAGAGCGAGTAGTCGAGGTCGCGCATCATCTCCATGAGGATGAATTCGGCGCCGCCGTCGCGCAGGCTTGCCGCCTTGCGCGCAAAAAGGGTCCGTGCAGCCTCTTCGGTCCAGCCGTGGCCCAGTTGCGTGCGGTCGGAGCCGGGGACGGTCGGGCGCATCGTCGACATGGATCCTGCGATCACGGCGCCGCTGCCGCTCGCCGCTTCGCGCGCAACACGGAGCGCGACGGCATCGATGCGCTCCATCTCGTCCAACCGGCCAAAATGCTCGAGCAGCAGTGGGCTGCTGGCAAAGGTGTTGGCGGTGACGACCTCAGCACCGGCTGCCAGATAGTCGCGATGGACGCGAAGGACAATCTCGGGGTGGCTGAGGTTGGCCTCGGCACACCAGAGCGCGGTGCTCATCGGCGCGCCTTGGCGCTGGATTTCGGTGCCTACGCCGCCATCAAGCAGCACGCACTCGCCGGCTCGCAGGCGTTGCAGCAGTGCGGCGTAGGCGGCGTTGGGCATGTTGCGCTGGCGGACCCGCAGTGCCTTAGGTGCGCATGCGTTGGCCGGTCGGATCCACGGCGGGTGTCGCAAGGCGCAGGGCGGGGCGTCGCTCGCCGATGAGCTCAACTTCGAAACCGCTCGTTGCCTGCGCGCAGGCCGCATCCACGTAACCTAGGGCGAGCGACTTGCGCGAGGCGTGGCCGTAGGCACCCGAGGTCACCCAGCCGACAACTTTGCCGTCGAGCCAAATCGGCTCATCGGCGATCGCATCGCAATCGCGCGCGTCGATTTCGAGGGTGATGAGCTTGCGCGCGCCGCCCTGTGATTTCTCGGCGACGGCGGCCTCGCGGCCGACGAACTCAGGCTTATTGAGGTCGACGAACCGATCGAGTCCCGCCTCGTACGGGCCATAGATCGGCCGATACTCGCGGGCCCAGCTGCCAAAGCTTTTTTCCATGCGCAGCGAGTTGAGAGCGCGCCCGCCAAAGTGCCGCAGCCCGAACGGTTTACCCGCGGCGACGAGCCGCGTGTAGAGCTCGCGCTGGAATTCGTTCTTCACCCAGATCTCGTAGCCGAGTTCACCCGTGAAGGACAGTCGACCGACGAGCGCAGGCACGAGTCCCACGTCCATCGCGCCGAAGGACATGAACGGGAATGCCTTGGTCGACAGATCCTCATCAACGAGCGTCTGCAGCACCTCGCGGGAGGCGGGACCTGCCAACGCAAGCCCCAGCCACTCCATCGCACAGGCCCGAACCTGCACGTCAAAGCCCGCCGTGCGGGCTTCGAACCATCGCTGGTAGAAGCGCTCGGCGGCGTAGGTGCCGATCAGCAAAAAGCGTTCGGCGTTGATGCGACACATGGTGAAATCACCGATGAGCTTGCCACGCTCGTTCAACATCGGTGTGAGCGTGACTCGGCCCTTGGCCGGCACCTTGTTGGCCATGACGCGTCCGAGCCAGCGTTCGGCATCCCGGCCCGTGACTTCGAACTTGCCGTAGTTAGAGATCTCGATCATGCCGACAGCGTCGCGCACCGCTCGGCACTCGGCGCCCACATGTTCGTGCGCATTGGAGCGTCGGAAGGTCACCTCCTCGTGCGCTGCGCTGCCCTGCGGCGCAAACCACAAGGCATGCTCGAGACCGCAGTAATCGCCCCACAGCGGATTTTCCGCCTTCAAGGGCTCGTAGATCGGCGTGGTCTTCAGCGGTCGTGCGGCCGGCAACTCCTCGTTGGGGAAGCGGATGCGGAAGCGACGCGAGTAATTCTCGCGGACCTTGGTGTTGGTGTAGCTGCGTGTGGCCCACTCGCCATAGCGGGCGACGTCCATCGCCCAGATGTCGGCGCCCGGATCGCCATCGACCATCCAGTGCGAGAGCGCGAGGCCCACGCCGCCGCCCTGGCTGAAACCTGCCATGACGCCGCAGGCCACCCAGAAGTTGCGCAGTCCGGGCACAGGCCCGACGAGCGGGTTGCCATCCGGTGCGAACGTGAACGGGCCGTTGACGATCTTGCGAATGCCGACCTCGCCGAGGCGCGGGAAATGTTTGAAGCCGACTTCGAGACTCGGCGCGATGCGCTCGAGATCATTCGGCAGCAGATCCTGCCCGAAGTCCCAGGGTGTCGTGCGCGGCGACCAGGGAACCCCGGCGCGCTCGTAGGTGCCGAGCAGCACGCCACCGCGCTCCTGGCGCATGTAGATCTCACCCTCGAAGTCGATGACGTGCAGCAACTCCGGTTGTCCGGCGAGCTCCGGCAAATCGTCGGTGATGATGTACTGGTGTTCCATCGCGAGGATGGGCAACTCGAGCCCCACCATGCGACCGACCTCGCGGGCCCAAAGGCCGCCGGCGTTGACGACGTGCTCGGCATGCACGTTGCCCTGCTCGGTGATCACATCCCAGCTGCCGTCGGCGCGCTGCCGAAGGTCGGTGACGCGGCACTGGCGCACGATCTCGGCACCACCGATCTGCGCTGCCTTAGCATAGGCGTGTGTGACGCCATACGGGTCCACATGTCCTTCGATCGGATCGTAGATCGCGCCCACGAAATGCCGCTCATCAAGCAGCGGATAACGTTTCTTCGTTTCCACCATGTCGATGAGCTCGAGTTCCATGCCGAGGTATCGGCCCCGGGCTACCGTCATCTTCAGCCAGTCGAGACGCTCCGGCGTGCCGGCGAGCATCAGCCCGCCAGTGATGTGCAGACCGCAAGATTGACCGGAAATTTGCTCAAGCTCGCGGTACAGGTTGATCGTGTACTGCTGCAGCTTGGCGACATTCGGATCACCGTTGACCGTGTGCATGCCGCCGGCGGCGTGCCACGTTGAGCCCGAGGTGAGTTCGGCCCGTTCGATGAGCATCACGTCCCGCCAGCCTGCCTTGGTCAGGTGATACAGCACGCTGACGCCGACCACGCCACCGCCAATCACCACCACTTGTGCCGTGTTCTTCATGTTCGATCTCTTCCGTCTGGGTTAGCTCACCGGGGGCGCGCCGCCTTCAGCCGTGCGGCGGGCGACGTAATCATTGAGTGCGTCGACAATCGCCGGGTCACGCGCAGGAGGCTGGTAGGCATCGACCACCTGCCGCCAGATCTCCGCGGCGCGCTCGGTGGCGGTCTTGGCGCCCGCGGCCTCCCAGTTGCCGAAGTTCTGCCAGTCCGACACCAGCGGCGAGTAGAACGCCGTGCGGTAGCGCGCCATCGTATGGGCACAACCAAAGAAATGACCGCCCGCACCAACCTCGGCCACGGCATCGAGGGCGATGTCGTCGGCGCTTGCGCCAACCGGTTGGAAGACTTCGGCGAACATCTGCAGCATCTCGATGTCGAGAATGAACTTCTCGTACGAGGTGGTCAGGCCGCCTTCGAGCCATCCGGCTGCGTGCAGGATGTAGTTGCAACCGCCCATCAACGCGCCCCAGAGGCTCATCTGCGACTCGTACGCCGATTGCGCGTCGGCGCAGTTGGATGCGGTCGCGTTTGACGAGCGCCAGGGCAGGCCGATGTGTCGTGCGAGCTGCCCTGCGCCGAACGCGGCCTTCACGTATTCCGGGGTGCCGAAGGCGGGCGAGCCCGATTTCATGTCGACGTTCGAGGTGAAGCTGCCGTAGATGATGGGCGCGCCCGGCCGCACCATTTGCGCCAGACACAGCCCGGCCAACGCCTCGGCGTGCGCGAGGGTGAGCGCCCCTGCAATGGTCACGGGCGCCATCGCTCCGGCGAGCGTGAAGGGCGTGATGATCAGCACTTGACCCGCTGCCGCGTAATCCATGATGCCGTTCGCCATCGGGATGTCGAGCTGCAGCGGCGAGTTGGTATTGATGATGGTGGTGACGCAGGGACGCGATCGGAATTCTTCTTCGGTCAGTCCGTAGGCGATGCGGATCATCTCGAAGTTGTCGACGGTCTGTCCGGGGCCGCGCGCATACACCTTCGGGATCTTGTCCGACATCAAGAGCATCGCGCGCGTGGTTTCGAGATGGCGGAACTGGACCGGAATGTCCTGCGGCTCGACCAAGCCGCCGAGCCCGTGCATGACCTCGAAGCTCTGACAAATCTTGATGATGTTGCAGAAGTCCTCGAAGGAACCGGCGCGTTTGCCGCGAGTGGTATCCATGATGTTCGGCGGGCCTGAGGTGGGCGCGAACATCACGTGCTTGCCCCACACCGGCATGTCGAACTCCGGCCGTGCCGCGCGCAACACGATTTCGCGCGGCGCAAGCGCGAGGCACTGTTCGACGAGGCCACGATCCAGGCGCACGGTCAGCGTCGACGCGTCCACCTGCCCGCCGCCGCGGCGGTAGGTTTCGCGGGCCTCGGGCAACAGCACCCGCATGCCCTGATTTTCGAGCATGGTCAGAGCGCTCGCGTGGATGGCGGCGACCTGGTCGTCGGAGAATACTTTGAGCGGCTCGAACGGATTGACGAGGTGCCGATAACGCGATTGCCGAGAGGGTGTATCGGCGACCGGCGCGGCGGCGCGGCGACGCGGACGGCGCTCGGCCGTTGACGGAGCGTCCTGCGCGGGGTCATTCATCGGCTGTCGTCCTCATTCGAATTTCGGTGATCCTGATCCCAAGGCGCAGTGTAGCGGGTTCGACTCAGCTGCCGGGATGGCGCGTTCGACGCCGCAACGACTCCCAGCCGAGGTCCGACGACCAACCGCCATCCACCGGCAGACTGACGCCGTTGATGAACGCGCTGTGCTCGCTGGCGAGGAAGCTGATCGCCGCCGCGACGTCACCCGGGTAGGCGAAGCGGGCCATGGGCACACGATCGATGATGTCGGCGTCGCTGTAGTTGCCGGAACCCTGATCGGCGACGTCCATCTCGGTCTTTATCCAACCCGGGCACACGGCATTCACGCGCACTCCGCGACCGCCCCATTCCGCGGCGAGAGTTCGCGTGAGGCCGATGAGGCCGTGTTTCGAGGCGTTGTAGGCACTACGGTGCGCGACCGCACCAAGGCCTGCGACCGAGGCCACGTTGATGATGCTGCCGCGACCCTTCGCGAGCATCTGACGACCGAACTCGCGGCAGAGCAGGAAAGGACCGAGCAGATTGACGTCCATGACCCGACGCCATTGCGCCGCCGTGAGTTGCTCGGCGGGAATGATCTGGCTGATGCCGGCGTTGTTCACCAGCACCTCGGCGCCGCCCATCGTCAGGGCCACTTCGGCGGCCGCGTGCTGCACGAACGCCTCGTCGGCGATGTCGCCACTCAGACCGTGCGCCGTGTGGCCCTGCGCGCGCAGTCCCGTCACGATCGCATCGAGCGGTTGCAGATCGAGCAGCATGACCGCGAAGCCGGCCTCCGCGAGTGTCTCGGCCGTGACCCGACCGAGACCTTGAGCCGCACCCGTGATGACTGCCGTTCGCATCTGCGTGTTCATTGCTCGCAGATTATGCCGCCAGGTGCGAAAAGGAGCGGGGCGCAATCTAGCAAGCCAGAGTCGCTTTCCAGTCGTGTGGTGACCGGCCCGTGGGCTAGCATCCGGCCGCATCATGAAGATCGCGCAACTTGAAACCTTCGCCAACGAGTTCGTCTGCTTCGTCAAATTGACGACGGATGATGGGGCGATCGGGTGGGGTCAGACTTCGACCTACAACGCCGACATCACGGCACAGGTATTTCATCGTCAGGTTGTGCCTTGGGTACTGGGGCAGCGGGCCGACGACATCCAGGCGCTGATCGATCGCGTCGAGGAGAAGGAGCATAAGTTCCCGGGCAGCTATCGCTGCCGTGCTTTGGCGGGTCTCGATACGGCACTGTGGGATTTGCACGGTCGCGTGGCCGGCAAGCCGGTCGTCGAGTTACTCGGTGGCAAGCCGGGGTGGTTGCGTGCCTACGCATCCTCCATGAAACGTGACATTACTCCCGAGGCTGAGGCGGAGCGGCTGGTTCGTCTGCGCGATGAACTCGGCTTCACCGCCTTCAAGTGGCGGGTGGCTGCCGAATGCGGTCGTGACATCGACGAGTGGCCTGGGCGTACCGAGAAGATCGTGCCTACCGTCGCTCGGGCGCTGGGTGATGGCATCGACAAGCTCGTCGACGCCAACAGTGGTTACTCGCCGCGCCGGGCCATCGAAGTGGGTCGGCTGCTCGAGCAAGAGGGCGTTAGTCATTTTGAGGAACCCTGTCCTTACTGGCATCTCGAGCAGACCCGCGAAGTCACTGCGGCGCTGTCGCTGGATGTGACCGGCGGCGAACAGGACTGGGACCTTGCTACATGGCAACGCATGATCGACCTGCGTGCCGTGGACATCGTGCAGCCTGACGTCATGTACATGGGCGGCATAACGCGCACCTTGACCGTCGCGCGCATGGCGGCCGCAGCAGGTCTGTCGGTCACCCCACACAGTGCCAATCTGTCTCTGGTGACGATGTGCACCATGCATCTGCTCGGTGCGATTCCGAACGCGGGCAAATACCTCGAGCTCTCCATCGAAGGCGCGGATTACTACCCTTGGCAGCAGGAGCTGTTCATCGGTGATCCGTATCGCGTGGAGGCCGGTCGGGTGCAAATTCCTTCCGCACCGGGCTGGGGTGTGGAGATCAACCCAGCCTGGCTGGCCCGCGCCGAATATCGTCGCGCGGCATAAGCCAACGTCATACACAACATCTACACGGGGCACACAGTGAAATACGGCTACATCGGTCTTGGCAATCTCGGCAAACATCTGGCGGCGAGTCTGCGGCGCGCGGGCTTCACCGTGGTGGTCAATGATTTGAACCGTGAAGCGGCACAGCCCTTGCTCGATGCCGGATGTCTCTGGGCCGATTCGCCGCGCGCACTGGCCGAGCAGGTGGATTGCGTCATCACCTGTCTGCCGTCACCGAGCGCATCGAATGCCGTGTTGACCGGTACGGATGGCGTGCTCGAGGGCCTGCGTCGCGGCGGGACCTGGATCGAAATGAGCACGACCGACGAGCGCGAGATCAAGCGGGTGGCCGAGATTGCAGCAGCGCGCGGCGTCGCGACGCTCGAGTGTCCGGTGACGGGCGGCGTGCATCTGGCTGCGGCGGGCAAGATCACCGTGCTTGTCGGGGGCGAGCAGCCGGTGTTCGAGCGGCACCGGGCGGCGCTCGAGGCCATGGGTGGGCAAATTTTCTACATGGGCGAGCTCGGCAAGGCCAGCGTCATCAAGGTGATCACCAACATGCTCGCCTTCATCCACCTCGTTGCAGCCGGTGAGGCGCTGATGCTCGCCAAGCGTGGCGGCCTTGATCTTGCGCAGGCGTTCTACGCCATCAAGGCGAGTTCGGGCACGAGCTTCGTGCACGAGACCGAGAGCCAGCTCGTGCTCAACGGCAGCTACAACATCAACTTCACGATGGACCTCGCCTGCAAGGACCTCGGCTTTGCCTATGAGTACGGCCGCAAGTTCGGCGTACCGCTCGAGATTGCCGGGCTCACCGAGCAGATCTTCCGCCGTGGCCGCTCGCAGTACGGTGGTGACGCGCAGTCGACGCAGATCGTCAAGCTGCTCGAGGATGCGCTAGGTACGGACCTGCGCGCGCCCGGGTTCCCGGCTGTTCTCGAATAGTCCGCCGAGCTCGCCAATCATCGCTGGGCCGAGATCGTCCGTGCTGCCAATGGCTACGGCCCTGCGGTAGTAATCGCCGACCTCGTGACCGATGCCGATGGCCACGAGTTCGACGGCGGCCTCTTTCTCGATCCAGCGAATGACCTGGCGCAGGTGCTGGTCGAGGTAGCCACCGGGGTTGGCTGACAGCGTGGCCTGATCGAGGGGTACGCCGTCGGAGATGGTCATGAGGATCCGCCGTCGCTCAGGTCGTGCGAGCAGTCGCTGATACGCCCACCACAGCGCCTCGCCGTCGATGTTGTCCTTCATTAAATCATCGCGGAGCAGCAGACCGAGGTTGTTGCGTGCGCGGCGCCACGCCGTGTCGGCCGTCTTGTAGACGATGTAACGCACATCCGTCAGTCGCCCAGGGTTACGCGGCGCGCCTGCGGCAATCCAGTCGGCGCGCGATTGGCCGCCATCCCATTCGCGCGTGGTGAAGCCAAGAATTTCCGTACGTACGCCGCAGCGCTCCAGGGTGCGCGCGAGCAGATCTGCGCAAAGGGCCGTGAGCAGGATAGGCCGGCCGCGCATGGAGCCGGAATTGTCGAGGAGCAGAGTGACCACCGTATCCTTGAAATCGGTTTCGGTCTCCTGCTTGAACGACAGCGGAGCGAGGGGCTCGGTCAGCACGCGCGCAAGTCGCGCCGGATCGAGAATTCCCTCCTCGAGATCGAACTGCCAGCGGCGACGCTGCTGCGCGCGCAGCGCGCGTTCGAGTCGGCGGGCGAGACGCGCGACGATACCGGGCAGTTGCCGCGCCTGCTCGTCCAGCGTGGCGCGCAAGCGAGCGAGCGTCGCGCTGTCGCTGAGTTCCTCGGCCTCGAACACCTCGTCGTGGGCACGGGTGAACACTCGATACGAGCGGTTCGGATGATCGCGATCGAGTTCGCCGATGCGACTCAGGCGGCTGCCCTCGGGTGAGTCGGATGTCTGTTCGCCTTCCGCCGGCGGCTGCGGCGAGCGCGTTTGCGCCTGCGGTGTCCGAGGCTCGATGTCCGGTTCATCTTCTTCAGCGATTTCGTGTGCGCGTTGCACGCCCAAGTCCTCGCCTGATGTGCCGGCTGCGGCTAAACCGGGCGATGCCGGTGGGGGCGCAGCCTGGGTCCTGACGGGTGAGGGCGGCACGACGCGGGGTTCGGCAAGCTCATGTCCGAGTCCCAAGGAGCGCAACACCCGTTGTTGCTCGCGGGCAAATGCATCCTGATCATTCAACGTGCGCTTGAGCGTTGCGAGCCCGTCCTTGAGACGCTTGTCGAAGTGCGGCCGCCAGCGATCCACCAGCGGCTGTGCGTCTGCAGGCACTGACAGTCCGGCGAGCTGCTCGCGAACGAGCAGGGCGAGGGCGTGGGTCATGGCCTCGGAGTTGTCGCCGGGCCCGCGCAGCACGCCGCTGCGTTGCAGTTCCTCGTGCTGGACCGCGGCAATGTTGGCGGCGACGCCTTCGAGGTCACGCGCTCCGAGGGACAGGCAGCGCGCTTCTTCGAGTGCGTCGAACACGGCTCGAGCGCGGTAGCCCGGAGGGCGATAGCGCGCGTGCACGGTCGGGTCGTGATAGGCCCGCCGCAGCGCGAGCCGATCGGCATGTCCGCGCAGCAACGCGCGCTGGGCGGTCGATAACTCCGCAGTCGGCGCAGGCAGCAAGAGTCGATCGCCCTCGAGCCGCGGCCCCGAGGGACCGAACACAACCTTCAGTGCCGCATCGCCGGCGAGCGCTCGGGTCGCCTCGGCGAGTACGCGTTCGAAGGGACTCGGCGTGCGAGGTTTGGGTCCGCCGGGAACGGTCAAGTCGACACGCCGGGTCGGGACTGAGCCGCGAGCCAGTTCGCCCGCAGATTGTCTGCGGTGGGACCGCGACCATCGGGTTGCCAGCCTGGCGGTCCGAAGACGTAACGAAAGGCCTCACGCAGCGAGCGCGCGGAGCGAACGTCGCGGACGATGGCCGCCCACTCGTGAAAGGCAATCCTGATGGGGTTGTAGGTATCGATGTTCTTGATGAGTCCGTACCGGCAGGGCTCCTCGTCGCTCTCGGCTGCGAAGGTGCCGAACAGTCGATCCCAGACCATCAGTGTGCCGCCATAGTTGCGATCGACGTAGCGCGGATTGGCGGCATGATGCACGCGATGGTGCGACGGTGTATTGAATAGATACTCGAACCAGCGCGGCATCCGCCGAATCGATTCGGTGTGCAACCAGAACTGGTAAAGCAGACTGAAGCCGCTTTGCACGAAGATCATCTCCGGCGGAAAGCCGAGCAACACCAACGGAAACCACGGTGCCCAGGTACCGACCAGCACGCCCGTCCACGGCTGACGGATCGCGGTCGACAAATTGTAGTGCTGCGATGAGTGGTGATTGACGTGGGCGGCCCACCAGAATCGGCACTCATGGCTCGCGCGATGAAACCAGTAGTAGGCGAAGTCATCGAGCACCACGAGCGCAGCCCACGCCCAGGGTGAGGCAGAGGAGATCTCGAATAGCCGGTGCTCGTAGAGAAAGGCGAACACGGCTACCACCGCGCCCGCGAGCAGCACGTTGCTGAGGTAGTTGCCGGCGCGCATGCCGATGGAGGCGAGGGTGTCACGCCACTCGTAGTGGCCACGCACCAAATGCGCCTTGACGAGCAGCATCTCGAGCCCCATGAGCGCGAAGCGCGCGATCACCAGCCATTCGGCCGAGCCTAGGGAACGGATCGACATTCACGTATCTCCGGAATGCAGGTCGCTACGAAGTATAGGTGAGGCGCGCCTCAATCTTCCTCTACCGCATCGCCGAGTTCCGCTCGACGACGGGTCATGAACGCTTGCAGCGCTTCGTCGATCGCCGGATCGAGACCTGGGTCCACGTAGTCGGCGAGCATCTTCTTCCACACACGATTCGCGCGCTGCTCGGCGCTCAAACTGCCCTCGATTGACCACTGCTCGAACGAGGAGTAGTCGGCAATCGTCGACTGGTAGAAGGCGCTTTCGAAGTTGGCGAGCGTATGGGCGCAGCCGAGAAAATGGCTGCCGGGACCCACCTCGCGAATGGCATCCATGGCTTGACCGCGTTCGCTGAGATCCATGCCACCCGCCAAGCTGTGCAGCATCGCGAGCTGGTCGGCGTCCATGACGAACTTCTCGTAACTCGCGACGAGTCCCGCTTCGAGCCAGCCAGCCGCGTGGGTCACGAGGTGCACGCCCGCCAGCACGGTTGGCAGCAGTGTGTTGGCGCTCTCGTAGCCGGCTTGGGCGTCGACCATCTTCGAGGAACACAGGCCGCCACCGCTGCGACATGGGACGCCGAGACGCCGCGCGAGTTGCGCGGTCGCGAAGATCATCTGCGTGGCCTCCGGTGTGCCAAAGGTCGGTGAACCGGAGCGCATGGAGACGGCGCCGACGAACGAACCCATGATCACGGGAGCACCGGGTCGTACGAGTTGAGTAAGGGCCATGCCGGCGAGCGTCTCGGCGAGGATCTCCGCCATGCAGCCGGCCGGCGTCACCGGTCCCATGGCCCCGGCGAGTACCGCAGGCACGACGATTGTGCCCTGATTGTGCGCTGCAAACTCTCGCAGCGCGCCGAGCATGCGGCCATCGAACGTCAGCGGCGAGTTGGAATTGATATTGCCGAGCAGCACCGCATGCGTATCGACGAAGTCGGCACCGAATACAAGTTGCGCCATGCGCACGGCGTCGGCGGCGTGTCCCGGTGTTTCGGGCGTGCCCTCGCAGGCTTGATCGCTGTGGCGGAAGTACGCGTACTGCACGTCGAGGTGACGCTTGCCCGGCGGGATGTCCATTGGCTCGCAGGCGCTGCCACCGGAAAAATGAATCGCCGGAGCCATCTGTGCAAGCTTGATGAAATTGACCAGATCCTCGAGCGTGGCGTAGCGACGACCGCGGTCTAGATCGGTGACGAAGGGTGGGCCGCCGACGGGCGAGAACACGGTAACGTCACCGCCAAACTGCACCGTGCGGGTCGGATTGCGCGCGTGTACCTTGAAGACCGACGGTGCGCTGCACAGCAGGTGTCGACACAAGCCGCGAGGCAGCCTGACGCGTTCGCCCTGTACGTCCGCACCCGCCTCGCGCCAAAGCTGCAGCGAGGCGGGGTCGCGCCGAAACTCGATACCGATTTCTTCGAGGATCGTCTCGGCGTTGTGCTCAATGATTTCGACTGCCTCGGAATGCAGTAGCTCCACGGCCGGGATCCGGCGATGAATCGCGCCGAGTTTGACGAGATCGCCTTGCGCGCGCGCCGCCCGGCGCACCTCGCGTCCGCGTCGCGCGGCCAATTTGCCTTCCGTCATGGCGGCACCGTGACGCTCACGAGGGTCGCTCGCAGCGCACCAGAGCCCAGAGCGCCGCGGCAACAGCGGCAAAGACGGCCCCTGCGATCCAGGCATCGTTCCAGTGGCCGTCCGCCACGAGCGCCGCCACGACGGGCTGGCAGATCATTCCACCGACGTTGCCGCCTGTGTTGAGCACACCGGTGGCTGCACCGGTGTCGGCGCGAGCGAGGTTCATCGTAGCGGCCCAGTACGGGCCCTCGTTGAGTTCCATGGCAAAGAACGCCAGCGCCAGCGCCGCCACGGCGAGCAGCACACTGTCGACGACAGGAATGGCGAGCAACAATAGGGCGCCGACGGGTAGGCTGAAGATCGGTACGAGCCGATAGCCGCGCGTGGCGCCGAGACGCGTCGCCAAACGATCGGCGAGCACACCGCCGATCGCGGCGCCGATGGCAGCACCGATCCACGGGATCATCGCGGTCAGTCCGCTCTCGAGACCGCTCAACTTGCGCTCCTGAACCAGATACATGAATGACCAAAAGCTGATCATGTAGAACACGAAGTTCATGCATAGATATGAGACGGCGAGCAGCACGATGTTGCGGTTGCGCAGTACCTCGCCCATGCGCGCGAAGGTGAGTGGCGGGGCGGGTGGCGCGCTGTCGAGCTCGGCGAGTTCTTCTGCCGTCACGCGCGCGTGCTGCTGCGGTCGATCGCGGCCGTAGTGCCACCAGCCGAGAGTCAGCAGTGCGGCGGGAATCGCCGTGACGAGCACGGCCTGCTGCCAGCCGAGTGTCGCGGTGAGCGCCACGAGCAGCGGCGGGGTCAAGGCACCGCCCAGCAGCATGCCGGAGCTGACCACGCCATTGGCCATGGCGAACTGCCTCGACGGGAACCAGCGCTCGATCACTACGGCCAGCACCGGGAACACCGGGCCTTGCCCTGCGCCGAGCAGACTTTGCGCGGCGATCAGCACGATCAACAGCGCTGCGCCGCCTAACACGTAGGGAAGCAACGCAGTGCCGAGCGTTGCGATCACGCCGATGATCCCGACCACGGTGAACATCACGCGTGGCCCGAGCCGCTGACCGAGGGCGCCGCCCGGCAGTTGGCTGAGCGCGTAGGCTGTGGTGAAGGCGAAAAATAACCAGCCGATCTGCTGCGTCGAATACTGCAGGGTCGCTGTGAGTTCTGGAGCCGCCACGGAGATGGTGGTGCGCTGCACGTAGGCCATGGCGGCAAAGGCGAACATGTACGCGTAGATCCACCAGCGAATGCGCAGCGTTTTCATGGGTCACCTACCGGATGTCGAACCATGCACTCGCCTCCACGGTGTGCGAGTCATCGCGCATGAAGCGCAACTCATAGCTGCCGGCGGGTAGGGGTTCACCCCTTACTGATGTTGGTAGGCTGATCTCGCCCGCGTAACGAGCATCGACGTGCGCGAAGCTCAGGGCGTCGCCCGCAGCGGCACCCGCACGGAACAACCCGATCCAGTCGTGGCGATGTCCCGGGGCATTCGACCAACGCACGCGCACCGGCTCGCCGGCCCGCACGCGACCGGACAGGGCTTGCAGCATCACTGGCGCTCCCGCATCGCGTATCACGAACCGCGTGCGGGTGAGCTCGGCATCGCGTGCATCGAGCAGGACGGCGTCGTACTCACCGGGCAGCCACTGGCGCGAAGAGATGCGCGCCGCCCGGCGCCACGCACCGACGTCTTCGACGATGCGCAGCAGCGACTGGTCGAGCGCGGCGTCAGCGGGAACGATCGTCACACGCCAACCTTCCGATTGGGGGTCAAAGCCCCGCACCCGCAGATCCGCGCCCCGCGCCACCGTGCGCGGCTCGACGCTCACGAGCGGCGGTGCGGGGGCAGGTATGACCCGAAAGCTCGACACCACTCCACGATGATCGCTCGGGTAGGGCGCTACGCTGATATCGACGCCGTCCCCGCCGGGCTCACCGACGATCTCGCTGCGCAGTGTCTTGGCGGCACCGCTTGAGAATACGAAGTCGATGCGATCGATGGTTTCACGCGCTCGTACGTAGGGATGCGGCATGCCGGCTGTCCAGGTGAATCCGGGACGACGCGCGGGATCGGTGTGCGCTTCACGGAACGAATCGCGCCAGCCCGAGTTCTCGAGACGCTGTGTCACCGGCCACTCGATCGGATATCGGATGACTTCGGAACGTACCGGCTGCACGGCGCTCGACCAGTCGCGGTGCGAGGGCGTGTTGAGATCGCCGGTCAAAAACAGCGGGATGTCCTTGAGTATTTCGGGAAGCGCGAGAAACGGCTCGACCTGCGGCACGCGGACGCGCTGCTCGAGTTCGAGCACGGCTGCGAGCGGTGCGCCATCGCGCACGGCTTCCGGTCCGTAGTCGTCGCTGGAGAGGTGGGTGTTGGCCATGGCGACAACCTCACCCGGCCTCACCATCACCCACGCGTACAGATGCGAGGCATCGAGTGCGGTGATGCTCGAGGGCACCGCGTCGCTGCGGGTGCGCCGGCCAATCGCTGAGTCGAAGAGCGGATATCGCGAGATCAGGTTACGCCGCGGGTCGACATGCGCGAACCCGACCGCATCGGCGAGTCGATACAGATTGCCGTCAGGCTCCTGTATGCCGACCACGTCCGCTTGGGCGGCACGGATGACTTCGGCGACGCTCGCGAAATTGACTTGCTCGCCGCCGTACCAGATGTTGAGGGTCATGACGCGCAGCTCGAGCGGCGCAGGCTGCGTGAAGGCGGCGGGGGCGAGCGCCAGTACGGTCAGCGCGAGCGAGGCCGCGGTGACCGCCCGGCGCGAGATCACGAGCGCTCCCCGAGCAGGTTGATGATGCTTTGGTACTTTTCGATGTACCAGCGGTTCTCGTTGTTGTAGCTCGGTATGGTCACTGGAACGATGCCATCCGGTCCCTCGCGCCACACGCAGGGGCAGGGCACGACCGAATCATTGCGGATCGCCCCCGACTGGGTACC
>Ga0315906_10001859_pt1 | contig 30635 bp, 23 predicted proteins | sample LakEriMetagenome_4_FD_203526 | JGI IMG/M metagenome (GOLD analysis project Ga0315906, IMG submission 203526) | Freshwater fungal communities from buoy surface, Lake Erie, Ohio, United States - Buoy 2 MA122 | ecosystem: Environmental > Aquatic > Freshwater > Lake > Lake biofilm | place: USA...
GTGGCGCTTGCCCTCCCACTGCGGCCCCACGGCGTGGATGATCCACGGGGCATCCAGGCCGAACGAGGGGGTGATGACTGCGTCTCCAGTCGTGCAGCGTCCGATCGCACGGCACGCGGCCGTGAGCTGTGCGTGCCCCCCTGCCTCGTCGACGCGGTCAAAGATTGCGCCGCAGCACCCACCGCCCTCGCGCAGTCCCGAGTTTGCGGGGTTGACGATCGCGTCAGTTGCCATGAGGGTGATGTCCCCCTGCACGATGTGAACCGTGGATGTTGCAGTCTTCTTGCGTCCGATCATTGGAGGATTCCCTTCTTGGTTGCTTTCTTGAGTGGTGTGGTGCGGCGCATTGATCTGGATGTGGGGCGGACCGGCTTCGTGCCGTAGAAGCGGATTCCCATGACGTTGGTGTTGCTCATGTCGGGATTATTCAATCCGATGCAAAACCCCAATGTCAACCGTGATAAGGACATTCTGCAATAAATTATTTCCTTTGACGCCGAAACCATGACACACCCCCTTGTCAAAAAATGCCCCATGGACTTGAAGAAAGGCGGTCTACCGTGAGAAGCAGGGGACGTTACGGCTACTTGCACCTGGGAGGTGGCACGCTGGTGCTTCCCGCAGAGCCTTGTCTGGTGCACCAGGTCGCGATCGTTCTTCTCGAAGCCGGACGGTACAAGGTGCGCTGCCGGCACAGTCACTGCTCCTTCAAGGCGGATCATGTCGAGACGTTGGAGGCGGCTGACAGACTCAGGCGGGAGCACCTTGCCGCGGTCTCCGGCAAGCAGAGCTGACGCCCGCACCGGGAGCACCCGTCCTGCGAGTCGGTGGGGAGTCCTTGTCCCGTCTGGGCGCCCGGGGAATTGTGGGCTGAGATCTGCCATCAGATCACGCAGCCGGTCTTGACGAGGTTCTTGCCCTCGATTCCGTCCCACACGGTCTGGCCGATGAGGCACCGCTCCATCACGGAGTTGAACACGCGGACACCGTTGAAGTCGAGGTTGCGCAGCCGGCACTCCGTCAGGAGTGCATCGCAGAAAACTGAGCCCTGCAGGTCGCATTCGTTGAGACCGACCATCGCAAAGGTTGCTTCGGTGAAATCGGCTCCCCCGAAGTCGGACAAGTGGAAGTTGCCGAGCTTCCACTCGGATCCGGTCATGTCACATCCCGAGAAGCACGCACCGTAGACCGTGCACCAGTGGAGCCTTGCGTCGCGGAAACTGGAGTTCGTGGCGTCGAATCCCTGTCCTGACGTCACTTCCTGGAACGTTGCTTCGTCGAAGCACGAACGCATTGCCGATGCACCCGGAATCGTCACGTTGTTGAACGTGGATTCGCGCGCGCTCACGTTGTCGAGGCTGGCATCTTCCATGTTGCTCGACGAGAAGCAGACCCCGTCCATGTTCGCTTCGTCGAAGATTGCCCCGTGGAGTCGTGCGCCGTGCACCCATGCCCCGCACAGCCGGGTGCGCCCGAACTGCGCCCAGTCGCCGTCGAACATGCGGATGACCGCTCCGGTGAAGTCCGAGTCGTGGAAACGTCCCTCGCGTGCGGTGCACTCCGACATCGTTGCGCCGCGAAAGTTGCAGAAGATCGCGCTCACGCCGACCATCCGGCATCCGGTGAACGTGGCTCCCCGGAAGTTGCAGCGGCTGAATTCCGTCGAGGGCATGGAGCAACCGGAGAACGTGCAGTCCGCGAACGACGAGTCCGCGAGGACCATGTGCTCGAAGTCGATGTGGTCGAAGTGGATTCCGTCGTACGTGCCGCCACTGTGCAGCCCCAGTTCGGTTCCGTTTGCGTCGACAACCGTGAATTCCCGCCCTCGGATCATGGGGCGCTGGAGCTTCTTGAAGGTCATGTCTCTCTCCTTGTGCAGTTCGACCAGGCCGCACAAGGCGACCGTCATCGAATGTGTCTGGGATGTTTCCCAAGCCGAACTAAATGGCTTAGGGAACGTCCAGGCCGAATTTCGGCACTTGGAAGGAGAGTCACAGAGGACATGTCACGAAGAGTAGCGGGTCCGGGGTGCGATTCCGCATGCATCTCCGCGCCAGTTGTTCCGCCCTGTTGGGAAAGTTTTCACGAGCCCGCCCGGAGAGGGGGCACGGCGAAGTCAGAACGGGTCATCTTCGTCCAGCACGACGCGATTGCCCCTTGGTGCGGGTTCGGGAGGCGGTCCCTCGCCCCCGATGATCTGCCGGGTGCCGCCGCACTTGGGAAATTCGGGGCAGCCCAGAAATACATCGCCTGTCCGTCCGTTTCGTCGAACAACCATTGTCGACCCGCAGATGGGGCACCCGAGTTCGCGCGTCCCCTGGCAGCGAGGGAAGGCGGCGCACCCAAGAAACTCCAATCCGGTCAGCCTGTTTCGCCGGATCACCATGACTCCGTTGCACTCCGGGCACTCGGGCTTGGCGGTCATGCTGTGTCCTCTTCTGTTCGGGTGACGGGCGGCCTGCGCCTCGTTTTCCGCAGGGCGCTGTGAACTGCCATGCGGATCGATTCGGCGAGTGCGTCGACGATCGGCACGGCCTCCTCGTGCGGGTCCGCCATGCCGATGGCCGGCCTGTACAGATCGAGAGCGGCCTTCCAGTCCTCCTTGAATCGGCGCACCCAACGCGCCACGTCCTCCCGTGCCATGACCTGGGCCATTTCCGCCGCGTCCGAAGGGGTGATTCCCTGGGCAACGAAGATCTGCACGTCCTGAGCGGGGTAGCCGCTTTCTCTCCAGCCTTCCCCGGGGTCAGGACTATGGTCAGTTGCCTCGAAAGGTTGGTCAACCTCGAGGTCACCGAAGGTCCGCTTGTCGTAGTTGTCTTCTTCCTGCCCCAAGGCCTCGTCGATGTCGTCGAAGTCCTCAAGGTCATCCCGGTCCGGCAACGTGTCGCGGAAGGTTTCGGGCGCAGGGCTGGGTATTGCATCGGCATTCCCCAGAACCGCCAGGTCGATGCCGTTCACGGAACAAACTCCGCTCTCATCCACCTCCACACGGCAGTGATGACCGGGCTTCGCACATCCCCACAGGCAGACATGACCCCGTCCTGGTGCGTCCCGGGGAACTGAGCGTGTCGGATCGATCCATTTCCGCCAGGGCGCGTTTTCAGCATGAAACTGACGGAGCATGTCGATTTGTCCGTCTGATCTGGGGAAACCGAGGGTTCGGGAACTCAGGTAATGCGACAGTTCGATGGCTCCGGCGACCATTGCCCTCGGGTTGCACCCGCAGCCGAGCGTTCTGGTGGGCACCACGACCCGCCCCAGATCGTCGTACTCGAGGAAGTCGACGTCGAAGTAGTTGCGCAGGTCGTCCTCGGTGAACACGTTGTCCTCCGTGTCGAACCCGGCTCCTCGCAGGAACCAGTTCAGGTCCATCCCGGCACGCCGGGGGAATCCCTTGTCGTCGTAGGGCCAGTCCTCGTCGCTCATCTCACATGCACCGTGATTACGGCTCGCGACGAGCCAGCAACCGCGGAAACAGCCCCCGCACCGTCGCCTCCAGAGAATGCCGAGATGAGCATGACCGCCCCCGCCGCGACGATCGTCAAGACGAGAACAACAACCACGATTCGCCGCCTCCGCGCCGCCGCCAGCTCGGCCAGGTACTCCTCCTGGAGGCGTCTCTGCACTTCCCGCTCGCGTTCCCGCCGCTCAACGAGTTCGCGCTTGCGCTCGGCTTGTTTCGCGGCTTGTCTCCTTCGCTCGTCCCACTCTTGCCTGAACCGCTCTGCGAGCTCCTCCTCCTTCTTCTTGCGTTCGGCCTCTCCTTCTCGGCGGCGTCGTTCCTGCTCCTGTGCCTGGGCCGATTTCCACTGCTGGAGTTTCTCCGCGTACTCAAGCCCCGCAAGCGTCTCCTCCTCGTCCGTCAGCCACCTCTCCTCCCGTGCCTCCCGGCCGTCCCGGAACACGGCAACATGCCGGAGCCTGCGGGTGTCTGAGTCGTTTCGACCCTGATTCCCCGTGCGCGTGCGTCCGCCTCCGCGCCGTCGCAGAAGGTTGAGATACACGAGCGGCCTGGCAAATCCGGGAACTGCCCATGTACCTCTTCCCGGGGGCGATGTCGTCGTCGACCCCACGTTGTTGCGGAGCGTCAGAACCTCCTCAAACGAGAGACTCTCCACCGTCTCCCCACGGAGAAGTTCCAGGCGCACGACTTCGCCGTCGTTCACTCGGCACGGCACGGAGACCCATGCTCCCTCGGGCATGGAGGTCGGCGTACTCAACGGAGCGAATTTGGCGTGCGGTCCGCCCTCGAACCACCGGAGCACGAGGCTCCCGTCTGTTCCTCTGCCGAGTTGTCCGACCACCCGTGCCTCTTCGCCGTGCAGTTCAATAACCGATTCGAGGTCGTCCATGAATGCAATCGGGAGACGCAACTTGCGCCGGGCTGGCTCGACGTAGGGGGCTTGTTCCGGGGTTCCGAACCTGTTGCCGGCAGGGACCAGGTCCGGAGGCGAATCTGCCTGCAGGTCGAATTCGTCCTCTGCCGCCAGAATTCCGGCGCCGATCGGGGCGGGAACCTGGGGCCGGTGGGTGATGGGCTCGCTGCGCCATTGGAAGGTCACTTCGTGGATCCGGTCGCGCAGCTGCCAATCGATCTCCAGGTATTCCTCCGAGACGAACCACATGTCCGGCACGTCCCTGAACTGGAGGCTCCACCACCGGTCCAGCTGCCGACCGTCGGACATGGCGGGGAAATTGAACGAATTGTCGGCCTTGTCGTAGTGGTGCCTGAAATGGCGAACTTCGGAGACCTTGAATTCGTCCAGCTTCGGGTCCTTGAAACGGTCGTTCGAGATGATCGTTGCTTCGAGGTCGTGCGCGCCGGCCAGGATGGGCCGGTCCGCGTACGGCACCAGAAAGATCTTGTCGGGCTCCGCGAAGTGGAGCTCGCTCCGGCGGAGGACCTCCTCGCGGTCGGGCGCGGGCAGAGCGTCCAGCAACGACCTGTCGGCGAACTTGACGACGATCGCCCCCCGTGCGGCGAGCTGGATGCTGTTCAGGCACAGGTCAATGAATGTCAGGCTGGTCGGGCCACTGGACCGCTGCCCTTCCACGTCAGATTTGTGCCGGGGACGGATGTTGGCCACGTCCACGACGACGACCAGAAGTTCGGGCCGTTCAGGCCGTCCGTCTCCTTCTGGCTCCATGTGCTCAGATTACAGTCAAAGCTGGCGGAGGGATTTGTTGAAATGAGCGCTGACACTGCGAAGAAACTGAAGGAATGGGCGTCCGGCCAGAAGAACGAGAGGGCTGAATTCGCCCTCCAACTCGCGGCGGCACTGGAGGACCCGAAGCAGGCCGGCCCGTGGAGCCTGCTGGACATTCGCCGGGAGTTCGAGTCGCGGTCGGGTGCTCCATCCGGGTTCTGGTTCAAACTTGCGCGGGCGACCCTGCCGTTCGTGCGGGCCTTTCTTCTCGCCGGATACCTGGTGCCCGTTCTCTTGACGTGGTTCGATTTGCGTTCCGTGGTGAGCGAGTTCACTGCGTTCGAGGCCGCAAACGCTGCCAAGGGCGGTCCTTCCGTGAACCTGCTCACTTTCTGGTCGGGTGGCTACGGGAATGCATACAGCGGGACCCAGCTGACAGGCACGGCGCTCACCGTGTTTTCCATCGTGCTGGGACTGATCATCGTGCAGATTTTCGTATCGCTGGGTGATGATTTCTCTGAGCGCGAGGCTGATTTGCCCCATGAGCTGATACTCGCGGCGCAGGTTCACTTTGCGCGGACGCGTGCGATGACCCCCCAGGAAGTCACCGAGGTGGTCTCCGCCGCCACGAAGCAGCTCAGCGTGGCGCTGGAGAACGTGAGTGATGTGGTGCAGACGGCTACTGATCTCGTCCGCACCATCGGCGAGGCGAGCGGGCAGCTGGAGGGGGCTTCCACGAAGCTGGAAGAACTGACGCAGAGCCTTGGGAACGCACTGAAGCCCCTGGAGGACCTCGGCAAGTCGCTTGAAGGGACGAACATCTCCATCAAGGAGAGCACGAGGGCTCTCGACTCTGCGCGGGTATCGGTTGTCAACGTGACCAGTGGCTTCAAAGTGATCGAGGAGACCGGGAAGAGGTTTGAGGTCAGCGTCGACACCGCGGGCCAAGGATTCAGTGCTGCAGTCCAAGGGATGGGGCGGGAGACGACAAGCCTGGCGCAAAGGATCAAGGATGCATCGGACACCGTCTCATTGTCTGCTGATGGCTTGTCGCGGATGATCAGCGGGATCGAGAGCGCGGGGAGACTGCTCGCCGAGATGTCGGCCGGTGCCGGTGCTCGGGAGCCCCACATCATTGCGATGCAGAAGATCATGAACGACACGCGGGCCATTGCCGAGAGCATGGTTGAGGCTGTGGGCGGCATGAGAGAAGTCCTGGAGATGAACCTACGGGTCAACCAAGGAATCGCCGAACAGGTTGAGAAGGTGCTGGGCGACGACGGAGATTTTCGATGAGGAAGCGCCGGTCGGGCAAGTCAACGGCGTCGCTCGCTGGCTGGCTGTTCGCCGACTTGACCCTGGTTCTCTTCGTCGTGTCTCTGTCGAGCGCCGAGAGCAACGCCGCCTGCCCCGAGCCGAGAAAAGGCACAGTGATTCCGGAGTGGTGCCCACCGACCTCCACGTCTCCGTCGACGACCACAACGTCAACGACGAGCACCACAACGACGACGGTGCCGGACACAACCGTGCCGGACGGCGACGGATCGGAGCCCGGTGGCATCAAGCCCGAACCCGTCGAGATCGTGCTGACTTCGTGGAGGTCGAGTTCGCTGGCCGTCGCAATCGAACGAGAGTTGAGAGACGCGTACAGGGGGAATGCCGCCCTCCAGTCGGTTGGTAAAATTGACGAAATCCGGTTTGGCGTGATCATCGTGTACGGCGGCTCCAAGGGCGAACAGAACAACTTCGGTGACAGGCTCGCAGAGCGGGCGGAAGAAATACTTTCCGAATCGTGGATCAGAGTTGAGCCCACGACATACTTCGAGACCGGCCATGACCAGGGCCTCGTGGCGGGAGGCCTGAACCTCAAGTTGTTCCCGGTTCTGGGCTAATCGAGATGACGCGACCTGTCCCCTTGACAAGCACTGAGGAAATTGCCGATCTCGTGGCCGTGAGCATCGGCACATTGAGCGCTGAGGCCCGTGCCGAACTGGTGCTGCAGGGCAAGCGGGAGTCGTTCTTTAGGGACCTCTTCGTGCGTACCTTCTCGGCGAGATCACCCGAACTGTTGTGCAAGCCAGAATGGGACATACCTCGTGGGGCAGTCTCAAGGTGGAACTCGAATGATCTGTATGCATCCAAGACGAAGGGGATAGTTGATCTCGCAATTCTTGGTGATGGAGACATGTTCACGGACCAGCCTCTGTGCCTCGTCGAGTTCAAGCTGTGGTACACCCTGGACGCCGTGTCACCGTCCAAGTATTCGCGGTCCGCACGGATTCACCACAGCATTCCGAAGTCTGCGTCCGCGGACTCAGCCAAGATTCGGGCGGTCCGCGGGGGTGATGCCGGCAACGACTACCTGGTCACCTACCTGCTGACCGCGCACGTTGATCGCATGAACGGCGTGGGTTCCGAGGTCAAGAGATCAGATCTGGAGGAATTGGGAATGGCATACGCGGCGGCGCACTGCACCAAGGCCTTGCTGCGGGAGGGATACGACTCCGTGAAGGAACGTGGTATAGAGACCGCCATGGCCTCGATCTCCGGAGCATGTGGCGAAACCGTGCACGTAGGCCTCGGGAACGGGTACTCCAGGGGAGTGCCGGTGTCCCTGGATTGCCTCGTAACTGCTGTCAGGTAACCGAATACCGGACGACTTCCCCGAAACCGAAACAGTCCGAAGTCTTCGCAATCCACCTCTGGGTGTCTTGGGACCACGTGAGGGTTCCGCGATGGGCCTGGCAGCACTTCAGAACGATCACATTCGCGCCGTCCCGGCTCGCCGAGTCGCTGGCGCCGGGCATGATGAACTTCCGCCACAGGCGGGAGTGCCCGAACTTTCGCAGCCCCAACAGTTGCACCCCTTCGCCAGTGATCGAGAGAGGAGGAGTTCCGCTTGCCACGAGATGTTCCAGGTCGGCACTCAACGCATGGGTGGCCTGGATCAACGCACTCGGCCGTGAGCAATGCGCATCGAGTGTCTCGCGAAAGACAATGGTTCCCTCCCCGAGGCGAACAATCTCGAGAGTGTCAGAGGACTGGATAACTGCCCGCAGATGCCAGGAATCAGGGGAAAATTGCATTTCTCACTCCTTGAAATGTGAAGAGATTCGCACCTTCCCATGCAGGAGAGCGTCTGTCCAATTCCTGGTATCACTCCCAACGGCCGGGATCAGTCGCCCGCACTGTCCTCGGTCTTCTCGTTCCTTGATGCCCGCTTTTCCCTCTGGGCCTTCTCCTTCTCCATCTGGGTGAGCAACCGCTGGACCTCGTCGGATGTCAACTTGGCTGCTGCGCCCTTGCGCTTGACGTCCGCCAGTCGGCTGAGGCGGTCAAATTCAACCGTCTTGAGTTCGTGTTTCCTCTTGAACTCGGATACGAGCATTGGCCCCGATTCGACCAACTCAAGACTTGGGTCTTGATGCCTTGGTCCCGAGGCACCGGGCCCGGCGGGCATCTTCAGTGCCATGACATCTTCGTAGGTGCGACCGTAGTTGTCGGTGGACGTCAGGGTGCATCCTGCACGATCTATGACGATCGACCAATCGGCTATCGCTATTGTCGCAGACTTGTCGTCGTCGATGTTTGCCTCGAATCCTTCCATCGAGAACTTGACAGAGAAGTCCACAACGTCAATGAGTCCAATGACAACAGGTTCGGCCATGACAGTGATTTGCACCATCGTGTCATTCATGACCATCCAGCTGAGATTGTCGTGGGATCCGTGGCTTGCCGCAACCTGGGTGCCCGCTACCTTCGCTCCCCTGACAGATGGATCAACCTGCGGGACTCGCGGCAGTCGTTTGGGGTCGATTCTCCACTCCCGGCCCTTTTCGGTGATGCCGGGTCTTCTGAGTTCGCGCTGGCACTCCAGATAGCGGATCCGGGCTTGTTTGCGGATAAATGGATTTCGGGTTTCGGTCAGTTTTTCGTACACGGAATTGGCAGATTTGAAGTCCTGCGCGAGTTCGAATGCGGCGCCCCAGACCAGCTCCGGCACTCGCACTCTCTCACGCGCGGTCCAGTTCCTGGTCGTCTCAAGGAGGGCCAGCCACGGGTTGCGTTGAGACCCTTGGAGAGCGAGCCATCCTCCGGCAATGGCCGCGCCGACCGCAGCCTTTATGAACTCGCTTTCGAACGTTGTTCTTCCCATCCCGGTCCGAAGGTTCACGACGGAATCGATGAACTCAATGCCCTCCGCCAGCAAGGATTCTTTCCCGAAGCCGACTGCCACCGCGAGGAACAGGTCATTCGGAATTCGGTGAGTGGATACCCGGTCAAGGAGAGCTCGGGCGGCGTCAACGGGACTGCCCAAGGCCAGCAACAACTCAACCAAACCGGCAAAGTCGTCGAGCGAATCCAGGCTCGCCCTCACCTCCACTAGCCAGCCGGGATCGATTGGTGAACCTGCCTCCCTCCAGATGGTCAGCACTTCATCGTGCAGATCTGCCGCTCGGAGGTACCGGAGACCGCCGGGGTAACCTGCGTTTGCGGCGAGGTTGCGTGCATATCGGGTCGGTATGGGAATGCCATTCTGCTCCCAGATGCGCTCGGCCACCGACATTTGGCCCGCTGTCATGAAGAGGTCAGCGGCGGCCGCCATGCAGCCAACAAATCCGGCCCGGCTGAGTTCCTGTGCAAGTTCGGCAGTGGTCCCGACCAGCTCATTCCCGAGGTTGGAGCCGAGTGACAATGCAGTTTGCAGCAGTGCCTCGACGATGTTCTCCCATTGATCCTGGGATGGTCTGGGCAAGTTTGACTTGCTCTCCCACAAGGCCTCTACGAGCGCGCCGACTCTCGTGATGTCCCCGCGGTCAGAGGCCATGAAGGCAAGTGCATGCATTTGCGCTGGGCTGAGACTGAGACCTGCAAGGTGTCGCGCGAACTCACCGTACAGTTCATTCCACGCGCCGTCTGCCCAGAGGCAGTCGAATGCCTCGTTGAAGTTCGCAGCATTCACGAACTCCCGTGCGGCATCTCTTCGGTTGCCTTCGAACTTGAGCGCGAAAGCCTCGCACAGGCTTGCGCTCTCCGCGTGGCCCAATTGGCGGTAATACGACTTGGCCTGGCGCAGCAACAGGGGGTTGCGGGTCTCGATTCCGTGGTTCCGAACCGAATCTGCGTATCTCAGCGGTTGATCTTCGCGCAATAGGACCTTGTCGTCGATTCCGCCCAGGCTCTCCTCCAGGCCGAGAACGCTCGCGACGTCAGAATCAGGCGCCTCGCCCGGCATCGCCAGCAATCCCAAGGTCCGGAGCTCGGATTGCGCAAAGTCAGAAGCGAGTGAAGACACAGCATCGACTCCGATGGCCGACCAGAGTCGGTCGTTTCCCAATTCTGTGTCGACGATGTTGAGAAACTTGGTGGCACGTGTTGCCGCGACATAGAGCTTGTTGAAGAAGTACTCGGCCGTGAGGTCACGTTCATCTGGTGCCGTGTTTCGGCTGGCACTCGGTGCTGCTTCGCCGAACTTGTACAGAATGACCTTTTCGAACTCGAGTCCCTTCGCGCCGGCGGAACTGTAGACGTTGCCCGCAGGGTCGGCATCCGACACATTCGGAAACATTTTCGAGAGCGTCGGGTCATTCTGGACAAAGAAGACCTCGCCGCCTTCTTCGCAGGGGACAATGATCACCGTCTGGTGAGCTTCCTCAATGAAACTCTGCTCCGAAAGGTTTGACGACCCGAGTATGAACTTCCTCGGAGCCACGCTGTCAGTGACGTCGTCCCAGGCCCTCTGGAGCGGTGTCTTCGGAAGGCCGAACCTGACCATGCGAAGCAGTTGAATCGCGTTGGCGAATCCGACTATCTGTGCCGTCGACCTGTAGTTGTTTCTGAGTTGCTCGAATGTCGGTGTCGCCGCATTGGCACAAATTGCCTGAAGCTCCTCGTAAATGGTCGCCTTGACAGCGTCCCACCTGAATCCAGTTGGTGACAGCGATTGCATTGGGTCGCCGGCAAAGACGATGGGTAGAGCGACTCTCGCACCCTCGTGGAGCTTGTAGTTTCTGAATGCACTCGATCGCGCCACGAGACTTAGTTCCCGTCTGGTGAAGTCCTGGGCTTCGTCTATGACGAGGGCAGTGACTTCATCTCGTCCCGAGTCCGAGTACGGACTCGCCAGGACCTCGGCGACCAGATCCTGGTCGTCCCAGAGATTTTCCTCCCGCAGCGATGGTACGTACCATGCCTGGTAGATCGTGCGGAAAACGGCATCAAACATGTCGTCAGACACCACGCGGTCCTGCCGGTTCATGTCCTGGTAGTCCGCGAGAGTCAACTCAGTTGCACCTGCTGGCGCAGATCCCTTGATGAGGGATCGAATCACGTACCACGCAAGCTCGGCCGTGATTCCGGAGTTCTTGTTTTTGGTGACGAACGGCTTCAACCGGTCAGGGCGACCGAGATACGCAAGCTTGAACTGGTGGAAGCCGATCCTTCGGTCGTCCCTGAATCGAGTGCGCTTGTCGTCGGGGAGGAGAGATACAAGAAAGTCTCGCCAGTTCTGGAACAAAGAGCTTGTCAAGAATGTCAGGTCCTGCTGAAGGTACACGTTCTTGCTGAGAAGCCGGTCTGTCATTCGTCTTGCTTCGTCCACGAGGGCTTCGCTGTAGGTGAGAAACATCGGAACGCCGCCCAACGGTTCTCCGCCGAAACCCTGCTTCTGCCTGCACAATCCGGCGAAAATGTAGGCAAGCATCGTTGACTTGCCGCTTCCGGCGGACCCGTTGATGAAAAGCGGAAGAATTGGTGCGGACCCGATCCTGCCAGCGACCTGGGCGAGGAGATCTTCTTCTTCGGGAGAGAGGGCAAGGTTCGCCCTCGCCTCATTCTGAACGTCGATCCACATCTCTGAATCGAGGGAAACGTAGGCCGGGTAGCCCCGCCGTGCGGACTTCTTCCAGTCCTTGGAAATCTTTGGGATGTCCGCCTCGTCAAAACTCTTTGAGTTCTTCAGCGGTGCAATCAGGAGGATGTTCGAGGCGTCGACTTTTCGGAAGACGACGCCACCTGTGCCGTCGTCGTTGCCGGGGAAGACCGTGTAGGTCCCTGTCGTTCCGTAGTCGCGATCGGATTCGCATCGTTCAACGATCTTTTCGACCGACCGCCGAAATGACGATAGATCATTGCGTCCGATGCTCAGGATGTTGCGGACCCAGTAGTCGGATTCATAGACGAACAACTCCTGGCCGTCGGCGCTGGTGACGAGGGCTTGGTGAAGTGGCTGGAGCCACATTTGCATGTCATCCGGCAACGGCTTCGGCTTGGCATGCCGCATGGCCTTGTCTTCCTGCCGTTGGTACCACTCCTGGAGAGCAGCGAGATCAAATGAACGAACAATCCTCTCGCTGTTCTGCTCAACAAGCCTGCTGAAGTCGTCGTACGCCGCGTCACGGCGTTCAAAAATGGTGAACCAAACAAAGACCTCATCGTCAAACACGCTGACCACCCGTCCCATCAGGCGGAGGTCAAGGTTGTTGTTCTCGGTGCGTGCCTTGCAGTAACCAGAGTGCTTGTCGAACATCGCATTCACTTCGTAACGCGTGGTCTGGCTGCCGATTCGTCTGTTGAATCCGTCAACTTTGTCGCGAAGACCGTATTGGTCCATCAATTCACGGAAATAAGGAGTTTCGTAAACGCGCATATCTGCCCCCTGGAATTTGAAAGATAACAGGCGGTGCGAGGAGACAAGGCACCCGGCACTGTCAGTCCCAGATTGCGATGCGCCTCACTCTGTTTGAGTCGGGGTTCGCCAGAGCGAGCGGTCGAGGAGCGCATCCGCGGCGATCTCTCGGCGGCCCTGCAGCACGTCCCACACGTCCAGGAAGTTGCGCACCTCCTGGATGTCGTGCACCCGGTAGATGCCCGTACGGGTGAGGGTCAGTGTGTGGGCGATCGCGGCCAGGGTGCCGGCCAGTCGCTCCCGCGGTGGCCTGCCCGTGATCGCGCCGATGAAGTCCTTCCGTGAGACAGGGAACAGCACCGGGCGCTGGTACTCCAGCAGCTGGCCCAGGCGTCTCAGCACGTCCACTGTCTGGGCGGGCGTCTTGGAGAAGTCCGGGCCTGGGTCCAGGATGACCTGCTGGCGTGACACGCCGGCCGCGGCGAGCACGGCGAGCCTGTCGTCCATGAACTCCAGAACGTCAGCGACAACGTCCTCGTAGAGGTTCGCGTCCGTCAGGCGCACCTTCGGCCGCCCGCGGTTGTGCATGAGGATGTAGCCGGCGCCGAACTCGTGCACCGCGTCGGCGACTTCGCGGTGCATCAACCCGCTGATGTCATTGATGATGTGCGCACCTGCCGCGAGTGCCGCGCGGGCAACCTGCGGGCGGTATGTGTCCACGCTGATCACAGCAGATGAGTTCGCAGTGATCCACTCGATCACGGGTGTGATGCGGTCGATCTCCTCCTGCTCGCCGATCTCCGGCACCCCGGTGATCGCCGACTGGCCGCCCACGTCCAGGATGTCCGCACCCTGCTCCAGCACCTCGCGCGTCCGCTCCATGCGCGCCTCGAGAGTGGCGTACTTGCCGGCGTCGCTGAACGAGTCAGGAGTTGCATTGATGACCGCCATGATCAACGGCCGGTCAACTTGCAGTGTCAATCTGCCGGCAGTCAATTGTGCCTCGGTGGACAATTCTTCCTCAAATGACATTAACGCCGCAAGATGACCCTACATCCAACGACTCGACGGATGGACGTTCACCTAGACAGTAGACGCTGTCGGCCGGTTCTGCTTGAATCTGCTCATGTCGATGGCTAAGTGGGACCTCCCAAGGCTTTACTTCAAGGTGTCTTGGACCGGAGATGACGGAAGTCAGTCCGTGCAGTTCATTGAGTACCCTGAACCGGGTCTTACTTTCCTTCTCGGCAAAAACGGTGCCGGCAAGTCCACCTTGCTCAATGGGTTGAGAGACTTTGCCACCGGAAGAATCGGACAGAGGTGCAGCATCTCATTGATCTGTGGGTCACGCAGCGCCGCAGATCCCGTTGAGTGGGAGAATACCCGTCGCGAGATGATGTCGGAATTGAAGTCGCAGAGCGTTGACTTCTGGCTGGACATACACGGCCAATTGCCTCCGATGCTCATGGGGTTCAAACAGAGAACAGTCACTGGAGTCGCCCGTACAGTTGGTGGCCCATTTCGCGGGCTGTCGGGACGGGAAATCTTGTTGGCCCTTGGTTGGTCGGGCGACGATGTCTGGGCCGATGCGCCTGCAGTTGACAAGTCAATCACGAAGGTGACTTCGCTGAGATACCTTGCCGAAGAGAGAACCGACATCCCGGAACATCTCGAGATTCCCCAACATCCCGGGTGGCTGATGCTCGACATGATGACGGCCTGTGAATTCGAGCCGGTACGAAGGCCGGAAATTGACCATGTCAACCATTTCACCAGCCCCGATGAATGGCTCTCTAGCAACGAGCGGCTTTCCCAGTTGCGCGCCGCGGTCGAGGAGTTTAGCAACGACGCCTCGGTTGAGTTCGCCGTACGTGGCGCATCTTGGTTCGAAGACGGACAGCAGAAGGCTGAAGCGAAGTGGTTCTTCCGTTACGTGTCACCCCTTGTTCCGGGCGGTTCATTGAGCAAGCTTTTGGATGATCTCGCGGACGAGGCCCGGGATTTTCCGCAGATGCAGAAATCTCCGGATGAATATGTCTCGTTGACGTGGCCACTTTTTCCTCACGGTCTGTTCGAGTACGAGGAGACTCCCAGCGGGCCGGGCGCGGCCGGCCCATGGCTGGAGTGGACACGAGGTTGCCCGATCAGGTTGTCCGAACTCTTTTCCACCGATCACTCCGTTGAGGTTGTCCACGCTTTGCAGGAGGAGATCTTCGGCCTCCTGATTGACCAAAGTGATGTGGAGTGGACGGAAAACGGCGACAAGTTGGTCGTCGAGTTCGGGGGTTTTGATGCTCTGCGGACGAAGCTCTCGGGCTTTTCGGGGTTTCTGCAGCAACTTGATGCCGGAATCGGGGGTTTGGATCTAAGCGTCGAACAGAACTTCGTCCTCGGGCTCGGGGGCGGTCTTAAGGTTCCCGGACGAATCTCGATCGTGTGGCATGACACGCGATCGGGAACGTGGCGTCAACTGGATTCGGCGTCGGATGGTCAGCTCCGAATTCTTTCTGTCGTCTTGACTCTCGTCAAGAGCATGAGTTTTGACAACGTCATGATGCTTGGAGACGAGTTTGACCGGACACTGCACCCGACACTTGCGAGGGATCTTGCCTCGCAGTTAAACGGTTGGCTTGTCGATGCCGGCGGCATCGGCTTGATGTCCACCCACAATGTGGGGCTGGTCAGCGTCTCCCGCAACAAGCCGTGGGAGATGACGAGAAGCCTGGACGGGACGTTTGCGTTCATGGAGTGGAGTGACTCGGTGGCGAAGTCACGGGATCTGGGCGTGTCCGAAATAGAGCTACTTCGAATGAGCAAGCTTGTGATCCTGGTCGAGGGTTATCACGACGAACTTGTTATCGGAACTCTGTTGAACTCAAATGATGTCGTTCGCCGACACGTTAGAATCGTGCAAGCAAACGGCATAAAAAACTTGCGAAATCTTTGGGATGTGTATCTGGGTCTATTGGATTGCCCAATTCTTGTCGTTCACGACAAGCGGCTTCCCGAGTTCGAGGATGCGATTCTGCGGGCCAAATTGATGGACAAGAAGTCTGATGTCTGGACCGAATCAGGCTTTGCGGAACTGAGGACCGCCACCAGATCTCGTGGCCACTCGAGAACGCGAACGGAGCTCAGAAGTCTGTTGGATCTCGTGGAAACGGTCATTGAGAACGGTGCAATTGAGCGCCTGGTCGTGCGCGGTTTGGATGTTGATGACATTGTCGATTGTCTTCCTTTTGACGCGCCGTTTCGCAGGGCGGGAAGCACATCATGGGAAGAAGCTCATGAGCGGTTCCGAAACGAGGGCCGAACCGACGGGAGCGAATTCAAACAGAGGCACAACATCAACAACGATTCAGTCAATGAAGCGCTGGGCGCAGATGACAGCGTTCATCCGGAGCTCTCTGATCTCTTTGCCTTTGTCCTTGAACTGATCGGGGAGGTTCCCCCTCCGGGGATGTGAAAGAGTCGCGGTGCGCGGTGCGCATTGAATTTGCGCCGCAGGATTGTTTCCACTTGGTGATGACAAACAGGTCGGCATCAGCAAGTGGGCTTGCGTTCGTGGGCTTCCATGGAACTGACGGAATGGCTGACGAGTCGGCGGTCAGGCGTCGCTTCCGCGCCGGGCACTGTTCGGCCACTCGTACTCGTCCACCAGCACGGGCTTCACCTTCTCGGCCACCGGGAATCGTGATCCGCTGCGCATGGTCTCGGACCACCCGAAGGGCTGGCCCTCCACGGGGGAGAGGTAGGTGAAGGTCTTCCAAACGGGCTCCACGCCGGATTTGGATGGGCTCGCATACCTGTCGCTCGAGAACACCACTCCCGCGCCATCACCCTGCATGGCGATGTTGGAACCCTCGTAGGCGGCCACCACGGTGGGTGCGCCCGTGGGGGACACGGCGATGACTTGCAGCTCATCGTAGAAGTCGTAGGCATCAGTGACCTCGCCGCGCGCACGCTTTTGCAGCACCAGGACGTCACCGGCCTCCGTGGCGACCGTGTGGGCGGACAGCACAGTGGGTTCGCCGTCGTAGTTGACGGACACCGACCCGTCCATCACCGACATAGCCCGTGACGGGCCGTTGTCCTCGGTGAGCGCGTACACAGTGAGGTCGAGCGGGATCTTCACGACGCCGGCAGAGTTCGGATCCTGGGGGTCCCAGAACCCCTCGGTGCCGACGAGCATGAAGCTGCCGTTGTCATTCGAGACCACCGCGCACAGGTCCGCCGAGATGTAGCGGCGAATCGCACCGCAGGAGAGCTCCGGCATCTCGTAGTCGAACTGCTCAGCACTGAGAGAGTGGTACAGCCAGGTGAGGCTGGTGTCCGCCGGGCGGGAGAGGTATTCGAGATCCGGGGTGGGCTCGCCGTTGCTTTCCGCAACTGTGGAATCTGAGGGGATGCCCTCGGGGACCGGTTTGGTGGCTGCGATGGCCCCGGCACCGGCAAGCAGCAGCACCGCCACGAGCGCGATGAGGCGGTTGGTGCGCCTGGCTTCGGACCCCTTAGCCATGCTTGCGGTGGGCAGCGGCACCGGCCCAGTACCCGATGGCGCTCATGGCGCCGCCGGAGAGCATCAACGGGACAGTGGGGTCACCCGTGAAGACGGAGAGGACCGCGCCGACGACGACGCCGAGCACCACGAGCCCGACATGGAGGGTATGCCTGGGGTTTGCCATAAAACTGGATGTTAAAGCATGCTGGTCCGCATCCGCGGCACTTGAGTCCCGCACCGAGGAGAACTATGAAGATCAATGAGATCCTGCGATATCCGGAGGGTGACAAGTCAAAGATCAACAAGATCAAGAGTGTTGAATGGATCGATGGTCTGAGGAATTGGTATTTCGAGACGGATTGCCCTCCCGGAAAGTCATGGAATGCCGCCCAACTTCCTCAGGGAATCAACACTTCTCAATTGGTTGGATCCGGTGAGAAGAGAATCCCATATCTGGCATTGAGGTCCAGTCCTCACCGCTTCGGCTCAGCCGCGACGCCGTGGGAAGACATCCACAGGCCCGACCAGGGGTATTGCCGCTATTTCGGTGACGCCAAGCCAGGAGTCAAGCGCGCAGAGGAGTATCTGGGTAATCGTCGCCTTCTGGAAGCCTTTGTGCTGCAGTCCGGGAATCGAAGTGACCGTCTTGCATCGCCTCCGGTCCTCGTCTTCGAAGCAGTTCCCCATGGTGGGAGAAAGAAGGGTCAGGTGATGTTCAACGGGGTCGGCGTGATTCTCAGGGCCGAATTGGTGGTGCAACGCGACGACAAATCTGCCCTGACTTTCCCCAACTACGTCTACGAGATCGCATTGCTTGATCTGGCATCCGACAATGAGGAAATCAACTGGGACTGGATCAACCTGCGACGCAATGCCGCTGTGCCTCTGGAGGATTGCCTTAGCCTTGCCCCGCAGAGTTGGAGGAGATGGGTTGACAACGGCCCAGCTTCACTCGCGAGCATTAGGCGAAATGTCCTCACACGAAGTGTCGTTTCCGAGAAAATGCAGAGGCCACAAACCGGATCGGAAGAAGAGACGATTCTCTCCCAGATTTATGCGTACTACGCAGACAAGAAACACAGATTTGAGGCGTTGGCCGAATTTGTTACTGAATCCATCTTCCGAGACCAGCAGATTCAATATCAGGCTGGCTGGATAACCCAGGGCGGTGGGGATGGCGGAATTGACTTCGTCGGTGCAATCGATGTGGATCCAGTTGGCCTGATGAAATCAAGCAAGCAGGTGGTTCTCGGCCAGGCAAAATGCGAGAAGCTGGACAGGTCGACAAGCGGTCTGCACATTGCCCGCCTGGCTGCTCGTCTCCGCCGAGGTTGGATCGGCGTATACGTGACAACTTCGTACTTCTCTCAGCAAGTGCAGCGAGAGGTCTTGGTGGATCGTTATCCGGTTGTTCTCGTCGACGGTGCCCGCGTGGCAACCATAATTCGTAGGTATCTGCAGGACAACGATCTCAATCTTGACGAACTTCTGGACCAGATTTCCGGCGAATATGTCAACAGACTGGGCTTCGGTGATCCGGAGGCGATCCTCGCCTGAGGACTGAATCGGCTAGCTCAGGTTGATGTCGGGGAATGTTCCGATGATTGCACTTAGGAGTCCACGGGCTGCCGCGCGATCGAGTTGAATCGTCTGCGAAACCTTCATCTCTGACTTTCGGGTCGGCCGACCGAACGTGTCAATTTGGATCAGTATCTCGTGGCCGGTGTGCACGACGTAGAGCTTGCATTCGACTTCGTCGTGTTCACGACCAGTTCTGTTTTCTGGTGCACCAAGCTTCCTAATGAGTGCCACGGATTTTCCTCCTAGCTACCGTCTTGTTCTTAGTGTGCCACCGGGAAACTCCCCGGTGAACTCATCCTCTGCGACAGTCTGATTCCCGTTGCAGAACGTGCCGACATAGCCCTGGGCCTTCTGCACCAGGCGGCGGCCGTTGGCGGGGAAGTCGTACGCCATCCGTGGCATGTCGAAACTGAGTTTCTCGAAGTCGATCAGGTTTAGGTCAGCCCTCATCCCCGGGGCGATCAGGCCTCGGTCGTCCAGCCCGTAGAGAAGTGCCGTCGCCCGGGTCTGGCGGTGGACCATGTGCTCCAGAGAATGGCGCGGGCCGCGCTGGCGGTCGCGCACCCAGTGGGTCAGCATGAATGTCGGCATGCCGCCGTCACAGATGGCCCCGCAATGGGCGCCCGCGTCGCTGAGCCCGTTGCGGGTGTGCGGGTGGGCCAGCAGGTCCTGAGTCATTGACAGATCGCCGTAGGCGTAGTTGAAGAACGGCATGTAGATCATCCCGCGTCCCTCGTCCCTCAGCATCTGGTCGATGATGAGCTGCATCGGCTCGATGCGCCGGGCGGCACTGATCGCCTCCACGGAGTCTGTCTTGGTGCTCGGCTCGTAGTCGATGTCGGCACTCGTCACCGGGAAGAACTTCCACAGGCGCGACAGCACGACCTTCTCGAAGAAGCCGCCGTCACGGGGTGTCTCGGCGAACCTCTCGCGCAGCTCCGGCGTGCGCAGGGCCCTCACCTGTTCGTGCAGGGGCAGGTGCGCGATCTGCTGCCATGCGTGGTGGAACGCGAGCGGGTGGAAGGACCCCTCCAGGCACATGAGAACGCCGATGGAGCGCCCCGCTACCTGGGCGATGATGTTCAGGCCGTCGTTGTGGGCCTCGTCCAGTTTGGTGAGAACCGTCCTCCAGGTGTCCGGCGCCTCGTCTGCCTGGTTCAGGTTCACACTCACCGTCACGTTGCCGTGCCGCGAGGCGAGCTCGCGCATCCACGGCCACTCCTGCGTGGGCAGGTACTGGTGCTCCGGGGCGAACTGGAACACACCCCCGCCGGCCTTGCTCATGGCGGCAGCGATGCCGAAGAGCTCGTTCTCCTCTGCGTGGGTGCCTGGCACCAGCTCCCCGCTCTTGCTGCGGTGGATGGGGGTGCGACTGGTGCTGAAACCGAGCGCACCGTGGGAGATGGCCTCCTCCACGTGCTTGGCCATGAGGGCGATGTCCTCTTCTGTGGCTTTCTCGTTGGCCGCGCCGCGGTCGCCCATCACGTAGCCGCGGAGGGCGCCGTGGGCAATCTGCACGCCGACGTCCATGACGCGCGGCTGTGCGGCGAGCACGTCCATGTACTCGGTGAAGGAACGCCAGCCCCATGTGAGGCCCTCCGTCATGGCGGAGCCGGGGATGTCCTCCACGCCTTCCATCAGTTCGATCAGCCACTCGTGGCGGTCCTCGTGGGCGGGGGCGAACCCCACGCCGCAGTTGCCCATGACGGCAGTGGTCACCCCGTGCCAGCTGCTGGGTGTGAGCCACGGGTCCCAGGTGGCCTGGGCGTCGTAGTGGGTGTGGATGTCAACCCACCCGGGAGTGAGGAGGAGGCCGTCAGCATCGATCACGCGGTGCGCATGGGCGGTAGGGGCCCTGCCGGGGCGGTCGATGTCGGTGATGGTGCCGTCGACGAAGGTGACGTCGGCATCACGGCCGGGGGCTCCGGAGCCGTCAACGAGGAACGCGTTGTGGATGACGGTCTTGCGGGGTGATTCGGCGCCGGCCATGGGGGAGACAGTAACGGGGCTAACCGGCCAGGACCTCGACGGTGCTCCCACGATCCGATTTGTGGACGCGGATGCCGATCGGAAGCTGCTGCTGCATCGTCTCCACGTGGGTGATGATTCCGACCGTGCGCCCCGCCGCGTGGATCTTTCCGAGAACCTCGATGGCGACGTCGAGGGACTCGAGGTCGAGCCCGCCGAAACCCTCGTCGATGAACAGGCAGGGAAGCTCGATGCCTCCTGCGTGGCGCTGGACGACCTCGGCGAGCGCGAGCGCGAGCGCGAGAGAGGCAATGAATTGTTCGCCGCCGGACATCGTCTGCACGGGTCGTGTTGTGCCCGTGTAGGAGTCGAGCACGTAGAGGTCGAGCCCGCTCCCGCGCCGTTTGCGCACGCCCCCCTCCTCTTGCTCGAGCGTGAGCGAGTAGCGGTTGCTGCTGAGCGAACGAAGCTGTTCGTTGGCGACAAGGCAGACCTCATCGAAGAGGGTGCGCTGCACCCACACCTCCAGGCTCAGTTGGTTGCCGGCGCCATCGTCGAAGACTTTTGCGATGGACGTTGCTTCTCGCGCCTGCCGTTCCTTCTCCTCGATGGCGGGACCGATGGAGGAGATTTTCTTGTGGGCATCGGAAATCTGCCCGAGCGAAGTGCGCACCGTTCCCGCAATATCGGATGCGGCCTCCGAATCGCTACTCGCCTGTTTGACACGGCGATTGATGTCATCCACATCCGGTCGTGACTCGGGGAGCGGTTCGGTGCCGACGGCGGCTTCCAGCTTCCCGATGTCCTCGGCGCGGCTGTCGAACTCCTCGAGCAAGGTCCCGAGTGCCCGCTGAATGTCATCGTCGAGCAGCACTGCCTTGGCCTCTTCTTCCGAGGCGTAGCGCGAGGTTTTGAGAGCCTTGCCCGCGTTGGTGCCCGCCAAAGTCGTTTTTGCGCGTGCCGTCTCCAGATTGGTGCTGATTCTTTCGAGGTCGCCGAGAAGGGTGCCTATCTCCTCGCTCACCGCGAGGGCTGCTGTGATCTCCTCCGCGGTGCCGATCTTTGCAACGGCAGCCTCCAAGCTCTTCCGCCGCTTGACCAACTCCCTGCCGTCGGCCCTGATCTCTGTTTCGGCTGTTCGGAGCTTTCCTTCTTCAATCCGGCCTTCCTCGACACGGCTGTCCCGCACCTCGAGTTCTTTCTGCATCCCGTCGATTGCATCGCTTGTCTCCTCCAGGTCGACCAGTGCCTGCCGGATTCTCTCTTGTTCCGCCTCGTCCGGCAGTTTCGACTTGTGCGCCTTCGCATCTTCGAGCGCCCCTTGAGCTTCCTTCAGATTGCGCTCAGCCTCGGCCTGGCGACGCAGTGCCGTGGCGCGGGCGGTCTCGGCGGCGTCGACATCAACTGTTCCCTTGGCGGGCTTCCGGGCCTTGCGCGGGTGAGCGGTGGATCCGCACACCGGACACTCGTCCCCCGGGGACAGGTCGCCCGCAAGGATTCCCGCCAACTCCGCCGTTCTGCGTTCCTGCGCCGAGCGCCATCGGGATTCGGCGCGGTCCAGTTTGTCGTTTGCCTTGTTCAGGGCAACCTGCGCCGCCAGGAGTGCTTCCTGCGCTCCGTGGACGTCTGCTTTCGGCAACAGCTGGTCCAGCTTGTCGACTGCCCTTGCCGCTGCCGGTAGAGCCCTCACCTTCTTGCGGTTGTCGGCGAGTTGGGCCCTCAGCTCACCGGCGCTGGTTTCCATGGCTTGAAGCGCCATCGTGATCTCGGAGAGCTCGGTCTGCACTTTTCCGGCTTGTTCTTCGTTCGTTGTGATGTTCTTGCGCACCTCGTCCAGGTCGTCGAGATTTGTCGATGCGTTGTCCATGTGGCCCCATAGTTTCGTGAACTCGGTCGAGAGTGTCACTGGGGTGGCGGTGGGTATTGCGTCTGTGAACTGTCTGGCAACGTCGGCAGAAATCCTGAAACTCCTCGCCACCCGGGTCAGCTGAGCCCGGGTCTCGTCGGCTTTCTTGGCAAGTTCGTTGGCGGCCGCGTCATGACTGTTCCGATCCTCGGCGGCCAGCACGACCGGTTCTGCCCTTTTGTGGAGGTCGAGACGATCTCGTGCGTGCTCCGCGTCGACTCTCTGCGCGTCCTGTTGCTCGCGCAGTGACTCGAGCTTCTGCGCTTTGTCGAACCGAACGGCCTCGGTTGCGGCCAGGGTGGCTTCGCCCTGCAGCGCGCCGTACGACTCGCGGGCCAGTTTCTCGGCGCGGTCCAGTTCTCCCGAAATCTCCCTGACACGCCTGAGCACGGAGTCCAGATCCTCGGAGGGATCGGGAAGATCGGTGAATATGTCGAGTTTCCTCAAGGCGTCGGTGTTTGTGTTCACCACGGCCCGATGCTCTGCCAATCTCTGGTTGTCGGACTCGACGTCTTCCCTGAGTTCTTTCGCCTCTTCCTCCAGCCTGTCGACGATGCGTCGGTACGCCCGTGTCCCGAAGATCGTCTGCAGCACCTTCTGTTTGTCGCTGCCCTTCGCCATGAGAAACTGCTGGAACTTGCCCTGCGGGAGCAGGATCACCTGCATGAACTCATCCGCCTTCAGCCCGATGATTTCCTGCGACTTCGCCGAGACCTGTATGGCACCGGTCACGGTGCGGACCACTTCTCCCGAGAGGTCATATTCCCTCATCCACTGTTTGGCGCCTGTCAGTTTCGTCCCGGACGGGACTGGCTCACGGTGCACCACATACCGGCGGTCCGCATGGGAGAACTCGAACTCCAGCACCGGGGGCTTGCTCCCTGCATGGGCGCTGATGAGCGCATTTTCCCTGTCCTGGGCGACCTTGCCGTACAGCGCATAGGTCATGGCGTCGAGGAGGGTGGTCTTGCCGGCACCGGTCGGACCGACTATCAGGTAGAGGCCCTTGTGGTTGAGTTCGTCAAAGTTGATCTCGACAGTGCCCGGGTAGGAGCCGATTCCCGAGAACATCAGCCTGTGGGGTCTCATGCGGGGTCCTCTCTCATGGTGTTGCGGACCGCGGCGGTCACGAATCTCTCTCCGAACTCGCCCAAACCGTCGGGCCACGTTTCTTCCACATACCCGAGGACGACTTCCTCCTTGCTCCGCTTGGTCATCTCCTTGAGTCGCTCCGAGTCCAGCAGCCCTTGTTGAGTGATCGTGATCTGCTCCATGTCCAAGGCGTGCGGAAAGCGTTGCCTCAGCCGGTCCATGGCGCCGACCTGGAAATTGGGGTCGGTCAGCCGGGCCCTCACGAACGATCCTTCGTGCTCGTTGAACTCCGGCGACGAGACGATGTCGTCGAGAGTTCCCTCGATGGTCACCACCGGACGTCCCACGGTCACCTGAACGGTGCGGGGCGTGATGCCCGTGCCGTCGACGTCCAGAATGCGGATCGACTTTCTGTGCTCCTCCGAGAAGGAATACGCCATCGGAGACCCGGAGTAGACGAGCCGGCCGTCCCCCAGTTCCTGGGGCCGGTGCAGGTGCCCCAGGGCCACGTAGCCAAAATCGCGGAACAGGTCAGCGGGGACGGCGCCGGTTCCGCCGATGGACAGCGTTCGCTCCGAGTCCGAAGTGCTTCCGCCGACAACGAATGCGTGCGCCATGGCGACCGTGCGCGAAGGGTCCTTGAGCCGTGTGACCTGGTTGTTGATGACTGCCCGCAGGACCGATTCGTGGTTGCGCGCCTCCCCCGCGGCCATCGCAACCCGCTCCGGATCGAGGTAGGGGAGAGGAAGAAGCTCAACCTCGGTCCCATCCCGTCCCGTGACGGTGACCGGTTCTGCAATCGCCGAGACCTCCCGGCGCTCCGTGCGGATGTGGAGGCCGCTTCCCGTCATGAAGCGGGTGCCGAAGTGCAGGCGCTCGGCCGAGTCGTGGTTGCCGCTGATCATGACTATGGATGCCCCCGCCCCGCTGATGCGGTGAAGAACGTCGTCGAGCAGCTCGACCGCGTCGTCCTTCGGGTTGGCCCTGTCGTACACGTCACCGGCGATGAGCACGCACTCGATTGCCTCCTCCTTCACCAGATCTACGAGCCAGTCGCAGAAGGCGGCCTGCAACGGGAGCATGTCCGTCTCCAGAAATCTCTTGCCGAAGTGCCAGTCGGAGGTGTGGATCATGCGCATGTCGGCCCTCCTCGGTTCTGGCCACGGACGCGTCATTATTGCGCCAAATCAGGTCACTTGTTCGGGCTGATTCGGTCCGGCCCATTCTCCGCCGGGCCTCCCCTGGGTCACGCACCCCTCGTCTATCTTTGCCCCCATGGCGGGACGTATGGACGGATCACAGGTGGCTCTTGACGCGCTCCGGAGGCTCACGGGCAATCCCGCGGCAGAGTTTCGTGACGGCCAGTTGGAGGCCATCGAGTCCCTCGTCTCCCGCAAGGAAAAAGTCCTGGTCGTGCAGAGAACCGGCTGGGGCAAGAGCGCCGTCTACTTCGTGGCCACGGAGTTGCTGCGCAAGCAGGGATTCGGGCCGACCATCATCGTGTCGCCCCTGCTGGTTTTGATGGACAACCAGATCGAGGCCGCCAGGAGGCTCGGTCTGCGGGCCTTCACGCTGAACTCGCTCGGGGATTTGAGCGTCGACGACGTTGTCGGGCAACTCAGGAACAACGCGATGGATGTGCTTCTCATCTCCCCTGAACGGCTGGCAAACCCCGAGTTCGCCGACAAGGTCATGCCGTTGATCGGTGCCCGACCGGGCCTCCTGGTTATCGACGAGGTCCACTGCGTGAGCGACTGGGGCCTTGACTTCCGGCCCGACTACCGGCGCCTGGCACAGCTCATCAACTCGCTGCCCGCGGGCATTCCAGTGCTGGGAACCACGGCCACCGCCAACGACAGGGTTGTTGCCGACGTTCGCACCCAGCTGGGCGACTCCGTTCCTGTGGTGAGGGGTCCGTTGCGCCGCGAGAGCCTGTCGCTGAATGTGGTCGAAACCACCTCCCGGGCCGCGCGGATGGTGTGGCTGGACAAGAACCTCGAGCAACTGGGCGGAAGCGGAATCGTGTACTGCCTCACGGTCCGAGATGCAGACAACGTCCACCGCTACCTGAGCGAACGGGGTCACAACGTGCTGCGCTACCACGCAGATCTGCCGAAGGAGGAACGTGACGGTGCCGTGGAGGCCTTCCTGCGCAACGAAGTGAAGGCCCTGGTCGCCACGACGGCCCTGGGCATGGGCTACGACAAGCCGGATGTCGCTTTCGTCGTGCACTACCAATCACCGGGGTCGGTTGTCACCTACTATCAACAGGTGGGTCGAGCTGGTCGTGCGATGCCGAACGCGGCGGCCGTGCTGATGAGGGGCGCCGAGGACTCCGACATTCTCGACTATTTCGCCGCCGGCTCCTTTCCCTCCGAGGACACGGTCGACAAGATCCTGGCGGTGTTCGACGAGAACAACGGACCCGTCTCCACGCAGAGAATCGAAGCGAGCGTGAATCTCCGCGCTTCGGCCATCGAAAGTGCCCTCAAGCAGCTCCACGTGGAGGGCATCGTCGACAGGGTGAGGGGCAAGACCTACGAGCGAACCCTAAAGAAGTGGTCATATCCCGCGAAGAGGCTGGAGGGTGTCCTGGAGTCCCGCCGTCGGGAGCAACGGCAGATGGCCGATTATTTCGCTCACCGCGATTGCCGCATGGTGTATCTCACGGCCGCGCTGGATGACCCGGACACTGCACCGTGCGGCCGTTGCGACAACTGCACAGGTATTCAGATGAAGGCCGACTTCTCTGCGTCCGAGATAGCGACGGCGGAGAGGGTCCTTCGCGGCACGTATCTCGTCATTGAGCCGCGCAAGCAGGACGGCAACCGTCGCGCCATACCTGAGTCGGAGCGGCTCGAGGCGGGCTTTGCGCTCTCCCAGTGGCGCGACGGCGGCTACGGGGACCTGGTAGCCGAGGGCAAGCAGTCAAAGAAGAATTTCAGCGACGAGCTGGTCGACGGCGCAAGCGACCTGGTGCGAAGCTGGTCGCCGGCCCCGGCACCCGCTTGGGTGACATGCGTTCCCTCCTCGCGAAGCGGCCAACTGGTGCCTGATTTCGCCAGGCGCCTTGCCCAGAAACTCGGTCTTCCGTTCCATGACGTCGTGACGAAGACACGCACGACCCAGACACAGAAGAAGATGGAGAACTCCCGCTTCCAGCACGACAACGTCGCCGGGGCGTTCGAATGCGCCGGAAAGATCCCGAAGGGCCCGGTTCTGCTCGTGGACGACTTGGTGGATTCGCGCTGGACGCTCACCGAAGTGGGCCGAGTCCTCCGGCGCGCCGGCGCGCCGGCGGTCTTCCCGGTTGCACTCTCCAGAACGCAGCCACGGAACCAAGAATGAATCTTTCCGCTTCCCTTGTCGCGCTGCTTCTGACGAACAGGCTGGTCGCCGTTCCGGCCCGTCCCTTCACGGCCTCGCAGTTCTGGGAACTGCACGCGCTCGTGCCCGACCTGGAATCACTGGCCGGAGCCTCCGTGCATGACTTGACGGCCGACATGGGGGTCACTCCGGACCATGCCGAACGCATTCCCGTTCTTCTCGACGCCGTGCTGGCATTTTCCTTCGAGCGGGAACGCCTGGAGGAATCGGGAATACGCGTGCTGTCGTTCCTCGACGAAGGATTTCCCGGGCGCCTGCGCGCGGTGCTGGGGCGTCACAGCCCGGCGAGTCTGCTGATGGCGGGCAATCCCGAGCTTCTCGATGCGTGCCTGCGGGGGATCGTGGGTTCACGCAACGCCGGCCCCGATTCAACGGAGCTGGCCGAAACGGCGGCACGGGCGGTGGTGAAGCGGGGAGAGGTGGTCGTGAGCGGCCTGGCGCGCGGCATCGACCAGGTGGCAATGGGGGCGGCGCTCGCCGAGGACGCCGGCGTGGTGGGGGTCCCGTCCGAGGGCCTCAGGAAGTCGGCGCGGGCCAAGGGCACGCGGTCGATGGTCCACGAAGGAAGGCTGTGCATGGTCAGTCCGTACGGCCCCGATTCGCCCTTCTCCGTGGGCAACGCAATGGGCCGCAACAAGATCGTGTACGGACTGTCGACTTCCACGCTCGTCGTGTGCTCCGATAAGGGCAAGGGCGGCACCTGGGACGGCGCAAAGGAAGCCCTCAAGGGCCGCTTTTCCCAGGTGGACGTGTGGATGGGCGCGGGTGCAGGGCCCGGAAACGAGGGGATCGCGCAGTTGGGTGCCCGTTCGGTGCTGGCAACCGAGGAACTGTGGACAGTTGACTTCGAGCCGGGCACCCAGAGCCCGGGGCCACAACCGGGCCTGTTTGACTGAGAGCAGAGGATCAGGACACCTCGACACAAATTCTTCGTTTGGCGGAGTGGAAGGGTCGGTTGAACTGGTATGTTCCTTCGTCCAATGGTTGAGTGGGGTTTCAAAAAGCTAGACAGGGACGATCCCGTGCGCGGCGGTGCCGAGACGTTCGCGATCAGCCGCAAGGTGCACAACTTTGTCCGCGAGTCCATCCAGAACTCGTGGGACCAGCGCAGGAACTCCGCCGAACCTGTGAAGGTCGTGTTCTCGTTCGCGGACCTCGAAGGTCCCGAACTTGCGCAGTTTCTTGCGGACATCAACTGGACTGCGGGGCTGGAAGACCATCTGAAGGCTTGCGCCGGGCAGAACAATCACGACAAGAAGAAGCTCCAGCGGAACCTGGGGAAGTTCGGCATGGGAAAGATGCGGATACTTCGGGTGTCGGACCACAACACGAAGGGCCTTTCCGGTCCGGAGCTCGGCGAGGATGGCAATTTCTGCAAGCTGTGCCGCAACGAGATGATCCCCTCTGAAGGTGGGGCGGCCGCGGGCCGTGGCGGCTCCTTCGGTGTGGGCAAGTCCGTCTACTGGTCGTTCAGCGGCCTGAACACCGTGATCTTCAGCTCGGTGTTTCTCGACGACGACGACAGCGAAGCGACGCGCGTCTTCGGCCGCACGTACCTGCCGACGCACCGGTTTGCCGAAGCAGGCATGCCCGAGGACCGTTACTCGGGCGATGCCTTCATGTGCATTCGCAACACCGATGGCGACCGGGTTCCGACCGATTTTGCGTCCTCCGGCATCAAGCCCGGGTCCTGGGTGCACAGGGACGCCTCGGACTACGGCACGTCGATCATCGTGGTGATGTACGAAGAGCTCGAGAGCGAGGGCGAGCCTTCCCTGGGTGACACCGCCCAGAAGTTCCGCGACGCGATTGTCGCCAACTTCTGGCCGCTCCTGCACGAGGGGTCCCTCGAGGCGGTGGTCGAATGGCGAGACCGTGGTGGCTACACCACGGCAACCGTGAACGTTCCCGAGGAGTTCGCCCCCTTCACCCGTGCCCTCGCGCAGGTGCAGGATGACGATGTGTTTGCCGACGGGAAAGACCCGGAAATCCTGGAGCCCGGCGCGACCGCTTTCTTTGCCGGCTCCGTCAAGGTGTCCGCCCGGACGGACAAGGAGGACCCGAAGCCCGCGGTCCCCAACGGAACGGTGGCAGTGGCCGTCACGCGGCTCACCGAAGACGAGAAGACGAAGCTTCTCGCGTTCGAGGAGCGTTACGGCGAGACACAGTTCAAGTTCGTGAACCGGTTTGCCAACGTCCGGGGCGCCCGGATGGTGGTGGAGAACCGTGAGTACGTCACCGGGGCCTGTTTCGACCACGTGGGCGTGGTCCGTGCCGGCCGGTTCCGTGACCTGGCCGGGAACATCACCAATGACGATGAGTGCATCGAGCAGTTCCTCCGCGACAGCGAGCCTCCAGCCCACGACGAATGGCAGTTCCACGACAAGGTCAGAAATGCGTACGAGAGCCCGTGGAAGAACGTCGTCTCCAACATGTATGCAGATATCAGTGGCAAGGCGCGTCAGCTGCTCCGTGTCGTCCTGAAGGGCAGCCAGGACCGCCCCGACGGCCTGGCAAAGCTTCTTGCGGGTCGGCCGGTGGGCAACGAGGTTCCTCCCCCCGGGGAGAAGGGCTTCCGTTACCGCTCCAAGATGGAGTCGTGCGAGTTCGACATCCGCAACAAGTCAGTTCGCTGCACCGTGTCAGTCCGGCGAGTCGGCGGGGCAAAGCTGAAGCGCCGTCCGTGGTCCGCAGTAGTGGGAGTGGAGGCGTCCGGCGAACAGGGGGACGAGTCCCTGCACCATCTGTCGGCAACGGTCAAGGAAGCCTTCCCTGCGGCGCCGAACGGACCGGCCATGAACGTGCGCTCCTACACGGTCTCGGTGCCGGCGGACAAGGACAAGTTCGAGATCGTGATGGACGTGTCGCTGTCGTCGCTGTCCGAGGCAGTGGTCCGCCGGCTCCGTCTAGGCGTCCTCTTCGATGCAAAGGAGACCAAGCAGTGACCCGCCGCGGAAGCACCCCGTTTCTCCAGACGGTGTTCAAGGCGGCGCTGGTGGTGTTCGCCGCCAAGCCCGGCGCCGTACCGGACTGGGAGGAAATCGAGAGAAAGGAAACCGCCGGGGACTCTTGGGAGGACTGGCGCGTCTACTTCGGCGAACTCCGCGAGCAGGGGTACGACCGCGTGCGACTGTCCGTTTCATCTGCGGGGGACACCGGGCTGGAGGCATATCTTGCCGGCCCGGGCGAGGGGGAGAAGCTGGTTTTCGGGTTCGGCATCGTCTCCAGCGACACCCGTCAGCGTCGCTTCAAGGCGGGTGAGATCACGCCCCACTCGGCGGGCAAGTTCATCGCATTGGGATCCCTTGACCTCGATCTGGTCGGCTTGCGGGGCGAGGTCCTGGTGGAACCGATGATCATCGCGGCGGCGGACCTTCCCGGCCCGAAGGGCTGGTTGGCGGTGACGAAGGGAACGATCGTTGG